>Ga0207689_10005836_pt1 | contig 10916 bp, 8 predicted proteins | sample KBSMisM52_FD_184312 | JGI IMG/M metagenome (GOLD analysis project Ga0207689, IMG submission 184312) | Miscanthus rhizosphere microbial communities from Kellogg Biological Station, Michigan, USA - KBS Miscanthus M5-2 (SPAdes) (version 2) | ecosystem: Host-associated > Plants > Roots > Rhizosphere... | reverse complement strand
CGACCCTGCTTCAGCTCGATGCGCCGGTTGCACACTTTGCGCACCAGCTCTTCGGAGTGCGTCGCGAGCACGAGGATGGATGTCCGCGCGAGATGATCGTGGAGCCGATCCTCGGCGCGCGCCGAGAATTCCGCGTCACCGACGGCCAGCCATTCGTCCATCAGCACGATATCGCGCTGGACCGACGTGGCCACGGCGAATGCCAGCCGCAGCACCATCCCGCTCGAATAGGTCCGGATCGGAAGCTCGAGATAATCCCCGAGCCCGCTGAATTCGCGAATTTCGCTCATTCGTTTCGCGACCTGCGCACGCGTCATGCCCATGACCAGCCCGCGCAGGACGATATTCTCGTAGCCGGTCGCCTCGAGATCGAACCCGGTCGAGATATCGAACAATGTGGAGATCGAGCCTTGAACGCGAAGCTCCCCGGCTAAGGGCCGATATACACCAGCGATCGAGCGCAGCAGCGTAGACTTCCCCGAGCCGTTGTGGCCCACCAATGCGACTCGCTCTCCCTGGGAGATCGTCAGCGACACGTCGTTCAGCGCCGTCACGACGACATGATCACGGGCATCGCGTGCGACCAACCCACCGGTCGCCGCGCTGACGAACCGCCGCTTGATCGAGCGGTTCATCGAATCGAGGATCGGGTACTCGATGCGGATTCTGTCCGCGACAATTGATGCCATGCCCGCTGGATCCCGCTAAAGCCAGTAGGCAACGCGATGACCGTAACGACCCAATAGCCAGGCCCCGGTAGCGATCGAGAGCGCAAGCACCGCGATCGACCAGGTCCACGCTTCGATCCCTGGGGCGGCTCCGAGCAGCGGCACGCGCACGATGTCGATCAGATGGGTGAACGGATTGTAGTCCGCGACCCAGCGGAAGGCGGTCAGCGCATCGGGTCGCCACATGATTGGCGTCACGAAGAATCCGACCTGGAGCACGTTGGCAACGATCTGCGAAAAGTCACGGAAGCGAGTGCACAGGATCGCCACCGGGATCGCGGCCATCATTGCCACCGCGGCGAAGACGATGAACCCCGGTATGGCATACAGGTTGTTGAGCGACCAGGCGGGACCGACCCATAGGATCAGCAACGCGACGACGGTCGCGTTGTGGGCGAGCACGATCACGTGGCGCATCCCGATCCGGTACAGATACGCGGAGAACGGGATCCGCTGCTGCAGGATGAGGCCCTGGAACTGCGTGAAAGCGGTGCAGGCCTCGTTGATCACGCCCGTAAAAAACATCCACAGCACATAGCCGATTACGAAGTACGGCAGGAATTTCCGCATGTCGACGCCAAAGATTTCCGACCATACGGCTCCGAGGGCGAGGACCAGCACGCCGGTGCTGATCGCGAGCCACCATGGGCCCAGAATCGTGCGGCGGTAACGCTGGCGAATGTCTTGCCAGCCCAGGTACCCCCAAAGGTCTCGGGCCGCAAACCCATCGCGAAGATCGGCGGCGCCCTTGGCAAGCAGAGGGAGGGCAGGCATGGGTGCGGATGAGGCAGAGAGTTGGGCTACGGGCGTTTGGTGCAGCGCGACATTTTAACCCGAATCGTCATCGCGACGAAGTTGTTTGACGTGATCGCCATTGCTCCGTCGTGCAATTAACCGCGCGTGCGCGGTCAGCCCGTGGCCACCAAAGACTTTTTGTCGCAGCGAATCCTCTACCCGTAGCGCCAGCGGTCGAGGTCCGGCGACCGCTTGCGAATCAGTGCAATGGTCCCGAAGGTGGGGGCATGACCACGGCCGTCACCGGCGATGCGTGATGACACACCAACCGCCATCCGGACGGCGTTCGCATGAAGACGTTGGTGGCCGCCGCCGCGCCGCGTGCGGTGCCGTCCGCCGTGTACACATGCTCGATGACCGACTGCAGCGCGAGCCCCACCGTCTCCAGCACAACGACGTGCTCCAGGCGAAACGAGAGCTTGGACTCGCCCGTGAACAGCTGCTCCCATGAGTTGCGCACAGCGTCATAGCCGACCACGCGAGCACCGCCCGGATGCACGCACACGATATCCTCGTCGTCCGCCCACGTGGCCATCATCGCGTCGATGTCCTGCGTTTCGAACGCATGGTAAAACGCGAGCGACGCGTCCTGCGGCGACGTGTAGATCGGCGTGGTGCGGGCCTTGGCCATGGGCGGGAAGCTTCAGTGGCGACGAAAATCGGGTGGGATATATTCCGGCAACGCCGTGCGCGCGAGATTGTAGACGATCGACGGCCTCAACTCACGCATGCACTTGAAATGGCCGAGCGGACATTCGCGCTGGAAGCAAGGGCTGCACGCGATGTCGATCTTTGCGATCTTGGCGAGCGGTGAAATCGGCGGCGTATAGAGCGGCGACGACGAGCCGAACAGCGCAACCAGCGGCGCGCCCACTGCGGCGGCGGCGTGCATCAGCCCCGAATCGTTGCTGATCACCAGCGACGCCGTCGACAGGAGGTCGATCGCGGTCCCGAGATCGGTGCGGGCCGTGAGGTCGCGCACCTTGTGCAGATTTTCGCCCAGCGAGTTCAGCACGGCGTTGGCGGCGATCCTGTCGTTTGGAGAGCCGACGATCCACACCTGCAGGTCGTCGTGCAGGAACATCGCGGCCAGCTCCGCGAACTGGTTGGGCGGCCAGCGCTTGGCCGGGCCGAATTCAGCGCCGGGGCACAGGATGACCACGGGACGATCGGTTTTCAGGCGCAACGCGCGCATGGCCGCCGCGCGATTGGCGGCATCGGGAACCAGCATCGGCGATGGCGCCATCGGCACGAGGCCGCCGCGCGGCACCGCCAGCGCCGCGAAGCGGTCGACGAGCCGCGGCAGCGCTTTCTTGTCGAGCCTGCGCGCATCGGTCAGGAGGCCGTAGCGCGCCTCACCGAGGTATCCGATACGTCTCGGGATCTTCGCCAGATACGGTACCAGCGCCGACTTCCACGAGTTGGGCAACACGAACGCATGCGTATAGCCCTCGCCCGCAAGCTCCCGCGCGAGCCTGCGCCGGCCGGCGAGATCGAATCGGCCGTGTCCCATCGGATTCTCGATGATCCGGCGAACGCCGCGCATGCGCTGATACACGGGGGCGCACCACGAATGCACGAGCACGTCGACGATCGGGTCCACATACGGGTCGCGCAGCAACGCGACCAGCGGCTCGGACAGGATGGCATCGCCGACCCACGACGGCGCTACGATCAGAATGCGTTCGCCAGCCATGAGCGGAGGGTAGGTCGCGGCTAGCCGCGGAAAACCAGACGAGACATCGGATCAGGATACGCGGAAATTGGCCGCGGAATCCGGGTCAGACGCGATGAAAAACGAAAATCGCGTCCGGCCCTTATTGAGCGTTACGGAAGTCGATGACGCACCAATCCTGAACGTCGTGGTGGCAATACTCAGTGGCTGCCGGGCCGCGGGCCGCCGGCGAGCACGTAACGTGTTCCGCAGTAGGGACACATCGCCTCGCCTTCGTCCGCGATATCGAGAAAGACCCGCGGATGCGACGACCACAGCGGCATCTTCGGGTTGGGACAAAACGCCGGCAGGTCGGACGGCTGGACGACCACGGGCGCCATCGCGTCGGATTCGCTCATCTCACACCTTCGTCAGCCACGCCTTCTTCGCCGGATCGCGGCCGTTCACGGCGGCGAAGAACAGCTCCTGCAGGCGCTTGGTCACCGGTCCGCGCGTCCCTTCGCCGATCATGCGATTGTCGTATTCACGGATCGGCGTGACCTCCGCCGCGGTACCGGTGAAGAACGCCTCGTCGGCAATGTAGACCTCGTCGCGCGTGATGCGGCGCTCGAGCACCGGCACGCCGATATCGTTGGCGAACGTGATGATCGTGTCGCGCGTGATGCCGTTGAGCGCGCCGCCCGACAGGTCCGGCGTGTGCAGCTTGCCGTCGCGCACGATGAACACGTTCTCGCCGGAGCCCTGGCAGACGAAGCCCTGCGGATCGAGCAGCATCGCTTCCTCGTAGCCGTCGTGCAGCGCTTCCTGGTTGGCCAGGATCGACACCGTGTAGTTGCCCACCGCCTTCGCGTTGCACATCGTGATGTTCGGATGGTGGTGCGTGAACGACGACGTCTTCACGCGGATACCTTTTTCGATGGCCTCGGCCCCGAGATAGGCGCCCCACGGCCAGGCCCCGATGGCGACGAGGACCGGGTTCGATTTGGCTGCCACGCCCATGGCCACAGACCCGTAGAACGCGATGGGCCGCAGATAGCACGATTCGAGCTTGTTCTCGCGGACGCAGGCCAATTGCGCAGCGTCGATCTGTTCCTTGGTGAAGGGGATCTTCATTCCGTAGATGTGGGCGGAACGGAAGAACCGGGCGGTGTGGTCGCGCAAGCGGAAGATCGCGGGGCCGTCGACGGTCTTGTAGCAGCGCACACCCTCGAATACGCCCATCCCGTAATGCAACGTATGGGTCAGGACATGCGTGGTGGCGTCCCGCCAGGGCACCATCTTGCCGTCGTACCAGATCCATCCGTCGCGGTTGGCCATCGACATCGCTTTGCTCCTTGACGCAAAGGATGGAATTCTAGCCGATTTGGATTGCCGGCTGGACGCGCTGCGCAACGTCGGTGGCCGCTGGCTCGCTGCGCGGCGGCGAACGCCGAAAGTAGAGTTGGGGCCGGCACAGCAAAGGCACGCACGGAGGCAGGCGTGCAACCTGCAGGAAATATCGCCGCCGCGGCGAAACTGGGAGGCTTTAGTGACCCGGCCCCCTACGCCCCGAAGCACCGAATACCGTGCCGTGCTGGCAGCTTAAGTTGAACTGGTCATTCGAGGTTCTTTTGCGGCACGCAGAAAGCTACGCCAGCGGGGCCATAGCCTTCCGATACGTAGCCAGAATCGATCATCGCGTTGCGCACAAATAGATTGATCGTGTACCGATGGTTCGTATCCGGAAGGCGATTCCAGAGGCGGAAAACCGGCAGCCAGGTGAATGTGTTGTCGTTGAGATCGCCGTAGGGCGGCGGACACTCGCCGGTGAGCGGGTTGGGAAGAGCGGCGTAGAACGCAGCATCGCTTTCGAGCACGAACGTCGGATATCGCGCGCGCACCTCCGCGCACTCTTCGGGTGAAGCCGACAGGAAATGCGAGTCGCCATCTTCGGGCGGAAGGTAGAAACGGCAGACGGCCTGCGACGGGCCGGATTCCGAGGGGAACGTGCCCGGCAAAACACCCGGCGTCGACGCCACCGGAAAGGTGAAACCGGTCCGTTGCCATCCGGAAACGCGTGCGGAGTCGATCGCATCGATGTCGGGCGCCGACGCGGTGATGAAATAGTGCGCAAGGCCGGCGTGGTAGTACTCGATGGCGGCGACCGGCGTTTGCGCGATAGCGGTCGGTGACGGGCAACCGGGGGGAATCGTGCAGCTATGGTCGGGCAATGTCGCGCGTGCCAGGGTGCCGTCACGAAACAATCCGCGCGCGCCGTCGGTCGGAAGGCTCGCATACGTCATCCGATCGACTCCGGCAAAGTCGAGCGTGCCGCCATCGGTTGCAAGGAATCGAGGCGGCATGTAGAAGTCGGCGCGATAGCAGCAAAACCAGATTCGCTCGCCGAAATTGACCGGGACCAATAGCGTCCCCTCGATCGCGACCACCACGATGGACCGGTGGGCCGTCTGCTGGGTCGGAAGGTCGGCCTGGAATTTGAACGTTTTCTCGACCCCGTTATGGCTGCTCGTCAAAATGAGGCCGGCGAAGTTGTTCTGACCATCGAGTCCCGCCGTCTCGGTGAGACGTATGAATTGCACCGATCCGTCCAGATTCGAGAATAGCTCCGTTATCTGGAACGTTGGCGGGGCCGCCGCGGCAGCGACGCTTACAAAGGCGGCCAAACCAAGAAATCTCCTGATGTGCGCAAGCTGAGCAAGCATCGCCTTCTCCCTTTGCTCGCAATCGGATGCCTCGAATCGGGCGCCTTTTCCGCTCACGAAAAGTCAATTCGCTAGAGATTGCCTCCGACGCACAGCGCTACTGCATTCGGTCCGTAGCCTTCCGCGATGTATCCACGCGAGATCATTTCTCCGCGGACGGTGAGCGATGTCGTGTAGCGATGATTCGAGTCGACGCGGTTGTTCCAAAGGCGGTAGACCGGAACCTGTCCCGATGGGCAAGCGCCCGTGGCCGCGTCGGGCAGTGTCGCGAGAAATGCCGCATTGGTCTCAAGCACGAAATCGGGATGCTGCGCGAGCGACGCCGCGCATTCACCGGCAGATGCTGAAAAGAAGTGCGAATCTCCCTTGTTGGGGGGAATGTAGATTCGACACACGTCACGCAGACCGGCCGGGACAACGAAGCCGCCCAGCGGGCCGACATTGCGCGTGATCCACGCCGGAAAGCTGGAACCCGTTCGTTGCCAGCCGGCGGAGCGGCCGGAATCGAGCGCGTCGAGGTCCGGCTGCGAAGCGCTGATGAAGTAGTGATCGAGCGTTGCATTGTAGTACTCGATGACCGGATCGATCGGCACGTTCAGCACGGCGGCGAAATGCGAACATTGCATGAGCGCCGTGCCGCTGACGCCGCTGCTTCGTTGAAGGCTCGAATGCCCGTCGGTGGGCAGCGGGCCAAACGTCCAGCTGTCGACCCCGACGAGACTGATCGTTCCGCCGTCGGTGGGCAGGAATTGGTCGGGCACGATGAAATCGAGAATCGGCCAGGCGCTGTGCGTCGCTATGCATAGTGGCGAGTTCGACTGCGATGGATAGCTGGGAAATGTGAATTGCCTGACGATACCCGTGCGCGAAGTCACGGCGAGCGTGAGCCCGAAGACACTGCCGGAGGTGGGACCAAGGCTCTGCAGCAGAATGTACTGATAGACGCCCGCCTGGTCGGAGAAGAGGGCGGTGATGCGGTAGGGACTGGAAGGCGCGGGTGCATACAACTCGGCGGTGTCGAGCGTCGTACTATTTTCCAACGGTCCCATGCTGCCGCCAACAACGAGCACCTGTCCATTCTGGAGGAGCGTTGCGGTGTGTCCGCTGCGCGATGTGCCCAGGGTTCCGGTGCTGGTCCAAAGATTGGTGTTCGGGTCATATTGCTCGGACGCGTCGAGAGACCGGCGCAGGTTCCAGTCGTAGCCTCCGGTCACGAGGACATGACCGTCCGACAGCAGCGTCGACGTGTGGCGCGCGCGCGCAGCAAGCATGCTGCCCGCGACTGTCCATCCCAACGCGGGATCGAAGAGGTCAGCTTCAGCGCGCGACATGCTGCCGCCACCGGGTATCCGATCGGCGGCGCCTCCAGCGAGCAGGACCTTGCCGCTCTGAAGGAGCGTCCCCGTGAGAAACGCGCGGGGGAGCTGGATACTCCCAGCTTTGGTCCAGACGCCTGCGGCTGGGTCGTACAGCTCCGCGTCGGCGAGGACGGGGTTGTAGTCGAGGCTAGAGTCAAAGTAGGGAAATCCCGCGACGACCAGGATCCTCCCGTCCTGCAACAGTGTTGCCGTATGAAACAAGCGCGCGGTAAGGAGGCTGCCCGTGAAACGCCACGAACCCGTCGTGGGATCGTACAACTCGGCCGTGGCAAGCTCGTTGTAGTCGGCACCAATTCCCCCTGCAACTAGGACCTCGCCCGATTGCAACAGCGTTGCGGTGAAACCTTGGAACCGCGGAGTGTTAAGGCTCCCGGTCATGCTCCACGATCCGCTTAGCGGGTCGTACACTTCGGCCGTGTCCCTCCCACCACCGACAACCAGAACCTTGCCGCTCGGCAGCAATACGGCCGCGTGCCTGGATCGAGATTGACCGAGAGCGCCCGTAGCGGTAAATGATCCGGTCGCAGGGTCGTACAACTCGGAACTTGCAAGGGGGCCGGCTCCTCCCGCGCCTCCCCCGACAACCAGGACCTTGCCGTTCGCAAGCAGGGTCGCCGTGTGATCGCTACGCGCGCCCTGGAGCTTGCCGGTCGGTATCCAGGTTCCGGCCAGCGCCTGCGGGTCTGCCGCCGGGTTGCCTGCTGCCTGGGCAGCGCATGTTTGCGCAATGCCAATCGCTGCGAGCAGCGCAACGAATTGCCTCGTTAAGCTGCCATACATCATGGACAACTCAGCCCCGCCGGCAGCGTCAGCCGCGTCAAATTCATGCTGCCGCTACCGTAGCCCAGGACCGAGTCGAAATCCACCTTGCCATGGTCACAGTCGATGAATTTCAACGAGAGCGTCCCCCAGGCATTGTGAACGACTGGGCCTGCATTGGTTATCCAGCGACCCCCGCTCGGCATATCGACCGCCGCGAGACTTGCGGTATCGCCGGTGTAGGTTCCCACGCCGATGAACCAGGCCTGCTGGGTTCCCGCAGGATCAAACGTAAACCATGCGGCGAGCACGCGGTTATCGGTCAGGACTTCGAGAACGAGGCCGTGACCGTTCTGGGCCGGGTCGTACCAGACGCCGCTGAAGCCGGGGCCGATGATCGCCGACGGGATTGGACCAATGCCATAGAGCTCTGCGCTGGCGAGCGCGATGGCGGCCCCCCTGCCGCCTGCTACCAGAACATTGCCGCTGGGCAGCAGGGTCGCGGTGTGTTGCAACCGTCCGACATTGAGGGTGCTCGTGCTGTTCCACAAACCGGTTCCGGCGTCGTAGAGCTCCGCGAGGTTACTGCCGCCCACAAGCAGAACCTTGCCATCGGGTAACAGCGATGCGGTTTTGAAACTGCCGCCTTCGTTGAGGGTCCCGGTTTGGCTCCACTTCTCCGTGGCTGGATCATAGAGCTGTGCAACGCGCATGGAGATGCCAGCGCAGCCAGCCGGGGGTGGACAGCCTACCGAGCTGACGCCACCGGCGATCAGCACTTTGCCGTTAGCGAGCAAGGTTGCGGCGTGCCCGTATGCCAGAAGCGCGGCGCCAGTCTGCCGCCAAGTGCCGGCGACCGGGTCGTAAACCTCGGCGTTGCTGGCGGCCGGAAATTGAATGTCCGGATCGTAAGTTCCGACGATCCCGCCGGCGACCAGCACGCTGCCATTCGGAAGGAGCGTCGCGGTGTGCGCGCTACGAGCAAAGGAGGGGCTGCCTGCGGGACCCCACGTACCCGTCGCCGGGTCGTACAACTCCGCGACGTTGAGCAAACTGAAATCTTCGGTGTATCCACCCACTACTAGGACCTTGCCATTGGGCAACAGCGTTGCCGTGTGCCCGGCGTGGGCCTTGGCGAGGCTGCCAGTGGGACTCCACGCGCCGGTGCCCGGGTCGTACAACTCGGCCGTAGCGAGCGACCCTGACGCCGTTTGGCCGCCCGCGACAAGAACCTTGCCGTTCGACAGCAAGGTGGCCGTGTGCGAATGGCGCGCAGTGCCGAGCGAACCGGTTACACGCCAAGTGCCGGTTGCGACGTCGTACAACTCCGCGCCTCCGACCACGACGAGGGGATTGATACTGTCGCCGATACCTCCCGCGACCAGGACGTCGCCATTGGCCAGTAACGTGGCCGTGTGCGAATTGCGAGGCGTATTGAGATTGCCGGTCGCAACCCATCGAGGCGCCGCCGCTGTCGCATCGGGCGTCGGACCTGCTGCCAGGGCGATCTGGCAATACCGGGCATCGACATATGCGATAAGCAGCGCAAAACATGCGAGCGCGGTACGGAAAGATTGTCTTGAATTTTCCATACGGGGTCTCCCTTTGAGCGCGAGCTTAGATACCTGGACTACGGCCGCCGACTGGAAGTTGGCGAAGCAGTGTGGCGTCGACGGACTCCGTTGGCGACGCCGACACCGGATCGCGGACCGGAATCCGGCTGCCCGTTCGATATTCCTTCTCTGCAAACGGCTGCTCCGTCGGTACCTGGGTCGTGGCGCAACCAGCGAGCAAGAAAAAGATAACGGCGAAGACGGGCAAGCGCGACTCGGTCAGCGCTGCCCGAGGCCCGATTCGGTCCAATGCGCAGCAAGCGCCTTCGAAAATGTTCATTGGCAGCTCAGTCCCGCCAGCAGCGTCAGTCGCGTCAAATTGACACTGCCAGTTCCGAAGCCGAGTGCCGACGTGAAATCGGCCTTGGCGTGATTGCAGTCGGTGAACCTGAGAGTCAAGCTGCCCCAGGCGTTGTGCACGACTGCCGCGGGATTAAAGTTCGGTATCCAGCGCCCGCCACCGGGCATGTCGATCGCAGCGATCGTCGCAATGTCGCCGCTGTAAGTACCGACGCCACTGAACCATGTCTGTTGCGTCCCCGCCGGATTGAACGCGAGCCACACGGCGAAAATGCGATTGCCCGGCAACACTTCGACCAACAGGCCCTGTCCATCCTGTGCGGGGTCGAACCAGAGGCCGCTCATTCCCGGGCCAATGACCGGCGCCAGCGAAGGGGCCGCACCATAAAGCTCGGCGCTAGAGAGGTCTGTGTCCCCGGAGTTGGTTGAAATTGCTCCGCCCGCGACGAGAACTCTTCCGTCGGCGAGCAGGGTTGCCGTGTGATGGTGACGGCTTGTGCCCAGGCTGTTCGTGAGGTCCCAGATCCCGGTTGCGGGGTCGTACCGTTCGGCGCTGTCGAGATTGGTGCGGGAATTCCCGTCGTAGCCGCCGGTGACCAGCACTCCGCCGTCCGGCAGCAGCGTAGACGCGTGCCCATAACGGGCGACATTGAGACTGCCTGTGGTGCTCCACGACATGACGGGATCGAAAAGATCCACCGTGGCAAAGGTGTTCGGGGGAAGCCCGCTTACGGAACCTCCCGCGACGAGCACCTTTCCATTCTGCAACAGCGCGGCTTTGGCGCCCTGACGGGCAAAGCTGATGTTGCCGATCGTGCTCCAGGCACCAATGGCCGGATCATAGATTTCGGCGCTGGAAATGGCGGTCTGTAAAAAATCGTCGTCGGACCCCGCCGCGACCAAGACCCGGCCGTCGTCGAGCCGAAACGCGATGTGGTTAAAGCGGCCCATGTTCAGCCTGCCCG
>Ga0207689_10005835_pt1 | contig 10916 bp, 7 predicted proteins | sample KBSMisM52_FD_184312 | JGI IMG/M metagenome (GOLD analysis project Ga0207689, IMG submission 184312) | Miscanthus rhizosphere microbial communities from Kellogg Biological Station, Michigan, USA - KBS Miscanthus M5-2 (SPAdes) (version 2) | ecosystem: Host-associated > Plants > Roots > Rhizosphere... | reverse complement strand
CGGTGTCAGCGACATCGAGATCGAGCGCGCGATCACCTACATGGTCAACCAGTCGGGGGGGCATTGGGTCGAACCGGTGGGTGGCGGGACGCCCGCGGTAGTGCGCACCAGCGAATCGATCGTCCGCGCGCAGTGCGCGACGTGCCACGAGTCCGGGCGGGACGGCGCGCCGAAGATCGGCGACCAGGCGGCCTGGATCCCGAGACTGAAGCGCGGGCTCGACCCGCTAGTCGCTTCGGCAGTGCACGGACACGGGCCGATGCCCTCGCGCGGCGGCCTCCCCGACCTGAGCGACGCGGAGATCCGCGGCGCAATCGTCTACATGTTCAGCTACGGCGTGCCACCCGCGGCGCCGCCGGCACCGGCCGCCGCGGCCGATCCGCATCACAAGGTCGTCTCCGGGACCGACATCTACCTCGGCATGACGCGGGCCGAGTCGATGCGCGCGGCATACGACAACGCGCGGAGCAACGACAAGCCCGCGATCCCTTCGGGAAAGGGCTACTACCACGTCAACATCTCGCTCGTCGACAGCAAGTCACAGGTGCCGGTGACCGATGCCCAAGTGAAGGTGCTGGTCTCCGACGGCATGACGAGCGAAACCCACACGCTCGGCCTGCTGGGAGCCAACAACACCGTGAGCTACGGCAGCTTCTACCGCTTCTCCAGCGGCAGCGCCTACAACATCACCGCCGAAATCCGGCGACCCGGCATGGCAGGGACGATCGAGGCGAAATTCGATTTCAGGGCGCCGTAGCCGGGTATCCGCCGCGGGGCGTACCTCCCGGGGTGCCAGAGTTCAGGGGGCGTCTGGCGCGAGGTGAGCCCTCTCGATCCCCGTCGAGATATGCGAGCGGAGCGCCGGACCCGCCGACCTCGAGCGCTTGATGAAAGGCTGCGGACAGCTCGGACTTAGCGCGCGGCAATGAAACTTAGTCGCCCGGTCGCTTCATCTGGCAACTGGTCGGCGTGCTCGACACATAGTTCGGGTACTCGGCGAGGGGGGCCAAAGTCATGCCCGTGTTCTCGGGGCTGTACGGATACTTTGCATCCGCCTTCTGCCAGACCGACATGTACAGCGGCTGCTGCAGCTGGTGGTCGGACTTGCGCATCTCCACTTCGCCGGCGAAGCTGCTCCTGATCTTGAGACCCTCCATCGCCTGCGCCACCTTGATCGGGTCCGTCGACTTGGCCACCAGCATCGCCTGGCTCAAGACCTCGAAAATGCGCACGATCGAGTAGGTGTAGAAATCGTCGTTGTACTTCTGCTTGAATTCCTTGGTCCACGCATCGGTCTGGCCGCCCATGTTGTAGTGCGCATAGGCGATCTGGTAGACCTTGCCGGCGCCGGTGTTGCCGAGCGCCGCCGGCGTGCCGGTCACCCCGGTGTAGTAGGTGAAGAACTTGCCGTTGTAGCCGCCCTCGTGCGCCGCCTTGATCAGCAGCGTCAGGTCGGAGCCCCAGTTGCCGGTGATGATCGAGTCGGCACCTGAAGCCTTGATCTTGGCGATGTACGGAGCGAAGTCCCGCACCTGCGCGAGCGGGTGCAGGTCTTCGCCGACGATCTCGATATCGGGGCGCTTCCTCTTCAGGTACTCCTTGGCGTACTTGGCGACCTGCTGGCCGTGCGAATAGTTCTGGTTGAACAGGTAAACCTTGTGGATGTCCTTCTGGTCCTTCATGAAGGTCGTCATCGCCTCCATCTTCATCGTCGTGTCGGCGTCGAAACGGAAGTGCCAGAAGCTGCATTTGCTGTTGGTCAGGTCGGGGTCGACCGCGGAGTCGTCCAGGTAGACCACTTCCTTGCCGGGATTGCGCTCGTTGTGCTTGTTGATCGCATCGACGAGGGCGAGCGCGACCGAAGAGCCGTTGCCCTGGATGATGTAGCGCACGCCTCGGTCGATCGACCCTTTCAGCGCGTTGACGCTTTCGGTGGGCGAAAGTTTGTTGTCCACACCGGTGACTTCGAACTTGACCCCGGCCGGGTTGCTGGCGCTGAACTTTTCGGCGAAGAACTGCCAGCTCTTCAGCTGGTTGTTGCCGACCCCTCCCATCAGACCGGACAGGGCATCGATGCGCACCATCTTGACGACCTCGCCTTGCAGCGGCTTGCTGCCCACCTTCGCCTGCGCCAGCGCCGTCCCCGTGGCGGCGACAAGCACAGCGCCCAGGGAGAGGCCGAGGACACGGTTCTTGAATGGAATGACTCGATCGTTCATGACGCTCCTTGGGGTCGGAGATGGGGGATGACAACAGTCGTCAAGGCTACCGGCGCGACGGGAACGGGTGATGATCTGAATCAAGGTCAGGGCGTCGCGTCCTGTCTGCTCGCCGAGGTTCCGTGCTAGCTTCGATCGACGAAGCGCTTCCGGGATGGACATCGTGCATGTGCCACCCGACCCGACGTTCAGGACCGCTCCGAGGAGTTACGCGATATGAAGACCGTGAGTGGACTCGACGGAACCTTTCTTCACATGGAGACCCCGGAGACGCCGCAGCACGTGGGGGCGCTGAGCCGCTATGCGCTGCCGGCCGACCACAAGGGCGACTTCTACGACGACTTCAAGCGCGAGATGTCCAAGCGCCTGCACCTGGTGCCGGTGTTCTCCCGCAAGCTGGCGCCGATGCCGCTGCAGTTCGCCAATCCGGCCTGGGTCGAGGAGGGCCGGGTCGATCTGGACTATCACGTGCAGCGCCTGACTCTGCCCCGCCCCGGCACCCAGGCGCAGCTCGAAGACTGCGTCGGCCGACTGCATTCGGAGTTGCTCGACCGCAGCCGTCCGTTGTGGCGAATTGCCGTGATCGACGGCCTCGACAACGGCGATGTGGCCTACTACCTCAAGGTCCATCACGCGACGATGGACGGGCAGGCCAGCGTGCTGATGGCGCAGACGCTGTTCGATCCGACGCCGAAGCCACGCCGCATTCAACGCGGGCAGTTGCCGGCGGCCGAACATCCCGACATGGCCGAGCTTGCGGCCATCGCACTGAAGCACGACGCCGGCGAATTCCTCAAATTGATCAGGCAGCTGCCCGATGTCGTGAAGACGCTGGCGGGTCTGTTCGGCGCGAATCCCGGCAAGGCGCCAGCTCCGTCCAGGGAAAGCGCCTCCTTCGCGCCCAAGACGCCTCTCAACATGCAGATCACCGGCGAACGCGGCTTCGCGGCGCTGTCGATTCCGCTCGACACCTTGAAGCAGCTCGCCGCGGCGCACGACACCAAGCTCAACGACGTCGTGCTCGCCCTGTGCAGTGGTGCGCTGCGCCGCTACCTGAAACAGCACGGCGGCCTGCCGAAGCAGCCGCTGATCGCGGCCATGCCGATCTCGCTGCGTGAGGCCGGCAACACCGAGTTCTCGACCCAGGCGACGATGGCGCTCGTGAGCCTGAACACGCACATCGCCGATCCGGTGAAGCGGCTGCGCGCCATCCGCGACGCGTCGTTCGCCGCCAAGCAACAGGCCAAGGTGGCACGCGGCGTGACCGCGACCGACTTTCCTTCCATCGGCGAGCCCTGGCTGATTCAGGCCCTGGCTTCGCTCTACGGACGCCCGGGCGTCGCCGACGCGATGCCGAACCTGGCCAACGTCGTCATCTCCAACGTGGCCGGCCCGACAGAGCCGCTCTATGCGGCCGGCGCGCGCATGACGACCTACTGGCCACTGTCGATCGTCGGACACGGCCTCGCGGTCAACATCACGGTGATCAGCTACGCCGGTGCCATGGGCTTCGGCTTCACCACGGCGCGCTCGGCGGTTCCGGACACCCGCGAATTGTCGGCCGCGCTGCTCGCAGCGCTGGACGAGCTCGTTGAGAGCTCGCGCATTGCGCCCGCCAAGCGGGCGCCGCGGAAGGCGGTCGCGAAACGGGCGCTCGCGCCCAAGCGTGCGCCTTCCCGCAAGCGCGCGTCCTAAGGGCGGTCTTCGCTCGACGCTGCGGATTCGCGCAGTCGTTGCGCGTCGCCGTAGATCCACTGCAGCAGGCCATCGCGCCGGAAAGGCTTCCACTGCCCCTCGGGCTGTGCGAGGCGGTCGCCGACCGCATGCAGCACCGCAGGATGCAACGCCATGCCGGTGTGGCTGGTCTGCACTTCGATGTTTTCGGCCAGCGGGTGCTCGTCCATGACGCTCGCCTGCCAGGCGACCACGCCGTCGCTGCGGCTGAAAATCGAGGTCGTCGGCACATTCGGCGGCCGCCTCAGCAGCGCAGAGTACGCCGGGTGATGAGCATGCCGGCCGCTCACCGCCTGGTACAGCCGGCGCGCGTTGGTGGCGGAGGCCGGGCCGGTGATCGGGCTGCCGAGGGTGACGACGCAACGCACCGAATCTTCGACGAGGCCGGCGAGCACCCGCGCATAGACCCCACCCAGACTCTGGCCGACCAGGCTGACCTTGCGTCCGCCCGACTGGCGGAACAGAAAGCGTATCCGCTCGACGCAGGCCTCGATCACGTGCGGGTGCGGCCCGAAGTTGATTCCCTGGCCCCAGCCATGGGGCACGAAGCCACGCTCGACGAGGAACTTGCGCAGCAGGCGCGTCGACGAGTCATGCGCCACCAGGCCCGGAAGCACGAGCACCGGGTGCCCGTCGCCGCGTGGCCCCGCCTGCAGCAGGGGCCACAAGGCAAGGCTGGACAGCGCTTCGAAGGGCGCGCGTGCTTCAAGCACGCGCAGGAGAGAGCCCGGCGGGCGTACTCCTTCGGGGGATTCGAAATCGTAGTTCCGAGGGTCGGCGGTACTTTGCACGTTGCGAGCTCCTATTTGATGCAGATGAGGGCGTTGTGAATCGATTTCAACGAGGCGGTGCGGAGGGTTCCGGCGGTCCCGAGCGCTCAACCCGACGCGTTGAGCCATGTTCTCAACTGGGAATGAACCTGCGGACGACACAGCAATTCGAGGTGTCCTGTCTCGTAGGCGATCGACTGGTGTGACTTCGCGAAGGCGAGCGTGCGCGCGGCGTCTTTGTGGCGTCCGAGCGCGCTGTCCAGAGGCACGAGGCCATCGCCCACCAGACGTTCGGCGAGCAGGCTTCGCCTCGAGCCGAGCGTCGCCGCCACGGCGTAGCACTCGACGCCTGCAGGCAAGGGGACGAAGTCCGGCCCGCCCGTCGTGATGGTGCCGTGTCGCAGATCCTGAATGCCGGCGCTTCGTGTCTTGCCGAGTCGCGTCAGCGGCGCCGAGTACGGACTCAGATCCAGCACCGTGTCGAGAGCTTTCCCGCCACGTTCGAGCGGCGAGCCGTGATGCGGCGTGCCGAGAAACACCAGCTTGCGCAGCCGCTTCGGCCAGGCGTGGCCCTGCTCGTCACCGTAGAAGCACGCACTGCGCGCGACCAGTCCACCCATGCTGTGGCCGAGGATCGCCAGCTCTTCGAGCGCACAGGGCCATTGCTCGACGAGCGTCTCCAGCAGTGCCGAGAACGCGCGGCCGTTTTCGCCGACCTGCAGACCGCTGTTATAGCGGAGATAGAGCACGGCGCAGCCCAGTTCGTTGGCAAGTGCGTCGCCATGGTCATGGCCCTGGCGGTGCCACTGCAGGTCGTTCATGCACAGGCCGTGCACGAGAATGAGCACCTTGCCGGTGGGTGACTTGCCGGTCGCGGCGAGGATCGAGTCAGCGGGCCTTGTCACATCGATCGGTCGGCCCTGAAGTCGCAAGGACATTTCGGTCGCCAGCGAATTGTCGGTCCGGGCGAGATAGTCGCCATAGATTCCGTTGACGGCCGCGACCAGTGCTTCGCGGCGTGGCCCCGAATCCGCCTCGGGCAGCAGGTTGGCCACCGTGCCGAGCGATGCATCGAAGCCCTTTCCAACAAGCCGGACGCCGCCGCGAACGGCCTGGTAGACACGCCCGGTCGTTCCGCTCGTCGGATCCTGAGGCGCCTCGCCCAAGGGACCCGGACGGGCATTGATGGTGCGATGCATTCGCTCGACCACGTCGATCGCTCCGACCGCCGCATCGAAGGTCAACTTCGCGGCGCCTCGGACGTCCGACATGACGGTTCTGCTGGCGTTGATCATGATCTTGCCTCTCTTTCAGCTGCTCAGCGCCCGAATGACGCCAACCGGGTCCTTGCCGATGGCGCGCAACAGCGCACGCGCCGGCCCGGTGGGGTCACGCCGACCCTGTTCCCAATTGCGCAAGGTAGCGAGCTCGATACCGAGCAACTCGGCGAACTTCGCCTGGCTGAGCCCTGTCAGTCCGCGCACTGCGCAGACGTCCACGTCGTCGCTCCGGGCGAACTGCGGCGAACCTGCCGCGCCTCGGATCAAGCGCACCAGTCGTTTGTGGCGTGCGTCTCGCCTCGCCCGGGCGGCCTCGAGAAGCACTTCGAAAATCTTAGGGTCCACCTTGCGACAATCGGTTGCAACTGCAGACGAGCTTGTACGCCAGTGGCGTACGTACGTCAATGGCGTACGCTCAATCCCGAAGCAATCGCTGCAAAGCGGTCGCTTGACTCCCGGCCGTCACCGACCGCAACGGGTCGGAGCGGACTCTGGAGCCGCAACGGCCAACGTCAGCAACCGCTGCAGAGCCTCCGCTAAGCGATCAAGCCTCGAGTTCAGTAGCGGGTCGATTGGAGTCGGCACGGTTTTGATGATCCGAACGGCAAGAAGCAGCCGCATCATTCGACCCGCGCCATGCGGACCTTGACTCTTAGGCTTGAGACCGGTTGGACGGTTGTGCCGAAAATGTGTCGTCGTCGAATTGACCGTGACGAAGGAGTCTCGCTGCAGAATCGCACGCCTGGACGCTCGGCACGCGCCCGCTTTCGCCAACGCCTGACGCCACCGACCTGCTGCGATGCGACGTACCGTCGTGACCCTCGTCCATGCTGCACGCGAACTGCTGCTTGCGTGCGCCGCCGCCGCGACGTTCGTGGCCGGCGCAGCCCCGGCAGCCGAATCGACGCTCCGGGTGGCGGTGACGACCTCGTTCGTCAGCTCGGGGGCGGCGGCCAGGTTGACGCCGGCGTTCGAACAACAGACCGGCATTCGAGTGAAGATGGTCGTGGTCGGCAGTGGCTCCGCATTGCGGATGGCCCGCGTCGGCGAGGTCGATGCGACGCTGACCCACTCGCCCGAAGACGAACAAGCCTTCATCGACGACGGTCTGGCCGCCGTCGTCCGCAAGGTGATGAGCAACGACATGCTGATCGTCGGCCCGGCCGAGGATCCGGCGGCAGCCCATGGCCGCGATGTCGCGGCAGCCCTGGCCCGGATCGCTGCAGCCGGTCAGCGGTTCGTCTCGCGCGGGGACGACTCGGGGACTCACCAGCTCGAGCTGTCCCTTTGGAAGCAGGCCGGCATCGATCCGCTCGGGAAATCCTGGTACGAGGAGATCGGGCGCGGCATGCCCGAGGCGCTGCAATATGCCAGCCGGCGTCGCGCGTACGTGCTCGTCGATCGCGGCACCTGGCTCGCCGACCGTGCATCGCTTCGGCTCAAGACGGTGGTCGAAGGCGACCCGCGAATGGCCAACCACTACGTCGCCATCGCCGCTCAGGGCGCCGGTCGCGCGCCCACGCCCGCGGCGCAAGCATGGGTCCAGTGGCTCGGCAGCGCCCCGGCGCGCCAGCTGATTTCCGGGCTCCAGGTCGATGGCGAGTCCCTGTTTGCACTCCCACCGCCGAGCCCGCGATGAACCGCGTCCAGGCGTCGGATTCAGCGCCAAGAGAACGGCCATGAACCCGGCGGGAACTGATCTGATCGCCCGCTCGGGGCTTCGGAGATCGCTGCTGGGTTATTTCGCTGCGTGGATCGTCATGCTGGTCGCGATGGTGGCCGCCTGGGGCTGGATCGAGCGACAGGCCAGCGAGGACATCGACAAATCGGAACGCGCCAGTCGAACCTACACGGACGAGCTGTCGCGGCTGCGACTGCTGCTCGTTGAAGAGCGCATCGCGTGGAGTGAATTGCTGCTGCGCGGCTGGGAGCAGGCTCGCTACCACGACCTGCTGAGCCGGTACTACGAACGCGAGCGCCAGAGTCGAACGGTCCTCGAGCGGATTGGCCGCGAGTTGCCGGACACCGAGGCTGAGCGAGCGTCGTACCGGACGCTTGAGGACGCGCACGCCGATGTATCGCGCCTGCGCCGCGAAGCCCTGCGAGTGTTCAACCGGTCGAACGAGAACGCTCATGTTCTCGCCGACCGCCTCCTCGGGCCGATCGACGACGTCCTGCCGACGGCAGTGCTTCGATTCTCCGAGCTGCTGGAGAACGGCGAGCGAGACCACATCGCGTCGCTTCAGCATTCCCGTGGCCGTACCCGTGCCGTTCTGCTGGCGGTCCTGGGAGGCATGGGCCTCGCTGCCCTGGCCGGGTTCGCTTGGCTTCTCGACCGTCGTGTCGGACGGCCCGCCCAGCGCGCCTCCGAGCTCGCTGCGCTGGCCGCTCAGGCCGAAGCGATCGCCGGGTTCGGCTTCTGGGACCGCTGGACAAACGGCTCGACATACTGGTCTACCGGCATGGACCGGCTGTTCGGCCTCGACCGCTCGGACGGACCGCCACTGCACCGTGCGTTGGGCCGCATCAGGCGAGAGGATCGACGCGCGCTGCTTCGTGCCGTGCTGCGCCAGCGCAGCTGTGATGGCGTGCAGCGGATGCTCATCCACCTCGACGATGCCGCTCCGGGGCGGCGCACGCTGGACGCGATTTTCCAGACCCGAGACCTCGGCGCGAGGCGTGGGGTCGTGCGCAGTGGCGTGGTGGTCGACGTCAGCCTGCTGACCGACCAGCGCGAGGCGTTGTCGACGCTGAACGCCGAACTGGAGGAACGCGTCCGGCGGCGTACCGTCGAACTCGAGGCCGCGCGCGACGAAGCACAGCGCCTGGCGAACGTGAAATCCAACTTTCTCGCCAACATGAGCCACGAGATCCGCACGCCGCTGAACGCGGTGCTGGGTTTCGCGGGCATCGGCATGCGCGGCAGCATCGGCTTGCCGGGGCAAGCCCAGTTCGAACGGATCCTGAACGCCGGCGAGCACCTGCTGCACGTGATCAACGACATCCTCGACCTGTCGCGCATCGAGTCCGGCAAGTTTGTCGTCGAGTCGCGTGCGTTCGCGCTGCGAGCGGTGCTCGCAGACGCCAGCAGCTTCATCATCGTCGCGGCGCGGTCCAAGGGCCTGGCGTACCACTGTGAGATCGCCGACGATGTTCCGAACTGGGTACGGGGTGACGCGCTGCGGCTGCAGCAGATCCTGGTCAACTTGCTGTCGAACGCCGTCAAGTTCACCGAGCATGGCCACGTGCGCCTCGGCGTGACGGCCGAGAGCGATGGTCGCGACATGGTTCGTTTCGTCGTCGACGACACCGGCATCGGCATTGACGCCGGCCAGGCGGAACGGCTCTTCGAGCCCTTCGAACAGGCCGACAACTCGACCACCCGCGCCCATGGCGGCGCCGGTCTCGGACTGGCGATATGCAGGCGACTCGCGGACCTCATGGGCGGCTCGATTGCGGTGACGGGCACGCCGGGGTCGGGAAGCTGTTTCGCGCTGCGCCTGCCGCTGCCTCCTGCCCCCCCGGCGCAACTGCCGGCACGGCCGGCAGCCGAGCGTGGCAGGCTGGCGGGCGTTCGCCTGCTCGCAGCCGAGGACGACGAGGTCAATCGCATCCTGCTGGAGGAGTTGCTGCGTCACGAAGGCGCCGAGGTGCTATTCGCCGAAGACGGCATGCAAGCCGTGCAGCGTCTCGACGAGCGTGGCGCGGCGGCCTTCGATGCCATCCTGATGGACGTGCAGATGCCGGTGCTCGATGGCTACGAGGCGACCCGTCGCATCCGGGACGTGCACCCGGAACTGCCGGTCATCGGACTGACGGCACATGCATTACCCGAGGCTCGGCGGCTCTGTCTCGAAGCCGGCATGGTCGAGCATGTCGTCAAGCCGATCGACATGGCCGAATTGGTTGCTGCGATCCGCCGGCATGTGCGCGACCGCGACCAGGGGGCAGCGGCCGAAGCTGCAAGCGACGCACCGGCGTAGACCTCAGTGCCTCCTATCCACCATGACGATCAGTCCATGGTCGGCGCCGATGAAGCTCCAGGTCACCGTGCCCGCACACATGGATGCGCAGTCGTGGCGGGGGCGCTGACGACTGTCGTAGACTTTCCGGCGATCTTTCCGGGGAGGGAGGAGTTTGAACCGAGTCCAGCGCAGGCAATTCCTGATCGCGGCCGGTGCACTTCTTGCCACCCCGCTCGCCGCCGACGGCCAGCAGGCGGCCAAAGTCGCTCGAATAGGCCACCTGTCGCCCAACCTGGCCGCTGGCCCCCACCTGCGCGACGCCTTCCTCCAAGGACTGCGTGACCTCGGTTACGTCGAGGGCCGCAACGTCGTGATCGAATACCGAGATGCCGAGGGGAAGCTCGAGCGGCTCCCCGCTCTTGCGGCCGAACTGGTTGCGCTCAAGGTTGATGTCATCCTGGCCGACGGAGGCACACTCGGCCCCCGTGTGGCCATGCAAGCGACTACGACTATCCCCATTGTCTTCACTTCTGCTGCCGATCCGGTTGGGAGCGGGCTCGTCACCAGCCTCGCGCGGCCGGGCGGCAATGTCACGGGGTTGTCCGCCCTCGGCCCGGAGCTCGTCGGCAAGCGTCTGGAACTGCTCAAGCAGGCCGTTCCGGGGATCGATCGGGTCGCTGTCCTCCGGGGAAGCAGCACCCTCGGCGAACGCGTACTAAAGGACATGCTGGAGGCAGCAGACGTCGCGGCGCGGGCGCTGGGGGTGCAGCCGCAATTCATTGAGGCGCGAGGTCCTGACGAATTCGCCAGGGCCTTCTCGGCCATGACCAGCGCGCGCGCGGGTGCTCTGACTGTGCTGCCAAGCAACATGTTCGTCAGAGAGCGTAGACGCCTCGTGGACCTGGCGGCCAAGAACCGGCTGCCGGCGGTGTACACCTCGAGGGAGTT
>Ga0207689_10005831_pt1 | contig 10925 bp, 7 predicted proteins | sample KBSMisM52_FD_184312 | JGI IMG/M metagenome (GOLD analysis project Ga0207689, IMG submission 184312) | Miscanthus rhizosphere microbial communities from Kellogg Biological Station, Michigan, USA - KBS Miscanthus M5-2 (SPAdes) (version 2) | ecosystem: Host-associated > Plants > Roots > Rhizosphere... | reverse complement strand
TGTTCGGATTCTACGCCCGCCTGCCGAAGCCGGCGGCGCACCGATGAAGATGGAGAAAACTCCGACGCTAACTAACGACTCTGTGATCAAGTTGGTCGAAGCAGGTTTTTCTGAAGGCACCATCATTAAGAGGATTGAAGATTCGCCCGCGGAATTCGATCTTTCCAGCGCGAAGTTAGAAGAACTGCGAAGGCGACGAGTCACAGAAGCAATTATTCTCGCCATGACGGCAGCTATGGGAAATGATCCCGTTGGGAGTGCAATCAGGAAAGGGAACTAGTTCCATGCACCCCGTTCGAAAAATAAGTTCGCTCGGACTCGCCCTTATTTTCTTGCCGTTCTTGCTAACAGTGCTTGCACTCTCCATTCAGGCCCAATCAAGAACGCCCTCGCCCACTCCGACCCCAGATCTGCAGGAAGTAGATCCCGACGATGTAATTTCAGTGAACACTGCCGAGGTGTCGTTGCCTGTCACCGTCCGCGATAACGCGGGCTTTCTGGTCAATGATCTCACGCGGAAGGATTTCCGGGTGTTCGAAGACGGAGTGGAACAACCGCTCAGCGACTTTAGCTTGCGAAAAGTTCCGGTGGACGTGGCTCTTATCGTCGACGCCTCCTCCTCAGTGGCAGATAACCTTGACGACTTCCGCAGCGCGGCCGAAGGGTTTGCTTCGCATCTTGCGACTGATGATCGCATTAGCCTGATTCAGTTTGATGATCGAGTTGTTATGCTGCAGGATTGGACCGGAAGTCTGGTTCAGTTGCGCCGCGCGTTACGACGGATCGTTCCCGGGATGTTTACCAGGTTTCATGACGCGATGCTCCTGGCATCGCGTGATCAAGCGCCTCGGCCGAATGCTCGACACGCCATCATAGTCCTCACTGACGGCATCGACAGTGGTCGTGGTTCAACTTTCGATGCCGCATTGCGAGCCGCCCTTCAAGGTCAAACCACAGTTTACGTAGTTAGTAATACGGAGATCGAGAGGGCCCGGAAACAACAGGAATTGGCGACTCTCCTCTCGGGTTCTGAATCAGCCGTGCGATTCAACCAGCTTCACATTGATGATCTGCGTCTGGGGCTCACTGCATTGCAGGACAGCGAACGGAATCTGGAACAATTGACGGCAGCAACCGGCGGGAGACTATACAAGCCGGCTAGCTTTAATGATCTCGAACGAACCTACGCAGAAGTCGCCGATGAACTGCGGCATCAATACACGCTCTACTACTCGCCTCTAAACACCAAACGCGACGGGCAATTCCGCCGGGTTCGGGTCCAGACCACCATTCCCACTCATCAGGTAGCTGCCCGAATCGGGTACTACGCACCAAAGCACTAGCCCTCAGGTTTTTGGACCCTCGTGGCTTCCTTGGATTTAACACCGAAGGTGTTGGCTAACTTTAGCTCAGGGTTTCCTACCCTGGGAGAACAAGCCAGTTAAGATCCTCTTCTACTCTGAAAGAGTTGAGGAACCGGATGGAACTCTTTCAGAGTTGGGTGTTCAATGCCGGCTGATTGACCCAGGGTAGGAAACCCTGGGCTAAAGTTAGCCAACACCTTCGGTGTTAAGTCTCTTCCAGACTTTTGGGGCAAGTTCCGCTTCCGGTGTTCATCAAGGAGCGGCATGAGAACAAAACCCCGTTTTCAAATAGTCTAGCGACTTTTAGGCAAAGCCACGACCTTTCACGGTCAAAATGCCACGCGAGGGGCGCTTCAAGCAGTTCTGGGCCGTGTTGACACGCGTCGGGAGATACGTTACCCTCCCGTCGCTGTCCTATGTTTGAGTCTAACTTCAATTATTCATTCGGTTAGAGTTCGTGAGAATAGGGCGGCATGGTCATTGCCATTGGGAAGTACAGTTTGTGAGGCTACGTGTGCGTTCCCCGCCTTGCGAGCAGCAATTCTAAAACAAAAAAGGTATTTACAGGAGAGAGCATGCGATTAATCAAGCGCGCCGAAAAGGGCCTGACGATGGCAGCCGGCGGCCTACATAATGTTATTCAGTCAGTTAACAAGTACAAACCCAATCCGTCCTTTACCCCCAAGTGGTCAGACAAGCCACTGCTGAAATCCTGGCAGAAGAGCAAACCAACTTTGGGTTGGCCGCGCACCACGGATTCGCTTTGTCCTAACTGCGTAATCGAGGCGAGGGAATCGATTATCAGCGGCAAGCAGGACGTGAGCGTTTTGATTAATGAGAAGGTAGGCGAAATTAAAGCGCAAATCATCGAGCGCGATGGGGAAGTTTGGATGGTCAAGGATTGTCCTATTCACGGGCACTTCGAGGACATGATGGCCATCGACGTTAAGTTCCTGACGCACATCGAAAAGATGTTTCCGGGTCGCGACATCGATGCTCACAATGACGAGAAACTTCATAATCATGGAACCAGCACCATCAAGTATGGCCGCGGAGCGGTGCTGACGGTTGACCTGACTAACCGCTGCAACATGATGTGTGATCCCTGCTTCATGGACGCCAATCAGGTTGGCTTTGTTCACGAGTTAAGCATGGATGAGATCCGCGAAATTCTTGATAACGCGATCTCGATTAAGCCGCGCCGGCAGATGTCGGTGCAGTTCTCCGGTGGAGAGCCCTCTATCTCGCCGCACTTCATCGAATCGATTAAGTATGCGCGCAAGGTTGGTTACAACAGCGTTCAGGCAGCGACTAACGGAATTGAATTCGCTAAGAGCAAAGATTTCTGTCGCGAAGCCGCTGAGGCTGGTCTGCGCTACGTTTACCTGCAGTTTGACGGCGTAGGCAACGACGCCAATAGCCATCGACAGGTTGGCAATTTGTTCGACGTAAAGATGCGGGCAATCAATAACCTGCATGAAGCCGGTGTTGAGATTGTGCTGGTAACCACGCTGGTTAACGGTATCAACAACGACCAGGTGGGATCGATTATTAGATTCGCCCTCGACAATCCGAAGAAGATCGCCTTCTTGTCATTCCAGCCGGTTTCTTTCACCGGCCGTGATGAAGAGATTACGCCCCAGCGACGCCTGCAACAGCGCTACACACTGTCGCACCTCGCGCATGATGTTAAGGATCAGGTGGGTATCACCGAACCGACGCGCGATTGGTTCCCGTTATCACTAATGGGAGCCTTTGCCGATTTCGCTGATCTGGTCCACGGACCTGATGCTGACTGGGGTCAGGTTTCCTGCGGTTGCCACCCGAACTGTGGAGTGGGTACTGCCGTCATGGTTGATAAAGAAACGCGCGAAATGCGTCCAGTGCCGGAGTTCCTGAACATTCCTGGCCTGGTGAAGGACATGCAGAAGATTACGGACGCGGCGCGCGGCAAGTGGATGTCGAACTTGATGATGGGTCTGGCGTTGTTGAAGCACTACAACCCTTACAAGTCGCCATCGCAGTTTACCCTTTATGAGCTCTTTAAGAAGTTTGACAAGTCGTTTGGTTTGACAGGCAAAGACTACGGCAAGGTTACCGGTGACCGTTCGGCAGACGACATTGAGAAGCGTCGTTCCGATCGTTGGAATTTCCTGTTCATCGCCGGCATGTGGTTCCAGGATCTTTTCAACTACGACTTCCGTCGCACCGAAATGTGCATCATCCCTTACGGGACTCAAGAGGGTGAAATCTCCTTCTGTGCCTACAACACAGGCATTGGCTGGAGAAACATCATTGAGAACATGCACCAGAATGCGACGGTGGCAAAGTGGTATGAAGATCATGGCCGTCACGAGATTTTTGCTCGCGGTAAAGAGGTCGAACTAACCGACAAGGCGCACGACATGGTGCTGAATCCGATTGACCTGACCCGGCCTAACAAGCCGGAAATGGAAGGCCCGAAGACGGCCCACGAAGAAGCGGTCCTGATGCGTAAGCTTTATCAGGAAATCGTGCTCAAGAAGCAGATCGACATCAAGGAAGCGGACAAGCCGGTCCAGATCAAAGGTCTCAGCCGTAAAAAGCAGGAGACTGCCGAACCTGCCCTGGTTTAGCTTGCTCGCTCTGGTTCTCAGGAGAACCCCGCGAACGCAGATGTTCGCGGGGTTCACTGCGTAAAAACGGTGAACGACCTTTTCCGATTTACTGCGAGCGTACTTGACCACTGGTGTTTGCGGCGTGTTAAATAGCTGAGCAACAAAGACAACAACCTAAGGAAGACGAGAAGCGAATGGCTATAGTTACTATTAATCAGGGTGAATCGATCGAAAGCGCTCTGCGGCGTTTCAAACGTAAGGTGATGACCGAAGAAATCATCAAGGACGCGAAAAAACACGCGTTCTTCATCCCTCCCGGCCAAAAGGCCAAACTCAAATCAGCCCTTGCTCGCAAGCGGAACAAGAAGAAGGGTCGCATGCGTACCAGCCCTCCTAGAGACTAGTGATCAGTTTTTGCACCCGCAGTTCGCTCGTCCTCCCTACAGTTGTTCTCCCGAGTTAACTTAAGTGCTGGATTGGCGAGATCATTAGTGAGATCGGGGAAACAAAGCCGGTGCGGAAAAAGGTGCGTCTCGGATGACGAGAATACTGCTCACAAACGACGACGGAATCCACTCGAATGGCCTGATCAAGCTTGAAGAAGCGCTAAGGGAAATCGGGGATGTTTTTGTTGTCGCCCCCGCATCTGAAATGAGCGGCGCTTCCCATAGTCTAACCTTAGCGCGACCCCTGCGCATTCGACAGATTGACGACAGACACTGGACAGTTGACGGCACGCCAACAGATTGCGTCACCCTCGCCCTTAACAAAATTCTCCCGCCAGACAACTTACCTGATGTTTGCGCTTCAGGAATAAATCATGGTGGCAATCTCGGCGATGACGCTACCTATTCCGGCACCGTGGCCGGCGCCCTGGAAGCCACTATTCTTGGCGTGCCCGGACTGGCTTTCAGTCTGGTTGCGCGAGAACGATTCGACTTTCGCGAAGCTGCGCAGTTCGCTGTGATCGCTGTGCGGAAGGTATTGGCTGAAGGACTCCCGGAAGGTAGCCTGCTGAATATCAATATTCCGGCTAAAGAGATTAAGGGCGTTCGCGTCACGCGACAGGGAATCAAGAATGCTCGTCCAGTGATCAGTGAACATATCGATCCTCGCGGGAAGCCGTATTTCTGGATCGGCGAGGAATACTTCAACAACAACTCCGCAGCCGGCACCGATTACAACGCCATCGACCAGGGTTTTATCTCGGTCACTCCATTGAAGAGTGATATGACAGACCATCAGGCGCTAACCGCGATCGAGAGTTGGGGTTACTTAAAAGACACTGAACTGCTCTCCAAAGCGTAAGCAATCTCGATCTCTCAGATATTTTTTTGATCCAGAACTGAAGTTTAGTGCAAACCTCCAGTCAACAATCCGGGAACAGAAGCCAGGATTACTCCATCCCTCGCGAGCGCATGTTCGAACGGCTTCGCGACCACTACCAAATCCACGATGCTCGGGTGCTGGAAGCCATGCGGTCCGTACCGCGGCACGCCTTTGTGCCTGAAGCACTGCAAGGCCGCGCCTATGGAGACCATGCGCTACCGATCAGCGGGAGCCAGACGATCTCGCAGCCTTACATTGTGGCGCGCATGACGGAGTTGCTCGAGATTAATTCCGAGAGTCGGGTGCTGGAGATAGGGGCAGGTTCCGGGTATCAGACGGCGATCCTGGCGAAGGTCGCGGGTCAGGTCTATTCAATCGAACGCATTGCGAGTCTCGCCCGCGATGCCCAGAGTCGAATCAGGCAGTTGAATATCTATAACGCCACTGTGAAGTGTTTTGATGGAACGCTGGGGTGGGCAGCAAACGCTCCCTACGACGCGATACTGGTTGCCGCAGGCGGGCCAACGGTTCCGGGTCCTCTGGTTGCCCAGTTAAAAGTTGGTGGGCGTCTGGTCGTCCCAGTGGGCGAAACGCGCGAGTCGCAACGTCTCGTACGCGTTATCAAGACTGAAACCGGTTCCAAGCAGGAAGATCATGGCGCCTGCGCTTTTGTTCCACTGATTGGCCAACATGGATGGTCAACGTAATGGTTTGGACTATGGTCTTTGGTCTTTGGACTTTGGACTTTGAACTTTGAACTTTGAACTTTGTAATTGTCTTCCGACTTCTGAAGTTGAAAACGCCGGAACGTTGTAACCACTCTTCAAAGCTCAAAGTACAAAGCTCAAAGCTCAAAGGTCAAAAACCAAAGACCAATTAATTTAAATGATCGCAAAACTAATTGAATTCCTGTCAGGCATTATCGTCGCCACAATCTCGTTATTAGGCTACTCGGGAATTGTTTTGTTGATGGCGATTGAATCGGCCTGCATCCCTCTGCCCTCCGAGATCATCATGCCGTTTTCCGGCTACCTGGTGTCCACGGGCCAGTTGAACCTTTGGCTTGTCGGTCTCGCCGGCGCCGTCGGGTGCGTGCTTGGCTCATTGGTAGCGTATTGGGTGGGCAATAAGGGCGGGCGTCCCTTAGTTGAGAAGTACGGACGCTACGTTTTGGTTTCTTCTCATGATCTTGATCTGGCCGACCGTTGGTTTGCAAACTACGGTGAGATCATCGTCTTCGTAAGCCGTCTACTGCCCGCCATCCGCACCTTCATAGCGTTTCCGGCCGGTGTGGCCCGCATGAATCTGAAGCGATTTGTTTTTTATACGTTCGCCGGCTCATTGCCGTGGTGCCTCGGTCTTGCCTATATCGGTCAAAAGCTTGGCGATAAGTGGAACCAGGACGATACTCTAAAGACCTGGTTTCATCGCTTCGACTTCGTGATTGGAATTGTCGGAGTGTTGCTCGCGGCCTGGTGGATTTGGCGCCACGTCAAACATCTCCGCAATGAGAAGCAGGCGTAACAACAAGCCTTAACTGAAAAACCGAGAGGCCGGGTTTAGGCCCGGCCTCAATCGGTGGCGTGAGACGTCCAGCCTCAATAGGTCACTGTCCTCACCCCAGCAACCCCTCGCCAATTACCTCGCATTCTACAAATAATCTTAATTTCGTCAAGCCGATCAAGCGAATGTCCGGTACTCGTCGCGAGCGGCCTTGCTGCCAGACATTGTTGAACAACTCAAGAATTCCTCAAGGTGATTGCAATAAAAGTACAAGCGAAGCGAAGAAACAACGATGACATTGCTAAATCTTATGGAGTCTCAAACAAATCCTCGCGCGGGCGGTGGCTTAATCACGGACATGCAGTTAATAGTGGACAAAATCAACAGACCATTCCAGACATCCCTGGGGCGCCCGCGTTTGCTTGGACTGCTGGACAGAAGTCTTGGTTCCGGCATTTGCACCATCATCAGCGGGCGGGCAGGCACCGGCAAGACGACCTTAGCGGCAGACTTCGCCGCCTCCTGCAAGCGGAGAGTCGCCTGGTACAAGGTTGACGCCCCCGATGGGGAATTCGGCGTTTTCATGGATTACCTGGCGGCCAGCATCGCGCGACAGCGACCGGGTTTCAACGAACAAGCCATTCGATCCGCGGCGGCCAAAGTGAAGTCTGCCGAGATCCCTCTATTCTCAGAGAGATTTGTCTTTGAATTAATCGACGACGATAGCGAGCCGCTCCTGATCGTCATCGAAGATCTTCATCTTGTTTGTGATACGGATTGGCTTGTCCCTTTCCTTGATCGCTTCCTGCAACTGGCGCCGCCAAATGTGCACATACTAATAACCAGCCGGACACTGCCGCCCGCACCGCTCTGGCGGATGCGTTCAAAGCAGACCTTGGAAGTGATTGACGAGATGTCACTGGCGTTCACTCGTGAAGAAGCGGTGGAGTTGTTTGAGACTTATGGCTTGTCGCGCCAGCTGGCCTACCTTGCCTTCGATCGTACTAACGGACGCGCAGGTGCCCTGGCAAAATACGCAGACCAGCTGGGCGATCTGCCAATTGAGGTAACCAGTTTAGCTTCCGCGTTGAATCAGCTTGGAGTCAGCGAAACCTGATCATCAGTGCCAACGAGAACGGAATGACCTCCTGTCAGTCAACCACCCCTGTGACTCCTGATCCGTGTGCTTTGGAGCAGGTTGCCTTTCGCGGCAACCATGGAAAGCGGCTACAGCACTATGATAGTCTGCCAGTCCACATTGCTCAGAGGCAAAACTCGATGGCCCCAAGCTCCCGTCAGGGGAAGCCAGGAAAAATACCTGCGCCAACAGCGAGTGAGCGGTCAAGCGGTCAGCGCGGCCTTTTTCTGCGGACGAAAATGCTGCCGCCGCGGCCCGCTCCGGAACTGCTGTCTCGCCCGCGTCTCACTGATCGACTGCTCGCAAATCTGTCGCGGCCGATGACTCTCGTCACGGCTAACGCTGGTTCGGGTAAGACGACTCTAGTCGCCGATGTACTGCGCAACCACGGACATCCGTTTGTTTGGTATCAGTTGGATCATACGGATGCTGACCCCTGGGTCTTCCTTAGTTACCTGACCCATGGCATCAAGCAAGTCGTACCCGGCTTTGGCGATGCGATGTTTGCCTACCTGCAGGAGTCGGCCAGCGAACTTGCGCGGCACCCTGAGCGCGCCGTGGACGTTCTGCTCAATGAAGTATTAGAGCAGGTTGAGCAACAGCTGGTGGTGGTGCTGGACGACTATCATCATCTTGGCGCCGAGACTCCGGTGCATGCCGTGTTGGATCGCTTGCTGGCCTACCTGCCGGATGTACTTCACGTTATTGTCGTGTCGCGTGAAATGCCTCCGCTTTCACTGGCCCGGTTGCGGGCGCAGACGCCACATTCGATCATCGATCGCTCCGATCTTTTGTTTACAGATGAGGAAACGCAGCTTCTCTTTCGCAAAATCTTCGATCTGGAACTCACTGCGGAACAACTGGCGGAGTATCGCGAACGCACCCACGGGTGGATTACTGCGTTGCAGTTGGTGAGACAACTCGCCCAGCGAGCGTCAGCCGGCGCGCATTCTAACGGCCGCGATCAAATTCCCGACATGGTCGACATTTTGCGCCAATCCGAGCGCGATATTTTCGACTACTTTGCCGAAGAAGTCTTCGCCGCTGAGGACGAGAAAACGCAGCAACTGCTGTTACATATTTCGCTGCTCGAGCGCCTCGAACTCGAGGATTGCGCGACCCTCTATCAGGACATGAGCTGTGCGCGGGTTTTGCCATCATTGGTACGACGCAACGTTTTCATTACGGTGGCCAGCGATGGTCGCGGCGAGGAGTATCGCCTTCACCCCTTGTTTCAGAGTTTCCTGCGCCGCCGTTTGCGGACTGAGATTGGGCGTCCGGGTGTGGCGACTGAACACCTGCGCTGCGCTGAGTTTTTTGCGGAGCGTCAGCTTTGGGAAGCGGCAGTACATCACTACCTCGCGGCTGAAGATTTTGATCAGGCGGCAAAACTAATTGGCGAGCGTGGCGGGAAATGGATCGCCTCGGGGGCGCTTGGATCCCTGGCGTCGCTGGCAGACGTGATCCCGATGACGGCGATGGACAAACACCCCCGTGCTCTGGCCCACCGTGCGGAAGTTGCGCGTCTCCGTGGCGAGTATGACGAGGCGAAGGGGTTGTTTCGACGGAGCGTAAGCCTCCTGCAAGTGCAGGAAGATGCCGAAGGCGAAGCTGAGGCACTGCACTCGCTAGCCGCCATCGCCAGGAGTCAGCGCGACTTTCCGCTGGCGTTTACCTATCTCGATCGCGCTGTTCAACTCACTGACGAGCATTCGACCGTCAGAATGAAATGTGGCAACACGCGCGGGTTATGCCTGGTAGCGATGGGCGAATGGACTACCGCCGAGCGGGAGTTCCGCATGGCCTTGCAGCTGGCCGAAGAACGGGATGATGAGTACTACGCCCGGCTCATCGCTCATAACCTCGGTACACCTGCCGGCATTCGCGGCGATTTTGGCGAAGCCTTGCGGTGGCTCGGCCGCATGTTGAAGACCGCTGGTCAAAGGCCCCCGGTGCCCCAGGAAGCTATCGCCCACCTGAACATAGCGCGCTGCCACCTCTATCGTGGAGACTTTACGGCTGGTGAGGAGCATCTCGGTAAAGCGCTTGAACGCTGCCAACTTTTCAATCTCGTAGCCTTACGCGGGGAGATTTTTGAAGCGCATGGCAACCTCTATCGTGAGCTGGGCGAGGTTGAACGAGCCACTGAATTTTATGAGCGGGCAGCGCGTGCCTATGACGAAGCGGGAATTAATCCGGAACAAGTGGAGCTTCTGGAAGAGCGCGCCTTGCTTAGTTTAAAAGTTGGAGACCTGGCCACTGCACGGGTGCAACTAGATCGGTTAATTCAATCTCGGCCCATCGATAAGGACGAGCTGCGTTTCTACACGGTTTCGTTGTCGCGGGCCCGCGTGATGAGCGCGCAGGGTGAACACGCGGTCGCGCACATTGAACTAACCAACGCCGCAAACTACTTCCGCACTCAGGGACTTTACTACTACGAAGCCCAAGCCTGTCTGGCCCTGGCCACCTGCGAACTGAATCTCATTAGAGAACCTGAAATGCTTGAGCATTTGCGACGAGTGCTCGATCTGGCGCTGCGTTATGACTATGAATACTGGCTGCAACGCGAACTAACCAACCATCCGGATCTGTTTGCGACGGAAGAAGCCGCGGAAATGCTGCCGGCAGATTTGCGCGCTCACCTGGCGACCGCGCGAAAAGAAATTACGCCACCGGCTATAACAACCGATATCGTGAGCCTGACTGTAAAGCCGCTGGTAGATCTCACGATCAACATGCTCGGACCTATTGAGATTGTGCGCGATCCAACCCGGCCGCTGGCCGCTGACGCCTGGGTAACGCGCCGAGCGCGCGACATATTGTGCTTCATTGCTTCTCGCAGGCACCGTCGCGCCGGCAAGGATTTGATCATCGATACTTTTTGGGGTGAAACAGATCCGACTGTGGTCGAACGAAATTTTCATCCGACGGTTTCGCACGTTCGGAAGGCTCTCAACAGTAATCAGTCGCTCAAACAGAACCTGCTCCTTT
>Ga0207689_10005830_pt1 | contig 10926 bp, 12 predicted proteins | sample KBSMisM52_FD_184312 | JGI IMG/M metagenome (GOLD analysis project Ga0207689, IMG submission 184312) | Miscanthus rhizosphere microbial communities from Kellogg Biological Station, Michigan, USA - KBS Miscanthus M5-2 (SPAdes) (version 2) | ecosystem: Host-associated > Plants > Roots >... | reverse complement strand
CTTCACCCACTTCCGCTTGCGCATCCAGCCGCTGCGCTGCGTCGGCGGTTCGCCGAACTCCGGATTCTGGATGGATTTGGCGGACGCCCAGCGCGCCGCGATCCCGACGCCTGTCAGAAATCTGCTACAGGCGCTGACTGGAAATCGCCACGCAACGCGGCGGTAGTCGGCGATAGCGCGCGGCCGCGCCGGCTGTGAAAATGTCCACACATCGAAGGACACACAGCCGCTAGCTGAGTCCTCCGGGGTTGCCTCAAGCGGCGATCGGCAGCAGCGACTACACCTTGTTTGGTCCCGAACGGACGAGCGCGTCGAGCTCTTCGAGACGCGCGCGTCCGTCCGCTATTTCGAGCAGCGCCTGTTTCGCCTCGAGCGGCAGCGGCAGCAGCTCGGCCAGGCGCGCGCTCACCCAGGCGCTGGAATCCAGGCGGTGCGGACGCTCGAGCAGCGCCGGATGCTGCTCCATCACGCGCTCGAGCAGCGTTACATAGCGCGCGAGCGCTTCCGGCACCGGGCCGTCGCCTTCCTCGGCCAGCCGCTCGATCGATGCGCGCGCCAGCCCGTCGGCCTGCACGCGCCGCTCGAGAATGCGAAACCGGCTCTCGCCGCGCACGCTCACCTGCAGCACGCCGAGCTGCGCCATGTCCCAATCCGCGATGCGCGCCAGGCAGCCGACGCCGACCGGCACCGCGGGCTCGCCGACTTCCTTGCCCTGCTGGATCAGGCACACGCCGAAGGGCGCGTTGTCCTTGAGGCAGGTCTTGGCCATCTCCAGGTAGCGCTGCTCGAAGATGCGCAGCGGCAGGCGCCCACCCGGAAACAGCACCGTGTGCAGCGGGAACAGCGCGATTTCCTCGCTCAGGCGCCTTCTTTCGACAGGCCGCGGTGGCGCACCAGCACCTGCCAGTCCTTGCGGAAATGCTCGGCCAGGCGCTCGGCGACGAACACCGAGCGGTGGCGTCCGCCGGTGCAGCCGACCGCCACGGTGACCGAGCTGCGGTTCTCGCGCACGATTTCGGGCAGCCAGCGCGAGAGCAGGCCGCGCGCGTCGTCCAGCCAGCGCTGAACCGAAGCGTCGCGCGACAGGTACTCGATCACCGGCGCGTCGCGCCCGGTGAACGGGCGCAGCTGCGGGTCGTAGTGCGGGTTGGGAAGCATGCGGCAGTCGAGCACCCAGTCGGCGTCGAGCGGGATGCCGTCGCGGTAGGCGAACGACTCGAACAGCAGCGTGAGCGCGCCCGGTCCGAGGCCGAGCAGGTCGCGGATCCAGTTCTGCAGCACGCGCGGCTGCAGGTCGCTGGTGTCGATGCGCTGGCCGAGCGGCGCGACGCCCTCGAGCAGCGCGCGCTCGCGCTCGATCGCCTCGGGCAGGGTCTGCTCGCCGCCCAGCGGATGGCGCCGGCGCGTCTCCGAGAAGCGGCGCAGCAGCGACGGCGTGCTCGCTTCCAGGTACAGCACGCGGCAGTCGAAGCCGCGCTGCTTCAGCCTCGCGATATGCTCGGGCAGCGCGGCGAGCGCCGCGCTGCGCGCGTCGACGCTGATCGCCACGCGCTCATGCCCCGCGCCCTGCAGGAAGTCCAGCACCTCGAGCAGCAGGGTCGCGGGCAGGTTGTCGACGCAGTAATAGCCCGCGTCCTCGAGCACCTTGAGCGCAATGCTCTTGCCCGAGCCCGACAGCCCGCTGACCAGGACTAGGCTTTGCGACACTCGCTCATTGCTTCTCGCCTTTCTGCATTTCCTGACTCTGGCGAGCCAGGAATTCCGCCATGGAATCGATGCCGCGCAGCTTGAGGATCTCGTTGCGCACCGCGGCCTCGACCAGCACCGCGAGGTTGCGGCCGGCGGCGACCGGGATCGTCACCTTGCGCACCGTGACGCCGAGGATCTCCTCGGTGAGCTCGCTGAGCGGCAGGCGCTCGGAGGGGTCGCGGCTGGCCGAGGTGGAGCGCGCGAGGTGCGTCACCAGGCGCAGCTTCATCTTCCGCCGCACCGCGGTCTCGCCGAAGATGGTGCGGATGTTCAGCACGCCGAGGCCGCGCACCTCGATGAAGTCCTTGAGCAGCGCCGGGCAGCGCCCCTCGAGCGCGCCGCCGCTGATGCGCGAGACTTCGACCACGTCGTCGGCCACCAGGCCGTGGCCGCGGCTGATGAGCTCGAGCCCGAGCTCGCTCTTGCCCACGCCCGACTCGCCGGTGATCAGCACCCCCAGGCCGAGCACGTCCATGAACACGCCGTGCAGCTCGGTGCTCTCGGCGAGCAGCTTGGCGAGGTAGCGCGCGAGCTTCTCGATCACCTGCGGCGCCGGTAGCGGCGAGGTGAACAGCGGCGTCTGGGTGCGGGTCGCCGACTCGACCAGCGCCAGCGGCGGCGAGACGCCGTCGGCGACGATCACCGCCGCGGGGTGTGACTCGAGCAGCCGCTCGACGAAGCCGCCGATGATGCCGGCCTCGTAGGCGCCGATGACCTGGATGCTGTTGGGGTGGGTGAGGTTGAGGTGGCCGATCAGCGCGGCCGCAGCCGCGGCCTCGCGCCGCACCGCAGTGCCGCCTTCGCGCCCGGCGACCCACGCGAGGGACAGCGCCTCGCGGTTGTCGTCATGCAGCCGCGCGACGTTGACCTGCAGCATCCGGATGCCAGGCGGCGATCAGCTGGTAGAGCGCTTCGGCGTCCGGCGCGCGCGTCAGCAGCTCGCGCAGCGCCTTGTCGGAGAACATCTGGGCCAGCTCGGAGAGGATCTGCAGGTGCTTCTCGGTGGCCTTTTCCGGCACGAGCAGCACGAAGACGAGGTTGACCGGGTTGCCGTCGGGCGCGTCGAACGGCACCGGCTGGGCGAGGCGCAGGAAGGCGCCGCGCGCCTCCTTCAGCCCCTTGATGCGGCCATGCGGGATCGCCACGCCCTGGCCGAGGCCGGTCGAGCCGAGGCGCTCGCGCGCGAACAGGCTGTCGAACACCACGCTGCGCGCCACCGCGTCCTGGTTCTCGAACAGCAGTCCGGCCTGCTCGAACAAGCGCTTCTTGCTCGAGATCTGCAGGTCGAGAGCAATATGTTCCGGCGACAGGAGTTTGGCCACTAAGGACATTGATGCGGGCTCATTCCGATGTGCGCTTTTCGTACAGTTTATCCTTATAGCGCAGCAGCTGGCGGTCCAGCTTGTCGGCGAGGAGGTCGATCGCCGCATACAGGTCGGCTTCCTCGCTCTCGCAATGTAAATCTTTGCCACGGACGTGCAGGGTGACTTCCGCCTTCTGCACCAGCTTGTTGGCGGTGAGGATGACGTGGGCGTCGATCACATGGTCGAAATGCCGGGTCACGCGCGCCATCTTGGATTCGACGTAGCTGCGGATCGCCGGGGTCACCTCGAGATGATGGCCGCTCACGTTCAGATTCATGTCCTGGCCTTTCTCGTCAAAGCGCTTTTCTCTGATTCACGGGAGGAATCTGCAGCGACTCGCGATATTTCGCAATCGTGCGGCGCGCCACCACGATACCCTGCTCGCCGAGGATTTGCGCGATGCGCGCGTCCGACAGCGGCGCCTTGGTGTCCTCGGCCGCGACTAATTGCTTGATCAGCGCGCGGATCGCGGTGGAGGAGGCGGCGCCGCCCGCCTCGGTGGCGACGTGGCTGCCGAAGAAGTACTTCAGCTCGTAGGTGCCGCGCGGCGTGGCCATGAACTTTTGCGTGGTGACGCGCGAGATCGTGCTCTCGTGCAAGCCGAGCGTGCCGGCGATTTCGCGCAGCACTAGCGGGCGCATCGCGACTTCGCCGTGCTCCAGGAAGTGGCGCTGGCGGTCGACGATCGCCTGCGACACGCGCAGGATGGTGTCGAAGCGCTGCTGCACGTTCTTGATCAGCCAGCGCGCTTCCTGCAGCTGCGACGAGACGCTGCTGCCGCCGCCGCGCGCCGCGGCGGCGATCTCGGCATACAGCCGGTTGATGCGCAGGCGCGGCATGGCGTCGGGGTTGAGGCTCGCCTTCCACACGTTGCGGCTTTTCTTCACGATCACGTCGGGGATCACGTAGCGCGCCTCGAGCTTGGCGAACGCCGACCCCGGGCGCGGGTTGAGCGCCTGGATCATCTGCTGCGCGGCGCGCAGCGCGTCGTCGCCGGCGCTGGTCAGGCTCTTCAGGCGCGTGTAGTCGCGCGCCGCGAGCAGCTCGAGGTGCTTCTCGACGATCTCCAGCGCGAGCCTCCGCACCGGGTCGTCCGGCAAGTTTTTTATTTGCAAAGACAGGCATTCGGACGGCGTGCGCGCGCCGACGCCGGCGGGCTCGAACTGCTGCAGGTGGCAAAGCGCGATCTTCAGCTCTTCCGGATCGATGGCGGCCTCTTCGGGCAGCAGCGCCGCGATCTCCTCCAGCGGCTGCGTGAGGTAGCCATCCTCGTCGAGCGCGTCGATCAGCAGCTCGACGAACAGGCGATCGCGCACGCCGAGGTTGGTGAGCGTGAGCTGCGCGCGCAGGTGGTCGCGCAGCGTCGGCGTGTCCGGAGTGGCGTGCGTGCGGTCGCCATCCTCGTCGTCTTCCGGGCCGCGCCAGTTGGCGGCGGCTTCGCTCGGCCAGTCGGGCTCGGCTGAGGCCGGCGCCTCCGAAGCGGGCGCGCTCGAGGCCGGCTCGGGCTCTGCCGGCGTGCGCGGCGCGGCGTCCTGCTCGCCGCTGCCGCCGCCGTGCTCCTCGCCGTCCTCGCGCTCGAGCGCCGGGTTCTCCATCAGGATGCGCTCGATCTCCTGGTTGAGCTCGACGGTCGACAGCTGCAACAGTCGAATCGACTGCTGCAGCTGCGGCGTGAGCGTCAGGTGCTGCGAGAGGCGGAATTGAAGCGAGGGCTTCATCAGGGAGGCCGGGGGCCGCGCTACATGCGGAAGTTTTCGCCCAGATATACTCGGCGAACGCTGTCATTATAGACAATCTCTTCGGGATGGCCCGAAGCGAGCACGGCTCCCTCGTTGATGATGTAGGCGCGGTCGCAGATACCGAGGGTTTCGCGCACGTTATGGTCTGTTATGAGCACCCCGATGCCGCGCTCCTTGAGGAACCTAATGATCCTCTGGATGTCGAGCACCGCAATCGGGTCCACGCCGGCGAACGGCTCGTCCAGCAGGATGAACGCGGGGCGCGTGCCGAGGGCGCGGGCGATCTCCAACCGACGCCGCTCACCGCCCGACAACGAGATCGCCGCATGCTTGCGCAGGTGCGCGATGTTCAGGTCCTTGAGCAGCTCGGCGAGGCGCGACTCGATCTCGTCCGGCGCCAGGCCCTGCAGCTCGAGGATCGCCTGCACGTTTTCCTCCACCGTCAGGCGGCGGAACACCGAGTTCTCCTGCGGCAGGTACGAGATGCCGAGGCGCGCGCGGCGGTGGATCGGCAGGTGGGTGAGCTCGCGGCTGTCGAGGTGGATCGAGCCGGCGTCGACCGGCACCAGGCCGACGATCATATAGAAGCAGGTGGTCTTGCCGGCGCCGTTCGGGCCGAGCAGCCCGACCACCTCGCCGCTGGTGACTTCCAGCGACACGTCCTGCACCACGGTGCGTGACTTGTAGCGCTTGCGCAGCTTCTGGGAGCGCAGCTCGCTCATTTACTGGCGGGCGGTTTCGACTGGATCACGGCTTTGACCCGCCCCGGCTTCTCGCCGCCCTTGCCCGAGCTCACCTGGTAGAAGTCGGCGCGCTGGTCGACGAAGATGTAGTCGCCGGCGACCTCGTCGCCGCCGCGGTTGACGCGCGCCTTGTCGAACAGCTCGATCTTCTGGTTCTTGTCGTCGAGCTCGATGCGCAGCGCCTCGCCCTCGACCCAGATGCCTTCCTTCTCGCCGGGCTTGGCGTCCTGGCGCTGGCGGAATTTCGCCGGCTTGCCGGTGGCGGTGGCGAGCTGGAAGCCTTCCGCGTCCTGGCGCACGACCAGCTTCTCGGCGGTGAGCCGGATGGTGCCCTTGGTGACGACCACGTCGCCTTCGAAGATGTTCAGGCGGCGCGCGTCGTCGGCGCTCATCTTGTTGGCCTCGACCTGCGTCGGCTTGTCGCGGTCGGCCTTCTCGGCCAGCGCCGGTCCCGCCAGGACCAGCAGCAGCAGGACGATGCACTTCATTGCTTGGGCAGCTCGAGCGAATTGAAGCGCGCGACCACGTCGTGGCGCAGCACGAGCTCGCGCGACAGGTTGTTGTATTCCATGCCGCGGCCCTGCAGCGAGCGGCTGCCTTCGACGATCTTCACTTCCTTGTCGGTGCGCACCAGCGAGCGGTCGCGCAGGATATGGAGGAACTCGGTGGTCATGTGCGCCTCGGGCCCATGCTCCGAGGCCTCGCGCACCAGCACCACGTTGCCGATGAGGAAAACCTCGTCGCCGTCGCGCGAGAGCTGGCCGCGCTCGGCGCGCACGCTGTAGCGCGGCTCGTTGGGCTTGGACTGCAGCACGCGCGGCGCGAACAGCTCGGTGGTGTCGTCGTCCGGGTAATGCACCATGCGCTCCGCGCTCATGCGCATCTCGGCCGCGCCTTCCGGGTTGTAGGTGGTGGTGGTGAAATTGACCACGTAATAGTCCGGATCGTGCCGGCGCGCCGCGGTAGGGGTCTCGTCCTCGCGCACCGCGCGCTCCAGGTAGAAGGTGAGCAGCGCGAGCGCCAGCATCAGGCCGAGCGGGAACAGGCGGGTGGTGGAAAATCTCACGCGAGATACTTGGCGAGCGCGGCGTCGTAGGTGCGCTGCGCCCGCATCACCAGCTCGCACACTTCGCGCACCGCGCCGCGGCCCGCGCCGGCCTGCGCCACGTAGTGCACGCGCGTGCGTACGGCTTCCGGCGCCTCGCGCGGCGCGCAGGCGAAGCCGCAGCGCGTGAGCACCGCCAGGTCGACCAGCTCATCGCCCATGAACCCGGTCTCGCTCGCGCCGACGCGCTTCTGCCCGATCAATTGCCGGAAAACGGCCAGTTTGTCCTCGACACCTTGGAAGACGTTTTCGATGCCGAGTTCCGCGGCGCGCTTGGTGACTGCGTCCGAGCGCCGGCCGGAGAGCAGCGCGCAGGCGACGCCGCTCGCGGCGAGCATCTTGAGCCCGTGGCCGTCGTGCGCGGAGAACGCCTTCAGCTCCTCGCCGGACGCGCCGTAGAGCAGGCTGCCGTCGGTCAGCACCCCGTCGACGTCGAAGATCATCAGTCGCACGCCGCGCGCGCGCTCTTGGACGCCTTCTTTCAAATCACCTTCGCACGGAAGAGATCGTGCATGTTCAGGGCCCCGATCAGCGCGCCGCCGGCATCGACCACCAGCAGCTGGTTGACCTTGTGCTTCTCCATGATCTGCACCGCCTCCACCGCGAGCGCCTCGGGCCGGATGCTGCGCGGGCTGGCAGTCATCAGTTGCTCGTCGCTGGCGTCGTCGGCGTAAGCGCCTTTTTCCAGCGCGCGCCGCAGGTCGCCGTCGGTAAAGATGCCGCGCACGGTGCCGTCGGCATCGATCACGGCCGTCATGCCGAGCCGCCCGCGCGTGATCTCGGTCACCGCGTCCATCGCGCGCGCGCCCAGGCGCACGCGCGGCACGTTCTCGCCCTCGCGCATCACGTCGACCACGCGCACCAGCGCCTGGCGGTGCAACTGGCCGCGCGGATGGCTGCGCGCGAAGTCATCGGCGGAGAAGCCGCGCTTGTCGAGCAGCGCCACCGCTAGCGCGTCGCCGAGCGCGAGCGCCGCGGTGGTGCTCGCGGTGGGCGCGAGATTGTGCGGGCACGCCTCCTGCGCGACCGCGGCGTCGAGATGCACATCGGCTTCGCGCGCGAGCGCCGAGGTGCTCTTGCCGGTGATGGAGATCAGCTTGGCGCCGCGCCGCTTCACCAGCGGCACGATCTGCAGCAGCTCGTCGCTCGTGCCGGAGTAGGAAATGGCGATGAACACGTCGCCCTCGGCGATCATGCCGAGGTCGCCGTGGCTCGCCTCGGCGGGGTGCACGAAGTACGCCGGCGTGCCGGTGCTGGCGAGGGTGGAGGCGATCTTGCGCGCGATGTGGCCCGACTTGCCCATGCCGCTCACCACCACGCGGCCCTTGCGCCGGTCGATCAGCTCGACCGCGTCGAGAAATTTCTGATCGATGCGCGCGATCAGCCCGCGCACCGCGTCGGCCTCGATCTCCAGAACGCGGCGCGCCAGGTCGAGCAGCGAGCTCGACGGCATTTTCCCGACGTTGCGAGCCGCCTTTATCATGCGGGGGAGTATAGCCCATGGACCCCAGCCGAATCGGCACGGCGCTGCTACCGGTGCTCGTGCTTCTTGCCTCCAGCGTGCTCGCGGTCGCGCTGTGTCGCAGCCTGCGCGTGCCGCCGGTCATCGGCTACCTGGTGGCCGGCCTCGCGCTCGGGCCGCACGCGCTCGGCGTGGTGGCGGAGCGCGAGGAAACCAACCGCCTCGCCGAGCTCGGCGTGGTGTTCCTCATGTTCTCGATCGGCCTCGAGTTCAGCCTGACCAAGCTGAAGACCATGCGCCGCCTGGTGTTCGGTCTCGGCGGCGCGCAGGTCGGCGCCACCCTCGCGGCTGCGGTCGCCATCGCCGCGCTGCTCGGCGCGTCCTGGCAGGTGGGGCTCGCGCTCGGCGGCATCCTCGCCATGTCGTCCACCGCGATCGTGTCGAAGCTGCTGGTCGAGCGCGGCGAGCTCGACAGCGCGCACGGCCGCGAGGTGATCGCGGTGCTGCTGTTCCAGGATCTCGCGGTTGTACCGCTGCTCGTGCTGATCCCGGTGCTCGGCCAGCCGGCGGACGCGATCGGCCTGGCGATGGCCGCCGCGCTCGCGAAGGCGACCGCGGCGCTGCTGCTGGTGATCGTCGGCGGGCCGCGCCCGATGCGCGTCTGGCTGCGCGCGGTGGCGCGCCGGCGCTCGAACGAGCTGTTCGTGCTCAACGTGCTGCTCATCACCTTGGCGGCGGCATTCATCACCGCCGCCGCCGGGTTGTCGCTGGTGCTGGGCGCGTTTCTCGCCGGCATGCTGATCTCCGAGACCGAGTACCGCTTCCAGGTGGAGCAGGACATCAAGCCGTTCCGCGACGTGCTGCTCGGCCTGTTCTTCATCACCGTCGGCATGATGCTCGACCTGCGGCTGGTGGTGGCGCAGTTCTGGCTGGTACTCGGCTTCCTCGCGGTACTGCTGTTCGCGAAGTGCGCGCTGATCGGCGCGCTGTCGCGCGCGTTCGGCGCCGCGACCGGCACCGCGCTGCGCGTCGGCCTCGCGCTCGCGCAGGGCGGCGAGTTCGGCTTCGTGCTGCTGCCGCTCGCCGGCATCGCCGGCATCCTGCCCGACGAGCTGATGCAGCCGCTGCTCGCGGCGATGATCCTGTCGATGCTCGCCACGCCGTTCGTGATCGCGGCGAGCGACAAGATCGTATTGCGCCTGTCGCGCTCGGAGTGGATGCTGCGCTCGCTCCAGCTGCACCGCGTCGCGGTGCAGTCGCTGGAAGCCGAGCGCCACGTGGTGATCGTCGGCTACGGCCGCAACGGGCAGCGCCTCGCGCGCCTGCTCGAATCCGAGGGCGTGCGCTACGTCGCGCTCGACCTCGATCCCGAGCGCGTGCGCGAAGCCGCCGCGGCGGGCGATACCGTGGTGTTCGCCGACGGCATGCGCGCCGAAGCCCTGGTCGCCGCGGGCATTTCGCGCGCCGCGGCGGTGGTGCTGACCTTCGCCGACGCCCGCGCCGCAGTGCGGGTGCTCGCGCACCTGCATGAGCTCAATCCGACCGTGCCGGTGATCGTACGGGCGCGCGACGAAGCGGACATCGGGCCGCTCACCGCGGCGGGCGCGTCCGAGGTGGTGCCCGAGGCGTTCGAGTCAGGGCTGATGCTCGCCTCGCATACGTTGGTGCTGGTCGGAGTGCCGTTCAGCCGCGTCCTCTTCGGCCTCAACATCCCGGACGTCGGATGGGTGACGGCCCAGAACCTGGCCCGCCATTTCGGCACGGTCGAGCAACTCGCGGCGGCGTCGCAGGAGGACGTGGTCGAGGTCGAGGGCATCGGGCCCGAGCGGGCAGAGGCGATCGTCGAGTGGTTCTCGGACGCCGAGAACCGAGCACTCGTCGCCGAGCTCGAGCAGCTCGGCCTGCGCTTCGAGGCCGGGCCGGAAGAACGGCCAGTCGAGGGGCCCTTGAGTGGCAGCACCTACGTCGTGACGGGGACGCTCGCGGATTTCAGCCGCGAGGAAGCCCGCAAGGCCCTCGAGGAGAAGGGTGCGAAAGTCGGGGACTCGGTCTCGAAGAAGACGACCGGAGTGATCGTGGGCGAGAGCCCCGGCTCCAAGCTCGCCAAGGCCGAACAGCTCGGCGTCCCCGTCCTCGACGAGAAGGCGCTGAAGAAGCTATTGCGCGGCTAGGGCGGTCGCGAAGCGGTCCTGCGCCCGGCGGGCCCAGAACGAGGAGACGGGATTCCCGTTCTGGAGCACCGAGAAGACGTAGCGGCGCTTGACGTAGCCGGAGAGCGCCGAGGCACCGAAGGTCGTGCCTGTCTTGGCGATGACGTTCCCGCGCGCAGGGGGTTGGCGCATGCGGTCCGAGAGCGTGCCGTTGAGCCCCGCCACCGGGAGCGCCGCCAGGAAGGCCGGGCGCACGTCCGGGTCGGCCCAGGCGGCGCGGAGAGTTGCCTCCAGCGCCCGAACGGTCAGGCGGTCGAGAAGGGAGAGCCCGGAGCCGTCGACGAGCCGCACGCCCGCCAGTGGGACTCCGGCCTCGGCCAGCAGCCGACGCGCGTAGGCGGCGCCCCCGGGGCTCGTGCCGACCCCGTTCTCGATCGCTCCGAGCTGCTTCAGGACGAGCTCGGCGGTGAAGTTGTCGGAGTGCTTGTCCATGTACCTGACGATCTCGGACAGCGGCTCGGAGTCCACCGCCGCGAGCGGGACCTCGTTCCCGTGCTCGTCGCCGATCCCGACCCCGCCCACCGTCACTCCCGCACGCTTGAGCGCCTCTCGGA
>Ga0207689_10005826_pt1 | contig 10928 bp, 8 predicted proteins | sample KBSMisM52_FD_184312 | JGI IMG/M metagenome (GOLD analysis project Ga0207689, IMG submission 184312) | Miscanthus rhizosphere microbial communities from Kellogg Biological Station, Michigan, USA - KBS Miscanthus M5-2 (SPAdes) (version 2) | ecosystem: Host-associated > Plants > Roots > Rhizosphere... | reverse complement strand
CGGCCCGGACCGTGTGCCGGTCCGCGTCGATGATCGACACGAGCGAGACGGGTGTGCCGCAGACCCCGGCGGTCAGCTCGACGATGCCGTCGAGGTCGGGCTCCGGCCGGCGCTGCATGAGCTCCAGTTCCTGCAGTGCACGCAGGCGCTCCTGCTCGTCGCTTGGCATCGGAGCACGCATCGCCACCCCCCGCCTCGGCGTCGTGAACGCCCCTCACGGTAAGGCAGGTATGCGGTTTTTGTCCGAAACATCGGCCATCTCGTCTCATGCCGTCGCGTTCAGCTCGCGCACCCGGGCCGGATCGGCCGGCAACTCGACGACGAACCGGCTCCCCGACGGCCGGTTCGGCTCGTACCGGATCGTCCCGCCGTTGGCCTCCACGAGTTCCCGCACGATGTAGAGGCCGAGCCCGGTGCCGCTGCGGGTCGGCGCCACCCCGCTCCGCGCCCGGCTGAACCGCTCGAACAGGTGCGGGACGAAGTCGTCGGGCACCCCCTCGCCGCCGTCGGCGACGCAGATCTCCACCTGCGCCCGGTCCAGCCGGCCCACCTGGACGCGCACCTGCCCGTCGCCGTACTTGCGGGCGTTGCTGAGCAGGTTGGTCAGAATCTGCTGGAGGTGACGCGCGTCGGCCAGCACCGCCACGCCGGGCTCGACGTCGACGCGGATGCCCTCGGCGGGCCCGGCGCCCGAACCGGCGCCCGACCCGGTGCCCGAACCGGTGCCCGAACCGGTGCCCGAACCGGTGCCCGAACCGGCGCCCGACCCGGCGCCCGACCCGGCGCCGGACCCGGTGCCCAGCCCGGCAACAGCGTCGGCCACCGCCTCGTCCATCGGGATCGGCCCGGGACGCGGGCGCGGGCCGCCCTCGTCGATCTCGGTCAGCGTGAGCACCTCCTCGACGAGGTGCATCATCGCCGTGCCGGCCCGCGACACCCGGCCCACCTCGCGGCGCTTCTTGGCGTCGGCGAGGTGTTCCCAGCCGTCGAGCAGCAGTTCGCAGTAGCCGGTGATCACGCCGAGCGGCTGCCGGACGTCGTGCGACAGCATGGCGACGAGGTCGGCGGTGCGCTGTTGGGCGGCGCGCAGCGCGTCGTTGGCGTCTTCGAGGTCGGCCGCCCGGGCGGTCAGTTCGGTCCGGATCCGACGCTGGTCGGCCTCCCAGCGGCGCCGCTCGCCGCGGAAGCGCTCCTCGCTCGCCCGCAACGCGGCGCGGTTGCGCGCTACGCGGGCCCACAGCGCCACGCCGAACAGCCCGAACAGCGCGAAGCAGCCGAGCGCGATCCAGCCGCCGATGGTGGTCTCCGCCACGGGCTGGTAGAGGACGTCGCCGCGCACCGCCGCCACCAGCCGCCACGACGTGCCGGCCACCGGGGCCGAGTCGTAGCGCCACTGCTCGTGCTCGTCGGCGAACCCGCCGTCGCCGCGTCCGGCCAACGCTTTCGCCAGCGCCGGCGCGCGATCACGCAACTGGTGGACGCCGGACACCGTCTGGTTCGAGCCGACGACGGTGCCGTCACCGTCGACGAGGTACACCTGACTGCCGGCGAGCGCGATCGCGTGCGGCAGGTACGCGCCCAGCGGACTGGACCGGATGTCGACGGCGCCGGCGAAGATCCGCCGTCCGCTCGTCGTCTCGAACGGCACCGCGAACGACACCACCGGCACCCCGGCCGCCACCGAGGGCACTACCGCCGAGACGGCCGGCCGGTTGTCGGTCAGCGCGGTGCGGATGTGCGGGTACCGCTCCCTCAGGTCGACGCCGATCAGGTCCGGGTTCGCGGGCGCGATGTGCAGCACCGCTCCTCCGCTGTCCAGCAGGACCGCGGCCGGATAGCCCAGGGCCGCGACCGACTGCTCGAACGCGCGCTGGTCGACCTGCGGCCCGGCGAGGAACTGCAGCGCCTGGACGCGCTCGCGGGCGAGGAGGTCGGCGACGTAGGTCGCCACGAAGTCCGACGCGATCGCCACCCGCAGCCGGAACCGGTGCTCGAGTTCCGTGCGGGCGTCCCGGTTGACGAACGCGACGCCGCTGGCGACGAGGGCCACCACCAGCACCCAGGCGGTCAGCGGCACGACCGCATGCCGCCGTACCGCGCGCCTCAATAGCGCGGTTACCGCCACAAACCGCCTCATTCTGTCACTATGGCAAGGCGGCCGTCGCGGCGCGGTGCACTCCGGTGAACTGCCGCGGCCGCTCCCCCGGTCCGACTTGGGGGAACCGCCATGCTCACACCGCCCGTGCAGCCGATGCTCGCGTCGGCCGTCGACCGGTTGCCGCGCGGGGCTCTCGCCTACGAGCCGAAATGGGACGGCTGGCGGGTGCTGCTGTTCCGCACCGCCGACGGCGTCTACCTGCAGTCCCGCACCGGCAAGCCGCTGGCCGGCTACTTCCCCGAGATCACCCGGCTGGCCCGCAGCCACCTGCCGCCCGGCCTCGTGCTCGACGGCGAACTGGTGATCTGGGAGCCGGGCCGCGGCCGCACCAGCTTCGCGCTGCTGCAGCGGCGGGTGGCCACCTCACCGGTGCGCGAGGCGTACCGGAACCCGGCTCACCTCGTCGCGTTCGACGTGCTGCAGGTCGACGGCAGCGAGCTGCTCGCGGCGCCGCTCGCCGAGCGGCGCGCGATGCTGGTCGCCGCGCTCGCGGACCGCCCACCGCAGCTCACGGTCTGCCCCCAGACGACGGACGCCGAGGTCGCGCGCGAATGGCTCGACGCGTGGACCGACCAGGGGCTGGAAGGGCTGGTGATCAAGTCGCTGACCGGGACGTACCAGCCCGGCCGGCGGGGCTGGCGCAAGCTGCGGCGGCGGCACACCACCGAGGCGATCGTCGCCGGGCTGGCCGGGGCGTCGCTGCTCCTGGCGCGCTTCGACGCCGACGGCCGGCTCCGCTACGCCGGCCGCTCGGCGCCGCTGTCGCCCGCGGAGCGCTCGGAGCTGGACCCGCTCCTGGTGGCGCCGGGTCCGCACCGCGACGGCGGGATCAACCACCCGTGGCCGCGGCCGCTGCCGGCCGGGTGGACCGGCCACTTCGACGCGGCCGCGCCGCTGGACTACCGGCAGGTCGTGCCCGACACGGTGGTGGAGGTGCGGGTCGACTCCGCGTACGAGCACACGAGGTGGCGGCACGCCGTGCGATTCGTGCGGCTACGCCCGGATCTGGCGGTGCTTGACGTCCCTCTCCTGGAGTCCCCGTAGGCCGCCTTTCCGCGATCTTGGACGTCTACTACTGCCCCAGCAGCAGTAGACGTCCAAGATCGCAGAGAAGCGCGCTAGTTCAGGGGGCCGCCGGCGATGTAGATGACCTGGCCGCTCACGAAGCCGGACTCCTCGCTCGCGAGGAACGACACCAGCGCGGCGACGTCCTCGGGCCGGCCCACCCGGCGCACGGCGATCCGCTCGGTGGCCGCCTTCTGGAACGTCTCGAAGTCGACGCCCATCCGCTCGGCCGTGGCGGCCGTCATGTCCGTGACGATGAACCCGGGCGCGACGGCGTTCGCGGTGATCCCGAACTTGCCCAGTTCCAGGGCCAGCGTCTTGGTGAAGCCCTGCAGCCCGGCCTTCGCGGCCGAGTAGTTGGCCTGCCCCCGGTTGCCCAGCGCGCTGCTGCTCGACAGGTTGACGATCCGCCCGAAGTTCTGCTCGACCATCTGGCTCTGCACCGCGCGGCTCATCAGGAACGCGCCCCGCAGGTGCACGTTCATGACCGTGTCCCAGTCGTCGTCGGACATCTTGAACAGCATGTTGTCGCGGATCACGCCGGCGTTGTTCACCAGCACCGCCACCGGGCCGAGCTCACCCGAGATCCGGGACACTGCGGCCTCCACCTGCGCGCGGTCGCTCACGTCGGCACCGACGGCCAGCGCCCGCCCACCGGCCGAGACGATCCTCTCCACCGTCTCCTTGCCGGACTCCTCGGTCAGGTCGATGACGCCCACCGCGTAGCCGTCGGCCGCCAGCCGGACGGCGGTGGCGGCGCCGATCCCTCGTGCTGCTCCGGTGACGACCGCGACGCGGTGCTGCCCGACCGGCCCGCTTGACCGCGGGCTCCGCTCCGCTGCGCCCGCTGGCGGGCCGGGATTGCGTGCTCTATCCGCCAACTCCCCATGCCTTTCGATAGACGTCCTTGAAGTTCACATTGTGCTGCACGGGGCCCGACGGCGGCAGGTTGTGGTCACGGTCGATCAGCATCCCGCCGAAGCCGGCCGGGCGCGGGCTCTCGCCGTTGAACGCGCTGTTGAGGGAGTCGACGGTGGCCCAGCCGGCCCACTGGGAGTCGGTGCTCAGGGTCATGTTGAGGCCCTGCTTGGTGCGGATGAGGTCGAGGTCCTTGGGCTGGCCCTCGCCACCGATCAGCAGCACGCTGTTCTGCCGTCCGGCCGCGACGAGCGCCGGCGCGATGCTGAGCTGGGTGGCGGCCGAGTGGGCGCTGCGGATCACCGTCGCGTCCGGGTGGCGCTGCAGGGCGGCCTTCGCCTTCGCGGCCAGCACCGGCCCGAGCTCGTTGGTGCCGAACTCCACGACCTCGAGGATCCGACAGCCCGGGCACCGCTTGATCGTCTCGACGAACCCGGCGTGGGTGTAGTGCAGCACCGTCGACGACTCGTCGTTGAACGCGATCACCTTGGCGGTGCCGTTGGTGGCCGCGATCACCGCGTTCGCCGCCACCGCGCCGAAGCCCATCGTGTACTTGGCAGTGTCCACCCGCGCGACGCCGTAGTTGACGAACGTCGTGTACTGCGACTCGCCGGGAGTGCCCGTGACGCTCGGATCGGTGCAGTCGAAGCCGAACAGTGGGATGATCTTGATGCCCCGGGCCTTCGCGGCCGCGAACTGCACAGGTGCGTAGGCGCAGTCGAAGTTCGCGACGATGCCGTCGACGCCGAGTTCGATCGCCTGCTGCACCACGGCCGGCGCACTGCTCGGGTTGAGCCTGAGGTCGAGCACGCTCACCTGCCAGCCGAGCGCCTTCGCGGCTTCGACCGCGCCGCTGACCGGGATCGACGAGGTGGGCGACTGCTGCCCGCGCGAGATCACCGCGATCTTCTTGCCCTTGGCGGCGAGCCGGACGCCCGGATCGGGGGACCGGTACGTCCCCCGCCAGGCGGCGGCCGTCGCCGACCGGGCCTGCGCCAGCACCGCCTCGGCGCCGGTCCCGCTCGGCTCCGCGCTCAGCGTCCCGTCGATCGGATCCCGCCGGTCACCGGCGCAACCGGCGGCCGCGAGCAGCGCCACCACGACGCCGGCCGTGACGATCCCCCGCAACCGCCGACGCCCCGCCGGGTCAGCCAACCCCCCACGCCTTCCGGTACACGTTCTTGTAGTTCACGTTGTGCTGGACCGGCCCGGACGGCGGCAGGTTGTGGTCCTTGTCGACCAACATGCCGCCCAACCCGTTCGGCCGCGGCTTCTCGCCGTTGAACGCGCTGTTCACCGTGTCGACCACGGTCCAGCCGAACCAGGCGGTGTCGGTGTTCAGCGTGAAGTTGAGACCCTGCTTGGTCCGGATCAGGTCGAGGTCCTTGTCCTGCCCCTCGCCGCCGACGACGATCACGTCGTTCTGCCGGCCGGAGGCCACCAGCGCCGGAGCGATGAACTGCTGGGTCGCCGACGAGTGCGAACTGCGGATCGCGTTCGCGTCGGGATGGCGGGCCAGCGCGTCGCGCACCTTCGCCTGGAGCGCGGCCGGACCCTCGGCGCTGACGAGGTTCACCGACTCCAGCACCTTGCAGCCCGTGCACCGGGCCATCTGCGCCAGGAACCCGGCGTTGGTGTAGGTCAGGATCGTCGAGGTGGGGTCCGTGAAGCTGAGCACCTTCGCGGTGCCGTTGGTCGCCGCGATCAGCACGCTTGCCGCGATGCTGCCCGCTGCGGCTATGGACTTGGCGTTGTCGATCTGGCCGTCACCCCAGTTGACGAACGTGGTGAACTGCGACGGACCCGGCGCGCCGGCCACCGTCGGGTCCGTGCAGTCGAACGCGAACAGCGGCGCGATCAGGATGCCCTTCGTCTTGGCCTCGGCGAACGCGTCCGGCGCGTAGCCGCAGTCGACCGCCGAGATGATCGCGTCGACGCCGGCGTTGATGGCGTCGCGGACGAGACCGGCCGCCCGCCTCGGGTCGTACTGCATGTCGAGGACTGTCGCGGTCCAGCCGAGTGCCTCGGCCGCCTCAGCCGCCGCGTTGACGGGGATCGCGGCGCTGGGCGACGCCTGGCTCGGCGAGAGGAGTGCGATCTTCTTGGCCTTGGCGGCGATCCGGACCGTGGGGTCCGGCGGCCGGTACGTCCCCTGGTACAGCCTCTCGACCAGCGCGCGCGACTCGGTCAGCACGTCGACGGGCGGTGCGCTGCCGGATCGCAACGCGCTCGGGGACGCCGACGCGGCTGGGCGATCGACGTCGTCATTGCAGGCGGCGGTGCCGGCGGCCAGGCCAGCGAGGGCCACGAGCGCGACGAGCGTCCGCACCGGCCGGACGCTCCCGGAACGGAACAATCCACGCGGCATGGAGACCTTCATTCTTTCTCTGACATTGGTGGGGTGATACACCTGCTGGTCACACGCCGGCGGTGGCCCGTTGCAGCGCGTGCCGGCAGACGGTGAGCAGGGCGTCGCGCACCGACGGGCGGGAGCGCGCGTCGAAGGTGATCAGCGGGGTGTCGCTGTTCGCCGCGACGGCCCAACGGACGTCGTCGAGTTTGTGCTTGAGGCGTCCGTGGAACATGTTGATGGCAACGACGAACGGGATGCCGGTCTGCTCGAAGTAGTCGACCGCCGGGAAGCAGTCGTCCAGCCGGCGGGTGTCGACGATGACCAGGGCGCCGAGCGCGCCGAGGCAGATGTCGTGCCACATGAAGCCGAACCGGTCCTGTCCCGGGGTGCCGAACAGGTACAGCTTCAGGCTGTCGTCGAGCCGGATGGTGCCGAAGTCGATGGCGACGGTCGTCGTGGTCTTCTCCGGGACGTCGCCGGTGCGGTCGATCTCCGCCGCGACGTCGGTCATCGCGGCCTCGGTGGTCAGCGGGGGCGAGTCGGAGATGACCCCGACCGCCGTGGTCTTGCCGACGCCGAACCCGCCGGCGATCACGATCTTGATCGGCGTGGGCGCGATCGGTTCAGGAGATTGCGGATAGCCCACGGATGACCCTCTCGATCATGGCCGGATCCTTGGCGACGGACCGTTGCGGGCGCAGTACCCGCAAGTGACCGGCCGCCGCGAGGTCAGCCACGAGGACGCGGACGACCTGCAGATGCAGGCGGAGAAGCGCGCCGAGTTCGGCCACCGATACCGGTGCCCGGGCGGCGGACACGACGTCGCGGTGCTCGAACCGCAGCGCCTGCGGCGCGGCCCCGGCCGCCGCGACCACCTGGGACTCGATTGCCAGCGTGGGATCGACGGGCGACGTGCGGCCGCCGGTCAACTGGTACGGGCGCAGCGGAGACGCGTCCAGCGGCTCATCCTCGTACGGGTCGTCCTCGACGATCTCCCCGTCGACCACGTTGCCGTCGAGGTCGTACGGCATGGGTAACGGGCCGGCCGGCGGGTCCGCCCGGTGCATGTACGGGCGGAGCCGATCCGTCCAGCCCGGGGAGTCGCTCATGACGCGATCCCGCTCCGCGGTATCGCGCCCCGAGCGGCGCTGAGCCTGATGATGACCTCCCTGCGCCCGGTCATACAGCCGCCACGGAGTTCTTCAGCTCATCGATCAGCTGCGGGGTGAGCACGCGCCCGGCCCGGTTGGCGAACACCGCCATCTCGTAGGCGATCGTGCCCAGGTCGGCCCGCCGGGACGCGAGCACGCCGAGCGCCGACCCGGCCGAGATCGTCGCCACCAGCAGGTAACCGTGCTCGAAGTCGATGATGACCTTGTTGGTGTAGCCCATCTGGTACAGCCTCGATGCGCCGCCGGCGAGGCTGGTGATGGCGGAGGTGATGGCGGCGAAGCGCTCCGCGTCGTCGCGGTTGCTCGTCGTGGCCATGGCGATCAGCAGGCCGTCCGACGAGACCGCGATCGCGTCCGAGACCCCTGCGGTCTCGGATGCGAAGCGGTCGAGCAACCAGTTGAAACTTCGCGCTTCCGGCGATGCGATAGTCATCGTCGCTCCACATTCTGCGGCTCGGCCCCGTTGGGAGTACCGCTGTTGAACTGAAAGGTGGGGCTGGGGTCCTGCGTCGGGAACTGCACGGTCGGGCCCGCGTTGGGGGAGGTCCCCGGCCGTCCCGATCCACCATTGCCGGCCTGCACCGCGGCCGCTCCGCGGGCGAATCCGGCGACGAGCGCGTCGAGCTCGTGCTGCTCGGCGTCCGGGTCCCGGTCGACCGGCGCGTGCGCCGGCCCGGGGGCCAGCGGCATGCCGGCCGGCATCGCCGGCACCGCTCCGGGCACCTTGAGCTCGTCGGCGAGGTGCGATCCGGGAACCCGGCGGGTGAGCGTGGTCTCCTCGTCGGCTCCCGTGGTTGCGGCCGCCGCGACCGGTTGCGGCACGGCCGGTGCCGGCCGTGCCGGCCCTGCCGGCCGTGGCGGTTGCGGCGGTTGCGGCGGTTGCGGCGGTTGCGGCGGTTGCGGCCACGCGGACGGCACCCTGATCGGCAGCGTGATCTCCGGATCCCGACGGCCGCCGGTCGGCGCCGGATCCGCCGGCCTGCCGGTCGACGGGGTGCCGGTCGGGGTTCCCGCCGGTGCCGGCCCGCTGCTCGACGAGGCGGCGGGACTGCGCCGGAGCGGCAGCGGGTACCGGTCGGAGTCGTCGGGTGGCGGACCGGCCGGCGCGGGGCTGACCGGCGCCGCGCTCATCGGGGCCGCGCTGACCGGCGCCGGGCTGTCCTGCCCGACGGTCATCGGGGCGGGGCTGACCGGCGCGCCGCTGACCGGTGCCGCGTGGTCCGGGGCGGCGCTCACGGGCTCGATCCGCTCCGCGTCGCGCGGCGGCGGGACGCGCAGCGGTTCGGCCTGGTCGGCGTCGGCGGGGACCGCGTCCGCGCCGGCCGGCGCCGCGGCCGACGCGGCGGCTGGACGGTCGGTGCCGATCGGGCCGGTGCCGACGCCGTCGGCGTCGATCCGCTCGACCGACGGCGACTGGCGCTGGGCCGGCACCGGCGGCGTGAGCGGCCACTGCGGCGGCGCCGGCGGAGGCGGCACAGCCGGCGATGGCACAGCCGGGGGCGGCACAGCGAGCGGCGACGCGGCCGGCGGTGGAACCGCCGGTGCGGCGACGCCGGCGGGGGGCGGCGCGTCGGGCGGAGACTGCAGCGAGCCGGGAACGCTCGCGACGCCGCGCGCGAAACCCTGGGTGAACGCCTCCGCCTCGGCGCGCGCCGCGGCCGGGTCGATCGGCGCCGCCTCGGCCGGAGCCGGGTCGCGCGGCGCCGACAACGGCGTTCCCGAGGGCAGGTTGCGGCCGGGAATGCGCCGGCTCAACCCGGATCTGGCCTCGACCGGCGCCAGTGGTGTTTCCGTGGGCGAATCCTTGGCCCGCGCCGGCTCCGGTCGCGCCGGCTCCGCCCGCGGCGGGGCGGCCGGCATCGGAATCGCCGCGGGCGGCGCGGCCGGCATCGGAATCGCGGCGGGCGGCGCGGCCGGCATCGGAATCGGCTGCGCGGCGCTCGGCCGCACCAGCGGCTCGGGGATCGTGGCCGGCGCGGTGGGCGGCGGCGCGGTGCCGGCGCTGGGCAGCTCGGCGGCCGGCTGCGCGGCCGGCAGCATCGGCGGGCCGTCCCAGTTGTGGAACCAGTCGAACGGGTCCTCCTCCGCGACCCGGCGCATGGCGGCGGAGGTGCGGTCGGGCACCGGCATGAGCTGAGTGGTGCGGCGCACCGCCTGGCGCATCCCGCGCGGTTGCGGCGCCGGCGCGGTCGGCCCGACCGCGGCGGTGAGCAGCCGCCCGGGCAGGTCGATGACGACGGTGATGCCCTGCGGCTGGTTCGGGGTCAGCGTGACGGTGAGGCCGTGCCGGCGCGCCAGCCGGCCCACCACGAACAGACCCAGCACCTGGGTCGGCGCGATGTCGAGGCGTTCCCGGTCGACCAGCCGCTGGTTCTCGGCCGCCAGCTGGTCCGGGGACATCCCGATGCCGACGTCGGAGATCGACACCCGGCAGCCCCCGCCGGAGAACCCGACCCGCACCTCCACCGGAGCCGGCGGCGGTGAGTAGGACACCGCGTTGTCGAGCAGCTCGGCGACCAGCAGGATCAGGTCGGGCACGGCCCGCGGCACGGCCGCGACGTCGACGGCGTCGACCAGTTGCACGCGGGTGAACTGCTCGATCTCGGCGGCCGCGGCCCGCACGATGTCGGCGAGCCGCATCGGGTTGCCGGTCGGGTCGTCGGCCGCGCCGGAGACCACGAGCAGCGCGGACGCGCTCCGCCGCAGGCGGGTGGCGACGTGGTCGAGGCGGTACAGCCGGTCCAGCAGCTGCGGGTCCTGCTGCTGCCGCTCGAGGACGTCGATCAGGTTGAGCTGCCGGTCGGCGAGGTTACGGGTGCGGCGGGCGACGGTCGCGAACATCGCCGATACGTTGCGCCGGGTGGTGACCTGGCGGGCGAGCAGCGCCGCCGCGCCCTCCTGCACCTGGTTGAACGCGACGGCGAGGTCGGCGACGTCACCCGGACCGGTCGTCGGGACGGCGCGCAGGGTCGGCGCCGCCTCGGCCTGGTCCTCGACGTCGCTGACCCGCTCCAGTTCCTGCCCGGTGGCCGCGGCCACGGCGACCGCGGCCTCGTTGAGCCGGGCGAGCGGCACAGCGATGGAGCGCGCACCCGCGGCGGCCAGACCGGCCACGATGAGGAGCAGCAGCAACGCGAGGACGCCGACCAGGATCGCCGCGGTGCGGGCCCCGTTCGCCGCGCGGTCCGCGTCGTCCACGATCTCGCGCGCGATCCGGTCACCGACCAGCCGGCGCAGCGTCGTGTAGGTCTCGACCGCCGCC
>Ga0207689_10005822_pt1 | contig 10929 bp, 14 predicted proteins | sample KBSMisM52_FD_184312 | JGI IMG/M metagenome (GOLD analysis project Ga0207689, IMG submission 184312) | Miscanthus rhizosphere microbial communities from Kellogg Biological Station, Michigan, USA - KBS Miscanthus M5-2 (SPAdes) (version 2) | ecosystem: Host-associated > Plants > Roots >... | reverse complement strand
CGCGTACAACCAGAACTCGGCCAGCTCGTACCACCTGCAGCCCGGAGGAGATCGCCCGCTTCTTCGACGGCCTGACGCTGGTCCCGCCGGGCGTGGTCACAACCTCCCGGTGGCGGCCCGACCTGGCTGACGCCAGCGCGGAGCCCGGGGAGGTCGACGCGATCTGCGGCGTGGCCCGCAAAGACTGAGGGACCGAACGGGCCGGGTCGCCCGCCGCCCTACCGGCCTGAGGGGACGCGGTAGGTGAGGACGACGATGCCGGTATTGAGGGCGAGGCTGTCGGTAAGTTCCATCTGGGCGGTCGCGGCCGGGCGGAACATCAGGTCGTCCGCTGTGGCGCGGCCGACGAACAGCGGGTGGACCCAGAGCCGCAGCTCGTCGAGCAGCCCGTGCTCGAGCAGGGCGTAGGACAGCTGGCCGAATCCGTACTGCACGATGTCCTGGCCCGGCTGCTCCTTCAGGCGGCGGATCGCCTCGATCGGATCGCCGCTGATCACCGTGGTGTTGTTCCACTCGGGATCGGTCAGCGTGCTGGAGACGACGTACTTGGCCATGCTGTTCATCCGGTCGCTGAACGGGTCGCCGGACCGAGCCATCCAGGCCGGGGCGAAGCCCGGGTAGGTACGCCCGCCCATCAGCAGGGCGTCGCAGCCGAACAGCAGGTCGGTCTGCACCTTCATGCCGGTGCCGTCGGACTCGATGCCGTTGTCCGGCCAGTCCTGCGGATCCTGGATGACCCCGTCGAGGGAGATGTAGGTGGAGTTGATGATTCGTCGCATTGGACGAGCCTGACAGAAATCGGTCCCGACGATAAGATCCAATTCGGTGGACAAAACCAGGACCAATCCCAGCGTGCCGGTCGTCCTGCGACGCGACACTCCGATCCCGCTGCACCGGCAGATCGAGACCTCGATCCGGGACGCGATCCGCGCCGGGCGGCTGCCGCGCGGCTCGCCCCTGCCGCCCTCCCGGATGCTCGCCGCGGACCTGGGCGTATCCCGCGGCGTGGTGGTGGAGGCCTACCAGCAGCTCGCGTCCGAAGGCTACCTGGCCAGCTACGCCGGCGGCTATACCCAGGTGGCGGCCGGCCCGGCCCCGACGGTGGCCGGGCTGCGGCTGGCGCGCGAGACCCCGCCCCGGATCGACCTGAGCTACGGCCGCGCCGACGTGTCCAGCTTCCCCCGCGCCGCGTGGCTGCGGGCGATCCGCGGCGCGCTGGCCAGCGCGCCGAACGACCTGTTCGGCTACCTGGCGGGCAGCGGGGTGCCGGAGCTGCGGACGGCGATCGCCGGCTACCTGAACCGGGTCCGCGGCACCATGGCCCAGCCGGACCAGATCGTGATCTCCACCGGCTACGCGCAGGGCATCGCGCTGCTCGTCGGCGTCCTGGCCGCGAGGGGGGCGACGCGGCTGGCCCTGGAGGACCCCTCGTCGGGTGACGACGCGCTGCCGGCCGCGAGGACGGCCGGATTGGAGGTGGCCGGGATCCCGGTCGACCGGAACGGCATCCGGGTGGACCTGCTGGCCGCATCCGGCGCCGATGCCGTCGTGCTGACGCCGTCGCACCAGTGGCCGACCGGTTCGGTGCTGTCGGCCGAGCGGCGGGCCGCGGTGCTGCGCTGGGCCGCCGGGAGCGGCGCGGTCGTCATCGAGGACGACTACGACTCCGAGTACCGCTACGACCGGACACCGGTCGGCGCCCTGCAGGGCATGGCCCCGGACCGGGTGGTGTACGCCGGGTCGGCCAGCAAGACCCTGGCGCCGGGGCTGCGGCTCGGGTGGTTCGTCATGCCGGGGCACCTGGCCGAGCCGATGGCCGAGGCCAAGATCGCCGCCGACCGGGGCTCGCCCGCGCTCGAGCAGCTCGCCCTGGCCGACCTTATCGCCAGGGGCGAGTTCGACCGGCACCTGCGGCGAATGCGCCCGGTCTACCGGCGCCGCCGCGACGCGCTGCTGGCCGCGCTGTCCCGGCGGCTGCCCTGGCTCGAGCCGGCCGGGGTGTCCGCGGGCCTGCACCTGGTCACCTGGCTGCCACCGGGCCTGGACGAGGCGACCGTGGTCGACGCGGCGGCCGGGGCCGGGGTGGGGATCGAGGGTGTGACCCCGTACCGGATCAGCCACCCCGGTCCGGGCGGGCTGATCTTCGGCTACGCCACCGTCAGCGAGGCTGCCATCGTCGAGGGCATCGACATCCTGGCCGACGTCATCGCCGGGTTGGACCGCACGCGCCCGGCCCGTTCGGTATAAAGCGACGGCGGGGAGCCGGCCCGTGGCCGCGCGGCTGAGCACGTGCCTGCGGAACAGGTCGGTGGCGGGCAGCAGGCGGCGTTCGGCGGACCAGGTCAGGAAGATCTCCCGGGCCGCGCCCTCATCGAGGATCTCCAGGTAGGTCACCGGGCCCGGCACGGCCTCCGGCGATCCGGCGCGGGGTGCGGGCACGACGGCCACGCCCAGGCCGGCCGCGACGAAGCCGCGGACGTTGGACAGGTCGTCGCCCTCGAAGATCACGGTGGGACGGAACCCGGCCCGGCGGCACAGCTCGTCGGTCTGCCGCCACAGCGCGGACGCCGCATACAGGCCGATGAACGGCTCGGCCGCCACCTCGGCCAGCCGGACCTGCCGCCGGCCGGCCAGCGGGTGGTCGCGCGGCAGGGCCAGGCGGAGCGGCTCGACCGCGATCAGCCGGGAGCGCGTCGCCTCGTCCGGCGCCCGCCGCGACCCGAGCTCGAGGTCGGCGTTCCCGCCGTCCAGGATCACGAAGTCCGGTTCGTCGCGGGACTGGGTGAGCCGGAACCAGACGCCCGGATGCGCGGCGCGGAAGCTGCGGGCCAGGTCGGGGACGAGCCAGGTGCCCAGCGACTGCTGGAAGGCCAGCGCCACGGTGCCGGTGTCCGGGTCGATGAGCTGGCTGACCGCGGCGATGCCGTCGTCGAGGTTGTGCAGCAGCGCGTCCAGGTGCGGCTTGAACACCGCCCCGGCGTGCGTCATCCGCAGGGTCCGCCCGGAGCGGCGCAGCAGCGGGGTGCCGATCTGCGCCTCGAGCCGGGCCAGGGCCCGGGAGACGCCGGACTGGGTGACCGACTCCAGCTCGCTGACCTCGGTCAGCGTGGTGCCGTCGGCCACCTGCTGGAGCCAGCGCAGCGCATCGGTGTCCATATCAATGACTCTAGCTCATGCTTTAGTTGTCAATAAGTCATTGGACGCATAGTTGCTGCTCGGGTTGACTTATAGCGAAGGGAGGAGAGGAACAATGCCCACCATTACTGCGATCCGCAGCCGGATCCGCGAGAGCCGCGACGCACACGCCGCGCGGTCCGCGCTGGAGCGCGAACTGTCCAGCTACAACAGCCCGTCCGACCTGGACGACCTGCACGCGATCCTCGAGCGGTACAACGACCGGGAGACCGCGCAGATCCGCCGCATCCTGGCCACCCAGGCCATCCGCTAGGCGGCCGGGAGCCCGGCCCCGATGGGTCGATGGCAGATTGGTCCGGTTAGAGCATGACCAACGGCACATCGACCCATCCGTAAGGGGCGATGCGGGCGACGGCCGCCGTCGCAATCCCTCCCTGGCGCCCGCGTCGGCGGCGCGGGCTGGTCGGGTGGTATACGTCACCGGACCAGCCGCCGGATCACCGCTCAGGCGGCAAAGGCCTGACGTGCGCAAAGGCGTACGATAGGGACACGCGGAGTGGCGGCGAGGCGCGCGAGGTAGCGATGAGACCACGGTGGCACCGGACGATGCCGGTGGTGTGGAGCTCGTCGGCCGGCCCTGGTGGCGTCCCGGTGGGGCGGCGGATTCGCCGGAGGCGGAGAAGGGTGCTGCGCAGGCGGATCCGAACGGGCGCGCTGATCGCCATCATCGGCCTGATCCGGCTGGCCCGCGTCGTGCGCGCCCGCCCGGGGCTCGCGTTCCTGCTGGCCGGGGCGCTGCTCTCGGTGGCCGGGAACATGCTGTCCAGCGGGGTTGCCTTCATCGCCGGAATGCTGGTCTTCCTGCGGGGCGCGGCCGTCCTGCTCGGCGTGACGGAACCGCGCCGCCCGGGCGGTCAGCAGGCGGGCCGGGCAGACTTCTTCGGGTTCGGGACCCCGCCGCGGGGCCGGGGGAAATCAGGCAGGGCTATCAGCTGCTGGCGAGATGCTCCGTCAGCTCGGCCAGGAACTGGTCCGGCTGGTCCAGGTGCGGGCCGTGGCCCGCGTCCTCGATGACCGCCTCGCGGTAGCGGCCGCCGGCCACCGCGTAGCCGTTCAGCACGGTCCTGGTCTGCGCCACCATGGGCTGCGGGGGCCAGGTCTGCTCGCCGGGCCAGCCGGGGATCGCGCCGAGCGAGCCCAGGTAGGCCAGGTCGTACAGGGAGGTGTCGGAGACGATGACGTCGTCGGCCCCGCGTATCCAGAGCACCGGCGGCTTGGGGTCTACTCCGGACAGGTCGGCGATCCTGAAGTGGGTGGGGGCCATGGTGTTGAGCACGCCGCGGTCGCCGGGCGCGAAGCCCGGCCAGTCGTCCACCGGGCGCGAGTCACCCGGGTACCACCACTCGCCGGTCCGGGTGGACAGCATCGACTCCACGAAGATGTCCAGGTGCTCGGGCACGTGCGGCGGCTTGACGTAGTGCGCGAGCAGCACCTGCCGCGGCGACAGCGGGCTCTTATCCGTCCGGTCCTTACCCGCCAGCCGCTCCACGAACTCGGGGTTGGCGGCGCCGCCGCCGGAGCCGGCGCCCCACGGGTCGCACAAGATGCCGTCCACGCCCCTGGTCCCGCCGAACCCGAACGGCGAAACCGGGTCCACCAGCGTCAGCGACGCCACGCGGTGCGTGCCCGGCCGGTCCGTCAGGTACTGCAGCACGACCCCGCCGCCCATGCTCCAGCCGACCAGGTGTACCCGGTCCAGACCGAGCGCCTCGACGGTGGCGGCCAGGTCGTCGGCGAAGTCGCGCAGCCCCCGGGTGGCGTCGATCGGTTCGTCATCGGTGTCGCCGAAGCCACGCAGGTCGATGGCCAGCGGCTGATACTGATCCGGCAGCGCCAGCATCGTCGGCTGCCAGAACAGCGAGGATGACACGTTGCCGTGCACGAAGAGCACGGCCGGGCCGGTGCGTTCCGGCACGGAGAGCACGTTGACGGTGAGGCGGCTGGTCGCCGACCGTTCGGCCCTAATTCCCGGCAGCAACGTGTCCACTGTGTCCTCCCGGGGGCCAGGGTACTAGGAGAAGCGGTGCCGGGTCTGGCCGAAGCGGCCCTTGGCGAACGTCAGGACCTTGGCCGGCCGGACCTCGAACACCTGCGCCGACCCGCCGCCGGGATGCCAGAAGGCGCCGTCGCGGACCTCGTACTGCCACTGCCCGTCCCACTTCCGCGCCCATTCGGCCGCGAGCCGGGTGAGCAGGGCCTCGTCGGTCACCTGGACCGCGTCGCCCTCGGCCACCACGTCGAGGCCGTCGTCCCAGCGGTGGCAGCCGGTCAGCAGCAGCACGTGCGGGTTGCCGCGCAGGTTGACAGCCTTCTGCTCGCCCGCGCCGGTGCTGAAGTACAGCGCCCCCTCCAGCCACACGGCCACCAGCGGGGTGAGGTGCGGGCGGCCGTCGGCGCGGACCGTGCAGATCCAGGACAGCTGGGCGTCCTCCAGCGCCTGGCGGGTCTCGTCCCAGCCGGCCACGGTCGCGGCGGGGTCGCTGAAGCGCGCGTCCAGGGTGGTGTCTGGTGTGCTCACTGGTGTTCCTCCGTTTCGGCGATGAGCCGGTCGAACCGGGTGACGGCGGCCAGCCCGGCGGCGGGCGGCCCGTTGCGCATGACCGCCACCGCGAGGCCGGAGTCGATGTCGGCGTACGCGGCCGAGCCGTTGGCGCCGATCATGCCGAACGTGGAGCCGCGGCGCGACGGTACGCCGCCGGGGCGGTCCGGGCTGTAGCCGAACGCCCAGCTCGCGGGGAAGCCCATCACCTCGTCCGTCCCGGTGAAGGCGACGGCCGCCATGGCTGTTCGTCGTCGGTCCGACACTAGCTCGATGCCGTCGACGTGGCCGAGCAGGGCAGCGTACATCCGGGCCGCGCCGCGGGCGGTCATCGTGCCGAGCGACGGGATTTCGGCGCTGAGCACGTCGGCGCGGTTACCGAAGCTGGCCGCATCGCGCAGCGCGGGCGGCGTGGCGCGGTCGAGCGGTGAGCCCTTCTCCGGCGGCTCGGGTGGCGTCGGACTGGCCGCCTGACGGGCCACCCGGGGCAGCAACGGGCGCGGGACGGCGAAGCAGACCTCGTCCCCGATGCCGAGCGGCCCGGTCAGCACCTCGCGCAGGAGTTCGCTCATGGTCCGGCCGGTCGCCCGGCGCAGGGTCTCGCCGAGCAGGAAGCCGAAGGTCAGCGCGTGGTAGCCGAACCGGGTGCCCGGCCGCCACCAGGGTTCGGCGGCGGCCAGCGCGGCGCATACGCGGTCCCAGTCGCACAGGTCCGCGACCGTGGTCTCCTGCGGGAGGCCGGGCAGCCCGGCCGTGTGCAGCAGCACGTGCCGCAGCGTGGTGTGCTCCTTGCCGTGGGCGGCGAACTCCGGCCAGACGTCGGCCAGCCGCAGGTCGTAGGTGATGTCGCCGCGTTCGGCCAGGACGTGCGCGAGCGAGGCGGCCACGCCCTTGGCCGCGGACGCCGCGTAGAACAAGGTGCCGGGGTTTACTGGCTTTGCGGTCTGCGGGTCTGCGACGCCGCTGACCACGTCGGCGAGGACCCGGCCGTGCCGGACCACGGCGACCTGCAAGCCGGTTTCCGTTCCGGCGGCCACCAGCTCGCCGGCCGCGGCCTGGACCTCGGCCTGGAGGTCAGCCATCCGCCTTGAGTTCCGTCTTCAGCTGGCCGGCGAGGGCCTCGAGCTGGTCCGCGGTGCCCTGCTCCCGCCAGGCGGGCTGCTCCCGGCCGTCGAGGTACGCGCCCTGCTCGGTGAGGACGAGCCGGGTGCCGCCGTCCGCGCCGGGCGTGAACTCCACGGTGGTGAGGGAGACCGTCATGAGGTCGGTTTCTGTCGACAGCGTCGAGGTGTAGACGATCCGCTGGTCCGGGACGATGTCCCGGTAGAACGTCTCGAACGTCATGACCGGGCCGCCGTCGGGACCGCCGGTGGCCACCTCGCGGCCGCCGATCCGGAAGTCGAGCTCGTGCCCGAAGCCGGGACCTGGCGTGAACCAGCTGGCCTTGGCGGCCGGTTCGGCCCAGGCCGCGAAGACCCGGGCGGGCGGCACCGGGTAGCTGCGCTCGAGGGTGAACGTGGCGTGCGTGACGTTGTGGTCCATGTGTTAACTGCCCTTCTGGCTGTCGCCGGTGTTCTGGCTGTCGGTGTTCTGGCTGGCTGTCTTCTGGCTGTCGGCGCCGTGGCCGGCGAGGTAGTCGCCGAGCCGGTCGAGCCTGGTTTCCCAGGCGGTGCGCTGTCCCGTGACCCAGGCCTCCGCCGCCCGGAGCGCGTCCGGCTCGATGCGGCAGGTCCGCACCCGGCCGGCCTTCTCGGACCTGACCAGGCCGCTGGCCTCGAGCACCTGCAGGTGCTGCAGCACCGCGGGCAGCGACATGTCCAGCGGCCGGGATAGCTCGCTGACCGTCGCCGGTCCGCGGACGAGGCGTTCCACCATGCCGCGCCGGGTGGGATCGGCGAGCGCGTGGAACACCTGGTCCAGCGACGGCAATTGGTTAGGCACTTGCTTAAGTATAAGGGCGGGCGGGCAATAGTCAAGTGAGTGCTTAACTTTTAGCCCGGGTGCTGACTGGCAGGTCGCTGACCAGCTCTGGCCGCGATGACCCGTCTCTATTGCGTCACCGCGACGGCCAAGGCGACCAGGGAGACGATCACGATCGTCGCGGTGACGAGCCGGATCCGGCCGGGGAGACGGTGGGCCAGGCGGCCGATCCACCAGATCACCGGGGCGGTGGCCAGGATGAGCAGCCCGGCGACGACGTCCTTCCTCAGCGCCACGGCGCCGACGGCGGCGAACGAGAGCGCTGTCCTGGTCCAGGCCAGCGAGGTCCTGACCCGGGCCAGGCCCGGGTCGGCGTCCTCGTAATCGGGCGGGCTGGTGGTCATCGGCGGCCGCCTACCGGAGCGCCGAGATCAGCACCACAACGGCGGCGATGACCGCGATCACGGTGATGACCGCGGCCAGCAGCCACGGCATGACCGACCGGGGCAGCGGCTGGCCGTGCCGCATCGCCCGCTGGCTCCGGACCCATTCGCCGTACGCGGCCACCGCCACCACGGCGCCGAACACGATCAGCGGCACGCCGAGTACGCGCCGGCCCCACGGGACGCCGGGAAACGGCGGCAGCAGCTGGACCACGCCGAGGCCGGCCACCACCAGCGCGAGCGCCGTGCGGCTCCAGGCCAGGAACGTCCGCTCGTTGGCGAAGGTAAACCGCGGATCGGGTTCGGTGCCGTCGTCGGCTGACCCTTGTGGTTCCGTGCTCGCCACCCAGCACCTCCAGAGTTCTCCGGAGAAATCTTTTCAAAAAGCGTTGGCGATCGTGGGAGGCAGCCCTCTTACACACGGGAGCCAGTTGGGGGGCGTCAGCAAAGGGAGCGCCGGGTACCAGTCACCAGGCATTCGAACCCGGCGCTCCCGGGCTGGCTCCGGCTGGTGCACCGTCGGCCCGCCCGCCGCAAGGGCGGACCGACGGGCATGCACCTCATGTACCTGGCGGGCGGGCTAGGAAACACTGCGGCGCGGGACTTCGCAGCATGAGCGCAGACCCGGCCGGGCACCCATCGGCATGGAGCGCAGACCCGGCCGGGCACCCATGGCCTGGAGCGCAGACTCGGCCGGGCACCATCGGCATGGAACTCCGGATTCACGGCGTCCCGACGCCGTGAATCCGGGGTTTCAGTACGTTCGGGCGGCTTTGTCGGGCTGGGGCCGGACCTTGTTAAGCGGTTGAGCCTGCGGCGGCGCGGAGGGCAGCGAACTCGGCGGCGATGGCGTCGAGGGTCCAGTGGGCGTTGAGGCCGCTGGGGTTGGGGAGGATCCAGAGCCGGGCGCCGCCGAGGGAACCGGGCTGGGGGCCGATGGCGGCGCGGGGGTGGCCGAAGGCGATGCGGTAGGCGGTGACGCCGGCCACGGCGAGGAAGCCGGGGCGGCGGCCGGCGATCAGGGTGAGGAGGCGCTCGCCTCCGGCGCGGAGTTCGGCGGAGTCGAGCTCGGCGGCCTGGGCGGTGGCGCGGGCGACCAGGTTGGTGATGCCCAGGCCGTAGCCGCCGAGCAGGTCCTGCTCAGCCGGGGCCAGGCGCCGCGGGGTGAAGCCGGACAGGTGCAGGGCGGGCCAGAACCTGTTGCCCGGCCGGGCGAAGTGCCAGCCGGTCGCGGCCGAGTACAGGCTCGGGTTGATGCCGCAGAACAGCACGTGCAGTGGCTCCCCCGGGCCAGGCAGCACGTCGGGAATGGTTCGGTTCGCGGCCGCGGCCAGGTCCGCGGGACTCGGACGCGCCGTCCCAGGACGCGGCGCCTTCATTGTCACCCTCCGTAGTAGGTAGGAGCCTTATAGGGTACGCGCGGGCCGGGCGCCGCAGTGGATGACCTCCCCCAGTCCGAGTGGCGCGGGCGGTCGCGAGGATCAGTTCACCCTCCTGGTTCGCGGCCAACGCCAACGTCGTCAACTTCACCCTCGGCGGCTGGCCATCGAGTGGAGCGCCATCAACCGGGTGGACTACTACCAGGTCAAGAGCGGTCGGTACGAGGCGCGGTCGTTCTTCGCGCCGGACGGGACATACGGGCGGATCCGGTGGTGGCCTGCATTTGCTACGTCATCACGCTCGCAGTGCAGGTACCGTTCCTAGATCAGCTGTTCTATGTCGTGCCGCTCGTCAGATCGCTGGGCGGCGCGGACATCTCCTGGATCGTGGGGTTCGGTGTGGCGTCGCTGCTATACCTGGCGGGGGGCGAAGCGCTTCGTCCGGGCCGGGCTCGCCGGGGCATGCCGGCGGCTGATCCGGTGGCTTCGTAGGTTAGGTTCGGCGGAGGGGTGAGCAAGTGGCGGTAGCGTTCGACAACTTGACGCTGTCGCAGCGGGTCTATGAGCACCTGCGCGACGAGATCCTGGCTGATCACCTCCTGCCCGGCACCGAACTGTCCGAAGTGGCACTGTCCAAGGAACTCGCGATAAGCCGCGGCCCCATCAGGGAAGCCATGGGCCGCCTGGCGGCCGAAGGGCTGATCACGATGCGGCCCCGGCGCCGGGCCGAGGTCCGGTCGCTGACCCCGCAGGAACTGATCGACGCTTACCAGGTCCGCGAGGCGCTCGAGGTGATGGCGGTCCGGCTGTTGATTCGGCGGGTGACCGAGGCGGACCTCGCGCGGCTGGAGGAGCTCATCGACCAGATGGCGGCGCACAGCGCCGAGGGCGCGGTGCGGGAGTTCTTCACCGCCAACGTCTCGTTCCACGAGCTGCTATGCGAGCTGAGCGGCAACCCGAAGCTGCAGGAGGTGCACCACCGGCTCGAAGGCGAGATCGGCCGGTTCCAGAACCGCACGCTGGCGCTGCGCGGCAGCATGGACGACTCGCTGACCGAGCACCGTGCGATCCTGGCGGCGGTCAGGCTCCGGGACGCGGACCGCGCGGCCGCGCTGACCGCGGAGCACATCCGGGTGCCCGCGGAGCGGCTCCAGGCGACATTGAGGGACTCCGCGGCCTCGGATCCGTCGGTGCCGGGTCCTTCCGCGCTGGGTGCGTCGGGTCCGGGTCCGTCGGCGCCGGATTCGGAGCCGGCCGGGCTGTCGCGTAGCTGATTTCCCTGTTACACGGGCGGGCGCGATCCTCGCCGTGTCTGGTTGGGTGCCTCACTGCGGTTACCCTCGGCGGATTCAGTGGTTGTGGCGTTCTACCGAATCTATTCGGTAGAACGCCACGCTCATTGAATCGTGGGGCGGGTGCGGAGGGCCTCGGGGGTGAAGCGGGCGGGGGGATA
>Ga0207689_10005821_pt1 | contig 10929 bp, 10 predicted proteins | sample KBSMisM52_FD_184312 | JGI IMG/M metagenome (GOLD analysis project Ga0207689, IMG submission 184312) | Miscanthus rhizosphere microbial communities from Kellogg Biological Station, Michigan, USA - KBS Miscanthus M5-2 (SPAdes) (version 2) | ecosystem: Host-associated > Plants > Roots >... | reverse complement strand
AACAGGCCGCACGAGGCCACCAGCGCATACTGCCACGGCAGCATCAGGTGCGGCACGGCCGAGCCCCCGTATCGTCAACCGATCACCGGGAAGGATCCCCAGGACGATCATACGTAGTCAGGAGGTAGCCTCCGCTTGGCCCCCGCGACGTGTCGCGTTAACGCACGCCGTTGCGGCTGAGCCCGGACGGGTCGGGCTCGCCCTGCGGCAGCGACACGTTGCCGGTCACGTCCGCGGCCAGCCGCACCCGGTCTCCGTCGACCAGCCGGACCTCCGCGCCGGGCAGCACCCGGTCGTCGTTGACGTACGTGCCGTTGGTCGAGTTCTCGTCCCTGATGGTGGCGTGCCCCGCGTCGTCCACCTGGACCGTGGCGTGGCGGCGCGACACGTTGTCGAACTGGGCGAAGGCCGCGGCCACCAGCGACTCGGCCGGGTCCCGGCCGAGCATCACCGACGTCCCGGCCGGGATGTCCACGTTGCCGGTGGGGAAGGTGATCCGCATGACGACCGGCGAGATGCGGCGGCGGCGGCCGGTCGGCAGCGGGGTCCCGCAGGTGGAGCAGACCACGTCGGCCGCGTCGGCCACGGAGGTGCCGCAGTTGGGGCAGAAGGCGCCGGGGTCGGATCCGGCGGCGATGAAGCGCTGCGAGATGGTCGGCGTCAGCACGTCATCATCGGGTCCTGGGTGGTGCGGCAGGTTCGCGCCGCACCGGAAGCAGATCAGATCCTCCGGCTGGACCTTGACGCCGCAATCGGGGCAGCTCAGGCTGGCCATGTTCTCGCTCTCATGTCTGGGTAGTCAACCCCCGTTAGACTACCGCCGCCGCGGCCGGTTCGCAGCGGGCTGTGCGAAGGTAGGCCTATGGTCAGTTACCAGCTCGCGCCGGAGCAGCAGGACCTGCGGGACTCCGTCGCCCAGTTCGCCCGCGACGTGGTCGCGCCGGTAATCGGCGGCTACTACGAGCGCGGTGAGTTTCCCTACGACATCGTGGCCAAGATGGGCAAGCTCGGCCTGTTCGGGCTGCCGTTCCCCGAGGAGTACGGCGGGATGGGGGGCGACTACTTCGCCCTCTGCCTGGCCCTGGAGGAACTGGCCCGGGTGGATTCCTCGGTCGCGATCACCCTGGAGGCCGGGGTCTCGCTCGGCGCGATGCCCATCTACCGGTTCGGCACCGCCGAACAACGCCGGCGGTGGCTGCCCGAGTTGTGCACGGGGGAGCGACTGGCCGCGTTCGGCCTGACCGAGCCCGGCGGCGGGTCCGACATCCCCGGCGGCATGCGCACCACGGCCCGGCTCGAGGAGGGGGAATGGGTGATCGACGGCAGCAAGTCGTTCATCACCAACTCGGGCACGGCCATCACCTCGCTGGTGACCGTGCTGGCCATCACCGGCCGCGGCGAGGACGGCCGGAAGGAGATCTCGTCGGTCATCGTTCCGAACGGGACGGCGGGATTCGTCCCCGGTCCGGAATACTCCAAGGTCGGCTGGTGCGCCTCGGATACCCGCGAGCTCTCCTTCACCGGCTGCCGGGTCCCTGAGGAGAACCTGCTCGGCGAGCGGGGCCGCGGCTACGCCCAGTTCCTGCGGATCCTGACCGAGGGCCGGGTAGCGATCGCGGCGCTGGCCACCGGGCTGGCGCAGGGCTGCGTGGACGAGTGCGTCAGGTACGCCGGGCAGCGCGAGGCGTTCGGCCGCCCCATCGGGCAGCACCAGGCGATCCAGTTCACCGTGGCCGACATGGAGGCGCGGGTGTACGCGGCCCGGCTGGCCTGGTACGACGCCGCGGCCCGGCTGGTGGCAGGCCAGCCGGTCAAGAAGGAGTCCGCGATCGCCAAGCTGACCGCCTCGAACGCCGCGATGGACAACGCCCGGGCCGCCACCCAGGTGTTCGGCGGCTACGGCTTCATGAACGAGTCCCCGGTCGGACGCTTCTACCGTGACGCGAAGATACTCGAGATCGGCGAGGGGACCTCGGAGGTGCAGCGAATGCTCATCGCCAGGGAACTGGGATTCGGGTAATTATGCTCCGGCCTGCGGCGTGCCTGTGTGACGTACCGGCTGGGCCCGGGTGCGTTCAGGTATGTCACCGCCGGTCTCTTTTGCGGGAGAACCCTTGCCGCATGCAGGAACAGAGTACGATATCCGCTCGTGACCTCTCGGAGATCCCGCCGGACCCGCGCTCGCGCGCTGGTCGCGGCAGCTGCTGTCATGGCGGTTTCGACGACGGCGGCGTGCTCGTCCGCGCAGCCCGGAGCCGCGGAGAACTCGACTCTCAAGGTCGCGGTTTTCAACCCGTTCACCGGCCCGGATGAGTCGTTCGGGCCGGAGGCGCTGGCGGGCTGTGAGGCGGCGGCGGCCGCGATCAACGCGGCAGGCGGCGTGCTGACCCGCAAGGTGGGCTGCACAAGCGTGGACACGCAAGGCAACCCGGACGACGGGCTCACCGGCGGGGCGGACATGCTGGTGACCACGCCGCATCTGCTCGGCGTGCTGGGCCCGAGCTCGGATGAGGCGGACGCGACCGCCCCGCTGATCAACGCGGCCAAGATCCCGATGTTCGCCGACACCGGCGCGGCGTCGTTTGACCACAACAGGCTGCAGTATTTCTGGCGCATGCTCGCCGCTGACGACGTGCGGAGCTACGCGATGGCGCTGTATGCCAAGCGGAAGGGCTATTTCCGGGCCGCGGCGGTGTTCGGCAACGACGTCGGCTCGCAGGCCGGCGTGCCGGCGCTGCTGAAGGGCTACCGCGAGGTGGGCGGGCATATGGTCCTCAACCAGAAGATCGCCCTGGGCCAGAGCTCTTATCAGCGGGAGGTCCAGCAGCTCATCGCGGCGAAGCCACAGGTCATCTTTACCGAAACCTCGGCGCAGACCAACGCGATTTACCTGGCCGAGCTGCAGCAGCAGGGCCACCTGATCCCGGTAATCGGCACCGACGTGACGATTCAGCCGCCCTGGTTCACCGCGATGGCCGGGTCGATCGGCAAGTCGGCGCTGACCCAGTACTTCGTGGCCGAGCAGCCCTACGCCCCTTCATCGGGGGAAGCGTGGCAGGTGTTTAACAAGAACCTGCTGGCCTTGCGCTCGGTGCCCAAGCCAGCGCAGTGGAGCACTGACTCGTACACGATGACGGACTACGACTCGGTCGTCGTCATGGCGCTGGCCGCGACCGCGGCGAAGAGCACCAGCCCGGCCGTATGGAATGCGTTCATCCCGGCGGTCACCACGGGGGCGGTGCCCGTGCGTACATACGCGGCCGGCGTCGCGGCCCTCAACGCCGGCAAGAAGATTCGTTACATCGGCGCCGCGGGCGTCATCGACTTCAACAAGTGGCACAATTCGGGCGGCGGCTTCCAGATCGACGCCTACCAGCCGAGCGGGGACACCACCCTGGTGAACTCGATCACGGCCGCCCAGCTCGCACCTCTCATCAAGTAAGTGCACGCGCACGTCCCCCGTCCCCGGCGCAAGGGGGCCCGGGCGTCAGACGCCACGCTGCCCTGCGGCGATCTGGTCAGGCGCGGCTGATCCGGCGACCTGGCGCGGGGCGTTCTCCCGTATATTGGTCGGATCGTCTTGACCCAGTTTTATATATGACGCACAATCCTCGCCATGGGCGATGAAGCTTCCGTGAGGGCCGGACAAGCAGACAGCACGGCGGGGCCAGGCGCCGAAGCGCCGGGGCCGGATCTTGTGCGGCGAGAGATCCTGATTCCTGGCGGGCACGGGGCGGCCTTTGCCGCCCGGGCGGGCCAGCTGGTGGAGATCATTGACCTGGAGGGGCAGCAGGTCGCCGACTTGGTCGCGTTCGCGGAGCGCAACAGGACCGAGTGGCTGTCCACCACCCATACCCGGTCCGCGCTGCTGCGGCTGACCGCCGTCGTCGGGGACCGCCTGGACAGCAACTGGCGGCACCCGATGTTCGAGATCATCCGCGATGACGTGGGCCGGAACGACATCATCACGTCGATGTGCGACGACCGGCGCTACAGGCTCGACTACGGGGTCGAGGGCCACCGCAGCTGCCGGACAAATTTCACCGAGGCGCTAGAGCCGTGGGGGATCGCCGAGTGGCAGATCCCCGATCCGTTCAACTTCTTCCAGAATGCCCCTATTCACCCCGATCGGACGTTCGGCAACGAGATCCCCACCGGGAAGGCCGGGGACAAGCTGGTGCTGCGGACGCTGATGGATTCGATCGTCTCGGTCTCCGCCTGCCCGCAGGACCTCAATCCGTGCAACGGGTTCCACCCGAGCCCGCTCATGATCCGCATCCTCGAACCGTCGCAAGATCCCTCATGAGGCGAATCCGCCTGGCTGGGAAGCTGGCGGAGCCCATCAGCCACTACACCGACGGGGTCGAGGCGGGCGGGTTCCTCTACGTGTCGGGTATGCTGCCGCTCGACGTCAACGGAGACGTTGTAGGCACCGGCGACGTGGTAAGGCAGGCGGAACAGGTTCTAGACAACGTAGGTGACGTCTTGCGGGCCGCCGGTGCCACCTTCGACGACGTCGTGCGCGTCGGGGTGTACCTGCTGAACGTGGCCGACCGGCCAGCCGTCAACACGGTGCGCCGCCGCTACTTCGGCGACGCCCGGCCGGCGAGCACGCTGGTGGAGGTCAGCGCGCTCGCCATCCCAGAGGCATTGGTAGAAATCGAGGCCGTCGCGCTGCTGCCCCGCCGGGACGCCTGACAACTCCTGGCGTGCGCCGCGGTGCTGGCGGTCATCATCCGAAGAGGTGCGTTATGAGACTCGCCGTGACAGCGCTGGCAGCGGCGCTCGCACTCCTGTCCGTCGCCGCCTGCAGTTCTTCAGGCGGCAGTAGTTCCCAGGGCGGCGATAGTTCCCCGGCGTCGACGCTGGCGGTGGGCGAATTCAACCCGTTCACCGGGCCGGACGCGGCCTTCGGGCCGGAAATGGTCGCTGGCTGCATTCCGGCGATCCGGCTGATCAACGCCGGCGGCGGGGTGCTTGGCCATCAGATGCGCTGCGTCCAGGAGGACACCCGGGGCGATCCGGCCGACGCGGTGCCGGCCGCGCAGAAGATGATGGCGACCGAGACATCGCTGGTCGGCGTGCTCGGGCCCAGCTCCGATGAGGCGCTGGCCACCGCCCCGCTGCTGAACACCGGCCACGTGCCGATGTTCGGCGACACCGGCCAGGCCGCCTTTGATCACACCACCGACGCCTACTTCTGGCGGATCACGCCCGCCGACGACGTCAAGGGCTACGCGATGGCGCTCTGGGCGCACAAGGCGGGTTATACGCGCGCGGCCGCGGTGTTCGGCAACGACGCAGGCGCGCAGTCGAACGTGCCGACGCTGGTCCATGCCTTCACCCAGCTCGGCGGGACCGTCGTCTACAACAAACCCTTCGCGCTCGACCAGAGCTCGTATCGCAGCGAGGTCGAGAGTATCCTCGCCGCCCATCCCCAGGTGATCTTCACCGAGGTGGACCCGCAGACCGGGGCGACCTTCCTGTCCGAGCTGCAGCAGCTGCACGGGCTGATGCCGGTGATCGGCACCGACGTGACCCTGCAGGCGCCGTGGCTCAAGGCCGTCACCGGTTCGATCGGCGCGGGGTCCATGGCCAAGTACTACGAAGGGATGCAGCCGTACGCGCCACCGAGCGGCCCGGCCTGGCAGACCTACAACAAGGCGCTGCTGGCATCGGCGTCACAGGTGCCCAAGCCCAGCCAGTGGAGCACTGACCCGTACTCAATGACCGACTACGACGCCGTCAACGTCATGGCGCTCGCGATGCTCGCGGCCAAGAGCACCAGCCCGGCGGTCTTCAACAAGGACATCATGACGGTCACCGCGCCGGGGTCCGGCAAAACGGTCGTGACGAGCTTCGCCGCCGGGAAGGCCGCGCTGGCGGCGGGCAAGCAGATCCAGTACGTGGGCGCGGGCGGGCCCATTGTGTTCGACCAGTGGCACAACTCGACCGGAGCGTTCGAGGCTGTGAAAGACGTGAACGGGAATCCCGTGCTGGTCGGCTCGGTATCGGCGGCTCAGATAGCGGCGATCAGCCGGTGACCGGAGCATGAGGGCAGGCAGCAGGGCAGGGACGGGGCGGCGGCCGTGAACACGATCGTTCCCGCGATCGGGTTCGGCATCGTCACCGCCTCCATCCTGGCGGTGGCCGGTGTCGGGTTCACCCTTCAGTTCGGGGTTACCAACATCCTCAACCTCGCCTACGGCGACATCATGACGGCCGCCGCGTTTGTCGCCTACCTCGTCACCAGTGCCGGCCTCAGCGTGTGGCTGGCACTGGTGGCGGGCGCGGCGTTCGGATCCGTGTTCTCCGTGCTGTTGAACCGGTGCATCTACACCCCGTTCGTCCGGCGCGGGACGCGGCTGTTCGGCATGATCATCGTGACCATCGCGGTCAGCCTCATCGTGCAGAACGGCCTGCTGGCCATCTTCGGCGCCAACTTCTTCAGCCTGAAGATGCCCCGCCCCACGTCGGTGCACATCGCCGGGATGGCGTTCACCACCGTTCAGCTCGCCATCATCGCCATCGCGGCCGTCGCCATGCTCCTCATCCACCTGCTGCTCCGCTACACCAAGCTGGGCAAGGCGATGCGCGCCACCGCCGCCGACCCCGACCTCGCCCGCAACTGCGGGATCGCCACCGACCGGGTCATCGACCTGGCCTGGGCCATCTCGGGCGCGCTATGCGGCCTGGCCGGCGTCATCCTGGTGATGAACGTGACCGCGTTCACCGACACGACCGGGGCGCAGTTCCTGATCCCGATCGTGGCCGTCGCGGTGCTCGGCGGGATCGGCCAGCCCTATGGGGCCATGCTGGGCGCCCTGGTCATCGGGATCACCACTGAGGTGGCGGCGGCCGTCTTCAGCCCCCAGTACAAGGACGTCGTCGCCTTCGTGATCCTGGTGATCGTGCTCCTGGCCCGGCCGCAGGGCATCTTGTCGGAGGTCGCCACCCGCAAGGAGGTCGCGGCGTGAGCGTCGCCTGGCAGTTCTACATCTCGACGGTACTGATCTACCTCGGCGTGGACGTGATCGCGTGCTGGGGGCTCAACCTGCAGTTCGGCGTGGCCGGCCTGGTCAACTTCGCCTTCATCATCTTCCAGGCCGCGGGGGCCTACACGGCTGCGGTCCTCACCCTCGGGCCCGCCCAGCCCGCCAGCCAGGGCGGGTTCCAGCAGTACGTCGGCGGCGCGCACTGGCCCTTCCCGCTGCCGATCCTGGCGGCCGGGCTGGTCGGCGGCCTGCTCGCGGTGCTGGTCGGTGGGTTCACCGTCCGGCGGCTGCGCAGCGACTACGAGGCGATGGTCATGCTCGTGGTGTCGCTGATCGCGACCAGCGTGGCCACCAACCAGGTCGGGCTGGTGAACGGGCCGAACGGGCTGGCCCTGGTGCCTAAGCCCTTGTCCACGCTGGTCAACCTCTCGCCGGTTGATTACCAGTGGCTGTTCGTGGGCATCACGGCCGCGATTTGCGTATGCGTGTACTGGCTCGTGCACGTCGTGACGAGCTCGCCGCTCGGGCGCACGATGCGCGCGGTCCGCGACAACGAGCAGGCGGCGGCGGCGCTGGGTAAGAACGTCACCGGGCTGCGGATGCTCGCGTTCATCCTGGGCGGCGTGATCGCCGGCATCAGCGGCGCCGTCCTCGTGATGTTCATCTCCGCCTGGTCCCCCGGTTCGTGGCTGTACCCGGAAACATTCGTGTACTTCACCGCCGTCATCGTGGGCGGGTCCGGCAACAACCTGGGCGTCATGGTCGGCGCGCTGCTCGTACCCGTCGCCTTCCTCGAGGCCACACGATTCCTGCCTCAGTTCGGCCCGGCGGGGCTCATCGACGCCCTGCAGTGGATCGTCGTCGGTGCGCTCGCCCTCGTCTTCTTGTGGTTCTGGCCCCGTGGCGTGATTCCCGAGCGGCGGCGGCGCTTCCCGGTGGCCGCCAAGGACGAGGTGCCGGTGGGGACCGGGAAGTGAGCGACCTCTCCGTGCCCGTGCTCGCCGTTCAGGACCTGCATCGCGAGTTCGGCGGGGTGCACGCGGTGAACGGCGCGTCCTTTACCGTCCCGCCCGGCCGGATTACCGGCCTGATCGGGCCCAACGGCGCCGGGAAGTCGACCGTGCTCAACATCATCGCCGGTGCGCTCAAGCCGGGCGCTGGGACGGTTTCCTACCGGGGGAAGGACATCACCGGACTGCCTTCCTACAAGGTGGCCCGGCGCGGGATCATCCGCACCTTTCAGCTCTCCAGTGAGTTCGCCGCGCTGACCGTACTGGAGAACCTGCTGGTCGCGGCGCCTGCCCAGCGGGGCGAGGCGCTGTGGCAGGCGGCGCTCGGCAAGCGGTACTGGCGGCCGCAGGAGCGGGCGATGGTGGAGCGCGCCCGGCAGTTGATGGCCCGGTTCGACATGTCCGCCAAGGAAGATGAGTACGCCGGGAACCTCAGCGGCGGCCAGAAACGCCTGCTGGAGCTGATGCGCGGGCTGATGACCGATCCCGCGCTGTTGCTGCTCGACGAGCCGATGGCCGGCGTGAACCCGTCCCTGGCCCGCAGGATCGAGCAGCATCTGGCCGACCTGGTCGGTGAGGGACTCACGATGCTGATGATCGAGCACGAGCTGGCCGTGGTGGAGCGGCTGTGCGACCCCGTCGTGGTCATGGCCCAGGGACGGGTGATCTCACAGGGAACCATGGCCGACGTCCGTTCCGATCAAGAGGTGCTGGATGCCTATCTCATCGGATAGCGCACCGGGCGAGCGGGAGCGGCACCCGGCGGTCCTGCGCCTGACTGGCGTCGCGGCGGGATACGGCGGCGCCGCGATCGTGTCCGGCGTGAACATCAGCGTCGGGCCAGGGGAGGTGGTCTCGGTCATCGGGCCGAACGGCGCGGGCAAATCCACCTTGCTCAAGGCCGTGACCGGCCGGCTCCCGGTGATGGCCGGCACGGTCACCTTCAAGGACAGGGACGTGACGAACTGGCGTGGGCATCGCCTCGCCCGGATGGGACTGGGTTTCGTACCGCAGACCAAGGACGTGTTCGACACCCTGACGGTGACCGAGAACCTGGAGATGGGCGGCTACCTGCTCACGAAACCGCAGCTGGCCGCCAGGATCGACAAGGTAATGTCGACGTTCCCGGCCCTGGCGAACATGCGGTCACGGACGGCGAGCAAGCTCAGCGGTGGCGAACGGAAGATGCTCGCGGTGGCGCGGGTGCTGATGGTCGAGCCGACCGTTCTCGTCCTCGACGAACCGACCTCCAACCTGTCGCCGGAGCTGTCCCGGTCGGTGCTCCGGGACCAGGTCCGGCGTCTGGCCGACTCCGGGACGGCTGTGCTGCTGGTCGAGCAGAAGGCATTCGAGGCCCTCGGTGTGTCCGACTGGGCCTACATTCTGGTTGCGGGACGGGTTGAGATCGCGGGCGCGGCTAGCGAGATTCTCGGCCGACCCGACATCCGCGAGGTCTTTCTCGGCCAGTCCGGAACCGATTCCCCGGCCGCGCCGTCCCCCCCTGGACAGGCCGCGCGCGACGTCAATACTTCAGCGCATCCAACTTTGGGTCGAGAGCCATGACCGAGACGGGTGATCGAGGAGGCCCCGCCTCCCGTCACCCAGGCGAAACCGGCGACGATCCCTCGGCCACGGTGCGGCAGCCGGTGATGCGGCCACGGGGCACATACGTCAGCAAGAGCGACATGGTCACCGACGTAGTCAGAGACCTCATTACGGACGGGCTTCTGTCGCCGGGCACGCCGCTTCGGCAGCGCGACCTTGCCGAACAGTTCGACGTGAGCTACACGCCGGTGCGCGAGGCGCTCCGGCGGCTCGAATCAGAAGGGCTGGTGGTTACCGACGTGCACCGGGGGGCCACCGTCGCGCGCACTGAGTCGCAGGAACTGGAGGAGAACTACCGGATCTTGGCAGCCCTGGAGGCGCTGGCTGGAAGCCTTGCGGTGGCCAAGATCACCGACGATGACATCGCGGATATCGAAGCCCTCTACCAGGAGGTTGCGGCGTGCCCGCCGGATGACGGCCGGCTGGCGGAACTCAACCGGCAGTTTCATTTTCGGATCTACGAATGCGCGCGCTCGCCAATGCTTCTTCTCCTCATGAGGTTGCTGTGGCGGTCGTTCCCGCACGGCGCGCAAGCCGGGCGGCCGCACCAGGAATCGGTTCGGCAGCACGACGCGCTTGTCAGGGCACTTAAACACAGAAATGAGGAGCAGGTGGCGGCCATAATCCGCGACCATGTCCTCGGCAGCATTAAGTATCTGCCGCAGCGATGACCGGTGGGAACGGCTGGGCACTAGTCCTTCCGGGTAACGAGTATGCTATCCAGCGTGATCCTAATGAGGTGGCAATAGGTATCTAATTATCGTCATAGCGGGCTGATTAGCTAGCGCTTGCCGGTTCTGACCCCGCCGCTCCCCGGAGGGCCGGTAGCCTGACTCGGTGGCAGACGGCAGGCGATCGGATATGTCCCATGCGCCGGACCTACGGCCGGGCCGCCGACGTTGGTCACCGGGCGGCGTGCCTGGCGGGAGGCAGCACGATAAGTTACTATGCCATCACTAAATGCGAGCTTGGGTGTGGCCGATCCCGGCCAGGTCAGACGGCGCGGTTATTCTTCTCGGGGAAGATCTCGCCGGTTTACTGGCGAATGCCCCGTGTCGGCCACCCAGAAGATGATTATATGTCCTTACCCGTTTTGTGACGCGAGAGTGTGGCTCGGCCGCCTTGTTGACCCGAGCAGCGGCGATCGTTGCGAAGGGAAAGAGGTACGTATGGAGGGCGGCTTGCGCCGCTTCAGCCAGACATGTGCGCTGGCTCAGGCCTGCCGATGCGAGGTGCGAACGTAGTGCGTAAACGATCGGTGACGAATCCCGGCGACCCAGCTGGCGCGGCCGGGGCCGTCAGCGGAAGGCCAGCCGACG
>Ga0207689_10005819_pt1 | contig 10930 bp, 10 predicted proteins | sample KBSMisM52_FD_184312 | JGI IMG/M metagenome (GOLD analysis project Ga0207689, IMG submission 184312) | Miscanthus rhizosphere microbial communities from Kellogg Biological Station, Michigan, USA - KBS Miscanthus M5-2 (SPAdes) (version 2) | ecosystem: Host-associated > Plants > Roots >... | reverse complement strand
CATGGGCGTGCGGCACGTGTCCTACCCCGTGCACGGCGTCCAGTTCCATCCCGAGTCGGTGCTGACCGACGAAGGCAAGCGCATCCTGCGCAACTTCCTCGACCTGTGAGGCGGTGATGTCCGAACCCGCACCGATCTCGCTCAGCGCGCTCGTCGAGAAGGTGGTCCGCCACGAGGACCTGACCGAGGCGGAGGCCTCGGCGGCGATGCGCGAGGTCATGGCAGGGCGCGCCGCGCCCGGGGCGCTCGCAGGGCTGTTGACGGCGCTGGCCATGAAGGGGGAGCGGCCGCACGAGATTGTCGGCTTCGCCCGCACGATGCGCGAACACGCGGTGCCGGTGACGGCGCCGGCGGGCGAGGTGTTCGACACCTGCGGCACGGGCGGCGACCGGGCTGGCACCTTCAACGTCTCGTCCACCGCCGCCGTCGTGATTGCCGGCGCCGGGCTCACCGTGGCCAAGCACGGCAACCGCTCGGTGTCGAGCCAGTGCGGCAGCGCCGACGTGTTCGAGGCGCTCGGCGTCAACGTGGGGGCGCCGCCTCCGGTGGTGGAGCGCTGCCTGCGCGAGGCGCGCATCGCGTTCTTCTTCGCGCCGACGTTCCATCCGTCGATGCGCCATGCGGGCCCGACACGCCGCGAGCTCGGTCTGCGGACGGCGTTCAACCTGCTGGGCCCCCTCACCAATCCCGCGCGCGCGACGCGGCAGATCGTCGGCGTGCCGCGCCCCGAGCTCACCGAGCTCCTGGCGCGCGCGTTGATGATGCTCGGCTCGACGCGCGCGTGGGTGGTGCACGGGTCCGACGGCCTCGACGAGATCTCGACGACCGGCTACACCAAGGTCTCCGAGTGCCGCGACGGCGCCGTGCACACCTTCTACGTGCACCCGTCGGACTTCGGCCTGTCCAAGGCCGCGCCCGGCGCGCTGAAGGGCGGCGACGCCGCCACCAACGCCGGCATCGTGCGCTCCGTGCTCGACGGCGCCTCCGGCGCACCGCGCGACGTGGTGCTGCTCAACGCCGGGGCCGCGCTCTTCGTGGCCGGTCGCGCCGCGTCGGTGCGCGAAGGGATCGCGCAGGCGGCGGCGGCCATCGACGGCGGGCAGGCGCGGGGCGCGCTCGAGGCCATGGCCAAGGCGTCGCATGCGGAGGCGGCCGCGTGAGCACCGGCCACAGCCTCGACCCGGATCTGCTCGCCACGATCGTGGCGGGGACGCAGCGCATCACGGCGTCGCGGCGGGTGCAGGAGCCGCTCGACGCACTCGAGCGCCGGGCCGCGGCGGCGGCGCCGCGCGGCGATCTCTTCGAGTCGCGGCTGCGGCGGCCCGGCGGCTTCAACGTGATCGCCGAGTGCAAACGGCGATCGCCGTCGCGCGGCGTGCTCGCCGCCGAGTACGACCCGGTGCGGATTGCCCGTGCCTACGCTGGCGGCGGCGCCGCGGCCATCTCGGTGCTCACCGAGCCGACGTTCTTCGACGGCGCGCTGGCGCACCTGCAGGCGGTGCGCGCGGCGGTGGACGTGCCGCTCCTGCGCAAGGACTTCGTGGTGGACGAGTACCAGCTGTTCGAGGCGCGCGCCGCGGGGGCCGACGCCGTGCTGCTGATCGTCGCCGCGCTCGAGCAGCCGGCGCTCGAGGCGCTGCAGGCCCGGGCCTGGCAGCTGGGGCTGGCGACGCTCGTCGAAGTGCACGACCGTGAGGAGCTCGCGCGCGCCATCGGCAGCGGCGCCCGCGTGATCGGCGTCAACAACCGCAACCTGCGAACGCTCAAGGTGGACGTGGCGGCGTCGGACGGGCTGGCGGCGCTGATGCCGAAAGGGGTGGTGGCCGTGAGCGAGAGCGGCCTGCAGTCGCGGGCCGACCTGGAGCGGCTGGCGGCGGCCGGCTACGGCGCCTTCCTGATCGGCGAACGCTTCATGACGGATCCGGATCCGGCGGCGGCCATCAAGCTGCTGATCGGTGCGCCGGCGGAAGCACGACGGAACCAACCATGTTCTTGAAGATCTGCGGGCTGACGAACGAAGCCGACGCCGCGCACGCGGTTGCGGCGGGCGCCACGGCGCTCGGCGTGATCTTCGCGCCGTCGAGCCCGCGCTGCGTGAGCGCCGATCGCGCCAGAGACATCGTCGAGGCGGTGCCGGCCACGGTGCCGGTGGTCGGCGTGTTCGTGAACGCTCCGGTCGAAGAGATCGTCGCGGTCGTCGCCCACACCGGCATCCGCATCGTGCAGCTGCACGGCGACGAACCGGAGAGCTACGCCGCCGCGTTCAAAGTGCCGCTGCTGCGGGCCGCCGGCGTGGACGTCTCCATCGACGCGTGGCCGACGGCGACCTTGCTGCTCGATGCCGTGTCGAGCGCGGAGCGTGGCGGAACCGGGCGGCGCGTCGATTGGGATCGAGCGGCGGCCGTCGCGCGGCGACGGAAGACCGTGCTGGCGGGCGGGTTGACGGCCGACAACGTGGCCGAGGCGATTGCGACGGTCAGGCCGTTCGGCGTCGACGTCTCATCTGGCGTCGAAGCCGGCCCGGGCCGTAAGGATCGCGACAAGGTCTCGCGCTTTCTCGAGGCTGCGAAGAGGGCTTTTGTAGAGGGCGGTCTTTAGACCGCCCTGGTGAGGCAATCGTGAAAGTAGAAGCGACACAAACCCCGGTGTTCGGCCGGCGCGACCCGGACGCGCGCGGCTACTTCGGCGAGTACGGCGGGCGATTCGTCCCCGAAACGCTCGTCGCGCCGATCGACGAGCTGACCGCGGGCTACCTGGCGGCGCGAGCGGACGAGCGCTTTCAGGGTGAGCTGGCCGGACTGCTCGCCACCTACGTCGGCCGTCCCACGCCGCTCTATGAGACGCGGCGGCTCGCCGCGGAGGCCTGCGGCGCGCCCGGCGCGCGGATCTTCCTGAAGCGCGAAGACCTCACGCACACCGGCGCGCACAAGATCAACAACGCGCTCGGGCAGGCGCTGCTGGCGCGGCGAATGGGGAAGCGCCGCATCGTGGCCGAAACCGGGGCCGGCCAGCACGGCGTGGCCACGGCCACGGCGTGCGCGCTCCTGGGGCTCGAGTGCCACGTCTACATGGGCGCCGAGGACATGAAGCGCCAGGCGCTGAACGTCGTGCGCATGCGCTTGCTCGGCTCCTCGGTCATCCAGGTGGACTCCGGCAGCAAGACGCTCAAGGACGCGATCAACGAGGCGATGCGCGACTGGGTGGCCAACGTCACCGATACCGCCTACATCCTCGGCTCGGCGCTCGGGCCGCATCCGTATCCGCTGATGGTTCGCGAGTTCCAGTCGGTGATCGGACGCGAGGCGCGCCGCCAGATCCTCGAGCAGGCGGGGCGGCTGCCGGACGTCGTCATCGCCTGCGTGGGCGGCGGCAGCAACGCCATCGGCATCTTCGACGGCTTCCTCGACGACGCCGGCGTCCGCCTCATCGGCGTGGAGGCCGGCGGCGAGCGGATTGCGCCGGGCCGGCACGCCGCGCGGTTCGCCGGCGGCAGCATGGGCGTGCTGCAGGGCACCCGCACCTACGTGCTGCAGGACCAGAACGGGAACATCGAGCTGACGCACTCGATCTCGGCCGGACTGGACTACGCCGCGGTGGGCCCCGAGCACGCGTGGCTGCGCGAGCTGGGACGTACCGAGTACGCGTTTGCCACCGACGCCCAAGCGCTCGACGGGTTCAAGGCACTGGCCCGCTGCGAGGGCATCATCCCGGCGCTCGAATCCGCGCACGCGATCGCGCACATCATCGCCATCGCCAGCACGCTGAAGCGCGACGCGGTGGTGCTCGTGAACCTCTCGGGGCGCGGCGACAAGGACGTGGCCAGCGTGGCCGAGGCGCTCCGATGAGCCGGATCAGCGAGTCCTTCGCGCGCGCCAAGAACGGCGGCCGGCGTGGGCTTGTCACCTATGTGACGGCCGGCGACCCGACGCTGGAACGCACCGCCGGCATCCTGCGCGCGCTCGATCGGGCCGGCGCGACCGTCATCGAGGTTGGCGTGCCGTTCTCGGATCCGCTGGCCGACGGCCCGGTGATTCAGCGCGCCACCGAGCGGGCGCTGGCGTCGGGCACCACCCTCGCCGGCGTGCTCGATCTGATCGCGTCCGTGCGGGCGGAGATTCGCGCCGGCATCGTGATCTTCAGCTACGCCAACCCGATCATGCGGCTCGGCGCCGAGGTCTTCGCCGATCGCGCGAAAGCCGCGGGCGTGGACGGGGTGCTGGTGCTCGACCTGCCGCTCGAAGAAGCGGGGGACTTCCGCGCGCTGCTCGCGTCGCGGGGCATTGATACAATCCTGCTGCTCAGCCCGACCACGACCGACGAGCGCCTGCGAACGGCCGCGTCCGTCGGCAGCGGTTTCCTCTATGCCATCTCCCGCCTCGGCGTGACCGGTGTACGCGACCAGATCGCCGACGGCGCCGAAGACATGGTGCGGCGCATCCGCGCGGTCAGCGATCTGCCGGTGGCGCTCGGCTTCGGCATCTCGAAACCGGAGCACGTGCGCGAGGTGGGACGCTGGGCCGACGCCGCCGTGGTGGGCAGCGCGCTCGTGAAGGTGATCGCCGAGGCTGGCGCCTCGGCCGACCTGGACACCCGTGTCGAGGAGTACGTGCGTTGGCTGAAGGCCTGACGATCGAGGACCTGCGGAACCGGATTGACGTCATCGACGGGCAGCTGGTGCGGCTGCTGAACGTGCGGGTGGCGTGCGCCGTCGAAGTGGGGCGCTTGAAACACGACATGGGGCTGGCGGTGTATCAGCCGGACCGCGAGGCGCAGGTGCTGGCGGCGGTCAGGCAGGCGGCCACCGAGCTTGCCGGGCCGCTCACGGCGGAAGCCGTGGTGCGCATCTTCGAGCGCATCATCGACGAAGCCCGCCGCGCCGAGAGACAAGAGAGCGACCGCAGGCACGGGGTCTGAGGAGAACGTCATGGTAGTGGTCATGCAGGAACGCGCCACCGAGCAGCAGATCGACTCGGTGATCGCGCGGCTGATCGAGCTGGGGATGGACGTGCACCGGTCGTCGGGCGCCACCCGGACGGTGCTCGGCGTGGTGGGCGCCAACAAGATCGATCCGGGCCTCATCGGCATCCTCGACGGCGTGCACGAGGTGCTGCGGATCAGCGAGCCCTACAAGCTCGCCAGCCGCACCTTCAAGCCTGACGACACCGTGGTGACGGTGGGCGACGTCCGGATCGGCGGCGACGAGGTGATCGTCATGGCCGGGCCGTGCTCGGCGGAAACACCGGCGCAGGTGGAAGCCTCGGCCGCCGCCGTCAAACGCGCGGGCGCGAAGATCCTGCGCGGCGGGGCCTTCAAGCCGCGCAGCTCGCCCTACAGCTTCCAGGGGCTGGGCGAGCCGGGGCTGGTGATGCTGCGCGATGCGGCCGACCGCCATGAGCTCAAGCTGATCTCCGAGGTGATGGACATCAGCCAGATCGAACTCATTGGGAAGTACTGCGACATCTACCAGGTCGGCGCGCGCAACATGCAGAACTTCACGCTGCTCCGCGAACTGGGGCGCGCGCGCAAGCCGGTGATGCTCAAGCGGGGCATCTCGGCCACCATCGAGGAGTGGCTGCTCTCGGCCGAGTACATTCTCGCGGGCGGCAACGGCGACGTCATCCTGTGCGAGCGGGGCATCCGCACGTTCGAGACGGCCACGCGCAATACCTTCGACATCTCGGCGATCCCGGTAGTGAAGAAGCTGAGCCACCTGCCGATCGTGGCCGACCCGAGTCACGGCGCCGGACGGCGCGACATGGTGGTGCCGATGGCGCGCGCCGCGGTGGCCGCCGGCGTCGACGGGCTGATCATCGAGGTCCACCACGATCCCGACCGCGCCCTGAGCGACGGTGCGCAGTCGATGTTCCCGGCGCAGTTCGATCGGTTGATGGCGGAGCTGCGCATCATCGCGCCGGCCATCGGCCGCAGCATCTGCGTGGAAAACTCGGCGCGCCACGGCTGGATCCGCTAGGGCTGTGGAGCCTCCGTTTCGCCGGGTCGCGATTGCCGGCATCGGCCTGATCGGCGGGTCGATCGCCCTGGCGATCCGCGACCGCTGGCCGTCGGCGCACATCGTCGGCATCGACACGCCGTCAGTGCTGACCCACGCGCGCACCAGCGGCGCCATCGACGACGGTCTGCCCTCGATGGCGGCGCTCGACGCGGCGGAGCTGGTGGTGCTGGCGGCGCCGGTCCGGCAGAACGCGCGCCTGCTCACGCAGCTGCCCGAGCGCGTCGCGCACGAGGCGCTCCTGACCGACGTCGGCGGCACGAAGCGCGACATCGTTGGCGCGGCCCGCCGTCTGCCACCCGGCGCCCGGTTCATCGGCGGCCACCCGATCGGCGGGGCCGAGCGCGGCGGGTTCGGCTTCGCGCGCCGCGATCTCTTCGAGAACCGCCCCTGGATTCTCACGCCGGTGCCGGGCACGGACGCCGGTGCGCTGTCGGCGCTGCGCTCGTTCGTCACCGCGCTTGGGGCACGCCCGGTCGTCATGGAGCCGGAGGAACACGACCGGGTGATGGCGTTCGTGAGCCACCTGCCGCAGCTCGCGGCCAGCGCGCTGATGGATACCGTCGGTGGCGCGGTGGCGCGCGACGGACTGGCGGTAGCCGGGCGCGGACTCGCGGACACGACGCGGCTCGCGTCGAGCCCGGCCGACGTGTGGCGCGACATCTGCGCCACCAACGCCGACGCCATCAGCGGCGCGCTCGATCTGCTGATCGATCGGCTGAACGACCTGCGCGCGGACCTGCATCGGGGCGACGCGCTCGAGGCCGTCTTCGGCGGCGCGGCGCGGTGGCGCGCCGAACTGATGGCGCAGGACCGCCCGCGAACGGCGGCGGCGCTCATGCCGCGCATCTTCCACATCACCACGCGCGCCGCCTGGGACGAGGCGCGGGCGGCCGGCCGCTACACCGCCGACTCGCTCCACAGCGAAGGCTTCATCCACTGCTCGCAGGCCGACCAGGTGGCCTGGGTGGCCAACACCCGCTTTCGTGGCCGCACGGACCTCGTGCTGCTCCACGTGGACGAAGCGGCGGTGGGCGCCGAGGTGCGCCGCGAGAACCTGGAGGGTGGGACGACGCTCTTTCCGCACATCTACGGGCCGCTGCCGGTGCGGGCCGTGATGCAGGTTACGCCGATGACGCCGTCGCCCGACGGGACGTTCGAGCTCGATCTTTCGTAGAGGCGGACCTCGTGAGAGGTCCGCCTGACGGGGCGCACGCAGGCGGACCCTTTCGGGTCCGCCTCTACGTACGAGGCTTGCGCGTCACCACCAGCGTCAGCACGCCGGCCAGGAACAGCGACACCGCGAGCACCGACAGCGCCAGGAACATGTTGCCGTTCGGATGCGCGGCGTCGCGCGTGGCGTCGCGAATGGCGCCGAGCACGAACGGGCTGACGTAGCCTGACAGATTGCCCACCGAGTTGATCCAGGCAATGCCCGCTGCGGCTGCGCTGCCCGACAGGATTGCGGTTGGCAGCGACCAGAACGTCGTGGTCGCGGACAGCACGCCCGCGATGGCCACGGTGAGACAGGCGAGCCCGGCCCAGCCGGCGAGACTCGGCAGACCGGACAGCGCAAACGCGGCCCCTCCGGCGATCGCGCCGGCTGCGATGTGCCACCGGCGTTCCTGGTGGCGATCCGAGCTGGCTCCCACGAGGACCGCGGTGACGGCGGCCACGCCCCACGGGATCATCGACACCAGCCCGATCTGCCAGGGATCGCGCGTGATGGTCTCGCTGATGATCTGCGGCAGCCAGAAACTGACGCCGTAGATTCCCATCACGCAGCCGAAGTAGACCAGGCTCAGTACCCACACGGCCGGTGTACGGAATGCGTCGGAGACGCGGTGCGACTGGTGCCCCTCGGATGCCTTCACGGCCTCTTCTTCCGCGAGCCGGCGCGCCAGCAGCGCCTTCTGCTCGGGGGTCAGCCACGAGGCTCGCTCCGGGCCGTCGTCGAGGTAGAGCAGCACCACCACGCCCACGATCACCGAGGGCACCCCTTCAATCAGGTAGAGCCACTCCCAGTTGCGCAGCCCGCCGACGCCGCCCATGCGGTCCATGATCCAGCCGGAGAGCGGGCCGCCGAACACGCCGGCGATCGCAATCGCGGTCATGAACAGCGCGACGACGCGGGCGCGGTGCGCGCGTGTGTACCAGAACGTGAGATAGAGGATGATGCCGGGAAAGAACCCCGCCTCCGCGATACCGAGAAGGAAACGAAACGTGTAGAAGGTGGTCTGGCTGTTCGTGAACATCATGGCCGAGGAGACGAACCCCCACATGACCATGATTCGCGCAATCCAGATGCGTGCACCGACGCGCCGCAGCAGCAGATTGCTCGGCACCTCGAAGAAGAAGTAGCCGACGAAGAATATCCCGGCGCCGATGCCGTACGCGGTGTCGGACAGCCCCAGGTCCGCCTGCATCGACAGCCGGGCGAAGCCGACGTTCACGCGATCCAGGTAGGCCAGGATGTAGCAGAGGAAGAGGAACGGCAGCAGCCGCCACGTGACGGTGCGATACGTCTGCGCTTCGAAATCGAGCGCGTCAGCCACGCGCCGGCGCCTGTCTGGCGATGTCGCTGAGCGACTGCGGGTTCTCGAGCGACGAGAGATCGCCGGGCGGATCGCCGAGATACGACGCGCGGATCACGCGGCGCATCACCTTGGCGTTGCGCGTCTTCGGCAGGTCGCGCACGAAGCGCACGGCGGCCGGCTTGAGCGGCTTTCCGAGGCGCGTCGCGACAAGGGCCATGAGCGCCTGCTCGAGCTCCGCCGACGGCGCGTGGCCGTCGCGCAGCACGCAGAAGCAGACGAGCGCCTGCCCCTTCAATTCGTCGGGCACGCCGATGGCCGCGGCTTCGAGCACGGCCGGATGCTCGACGAGCACCGACTCCACTTCGGCGGGGCCCAGCCGCTTGCCGGCGATCTTGATGGTGTCGTCGGACCGGCCGAGGATGTACCAGAGGCCGTCGTCGTCGATGGCGGCCCAGTCTCCGTGCACCCACACGCCGGGGAAGCGCGACCAGTAAGTCTGCTCGTAGCGCTCCGGGTCGTGCCAGAAGCCGCGGGTCATGCCGATCCACGGCGCGCGCACGACGAGCTCGCCGACCTGGTTGCGCACCGGCCGCGCCTGATCGTCCACCACGTCGGCCGCGATGCCCGGCGGCGGCCCCGCGAAGGCCGCCGGCTTGAGCGGTGTGATCACGTTGCCCACCACGAGACCGCCCGACACCTCGGTGCCGCCTGAGTAGTTGATGATGGGGAGCCGGCCGCCGCCCGCCACCTCGAACAGCCAGCGCCACGGCTCGGGATTCCACGGTTCACCGGTGGAACCGAGAATCCGCAGCGACGACAGGTCGTGAGCGCGCACCGGCGCTTCGCCGTGTTTCATCAGCGAGCGAATGAGCGTGGGCGACACGCCGAGGATGTTAACCCGGTGCCGCTCCACCAGCGCCCACAGCCGATCGGGGCCGGGGTAGTCGAGCGCGCCGTCGTAGAGGACCGACGTGCCGCCGATGAGCGCCATCCCGAAGAGTTCCCACGGGCCCATCATCCACCCGATGTCGCTCACCCAGTACATGGTGTCGCCGGGCTGCACGTCGAAGCCGTGCGCCATGTCCTGCGCCGCCTTGATGGGGAAGCCGCAGTGCGTGTGCACGGCGCCCTTCGGCCGTCCGGTGGTGCCTGACGTGTAAATGAGCATCAGCGGATCTTCGGCGTCGGTCCGCTCGGTCTCGCAGGTCGTGCTCTGTGCGTCGACGAGATCGGACCACAGGCGATCGCGCGGGTGCGTGGCGGCGGCGCTGCCGAGACGCGACACGACGATCACGTGACGGACCGATGGCGACGCGGCCACGGCCTCGTCCGCCACCGCTTTCATGGACACCCGCTGGCCCCGGCGCCAGAAGCCGTCCGCGGTGATGACGACCGCGGCTTCCGCGTCCTGCAGCCGCGAGGCGACGGCGTCGGCTCCATAGCCGGAGAAGAGCGGCAGCACTACGGCGCCGATCGTGACGACGGCGAAGAAGGCCGCGACCAGCTCTGGCCCCATCGGAAGAAAGAGCGCCACGCGGTCGCCCTTGCGCACGCCAAGCGATCGCAGGGCGTTGGCGCAGCGTTTGGTGGCGTCGCGCAGCTCCGCGTAGGTCAGCGTGGCGGTGGTGCCTTCCTCGCCTTCCCAATGGATCGCGGGGCGCGAATCGGTCGGGGTGCCGGCCCACTTGTCGAGGCAGTTGTGGACGATGTTGAGGCGGGCGCCCACGCACCAGCGTGCCCAGGCCGGCCCTTTCGAGACGTCGAGCACCTGCCGGAACGGCTCGTAGAACTCGAGGCCGAGGTCGTCGAACACCGCCGGCCAGAACCACTCGGGGTCGGCCGTCGAGCGCTCGAGCAGCGCCGCGAAGCTCGGGCACTGATGCCGGCGCATGAAGGCCGTCAGGCGGCTGCGCTCGATCACCTCCGGCGACGGACGCCAGGCGATCTCGCCCCCGAACTCGAACGTGGGCATTCGCGCGATCTTATCGCGGTAGTTACAATCGACGCGATGTCGAGAGAGCCGCTGTCAGTCATCGTCAGCGCGTGCCGCACCGCCATCGGCACGTTCGGCGGAAGCCTGAAGGATGTGCCGGCGCCGGACCTGGGCGCCGTGGTCATCCGCGACGCGCTCGGCCGTGCCGGTGTCGCACCCGACGCGATCGACGACGTCATCATGGGGTGCGTACTGCAGGCGGGCGCGGGGATGAACGTGGCGCGGCAGGCGGCCATCAAGGCTGGAGTGCCGGTGACCGTACCGGCCGAGACGATCAATCGCGTGTGCGGATCCGGACTGCAGGCGGTGGTGCACGCCACCGAAGCCACGCGCGGCGGCTACGCGCAGGTGATCGTGGCGGGCGGCGCGGAGTCGATGAGCCAGGCGCCG
>Ga0207689_10005813_pt1 | contig 10935 bp, 4 predicted proteins | sample KBSMisM52_FD_184312 | JGI IMG/M metagenome (GOLD analysis project Ga0207689, IMG submission 184312) | Miscanthus rhizosphere microbial communities from Kellogg Biological Station, Michigan, USA - KBS Miscanthus M5-2 (SPAdes) (version 2) | ecosystem: Host-associated > Plants > Roots > Rhizosphere... | reverse complement strand
AACGGCTTCAGTTGGTCAGGACTTAAATGAATCTCTGTGTTGAGTACAGGGTTATAATTTTTTACTTTGTTCCATAAGTCCCTGTTAAATGCGGTGAGCTGGATGATGATACCATTTTGATCACTGCTGAATTTAAGGGGAAATGAGTTTTCCTCGTTTAAGAACTCCAATTCAGATTTACGTTCAAAGCTTATTTCTTTCCCGTCCCACAATTGATGAAGAATTAGATTATTTCCCTGTGATGTAATTTGAAGATAGGTGGTTGTATCGTTTGTAAACTGATAATAACCTTCAAACTTTTTCAGAGGCTGTTGACTATGAATTTGCGTTGAGTATACAAGGCTGAATGCCCCGAGCATAATGAATTTGCAGTTGATGATCCTATTCATAAAATAATTTTTTTTAGTATCTATTCGTTCTCAAACTCTTTTTAATAGCCATTGCACTATTCAGTGTGAAGGCTCTTCACCGGGTTCGCAATTGCCGCTTTTATTGCTTTAATGCTAACTGTTATCAAGGCAATACCAAAAGTTATCAGTGCAGCTGACAGGAAAATCCACCAGCTTAAATCTGTTTTATAAGCAAAATTTTGTAACCATTTATTCATTACCCAATAACCTGCAGGCAATGCAATGCACATTGCAATCAACACAGGCTTTAATAGATCTTTTGATAACAACATAACAATATTTTGTACGGATGAGCCTAACACTTTTCTTACGCTAATTTCTTTGAAACGCTTCGTTGCGGTAAATGATGCTAAGCCAAATAAACCAAGACAGGCAACAAAAATGGCAAGCCCTGCAAACACGGATAAAATAGTTTGCTGGCGAATATCTTTTTGATATAGCTCACCAAACTGCTGGTCTAAAAATTTGTATTCTAACGGGTAAGCAGGAGCTGCTTTATTGTAGGCGTTTTTTACGAGTGCAATACCAGCCTGCAGATTGCCGGGTTTTAATTTTACCAATATTTGCCTTCTATCTTGTGCAGGTGAAATCACCAATGCATTTATAGTTTGTTTTAAAGATTGAAAATTGAAATCATCAACCACGCCAATAATTCTTCTTTTATTACTGTCTCGAGTAGAGTTGAAGATCCATTTGCTTATTGCTTGTTGTGGTGTCCATCCAAGTTTAGCCGCAGCCGTTTTATTTATCAATACTGCTTCAGTTGTATCAGTTGGAAATTGAGAAGAGAAATCTCTGCCGGCAATAATTTTTAAACCTAATGTTTTTACAAATTCAAAGTCTGCAAATTCAGTATTGGCATTCCATTTTTCTGTATGGCCTTCCACATCAAATGTTTGTCCATCAAAAAAACCACCAGGCACGCCGCTCATTCCTGAAACTGACTGCACGGCGGTTTGAGTTTGCAATTCAATTTTGAAAGAATTAAGGTTGTTGTAGATATCATCATTATCAATTGGAATAATTAATGTTTGCGCTTTATTATAACCTAATTGTTTGTTCTTAACATAAATCATGTGTTTTGTAATGATGATGGTTCCCACAATTAAAAACACGGATATGCTAAATTGAACGACCACTAAAACCTGCCTGAAAGACGCGCCGCCTTTGCCTGATTTTAATTTTCCTTTTAAAGCTTGTATAGGCGAGAATGCAGATAAGAAAAATGCAGGGTAACTGCCTGCTAAAAACCCAACGACGATGATAATACCAACAAGAAATAAATAGACAGGCAAGGTATTCCATGATACATTTAATGTATAACCCAACAATTGATTATACCATGGCATTATAGTCAATAATAAAATAACAGCAAGTATGCATGAGATAGTTGTGAGCAAAACGGATTCGCCGATGAATTGCCAAACAAGATTATTACGCAATGCCCCCAACACTTTGCGCAAGCCAACTTCTTTTGAGCGCTCTGCAGCACGAATGGTGGAAAGGTTCATGAAGTTGATACAGGCAATCAGCAATATTAAAATGGCTATAGAGAGAAAAATATATACAACAGTTTTATCCCCATGCTTTGCACTATCAAGTCCAATGGTATCAAAGTAAACATCTTTTAACGGCGTTAATGATAGAGACCATTTAAACCCATATTTACGCAAATCACTGCCTAAATATTTTTCCACGAAAGCCGGCAGTTGTTTTTCAATTTGTGCCCGCGATACATGGGGAGAAAGTTGTATGTACGTGTAGGCACCATTGTTTATCCATGTAGTCATCCAACCGGCATCTTTATGTCTTTCAAGAGGCATAACGATGTCAAAATATAAATGTGAATTTGAAGGAACATCTTTTGCAATACCTGTAACTTTTAGCGGGGTTTCTTTATTTAGCAGTATAATTTTTCCCATGGCATCATTAACGCTTCCAAAATATTTTTTAGCAGTTGATTCAGTCAGCACCACACTGTTCAAATCTTTCAATACAGTTGTTGGACTGCCTTTAATTAACGGGAATGAAAAGAGATTAAAGAAACCGCTATCAACATCCAGTTCTTTCTTTTCATGAAAAGATTTTGCGCCTGCTGTAAAAAGATTATCGTTTTCGCTTACGCGAACAGCGCTTACAATTTCCCCCTTGAAATCATTCAACAACGCAGGTGCATGCATTCCTGATAAATAAGCAACACTTATTGATTTATCATCTATTGCCGCGCCGCGCATTACACGATAAATGCGGTCGCCATTTTTATGAAACCTGTCAACACTAAATTCACCCATGATGAATAAATATATCATCATGCAAACAGTAATGCCAATGGTTAAACCAAGAATATTGATGACAGAAAAAGCTTTATTCTTCGTTAAATTCCGCCATGCAGTTTTGAAATAATTTTTGACCATTTTAAAAGCTTTTAGCTATACGCTGCAAGCTATAAGCATATGGCTTACAGCTTGTAGCTTGATTATTCAGTCCTTAAACTCTTCACAGGGTTCGCAATTGCCGCTTTGATCGCCTGGAAACTTACAGTAATGATCGTGATCAGGATAGCCATCATTGCTGAAATAATAAACACACTGGCACCAATGCTTATCCTGTAATCATATTTCTGTAACCAATTTTTTAAAAAGTAAAGAGCAACAGGCGATGCGATCACACAGCTTATTAATACCAATACAATAAAATCTTTTGAAAGTAATAACCATACCTGGGTTACAGAAGCTCCTAATACTTTTCGTATTCCAATTTCCTTGGTACGTTGTTCTGCTACGTACGCTGCCAAACCAAATAATCCAAGGCATGAAATGAATATGGCTAATCCTGCAAACAGCCCTGCTAATTTTCCGATCAATACTTCAAGTTTAAATTTGGCAGCATACTCTTCATCGGCAAAAGTGTATTTGTACGGAAATGCGGGGTTGTATTTATTAAAAATGGATGTTAGTTGCGTGATGGCATCCTGTGTTTTTATGTTTGGCGAAAGCCGGTACATCATTATGTCTTGCGGTTGCGGGTAACAGATAAACATAGTGGGATCAGCGCCTGTAAATGGGGAGTTCATCAGCGCATCTTTCACTACACCAACAATTTTAAACTGTGTTCCGCCCCAGGTTATAATTTGACTAACCGGGTTTTTAATACGCATTTTTTTTATAGCACTTTCATTAAATACCACGCTGGTGGTATCATTATCACTTGTAAAATCTCTGCCTGCGCTGAATGTCATACCAACCGCTTTAAAATAGTCCTGCGATGTAATGATTTCTCCCATCTCAATGGTTTCGCCTGCATTTTTTCCGGGCCATTGGTCAATATCCGTGTGCCACCATACACCTGTAGCCGGGCTTGTTGCAGTGGTTACTGCATCAGCAATTCCTTTTTGTGTTAATTCATTTTTAAGGGCTGTATAATTCTTTGAAATATCGACATTCATATCTGTTGATAGCAGCCGGTCCAGGTTGTAACCACTTGGCCTTTCTTTGGCATATTGTATTTGTTGATAGATAATGATGGTACTGATGATCAATGCAATGGAACAACTGAATTGCATGACCACTAATACTTTTCTTGACAGGGAAGACCGCCCTGCCTGTATGGTTCCTTTTAAAACCTTTACAGGATTAAATGAAGAGAGGTAAAACGCGGGCCTGCTGCCTGCAAGCAAAGCAGTAACGAAAAGACAACTGATCATTATTAGCCAGAAATAAATATTATTGAAAGGAATTGAAATATTGTTGCCGGTCAAAGCATTGAAAGCAGGAAATGCCAGTTCTGCAAGTACTATGGCAAATACAAGAGCAATTGATGTCAGTAAAAAAGCTTCTGATAAAAATTGTATTACAAGATCTTTTCTTTGCGAACCGATCGCCTTTCTAATGCCAACTTCTTTTGCCCTTTTTTCTGAACGTGCTGTTGTAAGATTAATGAAATTGATACATGCAATTAACAAAACGAGCAGCCCTATTATGGTGAACATGTGTACATATTCCAGAAAGCCCGCAGTATCTTTCCCATTCACGTAATTGGAATACAAATGCCATCTTTCTATAGGCTGTAACGTTACATAAGAAAGCATTGCATTCGTGTTGTCTTTCTCTGTATGTTCAATGTTCCTGATCTTCGGATAAACTTTTGCATAATCGGAGTGGGACTTTAGCTTTACAAAAATGCTATAAGAGTTATTGCCAAAACTCCCTGTACGCTGGCGTTTTACGTAATCATTGGTTTGTTCAAAATACGAAAAGGGAACCAGGTATTTAAAATTGAATGATGAGTTGCCAGGCAGATCTTCCAGGATGCCTGTTACTTTAAGGTCGTGTTTATTATCAAAGCGAATTGTTTTATTAATAGGGTCTTCATTTCCAAAGAAAGCTTTGGCGGTTGACTGTGTTAATACAATTGAATAAGCATCTTTGAAAACAGTAGCAGCATTACCTTTTACAAGCGGGTATTGAAACATCTTTAAAAAATCACTGCCTACAATGCCACCGTTGAGGTATAATTTTTTATCCCTGATCATTAATCCGTGCGGACCCATGCCCGCACCTTCTGCGACATATTCAACTTCAGGGATTTGATTGCGTAATGCATCTGCCAGTTTTAATGAAGTGGAAAGAAATGTCAGCGTATCGCCATTGCTGTCGAAGTTGCGTTGCACACGATACAAACGTTGATAATCCGGCAAGGATTTATCATACGAATATTGATCATACACCCACAAACCAATCAATAATGCAACAGCCATTCCTATTGCAAGACCCCAAACATTCAGCAGGCTATAACCAAATGTTCTTATGATATTCCGCCAGGCTGTTTTGAAATAGTTTTTGATCATTTTAAAAAAGCTTTTAGCTATACGCTGCAAGCTATAAGCATATGGCTTACAGCTTGTGGCTTGATTATTCAGTTCTCAAACTCTTCACCGGGTTCGCAATGGCCGCTTTGATCGCCTGGAAACTTACCGTTATCAATGCGATGGCGATAGCTGCTATGCCACCGGCAATAAATAACCACCAGCTTATATTGATGCGATACACATAATCCTGCAGCCATTTATGCATGAAGTACCAGGCAATAGGAGAGGCGATAGCAAAGGCGATCCCGATCAGTATGATAAACTCTTTTGAAAAAAGATAGACTACGCTGCTTACCGACGCTCCCAGCACTTTTCTTATTCCTACTTCCTTTATTCGTTGAACAGCCATGAATGAAGCCAGCCCGTACAAACCAAGACAACTTAGAAAAATAGCTATAACAGCGAAAATTTTATAGAGACTGGATAGTTGATTTTCCTGTTTATAAAAACTCTCGATCTTATCATCGAGAAATTTATACTCAAAAACGAATTCAGGAAATGTACTGCCCCAGGTCTTTTCAATTGATCTCATTGCAGGAGATACTTCTGCTGTTGCAAATTTTATGGCTGCCTGGTTATAAAATCTTTTCGAAGTCGTTATAAGAACCGGTGCGAGATCACGCCGGAAAGACCGGTTGTTATAATCTTTCACAACACCTACTATCCGGCCGTGCATAAAGTCCCACAGATTTATTTCCTTGTTCAATACGTCCTGTGGATTTTTAATCCCGAGGTTCTTCACAAGCATTTCGCTTACTAAAAATTCCCTGGCGGTGTCAGAAGGCTGGAGATTTCTTCCTGCTACCAGGGGCAACTTATACGTAGGCAGATATTGATCATCCGCGAATTTGGTGATCGCATAGAAATCAGTTTCTTTCTCCGCGTGATCATACTTGAATGTACTCCACATATCATTGTCATCTTCCACCGGTGTGTTTGAACTGAAACTTACGCTTTGAATACTTTTTATATCTGCCAGTTGCTGGCGCAGGTATCCAAGCTTGCTTGTGCCAATACTATCGCCCGGAAAAGGAATATTTACGATAGCAGTTTTATCAAATCCTAATGGCTGACTTGTGAAATAATTCATTTGCTTTATAATAATGAGTGTGCCGATGATCAATGCCTGGGCAATGACAAACTGGAAAACGACAAGCCCCCTGCGTAATGAAATTCCTTTTGTAGCTCTGCCTGCAACTTTGTTTTTTAATGCTGTGATCGGGTTGAATCTTGACAGCACAATGGATGGATAAAAACCGGCGAGTGCAGTAACAACGATGGTCAATGCGACAAGGAATAAAACAATAGCAGGGTAATCGGCTGTTTGAAAGGAAATAGGTTTTGCCAAAACTTTGCCGATAAAGGGTACTCCAAAAATGGCAATGATGACCGCCAGGAGAACAGACATCAAAACGATCAGGAGTGTTTCAGTGATGAATTGGAATTTAAGATTGATCTTGTTACTTCCTAAAACTTTCCTGATGCCAACTTCCTTTGAGCGATTGACAGCTTGCGCAGTGGAAAGATTTATAAAATTCACACAGGCTATCAGAAGGATGAAGGCACCGATCAGCCACAGTGCCCTGAGCAATGAAGGACTTATCGTCCTGTTGCTAAAATCGCCAGTCTTTGTATCATAATGTATCTTACTTAATGGTTGTATGATGTGACTATCCTTATCCTCAGGTGATTTCATTTTTTTTGCAAAAGCTCTTAACTGGGTATTAAATGATGCTGCGGAGACATTACCCGGCAGTAAAACATAGCATCCATAACTGGTATTTGTCCCGTCCCAGTTTGTGGACTTTGTATAATAAGCAGTAGAACCAGTGCCAAATGTGATGACAACTTTAAACTGCAGGTCGGTATTCTCCGGAATGTCTGCTAAGATGCCTGTTATTTTTAAAGGATCCTGGTTGTTCCATTTAATTGTTTTACCCATAGCAAACTGCCAGTCACCAAAATATTTTTCAGCTATTGTTTTTGTGAGGACTGCCGAGTTAATATTTTTTAATGAAGCCGGGCTTCCTGCCAGCCATTTGAAATCAAATATGTCAAACAAGGAAGGTTCGGTAAAAAATACTCCATGTTCTTCTTTGAATTTTTTTGCCGGCTGACCGTTATCATCCAAAACCTGTATCTGGTCGTTTCCTTCTGAATAAAGAACGGCCACTTTCTCTGCCTGCGGGAAATTCGTTTTCAAGGCTGCAGGTAAGGGTGCAGGAACTCCTTTGCCATAAAAGATATCGGGTGAGTCTGCATGATGATACTCGGTAAGCACACGATAGATCCTGTCTTTCTTTTGGTGATAATCATCAAAACTCATTTCGTACCGTATCACCAGGAATAAAACAAGACAGATAGCAATACCAGCCGCTAAACCGGCTATATTAATAATGGTATAATTCTTCCGGCGAACTAAATTTCTAAAGGCAGTTTTGAGATAGTTTTTGAGCATGGCTATATAGTTTTATTCTGTTCTTAAACTTTTCACGGGGTTTGCAAGTGCTGCTTTAACAGATTGAAACCCGATGGTGACCATCGCTATCATTACAGCGATAATTCCACCCAGCATCAGCATCCACCACGAAATATTGATACGGTATACAAAATCCTGCAGCCAGCTGTGCATATAATACCACGCAAAAGGTGCTGCAATCACGAATGCAATGGCAATAAGTATTAAAAACTCTTTTGAGAACAGCACGATGATATTCTTTATCGATGCTCCCAGCACTTTTCTGATGCCGACTTCTTTTATTTTTTGCACAGCCATGAAGGAAGCGAGCCCGTAAAGGCCAAGACAGCTTAAGAAAATAGCAAGCGCTGCAAAAATTTTATATAAATGCGAAAGCCTGTTTTCCTGCGAATAGAAGCTTTCGATCTTTGCGTCGAGAAATTTTGGCTCGTATACATAATCAGGATACACTTCATTCCACAGGCTCTCTATTTTTTTCAAAACAGAAGGGATCTTTGCCGTTTCCATTTTTACGCCCGCCTTTGCATAAAATTCTCTTTGCGTAGTGGCCAATACCGGCTCTATTGCTTTGCGTAAATTCAGCGAATTAAAATCTTTCATGACCCCTACAATGGATCCTTTCATTTCTCCTTCCCACAGGTTGATCTCTTTGTTTAAAACATCTTCCGGCTTAGTAAATCCGAGCCGCTTTACAAAGTTTTCGCTCACGAGAAATTCCCTGACAGTATCTGAAGGATAAAGATTGCGGCCTGCAACCAACGGAATACTGTAGGTTTTTAAATAATCTGCATCGGCCCATTTTAAATTAGCGCCCCAATCGGTTTCTTTCTCAGCATGATCAAAAAGCAGGTTGGACCGCCAATTACCATCATCGGCCGGGCTGGCATAACTAAGACTTACTGAACTTATCCCATCAATAGCAAGCAATTTATTTTTGAGGTAATCAAGTTTAGTTTTTGCAACGCTATCTTCCGGAAATGCTACATTCACGATTGCCTGTTTATCGAATCCCATGGGCCTGTTGCGGAAATAATCCATTTGCTTTACGATGACCAACGTACCGATGATCAACGCCTGCGCTACGATAAATTGAAAAACAACTAAACCACGGCGAAGAGAGATGCCCTTTGTTTTGCCTGCAGCTAACTTGCTTTTTAGCGCTGTAACGGGATTAAACCTGGATAATAACAGGGCAGGATAAAAACCTGCGAAAAGTATGATGATCAATGCCGTGACCAAAAGAAATAATACAATAACAGGATTGTGTTTTATATCGAACGTGACGGGCAATTTCAAAATACTGCTTAAATAGGGGAGGGCGACCAGGGTGATGATCACAGCCAGTGCGATGGCGAACAAAGTAATGATCGTTGTTTCACTAAAGAATTGAAAACGTAATTGAGATCTGTTTCCACCCAATACTTTTCTTACAGCTACTTCTTTGGCACGGTTAATAGCCTGGGCCGTTGACAGGTTAACAAAATTGACGCAGGCAATTAATAAAATAAAACCTGCAATAAGCCAAAGCACATTGACCAGTTTTTTTGAAATGGTTCTTCCCATAAAATTCCCTGCCTCTTCATCATAATGCACCTGTGACAGGGGCTGAAGATATTCCTGTTGTTTGGAAGCATCCTCTTTCAGATATTTTTTAACGAACGATTTGAATTGCAGGTTGACAGATGAGGGGCTGGTATTTTCGGGTAGCAAAACATAGCAACTGTAATTGCTTGCCACACTTTGCCAATCTGTACTTGTTGTGAAGTTTTTTAAAGTGGAGTAAGAAGCTACTAATTTGATCTGGAAATCGGTGTTTTCAGGCACCGTTGCCAGTATTCCTGTTATTTTATAGAGGTTATTGTTCTTTCCATAAAAATTATTTCCATTTATCTTGATAGGCTTATTTATAGCCTGGCGCCAATCGCCGAAATAGCGTTCAGCTGTTTCTTTTGTTATGATCACTGTATTCGGATCTTTTAATGACCTGTAATCACCCGCCAGCAGGGGAAAATCAAAGATTTCAAAGAACCTGGGTTCAACGAAAAACACGCCGTCTTCCTCCTTGAATTTTTTCAGGGTGGCACCATTCGTTTCGTTGGGTATCACTATTTGATCGTCACCTCCGGAATATACCGCCGATGATTTTAGCAACGGAAAATCGTTGTGCATAGCGGTGGGTAAAGGAAAGGGCACGCCGCGGCTGTGACGAATGCCGTCGGCATCATGCAGTTCAGTCAGTATCCTGTAGATCCTGCTTTTGTTTTTATGGAAATTATCGAAGCTTAGTTCAAACTGTATGATAAGAAAAATGGCAAGACACACGGCAATACCCACAGCCAAACCCGTGATGTTAATGAACGTGAAGATCTTGTTTCTTCTCAAATTCCTGAATGCTGTTTTAAAATAATTTCTGAACATAAAAAGCTTTTAGCTATACGCTGCAAGCTATAAGCTTATGGCTTACAGCTTGTGGCCTGGTTATTCAGTTCTCAAACTTTTCACAGGATTTGCAATCGCCGCTCTTATTGCCTGGAAGCTCACAGTTATTAATGCGATCATTATAACTAAGATGGCGGCAAATGCGAATAATCCCCAGCTCAGCGTGATCCGGTAAGGATAATTCTGCAACCATTTATTAGCAACCAACCACGCAACCGGAATTGCAATAATCAATGCAATACAGATCAGTTTTAAAAAATCTTTAGAAAGGATCGTAACAACATTCTTCACGGAAGCGCCTAATGCCTTACGGATACCCACTTCTTTTGTGCGTTTTTCAGCGGATAAAACGGACAATCCAAATAATCCAATACAGGAAATGAAGATGGTCAGAATGGCCCCGAACAGCATGATCTGTTTCCATTTTGCTTCGGCTTCATAACTTTTAAAATTTTGTTCGTTCTTGAATATGTAACTGTACGGACTCAATGGAAATAATTTCTTAAAAGTTTTTTGAATTGTTTGAAGACATGTTGCCGCACTATTCGGCTTTATTTTTATATAAACCATGCCGTAATTGTTATCCTTCTTCATAGTAAATACTTGCGGGCCGATCTTTTGATTTAGCGGCTGATAATGATAGTCCTTTACTACACCGATCACACTGTATTTTTTATTATCCCGGTACCAGAAATTCAGGATCTGCCCAACCGGGTTTTTCCATCCGGCTTGTTTAACAA
>Ga0207689_10005810_pt1 | contig 10939 bp, 10 predicted proteins | sample KBSMisM52_FD_184312 | JGI IMG/M metagenome (GOLD analysis project Ga0207689, IMG submission 184312) | Miscanthus rhizosphere microbial communities from Kellogg Biological Station, Michigan, USA - KBS Miscanthus M5-2 (SPAdes) (version 2) | ecosystem: Host-associated > Plants > Roots >... | reverse complement strand
TTTTTGTAACTGCCTCAATGAAGGAATCCAGAGCAGCGTTAGCCTGAGTTTTCGTAACGCCGGTATCATCGGCAACTTTGTTAATCAATTCAGCCTTGTTCATAATATTAAGTTTAAGCGTTTTTGTAAGGACGACAAATTTAGATGCTTTTCAATTGCAACAAAATTTTTTTCTTTCAATTTTGGATTTTTAAAAAATCGCCGAAGCCTTATCTGGCAAGGATTACAGCAAAATCAATTTTCCTGGATCTGAACGATCGATTGTTTTAATCGCACAAAAACCCTGACCGTGTTGTGTTTCAGCAACATACCTGAAAAGCTTGCCAGTAAAGGGTTTGAAGGAATATACAATTGTTTTTGGAGAACGCATATTAAATAAAATCTTTTGCACACTCAATTCACAATCTCCATCACAGTGTGAAATGAAATAAACTGGTCACGCCACTTGGCAAAAGCTTTTTCATTCAATGATGCTGCAAACTCCCGCATATATTTTTTGTAGTGGTCGATCGATGAACTGAAGTATTGGATCACATAAGTGATGCCCTCGATTTCATCTTGTTCAAGTAAACGGAAGAACTTATAATCTCCGAAAAGCCCGGTGGCCAGGACTTCAGGAATATGTTCATTCTTTTGCCAGTCGATCCATTCTTTTTCTATTTGTGGGTCGATTTTGGTGGTGGTGTTGTAAACGATGCTACCACTCCCAAAAGGAGAGTTATTTGACGCTTCCATTTTTGTTTTTTTATGCCATTTTTTTTTGTGTTCTTCTAAAAAGAGAAATTAATTTGAACCGTCTCTTTTCCCTCTTCATTTTTGGATTTTAAAAAGTCCGCCTGAGGCGGATTTAGGGTTTTATTTCAACATATACAGGACAATGATCACTATGCATGACATTTGGATATATCTCGGCGTCCAAAACGTTTTCCTTTAGCGGCTCAGTTACGTTGATGTAATCAATCCTCCATCCCTTATTATTTGCCCGCACGCCGGGAAAACGCTGGCTCCACCAGCTATAGCGATGTGGCTCCGGATGGTGAAGGCGGAAGGAATCGATCCAACCATGTGCAAAAAACTTGTCCATCCATGCCCTCTCGCCTGGTAAAAAGCCGGAAGTTTTTACATTTCCTTTCGGATTGTGAATGTCGATCGCTTTATGAGCAATATTATAGTCGCCACACAAGATCATTCTTGAATATTTATTCTTTAGTTTATCCAGGTAATTAAAAAATTCATCCAGCCATCCATATTTGAATATTTGTCGTTCTTCCCCCGTTGTGCCTGATGGAAAATAAGCGTTGATCAAATGCACATCTTTAAAATCAAGTTGTAATACTCTTCCTTCATCATCGCTTACCTGGTGTCCTGTACCATACTGCACACTATCAGGTTTTATTTTTGTAAGTATGGCGACACCGCTATACCCTTTTTTCTGTGCACTAAACCAAAAATCTGAATATCCCAGTTCATGAAAACGTTTATGATCCACATTTTCTCTTTGTGCTTTTATCTCCTGTAAGCATATCACATCTGCCGGATCAGTTTTCAGCCAATCGATAAAACCTTTGTTGATCGCCGCTCGCAGACCATTCACATTGTAAGAAATAATGCGCATTCGTTTATTTCATAAATGGAAGGCAAAGTTAAGTTCCAAGGTACATGGTATAAGGGATAAGGTTCAGGAAACCAGGAACGAGTCTGGAAGGATTCCTTCGGAGCAGCCAAAATGTTTCTATTTTTATTATCGTCAAACGATCTATCATGACAAAAGAGAAGAATAACCGGATCATTCCACCCAAACAGCATGTTTACCTGGAAGGGCCAAAAAGCCGAAGCTATGAATTGGGATTTGCGTGGAAAGTTTTCAGGCAATTTATCAACGGATTCAGAACGCTTCATTTTGTGGGACCGTGTATCACGGTTTTTGGTTCCGCGCGATTTAAGGAAAGTGATTTTTTTTATGAGAAAGCCCGGGAGTTTGGAAAACGGATAGCCGACATTGGTTTTACAACGATGACAGGAGGAGGTCCTGGTATTATGGAAGCCGCTAACCGCGGTGCTTCTGAAAACGGCGGCATGTCGGTGGGATGCAACATTCGATTGCCATTTGAGCAGAAAACAAATCCTTATGTGCAAACGTCCATTACGTTTGAATATTTTTTCATCCGAAAGGTTATGCTGGTAAAATACTCTTATGCTTTTATCATTATGCCCGGCGGTTTCGGAACGATGGATGAATTTTTTGAAACGATCACCTTAATCCAAACGAAAGCGATTACGCAATTCCCGATTGTCCTGTTTGGCAAAGATTATTACAAAGATCTGATGGAAACCATCGAAGCCATGGCTAAACATGGGACTATCGCTACAGAGGATATGAAACTGGTATTGCTTACCGATGACCTTGATGAAGCCATGCACCACATTCGTACATACATTACCACCAATTATAAAGTACGTCCACGCAGAAGATTGTGGTGGTTGCTGGAGAAGAGGTGATTCTCTTGCCACTCCCGGCAACGGAAGTATTCGCCACAAACCTGCGGTTCGGTTGTCCTGTCTGTGCGAGTGCTTCATTGAGTGACTTTTTACACATGAACTCGTTATCTTCGCGCAAAAATTTTTTAATGAGATCAAAAAGGTTGATCGTCGTTATCGCGATGCAGATAATGCAGATGGGGAAAAGAACCTTAGTGCTATGGCAACCAGTTTAGTTCCTGCAAACGGAGATGAAATAAAACAAGTTAAGAATTATAAATAATTTTTTTTGTGACCGGCTGTAAAATCTCTATTTAACTGTGGTTGTGTCACTCACTTGTACTTTCCCGAATTCTATTCACCAAAGCCTGGAGCTTAAAGCCTGCAGCTTATAGTTAAATGATCAAAAACATCTCATCATTCATAAAACTAAAACCGGTATTAGCTGTTGGTTTCCTGTTCGCTTCATCCAGTCTTTTGTTTGGCACATGGGTCGCCGCTATCCCGGGAATCAAATACAGGCTAGGTTTTACAGATGCAAGTCTTGGACTTTCTCTTTTGCTTTCTCCATTAGGTGCCTTGACAGGTGTCGCACTTTCGACAAAGCTTTTTGGTAAGATACCGGTGGGTAAGTGGATGATACTTGGTTATGTTTCCCTTGGCATCATTATGATCATTCAGATCAATTCGGTCAATCGCGTAATGTTCTGGACCTGTCTTTATCTTTTTGGCATGAATAGTTTTTTAAATGGTGTATCAGTAAATACGACCGTGGGATTTTTAGAAAAACAGTTTAATCGCAGAATGATGAGTACTTGTCATGGCATGTATAGTTTGGGTGGTGGTGTAAGTGCAGGACTTGCTACTATTTTCTTTGCACTGAGCTTATCCCCGCGTATACAGGTTGTGCTGGTTGCCGCGACCATCTTTAGCGTAATCTATTTTAACAGGAAATATTTGCTGGCTCATGATCGTATTATTCATTCGGGTTCAGGTCTTAAATTTCCTTCTCTGTCCATTTTAAGTATTTCTTTTATCTGTATGATACTCTTTATGGCAGAAGGTTGTGTGGCTGACTGGAGCGCCATTTATTTACGGGAATCGCTACATGGCACAAAGGAGATCATGGGACTTGGATATGCCGGTTTTTCAGCGGCGATGACTGTCGGCAGGCTGAATGGTGATAGTATCATTACAAAATTCGGGAGTAAAAGAGTTGTCATAACGGGGGCATTGCTGGCCGCAGCAGGTTTTACTATTGTGGTGCTTGCCCCATTTGTTTCAATCGCCATTGCTGGGTATATTTTAATCGGTTTCGGGTGTTGTTGTATTGTTCCCGTATTATTCAGCACATCCGGAAAAATTCCGAATGTGAGTCCTGTAGAAGGTTTTGCCATGGTGACGACGGGAGGATTGATTGGCTTTTTAACGGGTCCTTCATTGATCGGTATTATTTCCGAAAAACTAAGCCTTTCAGCGGGCTTATCCTTGTTAATTTTGATGATGATTGTAGCCGCCGTTGTCGCCTGGAGAAATAAATTTTTGGAAAGCAAAAAATCATTGATAACAGAAATGCCTTACGATGAACAGATCTATTGATACGATCATTTTTGATCTTGGCGGAGTTCTTATTGACTGGAACCCACGTTATGTATACCGGAAAATTTTCAAAACCGATGAGGATGTCGAATGGTTTTTGGAAAATGTAACTACATCTGAATGGAACGAGAACCAGGATGCTGGTTATCCTCTTCATAAAGCTACGGAAGAACTCGTTGCCAAACATCCCGAGTGGGAACCAGAGATAAAAGCCTATTATGGCCGCTGGCTCGAGATGTTAGGTGATCAAATTCATGATACGGTTGAAATTCTTCAGCAACTAAGGCAAACCGGCAAATATAAATTGTATGCCCTCACTAATTGGAGTGCGGAGACGTTTCCGCATGCGTTGGAACGGTTTGAATTCTTTAAGTTATTTGAAGGCGTCGTGGTCAGTGGTGAAGAGAAAATGCGAAAACCTTCTGCTGAATTTTACAAAATAATCATAGATCGTTATCACCTTGATCCTTCAACCACAATTTTCATTGATGACAGCCTGAGAAATGTAAAGGGGGCGGAGGCTGTGGGCATAAAGGGATTGTTATTTCAATCACCCGGAAAATTAAAGATGGACTTAAAAGCGTTTAATATTATGTTTGAGTAAAACAAACCACGACCACCATGGAAGATCAAAACCTGCAGGTTGACCCTGAAACGGGTATAGCCGAAGAATTGAACTCCTACATTCAGCATGAAAAGGCATCCCTGGGCCAGAGATTTTTGAATTTTCTCATCGATAATTTATTCATGCGTTTTGGGCTGAGTTATTTAACCGGCTCCGTGATCGGAGTTTTTTTAGGGTATCTGGTTCCCGAATATGCGTCAAGGATCATTTACGATAGAACCTCACTGGATTTATTTTTGATCCTTTACCTGGTAGGCATACTGAATTACTTAATTTACTACACTTTTTGTGAGAAGGTCTTTAAAGGGCGCACATTAGGCAAGCTTATTACCGGCACGAAAGCCATTCGCGATGATGGAAATGAGCTTACATTTAAAGATGCGATTTTGAGATCGCTGTCACGACTTGTTCCTTTCGAAGCGTTCAGTGCATTTGGCTATAGCCCCTGGCATGACATCTGGACAAAAACCACCGTGATAAAATCGAGATGAATTAGAAAGGTGATTGACTGAAGAGGAGAGTAAAGGGAATAAACTTTTCATGACACTACCTTTTACTCAAGATTCGGTCTCAACCATCTTTCTGCTTCTTCGATACTCATTTCCTTTCTTTTTGCATAGTCTTCTAATTGATCTTTTCCAATTTTTCCAAGTCCAAAATAGTGGCTTTGCGGATGAGCAATGTACCACCCACAAACAGAAGCTGGTGGATTCATTGCAAGACTTTCTGTTAAGTCCACACCAATGTTTTCAGAAGCATTCAACAGCTCGAACAATTTTATTTTTTCGGTGTGGTCAGGACAGGCAGGATACCCGGGTGCCGGGCGAATCCCTTTATATTGTTCTTTGATCAATTGTTCACTGGTAAGATTTTCATTTTTATCGTAGCCCCAAAATTCTGTTCTTGTTTTTTCATGCAGGCATTCGGCAAAGGCTTCTACGAAACGGTCCGCGAGGATCTGCACCAGGATCTTATTGTATTCATCCTGTTCGGCAGCGAATTTTTCAACATATTTTTTTGCTCCATGAATGGTTACGGCAAAAGCACCGAGGTAGTCGGTTCGCTCCTGCTCCCCTAACGGGTGAAGGTCTGGTTCTTCTATGTTGGGGGAGCCAGTAGGGGCTGGTTTTATAAAATCGGCTAAGGAAAAACTGGGTTGTCCAATGGCTTTCTTTATTTGTTGACGCAAGAACTCCAGCTTTACGTCGCCATCTTTTGTTTGTAGGGTCACCGTATCGGCATGATTGCTTGACGCCGGCCAAAAACCAATTACGCCATTCGCTGTAAACCATTTTTCCCTGACAATTTTTTCAACTAGCGTCTGCGCATCATCGAATAAACGTTTTGCTTCGTCTCCAAAAATTTTATCCGTTAAAACAGCAGGATATTGTCCCGGCATTTCCCAGGCAATAAAGAAAGGTCCCCAGTCTATATATTTTGCGATGGTGGCCAGGTCAAATTCTTTCAGCACTTTTACTCCGCCGATCGCCGGTTTTACCGGCTTGTAATTTTTCCAGTCAAAATATTCTTTAGTGATCACGGCTTCTTCATAAGGGATCAGTGACTTGCTTTTCTTGTTTAAGAACTGGTTGCGCAAGCTGCTGTATTCTGTTTCGGTTTTGGCCAGAAAAGATCTTTTTTGGTCTTTATTCAAAAGATTTGTTACCACGGTTACACTTCGTGAAGCGTCCAGCACATGCACGACGCCATTATCATATTGAGGCGCAATTTTTACAGCAGTATGCATTCTTGAAGTTGTTGCACCCCCGATCAATAAGGGCTGTTTCATGTTGCGGCGTTTCATTTCATGTGCTACGTGAACCATTTCATCAAGCGAAGGAGTTATTAACCCACTAAGACCAATTATATCCGCATTCTCTTTTTCAGCTGTATCCAGAATTTTATCCGCAGGAACCATTACGCCAAGATCTTTTACTTCATAACCGTTACAACCAAGAACGACGCCGACAATATTTTTTCCTATATCGTGAACATCTCCTTTCACTGTTGCTAAAAGGATTTTAGGAGCATTCCCGTTTGTAGCCGAAGGATTGTTTCTTTTCTCTTCTTCAATAAATGGAGTGAGCCAGGCAACTGATTTTTTCATGACACGAGCTGATTTTACCACCTGCGGTAAAAACATTTTGCCAGAGCCAAAGAGATCGCCGACCACATTCATCCCGTCCATCAATGGTCCTTCGATCACATCCAATGGTTTTGGATATTTTTTTCTTGCCTCTTCGGTATCAATATCTATATAGTCGGTAATTCCATTGATAAGCGAATGTTTCAACCTTTCTTCCACTGAAGTGTCTCTCCAGGCTTCGTCTTTTACCTGAGCCTTTCCTTTTGCTTTCACATTCTCTGCAAACGCAATTAATTTTTCAGTGGCTTCGTTGTTTTCATTGTTCCGGTTAAAAATAACATCTTCACACAATTGCCTCAGTCCAGGTTCAATCTCGTCATAAACGACCAACTGTCCAGCATTCACAATCCCCATATCCATACCTGCTTTGATGGCATAGTATAGAAATACAGAATGCATAGCTTCACGAACGTGATCATTTCCACGAAAGGAGAAGGAGAGATTGCTAACACCGCCACTTATTTTTGCCAGTGGCATTTTTTGTTTGATAATTCTTGTGGCCTCAATGAAATCAACGGCATAATTATTATGTTCTTCTAAACCGGTGGCGATGGCAAAAATGTTCGGGTCAAATATTATGTCCTGTGGATCATAACCAACCTGTTCTGTTAATATTTTATAAGCCTGGCTGCAGATATCAACTCTTCTTTGTAAAGTATCAGCCTGGCCTTTTTCATCAAATGCCATTACCACAACGGAAGCGCCATACATTCTACACACCTCAGCTTGCTGAATAAATTTCTCCACCCCCTCCTTCATTGAAATGGAATTCACAATGCACTTGCCCTGTACACATTTTAGTCCTGCTTCGATGATCTCAAATTTTGAGCTGTCGATCATCACAGGAATTTTTGCAATGTCGGGTTCGCTTTGTAACAGATTGAGAAAGGTGTTCATTGCCTTTACTCCGTCCAGCAATGCATCATCCATGTTTACATCTAAAACCTGGGCCCCGTTCTCTACCTGTTGTCTGGCTACGCTTAATGCTTCTTCATATTTATTGTCTCTGATTAAGCGCGCAAATTTTTTTGAGCCTGTCACATTTGTTCGCTCACCAATATTTACAAAATTGCTTTCCGGACGAACAACCAGAGGCTCCAATCCGCTCAATCTGAGGTATGGTTTGATATGTACACTCATTCATTTAATTTTTGCCACGAAGACGCAAAGACGCTAAGTTCATTTAATACCTTACTCATCTTTGTGTTCCTTCGTGTCTTGGCGTCTTTGCGGCTAATCCAAAACTTAATATGCTTCTTCTAAAATCGGAAGTTCTCTTGGCTTCAGATTTTTTACGTGTTCGGCAATGTGTTTAATGTGATCCGGAGTTGTACCGCAACAGCCGCCAACAATATTTACGAAACCTTCCTTAGCCCAATCTTCCAGATAATGGGCTGTGTCTTCCGGCCGCTCATCATATTCTCCCATTGCATTTGGTAAGCCTGCGTTAGGATATGCCGATACATAACAGGAAGCAATTTGCGAAAGCTCTTCAATGTGCGGGCGCATTTCTTTTGCTCCCAGTGCACAGTTCAGACCAATACTTAATGGCTTTGCGTGAACGACTGATGTATAAAATGCCTCCAGTGTCTGGCCACTTAACGTTCTTCCGCTTGCATCGGTGATCGTTCCACTGATCATGATGGGGAGTTCCGCCTTCTCCCGTCCTTCCCCGGTGTCGGGGGTGAGGGGGTGTTCTCTAAAATATTTTTTGATGGCAAAGATGGCCGCCTTGGCATTAAGTGTATCGAAAATCGTTTCGATGAGAAGAAGGTCCACACCCCCTTCCACCAAACCTTTTACCTGCTCATAGTAAGCATTCAGGGCATCGTCAAAGGTCAATGCGCGATAACCAGGATTGTTTACATCCGGTGAAAGGGAAAGGGTTTTGTTCATTGGGCCGATAGCACCGGCCACAAATTTTGGATTTTGGATTTTCGACTTTGGATTTTGTGATTCGAACTCTTTGACCGCTTCCTTTGCAATTCCTGCAGCGGCGAGATTTATTTCATAAGAGAGGTGCTCCATGTGATAATCAGCCAGTGAGATGCGCTGTGCATTGAATGTATTTGTCTCCAAAATATCAGCACCTGCCTTCAGATACTCTTTATGAATTTCCTTTATGATCTGTGGTTGAGTCAGGCAAAGCAGATCATTATTGCCCTTGATATCAGAAGGCCAATCTTTGAATCTCTCACCACGATAATCAGCTTCGCTGAGTTTATAGCGCTGGATCATGGTGCCCATGGCTCCATCTATAATGAGAATGCGCTTTTGTAAGAGGTCTCTAATGTCCATAGTCTTTCAGTTTTAATATTCAATAATCAATGCTCCATGTTCAGCACTCAAGTGCTAAGCAGAAAACTGAACGTACAAGAGTGCCCAGAAGGGGCTCCTTCGGAGCGACGCAACAGGCACCAAATAGCAGTAATGCTGCTGGCTACATGAAAAAATCCATCGAACTATATAAACGCGGGAAACTTGAAGAGAGAGTTTCATCGTTTATTAGTTCTGTTTGCCCTTCGGGTTACAGGCCGAACAATAAACAAATCCGCCTGTGGGTGCAAAGTTAAAGGGTAAAGCTCAAAAGACAAAGCTATTTATTTGCCACATAACTCTCAACTGGCAGGCGATTCTGGAGACTTCGTGCCAATGTCATCTCATCGGCGTATTCAAGCTCGCCGCCAAACGCAATGCCGCGGGCAATGGTCGTAATGCGGATGTTCTGCTGCGAAGTGGGCACCGACAGTTTTTTTTGTATGTAATATATAGTGGTATCACCCTGAATCGTGGGATTGAGCGCAAAAATGAGTTCCTCCGTTTTTTCCTTTTGAACGCGATTAGCAAGTGATTCAATATTCAGCTGGTCAGGACCAACACCATCAAGGGGCGAGATAACCCCTCCCAACACGTGATATGTCCCACTATACTGTTGAGTGCTCTCGATAGCGATCACGTCCCGGATGGTTTCCACTACGCAAATGATCTCTTGTTTTCGCATACTGTTGGCGCAGATGGAACATATATCACCATCAGCCACATTGAAACAGCGCTGGCAGAATTTAATTTCACAACGCATCTTGCTGATCACCTCGCTGAATTGTATTACATCATTGTTATTTTGTTTGAGGAGATGCAGGACCAGCCGCAAGGCGGTTTTTTTGCCGATGCCTGGAAGTTTAGCAAATTCGTTAACCGCATTTTCGAGAAGTGAAGAAGAAAATTGCATTTTATAAAGGTACGAGAAAGGCAGCAAGCTGTAAGCTGCAAGTTGAAAGTTGAAAGTTGAAAGTTGAAAGGAACACTGTATAGAGTGCAAGGTATAAGTTGCGAGCTAATTCACGACTCACGACTGGCGATTCACGTCACAATGCTATATCAAATTCATTTTCCCAATTTGACTTAATGGTCAACTTACGTCCTATAGGTTTGACAAGTTCAGGCTGAATATGCTTACCAAAAAATTGCCCCGCGTCCCATTTACCATTCTTATTTCGATCATATAAGACCCTCAACTCATATTCGCCTGGAGGAAAGATCGATTGATTTAATTGAGCTACAGTGAGCGGAAACGATCGTATCACGTTATCACCCTGCACGAACAACAGGACGGGATTTACAGAAGCGTCGAAATTTTTAAAGCGGATCCGTATTGTGCCGTAGTCGGTTAATTTCTTTGTTTTGAATTTTAAGGTGTCCGATTTTAGCAAGGCTCTTCCTAAAGTATCCTGGGCGAAATCTTTTTCCAGGATAAGATTATACCGGGTATTTTCTTTCCAGTCGTATTTAAGGATTAGTTTTTTTTGGGTAGAGTCAGCGACGAAATGATGATTAGTGATCGGCGTGAATGAAGAATCTGTACTAAAGTGAATAAGGGATGTGTCCAGGTTTTTTAATGGCTGCTCAGAGGTGATCACCAAGCTATCGAAAAGATCCAGCTGTCCTCCATTGGCATTGATTTGAATTTTCAATCTTTTTTCCGAATTATTACCACCAGGTTTTGGCCTCGTTGTGATCTGGGGACGAGAAGAACCCGGTGGGGTTGCAGAAGTTTGTTCTGCATAGGCATATAGGAGAATCGGTTTATTATT
>Ga0207689_10005805_pt1 | contig 10951 bp, 7 predicted proteins | sample KBSMisM52_FD_184312 | JGI IMG/M metagenome (GOLD analysis project Ga0207689, IMG submission 184312) | Miscanthus rhizosphere microbial communities from Kellogg Biological Station, Michigan, USA - KBS Miscanthus M5-2 (SPAdes) (version 2) | ecosystem: Host-associated > Plants > Roots > Rhizosphere... | reverse complement strand
GGCATCAACGAGTCCGACGTGACCTTCGTCCGTGCCGGCGGCACGGCCAGCCGCTACCGCGATCTCATTGCCGGCAAGCACGATGCGACGCTGCTGCGCACCCCATTCGAGCTCCTTGCCGTGGGGCGCGGGTTCAAGGTGATTGCGACGGCCGAATCGCTCGGCCCCTACCAAGGGACGGCTGGATTCGCGCGGCGCAGCTGGGCGCGCGACCACGAGACTGCGCTGATTGGATTCCTCCGGGCCTACAAGGCTGCGACCGACTGGATCTACGACCGCGCGAATCGGGACGTCATCGAAGCACTCCTCGTCGCCAACATCCGGGACATGACACCGGTGTTGGCGAAACTCTCCGGCGACCTGTTGCTCGCGGACAAGGGCGGCCTCGCGCGCGATCTCTCGCCCGATGCGGAAGGTGTGCGCACCGTGCTTCGCCTGCGCAGCAAATACGGCGTGCCGCAAAAGTCGCTGAGCGATGCCGCGAAGTACGTCGATTTGTCGTATCTCGAAAAAGCGGCAGCGAAGCGCTGACTGGTACGGAGGCAGCCCCGATGGCAAGGAAACGCAAGAACGAGCCGACGATCGTCCGGCCCGACGACATCGATCCGCATCATCGCTGGGACCGGCCGTTGCAGGCTCCCGGCCACATGCAGGTCGATTTCGAGGAGCGGATCGATTTTCGCCGCCTCCACGATTATCGCCTCGCGCGCACCCGTGCCGCGCTCGCGAATTCGGGGCTCGGCGCGCTCCTTTGCTTCGACCAGAACAACATTCGCTACACGACCAGCACCGTCATCGGCGAATGGGCCCGCGACAAGCTCACCCGGTATTGCCTGCTGACCGGCAATGGCGATCCCTATGTCTGGGACTTCGGATCGGCGGCGAAGCACCACCGGTTGCACGCACCGTGGCTTCGGCATGACCACTGTCGCGCCGGATTGCTGGGACTCCGGGGCGCCGTCGGCGGGGACGGCGTCCTGTTCCGCGAGGCGGCGCGCGAGATCAAGTCGCTGCTCGACGCCGAGGGTGTCGGCGACATGCCGCTCGGCATCGACGTCGTCGAGCCGCCGATGATGCTCGAGCTCCAGAAGCTCGGCATCGAGGTGCGCGACGGCCAGCAGACGATGCTCGCGGCGCGCGAAGTGAAGAACATCGACGAATTGACGCTGCTCAACATGGCCGCGGCGATGGTCGACGGCGTCTACCAGGATATCGCGGAAGTGCTCAAGCCCGGCGTCAAGGAAAGCGAGATCGTCGAGCTCGCGACGGCGAGGCTCTATGCGATGGGCTCGGACTGCGTCGAGGCGATCAACGCGATCTCGGGCGAGCGCTGCAGTCCGCATCCCCACAATTTCACCGACCGGTTGATCCGCCCCGGCGACCAGGCATTCTTCGACATCATCCAGTCGTACATGGGATACCGGACGTGCTACTACCGGACGTTCAATGTCGGGCTCGCGACGGCGCCGCAGCGCACCGCCTACCGCAAGGCGCGCGAATGGATGGATCGCGCCATCGATCTCCTGAAGCCGGGGGTGTCGTCGGACCGGATCGCCGCGTCGTTTCCGACAGCCAAGGAGATCGGCTTTGCCGGGGAGATGGACGCGTTCGGCCTCAATTTCTGCCACGGCTTGGGCCTCGGCCTGCACGAGCGGCCGCTGGTCTCGCGCCTGAACTCGCTCAAGGAACCGATCGAGCTCAAGGTGGGCATGGTGTTCGCCGTGGAAACCTACTGTCCCGCGAGCGACGGCTACTCGGCGGCGCGGATCGAGGAAGAGGTGATCCTCACCCCCGCGGGCCCGAAGGTGATCTCGCTCTATCCGGCGCAGGAGCTGCCGATCGCAAATCCCTACTGAATCTGGCACGCGACCATTCGGAAACGGAGATCTATGAAGCTCGGCTGGATTGGAACGGGACGCATGGGCTACGCGATGGCCGAGCGCCTCGCGAAGAGCGGCGCCGACGTCACCGTGTGGAATCGAACGCGCGCGAAAGCCCTGCCGCTGGCGCAGTGCGGGGCGAAGATCGCCGACGGCGTTGCAGAGCTCGCCGCTTGCGATGTCGTGTTCTGCATGGTGTCGACGTGGGACGACGTGCGGGAAGTCGTCGCCGGTCCCGCGGGGCTGCTGTCGGGCACCGGCAAGCTTCCGCGCATGGTCGTCGAATGCTCGTCGATATCGCTCGAGGGCTCGGCCGAGTTGCGGGGTCTTCTCGCACAGCGAGGCGTCGAGCTCCTGGCGGCTCCGGTGTCGGGCAACGCCAAGGTCATCAAGGCGGGCCGCTTGTCGTTCGTCTGCTCCGGGCCGAAGGCCGCGTTCGATTCCGCACGGCCCTATCTCGAAGCGATCGCGCCCGCTGCAATCTACGTGGGCGAAGGCGAGCTTGCACGCATCGTCAAGATCTGCCACAACGTCTTCCTTGGCGTGGTCACGCAGTCGCTTGCCGAAATTACGGTGCTCGCACAGAAGGCCGGTGTGCCCCGCCACGCGTTTCTGCAGTTCATGAACCAGAGCGTGATGGGATCGACGTTCTCGCGGTACAAGACGCCGGCATTCGTCAATCTCGATTTCAAGGTCACGTTCACGCCCACTCTGCTGCGCAAGGATTTGGACCTCGGGCTCGACGCCGCGCGCCGCTTCGAAGTGCCGATGCCGCTCGCGTCCGCGACCCGGGACTTGGTCCAGACACTCATCGGTCGCGGCATGGACGACGAGGACTTCGCCAAGCTGATTGTGCTGCAGGCACAGTCGGCGGGACTCGTCCTCGACCCGGAGAACGTGCCCGTCGACGACGGTCTCGCGTAACGTTGCGGTGAAAAGCTGGCGCCGCGTAGGAGACGAACCATGATCATGACCCGTTGGCTCGCCGGCATGGTATTCGGGGCTGCGGTTGCAACCGCCGCATGGGGGCAAGCCTTTCCGACGAAGCCGGTCCGGGTGGTCGTTCCCTTCACCGCGGGGAGCGCCACCGACATCCTCGCGCGCACCGTCGGGCAGAAGCTGTCGGAGCAGTGGGGTCAGCCTGTCGTCATCGACAACCGGCCCGGTGCCGGCGGCACGATCGGCGCGGCGATTGTCGCCAAGTCGCCGGGTGACGGCTACACGCTGCTCGTGCACTCGGCGGCGCACGCGTACAACCCCGCGATCTATGCGAACCTGACCTACGACACCGTCAAGGACTTCGTCGAGATCGTGCCGCTGGCGGGCCAGCCGAACGTGCTGGTCGTCGCGCCTTCGACCGGCATCAAGACGGTTGCCGATCTCGTGCGTGCGGCGAAAGAGAAGCCTGGCGCGCTCAATTTCGCCTCCGCCGGCAACGGCAGCGGGACGCACATCAATGGCGAAAAATTCAAGCTGGCCGCGGGCATCGATGTCGTCCACGTTCCGTACAAAGGGACGCCCGAGGCGCTGACCGATACGATGGCCGGAAGGGTCACCTACTTCTTTTCGCCGATCTCGGCGGCGCTGCCGCAGGTGCGCGAAGGCAAGCTCACCGCATTGGCGGTGAGCACTGCGAAGCGCTCGAGCGTGCTGCCGGACGTGCCCACGATCGCCGAATCCGGCCTGTCCGGCTTCGACTACAACCTCTGGGTCGGCGTGTTCGCGCCGGCCGGAACACCGATCGACCTCGTGGAAAAGATCAACCGGGACGTGCTGGGCGCTCTCGCGTCGCCGGAAGTGAAGGACAGGCTCGCCGCGCTCGGCGCCGACGCGATGCCGATGGCGCCCCCCGAGTTCAGGAAATTCGTGCAGGAGGAGATCGGCGAGTCCGGCAAGGTGATCCGGGCTGCCGGTATCATTGTTCAATAGCGATGCCATCGAACGGGAGAACACCATGCGCGTGACACCATACGGCCGCGGCCTGGCGCTCGGCCTTCTGCTCACCCTCGGTGCGACGACCGCCACGGCCGCGCCCTATCTCCTCGTGAGCGGCCGTTGGGACAATACGCTCGTCGTTATCGATCTCGCGAAGGCGATGGAGCCCGCGAACGACGGCACGCCGAACGCGATCGTCAACCGGGTGCGCGTCACCCCCGACATTGCGCCGAACACGCCTGCGAGCGGCCAGCCGGTCAACGTCGTGCTCTCGCCGGATCGGCGCCACGCGTACATCGTCAATCACTCGGGGTCGGTGACCACGAAGGCCGCGGCGGACTTCCAACACGGGCACGCCGGGACCGTCACCGTGGTCGACGTCGCCAAGGCGCTCGACCCGGCCAACAACATGACGTTGAACGCCGTGGATGCGATCATCCCGACGGGCAACTTCGGGCCCGTCGGCCTCGCGGTCACCGCCGACGGCAAGTACGCGCTCGTGTCGGGCTCCGAAGGCGACGGCCCGGAAGACGGCGGCCGAGTCATTACCGTCATCGACCTCGCCGCAAGGAAGGCGCTTCATCACCTCGAGCTCGCATGGGGCAAGCCCGGCTTCCCGTGTCCGCCGAATCCCATTCCGCATGCGGGACCGCACGCGTCCTTCGGCTGCTTCACCGACACCAATGGCGTCGTGATCAGCCCGCGCCATGGCGGAATTCTCTTCACTGCCAACGGTGGCACCGATGACGTCTCGGTCATCGATGTGTCGAAGACGATTGGCAACGCGCCGGGCGCGGAGCTCGCGCGGATCCCGGTGGGAACGGGCCCGTGGGGGATCGCGGTGAGTCCGGACGGGGCGTGGATCGCCACCGCGAACCGCGAAAGCGCGCGCGCCGACGCCGAGGGCAACCACGTTTCGCTCATCAACGTCGACAAGGCGGTCGCCGGCGCGAAGGATGCCGAGGCCGCGCGCTTCATCGTCGGCACCAACAATCCGTCCGCGGCTTCGCGCCCGTTCGGCGTGGCGTTCACGCCGGACGGCAAGACACTCCTCGTGTCCAACTTCCGTGCCAACAATCTTTCGTTCGTCGATGTCGAGCGGGCGCTCGCCGGCGGTCTCGGGGCCGAAGTTGCGCGGCTCCCGTTGGCGACACCCGACGGCAGGCCGTCGCGGCCGCGCGGCATTGCGATCACGCCGGACGGGAAATACGCCGCGATTACCGGCGCGCCCCGCGGTCAGCCGGGCAGCGGAATGCTGTGGGTCGTGGACATCGCGCAACGGAAGGTCGTCGGCCGGGTCTCCGGCGTGGGCAACGAGACGTACCTGCTGGCGCTGTTGCCCTAGCGGAGGAGGAGACCATGGAAATCTTGCGCAAAGTCGTCGCCGGGCTCGTCGCCATTACCGGGAGCCTCATCTTCATCCATCATTCGCATGCCGTCGCGCCGATGCAAAAGGGCCAGGCGCCGGGGTACTACCGGATGATGCTCGGCGATTTCGAGATCGTCGCGCTGTCGGACGGAACCGTGGGGCTCGACGTGCGCAAGCTCCTGACCAACACGACGCCGACGCGCGTCGACCAGCTGCTGATGCGCTCGTTCCTCGCCGATCCGGTGGAGACGTCCGTCAACGGGTTCCTCGTCAACACGGGCGCCAAGCTGATCCTGATCGACACCGGCGCCGGCAATCTTTTCGGGCCCACGCTCGGCAACCTCGGCAATAACCTGAAGGCCGCGGGCTATCAGCCGGAACAGATCGACGAGATCTACATCACGCACATGCACGCCGACCACGTCGGCGGCCTGATGTCGGGCGACAAGCTCGCGTTTCCGAATGCGATCGTGCGCGCCGACAAGCGCGATGCCGATTTCTGGCTGAGCCAGGCGAACCTCGATGCCGCCCCCGAAGGCGCCAAGGGGTTCTTCAAGGGGGCGATGGCGTCGATCAACCCGTACATCGCCGCGGGCAAGTTCAAGCCGTTCGATGGCAGCGGCGACTTGGCCCCAGGCATCAAGGCGGTCTCGACGTACGGCCACACGAAGGGCCATACGATGTACCTCGTCGAAAGCAAGGACCAGAAGCTCGCCGTGCTCGGGGACCTCATGCACGTGGCGGCAGTGCAGTTCGTCAACCCGTCGGTGACGATCGAGTTCGACACCGACTCCAAGATGGCGGCGGTCCAGCGAAAGAAGGTCTACGCCGAAGGCGCCAAGCAGCGTTTCTGGCTCGCCGTCGCGCATCTCCCGTTCCCCGGCATCGGCCACATCCGCGCCGAAGGCCAGGGCTACGTCTACGTGCCTGCCAACTATTCGGTCCCGCGCTAGCCGTCGTCCCTCCGGCGCGCTCCACCTCTGGTGTCATAGCGATGCGCCGTTTCTCCGTTCACGTCTGCGTGTTCGCTGTTGGCTTGGCACTCGGCGCCGCGACCGGGGCGCGCGCCGCCGACATGACGAAGACGCTGCGCGTCGCGTTTTCCACGGCCGAGAACGGCTTCGACCCGCAGGCCGCCTATGACTCGTATTCGTTCTACGTGATCGGCGGCATCTTCGACCCGCTCTACGCCTACGACTATTTCGCACGTCCCGTGCGGTTGGTTCCGAATACTGCAGCGGCGCTCCCCGAGGTGACCGATCAGGGCCGCACTTACACGATCAAGGTGAGGCCGGGCATCTATTTCGCGGCCGACCCCGCGTTCAAGGGCAAGCGGCGCGAGCTCACGGCGCTCGACTACGTCTACAGCCTGAAGCGGATATTCGATCCCAAGGTCCGCTCCTATTGGGTCTACATCTTCGAGGGAAACCTGGTCGGCCTCGACGAAGTGCTCGCGAGCGCGCGAAAGGCCGGCACGTTCGATTACGACGCGGAGCTCCCGGGGCTGCGCGCGCTCGACCGGTTCACGCTGCAGATCCGCTTCCGACGGCCGAACTTCGGTTTCGAATACTGGCTTGCGTCGAACCAGTTCTCCGCGGTGGCGCGCGAAGTCGTGGAGGCGCACAGGGACAGCTCCAACCGGGTGATGGAAAATCCCGTCGGCACCGGAGCGTACAAGCTGAAGCAGTGGACGCGGGGCCAGCGCATCCTGCTCGAAGCCAATCCCGACTATCGCGAGGTCGTGTATCCGTCGCCCGGCGCCGGCAGCGACGCCGCCGACGCGGCGATCGCGCGGGGCCTTGCGGGCAGGAAGCTTCCGCTCGTCGGCAACGTGGACATCTCGATCATCGAAGAGGCGCAGCCGCGGCTCCTCTCGTTCGACTCGGGCCAGCTCGACTATGTCGCGCTGCCGGCCGCACTTGCGCCCAATGTGCTCGACGGCGCGGCAGTCAAGCCCGAATACGCGAAGCGTGGCGTCGTCGTGCACCGGCACGTCACGCCGTCCATTGCGTTCTTCTACTTCAACCTCGATCACCCGCTGGTGGGCGGGTACACGCCGGAAAAAGTCGCGTTGCGGCGTGCCGTCAGCATGGGCTACGACCGGGGAGAGGCCATCTCGAATCTGCTCCACGGGCAGGCCATCCCCGCATCGCAGCCCGTGCCTCCGGCGCTGTACGGCCATGATCCCAAGTATGTCGCTCCCTACGGCTACGACCCGCGGGCGGCGCGCGCGCTCCTGGACAAGTTCGGCTACAAGGATCGCGACGGCGACGGATATCGCGAACTGCCCGACGGCAAGCCGCTCACGCTGGTGCTGGCCTCGACAACGGACAATACCGCGCGCGCCAACGACGAGCTGTGGAAGCGCTGCATGGACGCACTGGGCCTCCGGATCACGTTTCTCAAGAACAAGTGGCCCGAGCTCAACAAAATGTCGGAAGCGGGTCAGCTCATGATGTGGGGACTGTCGTGGATAAGCTCGGTACCGGACGGCAACGACTACTACAGCTACTTCGTGAGCCGGAACATCGGCACGTTGAACGACGCGCGGATGCGCCTGCCGGCGTTCGACGCGCTGTACGACAAGTCGCGCGACTTGCCGCACGGCCCGGCGCGCACGAAGCTCTTCGACGAGATGAACGACATGATCTACGGCTACGCGCCGTGGATCCTCGCCAACTATCCGTACGAGAACGTCCTGGCGCAGCCATGGCTCAAGGGATACAAGCAGAACCCGTTCGTGCAGCACCAGTGGCGCTACTACGACGTGGAACCGCGTCCGCATTGATCAACCGGAGGAATCGATGAAAGCTTCCCGCTTCGCATCGGCGATGATTGCCTTGTTCGGGTTAGCCGTCCTCGCTGCACCCGGCGCCGCCCATGCCGATTGGCCCGATCGTCCGATCCGGTGGGTGGTGCCGTTCGGGCCCGGCGGCGCCAACGACCTCATAGCCCGCGCCGCGGCGGAGGCCGTGTCGAAGCGTCTCGGACAGCCGGTGGTGATCGAAAACAAGCCGGGGGCGGGCGCGATCATCGGCGCGGAAACCGTGGCAAAGGCGAAGCCCGACGGCTACACGTGGCTCGTCGGCGCCGCCGGCGTCGTCACGAACAGCCTCCTCCGTGCCGACATGCCCTATGCCGACAGCGACCTCGTTCCGGTCGGCATGATCGCCGTCGCGCCGTCGGTGATCGTCGTCAATCCGAGCGTTCCCGCGAGCAACCTCAAGGAGTTCGTCGCGTGGGCGAAAGCGCAGAGCGGCGGCATCAACTGGGCCACTGCCGGCGGGGGCAGCACGCCGCACTTCGTCGCCGAGATGCTGCGCGAGGCCGGCGTGAATCTCACGATCGTCCCGTACAAGAGCGGCTCGGAAGGCATGACGGCCGTGCTCTCCAACAACGTTCACGCGACGTCGGAGGCGAGCATCGTGGTGCTGCCGCAGGTGAAGGCGGGCAAGCTCAAGGCGGTCGCGACCACGTACAGCAAGCGGATCAGCGCCTACGATTCGCTGCCGACCGCGCGCGAGCAGGGCTTTGCCGGAGTGCTGATCGGCCATTGGGCGGGGCTCTTCGCGCCGAAGGGCACGCCTGCCCCGATCGTCGAGCGAATGAGCAGGGAGCTCGAGGCCGCCGTCAGGTCGGCAGAGTTTCGCGACAAGATGGTGCCCTCGGGCATCGAGCCCGAGCCGGGCACCACGGCAGCCTTCGTCGCCTTCATCAGCGCGGAGCGCGAGCGCCTGAGCACGCTCGCGAAGAAGGCGAACATGAAGGCGGACAACTAGGACACGCCCGGAGGAGAGCGATGCGTCCGACGGGTACGGTCACCTTCCTCTTCAGCGACATCGAGGGCTCGACCGCGCTCCTCCAGGCGATCGGGGCGGCCCGCTACGAGAGTGCCTTGCAGCAGCATCGCGGCCTCTTGCGCGGCGCCTTCGCGAACCATTCGGGCCATGAGTTCGGCACCGAAGGCGATTCGCTGTTCGTCGCCTTCGGACGTGCCGTCGACGCCGTGCGCGCCGCTGCCGACGCGCAGCGCTCCCTCTCGTCCCATGCATGGGCTGCCGGAGAGCGCATTCGCGTCCGGATGGGGATTCACACGTGCGAGGCGAACCTGTCTGGCGACGATTACGTCGGCATCGGCGTCCATCGCGCGGCGCGGATCAGTGCGGCCGGCCATGGCGAGCAGATTCTTCTCTCGCAGACGACGCACGATCTCCTCGAGGATGAGCCGGACGTGGCGTGCGTCGACCTCGGCGCACACCGGCTCAAGGATTTCGTCCAACCCCAGCGGATCTACCAGCTGCTGGGCACCGATCTGCCGCGGGAGTTTCCGCCGTTGCGTACCGCGGAGGAGCGCCCGACGAACCTCCCGCGCCACTCGGCGCCGCCGGTCGGCCGCGAAAGCGAGTTGGCGGCCGTTGCCGCGCTTGTCCGCAGGCCCGACGTGCGCCTCGTCATGCTGACGGGAGCGGGAGGCACCGGCAAGACTCGCCTTGCGCTGCAGGCTGCGGCCGACCTCCTGCCGGACTTCGCGAATGGCGTCTATGTGGTCATGCTGCAGGCGATTCGCGAGCCCGAGCTCCTGCTGCCGACCATTGCCCGGACGCTCGGCGTGAGCGAAGCCGCGGGCCAATCGCTGTCCGCGTATCTCGCGCCGAAGCAGGTCTTGCTCGTGCTCGACAACTTCGAGCAGATCATCGGCGGCGCGCCGACGCTTGCGGAGATCCTCGCGCAGGCGCCCGAAACGAAGCTGGTCGTCACGAGCCGTGAGCCGTTGCACATCGCCGGCGAATGGGTTTTCCCTGTACCGCCGCTGGCGCTTCCCGACCTTCGGCGCGACCGCGACGTTGCCGCCGTCGGCGCGTCCGCCTCAGTCCGGCTCTTCGTCCTGCGGGCGCAGTCCATTGAACCCGGATTCGTCCTTACGCCGCAAAATGCGGCGGCGGTCGGCGAATTGTGCGTGCGGCTCGACGGATTGCCGCTGGCGCTCGAGCTCGCGGCTGCACGCATATCGCTCCTCTCGCCGGATGCGATCCTGAAGCGCCTGGGCGAGCGGCTGAAGCTGCTGACCGGGGGCGCGCGCGACCTGCCGCAGCGCCAGCGAACCCTTCGCAGCACGCTCCAATGGAGCCACGAATTGCTGGAGGAAAGCGAGCGGACACTGTTCGCGCGGCTCGCGGTGTTCGCCGGCGGGTTCACGCTGGAGGCTGCGGAAGCGGTGTGCGACGCCGAGATCGCCACGGTCGCCGCGCTGGTGGATCAGAACGTCGTCCGCCGCGAAGGCGAACGGTTCGGCATGCTCGAGACCATCCGGGAGTTCGCCCGCGAACAGCTCGACGCGCGCCCCGACGCGGATGCCGTCCGTGCGGGACACTCCGCTTACTTCGCGGCGCTCGCCGAACGGGTTCATGCGAGCCGGTGGCACGACGAAAAGAAAAGCCTCGACCTCCTGGAGGAGGAGCACGACAACCTGCGCGCGGCCCTCGATGATCTTAGAAGCCGCGATCCGCACCCCGCACTCGAGCTCGCCGGCGCGCTCGGATGGTTCTGGCATCTGCATTCGCACTTCAGCGAGGGCAGGAAGCGTCTCGCCGACGCCCTTTCCCGCGCTCCGCGCGACGACGATGCGCGCGCGCGGGCGCTCGCGGCGGCGGGTGAGATTGCCGCCTGGAGCGGCGATCTTGGGACCGCGCGCCCCTTCATCGAAGAGGCCGTGACGCTGTGGCGAGCGCGCGGCGAAACACGTGAGGTCGCCTGCGCGTTGATTGAA
>Ga0207689_10005804_pt1 | contig 10951 bp, 8 predicted proteins | sample KBSMisM52_FD_184312 | JGI IMG/M metagenome (GOLD analysis project Ga0207689, IMG submission 184312) | Miscanthus rhizosphere microbial communities from Kellogg Biological Station, Michigan, USA - KBS Miscanthus M5-2 (SPAdes) (version 2) | ecosystem: Host-associated > Plants > Roots > Rhizosphere... | reverse complement strand
CCGTTCACATAGAAGCGGCGGCCTTCAACCGGGCTGTAGGTCATGACCACGTGCTGCAGCGCTGCCTGGGCATCCATATCCGCCGCGCGGGTCAGCAGCACCGGGTTGCCGTTCGCACCGGTCTTGTCGCTGCGCGTGTAGCCCTCGTACTGGTACATGCGCTGCGCGAGCGTGACGTTGCGCGCCATGGCGCCCGCCGAGTAGCTCACGATGAAGGCGTCTTCCTGCGCGACGTTGGCATTGTTAGCCCACGCCTCGATGGTGAATTCGCCGGTCGACTTGATGAGGTCGGAAAGTTTCTTGGAGCCGGCCGCAGTACCCTGCGCCTTGCCACCCATCTTGACGTTGAGACCCCAGCCGCCGACCCAGGTGATGTCACCCGACAGCGTGAGGTTCAGCGCCGGTTCGAGACCGCTGGTGTCATAGGCGATGTTGCCCATGCCCGTCTTGAACTCGTATTTCGCGATCGTAGCGGCTTCGTAACGGTTGCCGCCCGAAGCGACCGTACCGTCATACAGCGTCAGGCCCTTGGAGATGAGCAAACTCGGATCGATGACGTTGACGTTGATGCCGTCGGCGAACGCAGTGATCGCCGCGAGCATCGTGTCGGAGTTGGCCTGGCAACCCGCGTTACCCCAGCAGTTGTGGAACTCGTCGCGCAGGCGAATGACCAGGCGTGAAGCCGAAGGATTGTCGAGATTGATCTTGGACTTGATGGCGGCGTAGGCCGTTTCGATGGCCTGTGCCGTCGGCGCGTTGCCGCCTTCGGCGAAGAATGGCTGCTGCTGCGCCGCTGAATTCGACGAATGGCAGCGCGAGCAATTCGCCGTGGCGGTGTTGCGCACCAGTTGATAGAGAGCGGAGCTGGCGAAGAGTCCCGAGTCCGCCGGGAAGCTCTTGCTGCCGCCGACTTCGCGGATCGCCGGAGCCTGGAGCTGGATCTGAGTGCCGCCCGTGGCGCTCGCACCCGCCCAGTTGCGGATCCACACCGTCAGGGTGTCACCGCAAGCCGCTGCAGACTGCAGCCAGCAGTTGTGACCGCCGGCCACCTTGGCGACCATGCGCGACTGATCGGGCATCGTGAGATTCACGACCGTGTTGGCCGCCTGGTACGCGAGGTTCACATCGTCGTTACGTGCGAACTGCGGTGTCTGGCCGCCCGCGTTGTGGCAACCACCGCAACGGTTGTTAGCCTTGATGTTCTCCCACAGGTTGATGCGGAAGGCCTGCACGTCGGCGTTGGCCGAGGCCGGGCCGGTGTAGGTAACGACAGGCGGTGCGCTCGTGACGGGATTGACCACCGTCGGCGCGCCGCCGCTCGAACAACCCGCGAGAGCCGCGACCGCAGTGGCGGCCGCGAACCAATTGAAGAGTTTTGACTGCATAGGTTTCATGTGTTGCTCCCTCAATCGCCCATGCAGTGCACGGCGGCTTCGGCGAAGACCTGCTTCAGCCGGTAACCGTTGGCCTTGAAGCGGTTCGTCATGTTCTGGACTTCGGCGCGATCGGCAGCGTTGCCGGGCGCACGGAAGCAGACCACCTTGAACACCTTCTCGACCTGGCATTCAGCAAATGCGTCGCTGTTGGCGAGCTCTTCGCCCATCGTCTTGGCGCCATTGCCCTTGCCGGGCAGCGACGGCGACCAGCCGAGCAGTGAGTTCTGGCCCTCGCGCCAGCGGTTTTCCCAGGCGTCATCAGGAGTGATGAAGCCCGGCGCGAAGTTCGTGTTGTTGTTGAAGTACTTCGACTGCACGACACCCGGCGTGTACAGCAGGCGCATCGTGCCCGGCGCGTCAGCCGTGCCGTTGTCGTAGTCGTAGTAAGCGAAGGCCTGCGCGAACGGATCCATGCCGCTGTGGCAGCCGATGCAGTTGTTGAGGAACAGGCGGCTGTCGCCACCCGGGCTGCGGCTCACGTCCTGGCGGATGCGATCCGGCGGCAGCGAGGTGTCATGCACCTGCTCCATGTCGCGGCACATGTGATTCATCATCGTGAAGCGGAACATCGCGCGGTTGGTGCCGTCGACGAAGAACGCTTCCGACGAGGCGCGCGAGGTCAGAAGACCCGCGGTGGCCGCGGCGGGAATGCCGAGAACCGAGGACTGCGTCGTCGGCGTAAGCGCGGCGAACAGGTTCACCGAGCTGTTCTCGGCGTTCTCGTAGTGCGCGTTGCTGGTGGCCGAAGCCGCCGGCGTCACGCCACTCACGGTGTAGGTCAGGTCGGCAGAAAGTGCCGTGTTGAACGCGACGTCATCACGCACCATTCCGATGAAGGTGGCGACGTAGTCATTGAGCGGTACGAACACCGACTGGTCACGGTTGGTCCACGGCACCGCCATGTTCTTGAGGGTGACGTTATAGAAGGATGGCGATTGCGTCGCGATGAGCGCGGCGCCGAGCGGGTTGTTTGCCGCTACCAATGCCTCCATCTGGTCGAGAACCGCCTCGCTCGGCGGTACGCCGGCGATGCGATCGTGGATGCGCTTGGCCTGGTCGCGATCGTTCGCGAACGCTGCAATTGCAACGCTTGCGAGTACGCACGCAAGGCCGGCCGACTTCAGTTTTGAAACCTTTGGGGTATTCATTTGCCTCATCCACATCCCTTTTGACGATCACAGTATTGCCCGGCCTATCAACACAACTGTTTGTCTCCGCTGGTCTACGTCTCCAAGCGGCGACAGCACCATTTATTACGTACTCGAAGTAGTCTTAGGCCCAAGGACTGCGAACCGCGTCACGGCGCAAGGCGCCCCGGGTCTCTAACTACGTAGCTGAATAGAAAACCGCGTTGCGGAGCTGTCTGCTGTGACGTTGTCGGCAGATCGGCGCGGCCTCAACCGGGATGATTGGATTACGTCACATGCGCGTGCGGCAATGCACAGGCGGTGGCGGTGGAGGACGTAAGTGAATCGATTAAATGAAAAAGCGACCTGCATCACGTTAGGGCACCTGGCCCGGACACTGGTGTTAGGTGTTGCCGGCATCCTCGCGGCCTGTACCCAGGGGCCCGGCGGCGGTGGCATCGGCCTGGCAAGCGGCCAGGAACCGGACCCGGCGACTGTCGATTTCCCGATCTTCTACATCCGCCACCAGATTCCCGAGGACCAGGACCAGGTCACCCGCGTCCGCCCGTTCGTCGAAGACGACGACTATTCCGCCACGCTGTGGAAACGCGACCGCGCATCGCCCGGCGCTCCCGAGACGGAGATTTCCGCGCGACTGCGTACCGATGCCTTCAAAGGCACGGCCGACGACCGCTACGACATCAAGGATCTCGCCGTCGCGCCGGATGGCCTGCACGTGGCGTTCGCCATGCGCGGCCCGCTCGACGACGTCGACAAGGAAGACGAGCCGCCGACCTGGAACATCTGGGAATACAACATCGCGACCGACACGCTGCATCGCGTGATCACCTCGGACATCATCGAAGAGGAAGGCCAGGACGTCGCTCCTTCCTATCTACCCGATGGCCGCATCCTGTTCTCCTCGACGCGCCAGCGCCAGGCCAAGGCCATCCTGCTCGACGAGGGCAAGGCGCAGTACGAGGCCGCCACCGAGGCGCGCAACGAATCCGCGTTCGTGCTGCACGTCATGAACGCCGACGGCACCGACATCCACCAGATCACTTTCAACCCGAGCAGCGATCTGTATGGCCAGGTGCTGCAGAACGGCCGCGTCCTGTTCACGCGCTGGGACCGCGCGCCCGGCAACGACGGGATGAATCTCTACACCTCGAACCCCGACGGCACCGACACACAGCTCTACTACGGCAAGCTCTCGCACAACACCGGCACGCCGGTGAACCCGACCACGAACTTGGGCCCGCCGGTCGAGTTCATGCGCGCGCGCGAAATGAGCGACGGCAGGATCATGGTGCTCACGCGTGAGCGCACCGATGTGGATTTCGGTGGCAACCTGACCATCATCGACGGCAACAACTTCGTCGATAACAACCAGCCACTGCTGGCGAGCGCCGGCATGATGGGCCCCGCGCAGACGGCCGCGACGCTCAATGATGTGCGCACGATTCCGGGTCCCTCGCCCGGTGGGCGCTTCAACTCCGGCTTCCCGCTGTGGGACGGTTCGGGCCGCATCCTCGTGAGCTGGACGCAGTGCCGCCTGTTCGACACCGTCGATCCGACGCGCATCGTGCCCTGCACCGATGCGCGGCTCGCCGACCCGAACGTGCTGACCGCGCCGCCGCTGTACAGCATCTGGATGTTCACGCCTTCACAGAACACCATCCTGCCGATCATGCCGCCGGTCGAAGGCGTCATGGTGACCGAGGCCGTTGCTGCGCAACCGCGCACGCCGCTGCCGGCCGTCATCCTCGACAAGAAACCGCCGCTCGATGTCGACGCCGACCTGGTCGCCGAGGGCGCCGGACTGCTGTCGATCCGCAGTGTCTACGACATCATGGGCGTCGATCAGGCGCGCCTGAACAACGGCACCGCCACCAGCATCGCCAACGTTTCGAATCCCTCGCTCACGCAATACGCCAATCGTCAGGCACGCTTCATTCGCATCGAGAAGCCCGTGTCGATTCCGGACGATGACGACATCGCCGATCCTGACAACTCGGCGTTCGGTCCCACAGGCGTGATGCGCGAGATCGTCGGCTACGCGCCGGTCGAGCCTGATGGCTCGGTGCGCATGAAAGTGCCGGCTAACATCGCGTTCCAGATCTCCATCCTGGACATCAATGGCCGGCGCGTGAGCCCGGTGCATCGATCCTGGCTGCATGTGCGTCCGGGCGAAGTTCTCGAATGCAATGGCTGTCACGTGCGCACCGGGACGACGCCGATGGTCCATGGACGCAAGGGCCTGTTCAATTCCGTGTATGCCGGCGCGACTGCAACCGGTGGTGCGTTCCCGGGAACCGTGAACACGATTTCACCCGAGGCCGGCGACACCATGGCACGCGCACGCTCGCGCAACGGCTCCTCATGCATCGAGCCCACCACGCTGGTCGAACGCTGCGGACCGCAGGCGATTACGCCGAGCGCGAACGTGGTGTACGACGAAATCTGGAACCCGGCTGCGTTGCCGACCGACTCGTTCGCCTACAACTATCAGCAACTGACGCCGCCGTTCCCGACCAACCCGAGCTGCTTCCCGGTCTGGGCGCCGACCTGCCGCATCACCATTCACTACGCCACCATCGGTGCTCGCCTGGGTCACATCCATCCGATGTGGTCAATGCCGCGACCCACGGCGGGAGTTACTGATCCCGTTACCGGCGTGGTCACCTATCCGCAGACCTGCAGTAGCTGCCACAACCGCATCAACCCGGCCGACATGACCGTGCAATTGCCCGCTGCATCACTCGAACTCGATGATGAGATTTCGAACGAGGATGCACTGCAATTGAGAGCCTACCGCGAGATGCTGTTTGCCCGGCCCGAGTTGACGATTGTGAATGGCGCCGTAGTGCCGGTGGAGATTCCGAATCCTCCCGATCCCGACGGCACTCCCGTTCCGCCAACGACGCCGATGATCACCGCACCGATGGCCGCCGGTAATGCGCGCGGCTCTCGCTTCTTCAGCCGGATGAATGATCCCGTGCATCAAGGTATGCTCTCACCCGCTGAATTGCGCTTGCTTTCGGAGTGGCTGGATATTGGAGCCCAGTATTACAACGACCCGTTCCCGCCGACTCCGCAGAACTAGTGTCGCCCTCGCGCTCTTCGCGTGTTTTCTCTCGGTCACGTCGCTAGCGAAACAGACCGAGGAAGAAAAGGCCGCCAAGGCAGCCGCGGCGCAGGAAAAGCTGCTGCAGGTTTTCGTCAGTGAGCCCTATCTCGAGTTATCGACGGGTCCCGGTCGCGGCTATCCCGTGTTTCACGTGGTCGAGCGCGAACAATCCGTAGACGTGCTTCATCGTCGCACCGACTGGTTCAAGGTGCGCACCGAGGGCGGCGTCGAAGGCTGGGCGCGTGCGCGCGACATGCGCCGCACCAAGCTCGCCGACGGCTCACCTTTCATATTCAATCTCGGCGACCGTGCGGGCTACACCACGCACGACTGGGAACTCGGCATCGGTGGTGGCGACTACGGTGGCGCGAATCTCATCGGCCTTTTTGCGGCGCGCTCGCTCACCGACTACATGAAGGTCGACTTCTCGTTGTCGCAGTTTCTCGGCAATGCGTCGAACGGCTGGAAGGCCGAGATCGGCCTGCAGCACGTTCTGTTTCCCGAATGGCGCTTTTCGCCGTTCCTGACATTGGGCACCGGCTATGTGGAGACCTCTCCACGCGCCACGATCGTGTTGCCTCTCGATCGCCAGGATCAGACGGCATACGCTGGCGTCGGCGCCCGCTTTTATCTCACCAGGCGCTTTTTCCTTCGCGCCGACTATCGCTGGCACACGATCTTCACGAGCCGCGATGACAATGAGGAGTTGGAAGAATGGAAAATTCAAATCGCCTGCTTTTTCTGACCGCCGCGGCTTGCGCGACGGTCATGCTCAGCGGCTGCGCGTCGATGCGCTGGCCGTGGCACAAGGAAAAGGTCGAAGCGCCGCAGACCGAGGAACAGGCAGCCGCCGAGGAAGAAGCCGAGGACGCCGATTCCACGCCGCCGCGCGTCATCGATCCGAACGTGGCCCGTCGCAAGATAAAGACACCCAAGATCGACAACGAGAACTGGGAGCTCGGCGCGGGCTTCGGTTTCATGACCATCGAGGACTTCGGCACCAATTCCGCCTACGCCGCGCAGCTCAACTATCATGTGACAGAAGACTTCTTTTTCCGCGCCGACCTGGGGCAATCCACGGCCGGCCGGACGAGCTTCGAGACCCTCGGCGGCAACATCGAGCTTCTGACCGGAGATGAGAGACGCTTCACGTATTACAGCGTCTCGCTGGGCTACAACTTCCTCCCTGGCGAGGTCTTTCTCGGTCGCAAGCTCGCCATGAACAGTGGTTTTTATCTGTTGGGTGGCATCGGAAATGTGAAGTTCGCCGGAGATGATCATCTGGCGCTCAACTTCGGCGCGGGTTACCGCGTGCTGCCGACCGACTGGCTGGCCATACATCTCGGAGTGCAGGACCGCGTGTTCGACTCCGACTTGTTAGGCGAGACCAAGGTCACCAACAACCTCGAGACCCTGCTCAGCGCGACCGTCTTTTTCTGACGGAGTGAGCATCATGTCGGCACGCATAGTGAAAGCCAGAGGAATGGGAACCAAAGGAATGGGACGAATTGCCAGGGGTCTCGCGCTGGCTCTGGTGTTCGCGTTACCCGTATTCGCCACCTCGTCGTCGGGCCCCGCCCCGGCGTTCCAGCTCACCGGCCGCAATGGCAAGGCCATCGACCTCTCCCAGTTCAAGGGCCAGGTCGTGATGATCAACTTCTGGGCCACCTGGTGCGGCCCGTGCCGCCAGGAAATGCCGCTGCTCGAAGACATCTACAAGAAGTACAAGCCCATGGGCTTCACTCTGGTCGGCGTGAACGTCGAGCCGGACGCCAAGGGTGCTGAAGCCTGGCTCTCGAAGCAGAAGGCAGTGAGTTTCCCGATCGCATTCGACACTGACAGCAAGGTCAGCAAGATGTACAAGGTGGCAGGCATGCCGAGCACCGTGTTCGTCGACCGCAAGGGAAACATCCGCGTCATGCACAAGGGCTACAAGCCCGGCGATGAGGACTTCTATCTCACGCAGATCCGTTCGATGCTGAAGGAATAGGTCAAAGAATGAGGAGAGGATCCATGCGCATCCGCGGTTTGTTCGCTCTTGGCGCCCTGGCCGTATTGTCGGCGGGTTGCAGCTCGATCGAGCCGTGGGTGAAGCCTTACGATCGCGAGAACCTCGCCGATCCCATCATGGCTTTTTCGCGTGCACCGATCTCCCAGGACTTCCTCGACCATGTGTTCGAATCGCGCGAAGGTTCGCGCGGCGCCTCCGGCGGCGGTGGCGGCGGCTGCGGTTGTAATTAGCAAACAAGGCTAACAAAGCAGTCGCGTGATGAAAGCACCACACACAGGTCTCGTTCGATACGTCATAACCTGCTGCGCAATCGCGGCGGGCCTCGCCGCGCCTGTGCATGCAGGTGTGTTGCCCGAAGATCGCGCCGATGCGCTGTATTTCCGTTACGACGGCGGCGGCGTGGTCATCAACGGCCCCTCGGTGCTGCTGCGCAAGAGCATCGGCGAGCACGTGTCGGTGTCGGCCAATCACTACGTCGACATGGTGTCTTCCGCATCCATCGACGTGGAGACTTCGGCGAGCCCGTATGAAGACGAGCGCACGCAGTCGAGCCTCTCGGTGGACTTCCTGCATGGCAAGTCGATGTACACGCTCGGCTACGTGAACAGCGACGAGAGCGACTACAAGGCCAAAACCATGTTCGGCTCGGTCAGCCACGACATGTTCGGCGATCTCACCACCGTCGGATTCGGCTACAAGAAAGGCGAGAACGAAGTCTTCCGCAACGTGAAGGACGCCGACGGCGTGGTCGCCAACGACCCGGCATTCGCCGAGAAGATGGATTCGCAGAGCTTCAACGTCTCCCTGTCGCAGATCATCACCAAGAACCTGATCCTCGCCGGCCAGTTCGAAGTCGTCACCGATGAAGGCTTCCTGCGCAGCCCGTATCGTTCGATCCGCTACTTCGTCACTCCGACGACCCAGGCGCTCGCGCCCGAGAAATACCCGAACACGCGATCGAGCAACGCCGTCTCAGTCCGCGCGAAATACTTCCTGCCGTATCGCGCCGCCATCGACACCATGTACCGGTTCTACACCGATACCTGGGGCATCCTCGGGCACACCGCCGAGCTCGGCTACGTGCATCCAACGAACAACGAAAGGTGGATCTTCGAAGCACGCGTGCGTTACTACACGCAGACCGCCGCCGACTTCTACCAGGACATCTTCCCGCGCGCCGACTACGCCAACTTCATGGCGCGCGACAAGGAGCTTGGTACCTACACCGCGATCACCACTGGCCTCTCCGCCAGCTATGAGTTCAAGATTGCGCGGTTCCCGTGGCTCACCAAGGGTGAGCTCAACCTGCGCTACGACTTCATGAACGTGAAGTACGACGATTTCCGCGATGCCACGTACAGCATCGGCAGTTTTGGCGTTCCGCCGGATGATCCTCTGGCCCCTGGCACCGAGCCTTTGTACAAGCTCGACGCCAACATCATCCAGTTCTTCATCTCCGCCTATTTCTAAATTTAAATGGGGACACTCCCCATTTCCTAGCAAATGGGGCCGCACCTCCTGATCTCATGTCGCCTCGTTAGGCGCACATCAGGCATCGTCCGCGATTGTCAGCGCTCGAGCGCCTTGCCGAACTGCACGCCGCCGTCGTGAAGCCCGATGTCCGGGTTGCCACGACGCAGCTCGATCATCTCCGCGCCTGCGAGCAGCACCGGGCCGTAGCCATGGGCGGCGAGCACGTGCACCGGGCGATACATGTAGAACATGGGATCCCAGCCCACGCCGGTGCCCACGCAGGTACCCTCCACCTGCCCTTTCGCATTCACCTTCGCGGCGACTGCGTTCCAACCCAGCGATACCGCGGGCCCGAACGAGAGGCCGTCGAGCCATCCCCGATTGATGCCGTGTGCGAGGGCAAAAACGAACATCGCGCTGGCCGACGTTTCCTCGTAGGACTCGCGCCGGTCGAGCAGCTGATGCCAGAGGCCCGCGTGACCCTGCGCCACGACGATGCCGGCGGCATGCTCGCGATACAACGCCAGGATGCGTGGCCGTGCCGGATGATCCTCGGGCAGCACCTCTAACAACTCCGCCATGGCCATGATGGCCCAGCCGTTGGCGCGCGCCCAGTGAAAGGCCGGGTGGTATTTCATGTCTTCCACCCAGGCATGCATGAAAAGACCCTTGTCCTTGACGAACATGCGTTCGGCGAACTGCAGGATCTGCTTCGCCGCATCGTCGAAGTAGCGGTGATCGCCCGTCAGCTTGCCGGCCTGAGCCAGACAGGGAACGCTCATGTAGAGATCGTCGAGCCACAGGGTGTTCGGCAACGGGCGATTGCGCGCGAGCGTCCCGTCCTCGAGGCGGAACTGACCCGATGACACGTAGTGCAAGTAGTTGTCGATCCACGGCCGGAGCTTTTTGTCACCAAGGCCTGCGAGCTCGGCCTTGATGAAGGCCGCGCACATGGCGCCTGCGTCATCGAGCGCGCGTGGCATGAGGATGGACCTCATGCTCAGGCCATGCGCGGACGGCGGAAAATTGCTGCGCGTGGTTCCGGCCGGCAATTGCTTTTTCGCCTGCGCCGCCAGCATCGCCAGCGCGGAGAGACGTTCGTCGGTGTAGTGGCGGTAGCGCGGATCGGCGGTGACCTGCGCAGCGCGCAACATGCCGGCGTAGGTCACGCCCCACTCGTAGCTGAGGATCTGCAAGTCGGTGCGCGCCAGCGCCACCTTCGAAGGCAGGCGGCGCAGATCGTTGACGGGCGCGCCGGTGTCGCCGTCGATCACGCGAACCGGTGCGGCCTGGTCGACGTAGGCATGAACGAGTTCGAGCGTCTTGCGGATCGCGTCTTCCGTCGCCGGTTCATACGGCGTGGGGTAGTCGACCTTGAGGCGGCCGGAGTACACGCCGGGCTCCACCTGCGGCGATGTGTGCACCTGGGTCGGCGTGGATTGCGCCGCGACGGGACCTGCGATCAGCAGCGCGGCAAACACCAGTGACAGGAACGCGGGCATGGGTGCACTGCTACTGCGGCGGCGCCAGTCCCTTGGAATAGATCACGCGGCCATCCGGCGCCACGGCCACGGCGTCCACGTCGGGCAGCGTGTCGATGAACGCGATGCCCTCTTCGGGCCCCATGATGAACACGCTCTTGGTCAGCGCATCCGTGCGCGTGGCGTTGCCGCTGATGATGGTCACGCTGCGACACTTGCGCGCCGAGTCGCCGGTCTTGGGATCGATGATGTGGTGAAACCTCTTTCCGTCTTCGTCGAAGTAGCGTTCGTAG
>Ga0207689_10005799_pt1 | contig 10955 bp, 16 predicted proteins | sample KBSMisM52_FD_184312 | JGI IMG/M metagenome (GOLD analysis project Ga0207689, IMG submission 184312) | Miscanthus rhizosphere microbial communities from Kellogg Biological Station, Michigan, USA - KBS Miscanthus M5-2 (SPAdes) (version 2) | ecosystem: Host-associated > Plants > Roots >... | reverse complement strand
ATGCAGCATTTCCAAATTACTCATGATAACAAGATTTATGAATGTAAAAAATGCAATATAAAGTTAGAAGGAATGGAAGTAATGCGGGATCACATCAAGAAAAATCATAGTTACAAAAAGTAGCGTATTACGTTAGTTTATGTTATTGAAGGAATAAAACAATAAAATAACCTTAGGTTTCATGAGCTGTAATGAAGTGCTTAAAATGCGGGAAAGATTTTGAGGAAAAGGAAATGGAGGACCCATCGGCATTAAAATATCCATCGTGTAATGACTGCTGGAAGGAATGGACCACATATGGAGTCATGGTAATCAATGAAATGCATTTGGATATGTCATTACCTGAACACAGAAAGGCCTTAAGAAAATATGAAAGAGGGTTCTTTGGTTTAGATAAAGTAGACGAAATAAAGAAAAATCCAGAAAATCCTGAAATGTCCTAGTTGAGTATTACTTTGGTAAGTGTTGCTGGAATATTCTCTAAGACTTGGTCTCTGTTTGGGTTAAGAAATAGTGCTTCCTTTAAACACACCATTAACTTATTCCTCTGATTGTCTTCAAGTGAAGAGAATATATCCAAAATCAATTTTGGATCTACTTTGTCAAAGAGTTTGACACTACTTAATGTCACAAGATAACAATGCAAAATTTGTGTAAGATTATCAGGTTCAATTTCTGAGATCAGTTTCATCCAGGTTTTAGTCAAATCTATCAATTTGTTCTCATCTACTAAATTTAGAGAGCTCAAACTCCTTATCATAGTCTCCTTTTTTTCAGACTCTGACATTTCGATTAATTCTTTGATTTTAGTCTTGCAAACGGATGTTTTTAAAAACTCGGGAAGGTTGGCGATAATAAAAATCAAATTTTCAATATCCCCATCACTTGATAAGCCGGCCAAAATTGATTATCAAATATGAAATATCTAGAGTATTTAATATGTTATTTCTCCGACCGCATGCTTGTCCAATGACCAATCATTTCTAGGATTTGAAACACCAATAATTTGAGAGATCAGAGGATATCAAGCGATAAATTAACTAAATTCAAAAATGCTCATATACTTATTTGCATATATTATTACTGATCAAAAATTGTCAGAATTGAGTGAAATTAAACGAGTCTTTGAAGGTTTAAACACTCTGTATGAAATTCATCTTCCAAAGGTTCATCCAAAACTCATTCATGACTTGCTGATGAGAAATCGAAATAGCCCAAATAAAGACCAATTTTATTTGATAGAAGTGTTTACTAAACCAGAAATCGATTCGGAAAAAATGCGGACTTATATAATTAGCAAAACAGAGATGAATCCGACAATACATGATAATGGGACCCACTATGCGTTTAATGATAAATTAACACTAGAGTTTCTAAAAGAACTTTCAGATTTGAAAGACGTCATAGCAGTATATGGTGACTATATGGGGGGAGTCACAGGCGTAGGAGCATCACACGAACATAAAGAGCACGAACATGGATGGATAAAGTAACTTGTAGCAGTCTACCATCGTCGTAAGCATCAAAAAAAACAGAGATAGAAATTAAATTAAATTTAGAACTTTGGCTATTACATTTTGGTGATCTGCATCCACTTCGGTTGTAACCAAGAGGAGATGATCGTTATCCAGGGGTGCAGTGATTCGCTTAATCTTTTCATATTCAGCCATGGCATACTTTCCTTTGCCAACTTTGGACGCTAAAGAATTTCGCAATCCCCACCTTGCAAGCGCTTGCAAATTAGATCTCTTTGTTTCTTCTGCGGTCAACAAATTAGCCAGGCCCTCACGTTGTCCACCAAATTTTATTTCTCCTGTTTCGTCACATACTCCGGCAAAACGAATTTTTGGATCAAGTGCTAGTATCTCTTTGCATAACTTTTCATAATCCATTTTAAATATTATCTTTAATCAAAATCAACTATATAAAATTGTGTCACTTGGTGGCATTATTTTATGTTGATTGGATAAACCATAGCTGTAAAACTTTGTCATGCACATGGAATTGAAGGATTCAAGATTAATTACACTAGTTTAAACTATGAAATTAATATTCACTTGATTATCCTTATATTTACTGGTAATTTAATGTGAACTGAAAATGACCTGTAATGTAGTAGTAGGCGGTTTTTATGGAGATGAGGGAAAGGGAAAGATTATCGCGTATCTATCTATGAAAGATAATCCAAAGATAGCAGTAAGAGGAGGCGTGGGCGCAAATGCCGGTCACACTTTTGTTTACAACAATCAATCCTACAAGGTCCGTATGCTACCAAGTGCGGTATTGAATCCCCAAACCCAATTATTGATTGGAGCAGGAGTTCTCATATCACCCGAAGTCTTGATAGATGAGTCTCGCAAGTATAATGCGGAAAATAGAACAATAATTGATAATCATTGCGGGATAATTGATGAGTCACATATTACAAGGGATAAACAGAATTCGCATCTCAAAAATATTGTTGGAACCACAGGAACGGGTACTGGCCCAGCAAATTCAGATCGTGCATTGAGGATCTTGAATCTAGCAAAAAACGTAGACAATTTAAAGAAATATCTTGGCAATGTTTCTGATATTGTCAATGAATCTATAGACAAGGGTGAATCAGTACTCATTGAAGGAACACAAGGAACATTTCTATCTTTATATCACGGTGATTACCCGTATGTGACTTCTAAAGATGTTACTGCGTCGGGTATATGTTCAGACGTAGGAATAGGACCCAAGAAAGTCGACGAAGTTATTTTGGTATTCAAGGCATATGTTACCCGAGTAGGCGGTGGGCCTTTAGAAAATGAAATTAGTCCGGATGAAGCCGCAAAATTAGGTTGGGTAGAATACGGAAGTGTGACTGGCCGACAAAGAAGGGCATCTCCCTTTAACTTGGAATTAGCCAAGAAATCGATAAGAGTAAACAGCGCTACACAATTGGCCGTTACCAAACTGGATGTGGTATTTCCTGAATGTGCCGGTCTTACAGAATATTCTAAATTAACATCTAAGCCAAGAGAATTTATTGAGAATATAGAGGCCAAACTAGGAGTTAAAGTTGTACTGATAGGTACTGGTGCTGAGATTAACCAAATAATCGATCGTCGATGAAAAATAGTTTGTAGGAAAAATATGTACTTGCAAACAAGACTTTTCGCATGATTTTAATAATGTAGTTTCAAAGTGTAGATCATTGAAAACTAAATCCCCTTTCTTTATCGAGGTTTCCACGGTTCAAGATTTTGGTAGACTTGTCTGTGCTTTTGAACGAACTCCACTTTTGACGTTCTCCTTTAAGTCCGGCAAAGAAAATCTATTGGCAACGCAAATTGATTTTTTGAACAATATTCCTGTTATATATTACGTCAAATACCCAAATACTGGTCAATATCTTGCTTATAAAAGCAACGGCGGCTACGAAGACGTTGCAACTGTTCCAAATATACAAAATCCGTCGGTAATGTATTCTCCAATAATTTCTGTTGAAAAGTTTCCACAAATATTTTGGCGTACACCAAAGGGCGTCAAGAATTCAAATTATTCACCAATAAAATTAGCCAATTTCCAAAGCCTAGTAAAGATCGCATCTTACAAAATGATGTATGAAGAATCACCATTGCCGCTTTTTGTTTTTAACAGCTCCAAGAATTCCAAATATGTAATAGGAACAGCATTGAATATGGCCGAATCGGATGGAGTCTCGTATTTTTACTATGCAACTCTTACTGACAACCCAGTTTATTCTTTCATAAAATACTCTAGCCTCAAATCTGACGATCCGACCTTTACAAACAATATAGATGAGCACGGTTACATTTATATCAAATTAATAAAATTATCTGGTTCCCATCCCTTAGTGAAGGTTGATGAATAAAATCCCATATGGAGAACGAATTATACGTGCTTCAGGTGATCATAAAAGCTTTATAATATTAGCCCTGGACTTGGAACCACAATATTCTAATCTAAAATATATTGAAAAATTAGTAAAAGATCTTTACCCATTTTTATGCGCAATCAAGATTAATTTTCATCTCATATTACCACTAGCACAGAAAGATATTCAACGCATTAACAAAATGGTGCATTCGCATGGTTTACAGTCCATAGCAGATATAAAATTAAATGACATTGGAAATACGAATCAGGTAACTATCCATCATTTGAATAAAATGGGCTTTGATTCAGTTATCGTAAATCCAATTATCGGCCAAAAACAGTTGTCATCACTAGTTGAATTTGCCCACAAAATTGGCATGGGTGTAATATCTCTTGTTTATATGAGCCATGAAAGCGCGAAGGAAGGGTATGGTTTGAGTACCATTCAAAGCAAAAAACAAGGTACGGTAGTATCCCTATTTGAGATTTTTTTAAAATACGCCAAAACGAGTAAAGTCGATGGAATCGTAGTTGGTGCCACACATCCCAGAATCTTGAAATATATCTCATCAATTTCTAGTATTCCCATTTATTCACCTGGTATAGGTACTCAAGGAGGTAACGCAAAAAGTGCCTTGCTTAGCGGGAGTGATTATTTGATAATAGGTCGCTCAATTCTAAATTCAAAAAATAGACACAAGTCCCTATTAGATATCATCAACTCCAAAACATTATCATAAATTACACTAAAAGTTTCAATACTGTTTTCTAACTTCAAACTACTCTCCATTCATACCTACTGACTTTTCCTTAATTTGTATACTGTCTTTAGCTCATAAGGGTTGTCTTGATATTAAATTCAAAAAAACTGTTAGACCAGTCAATGGTATACTACTGAATTTCGAAAGATCGTTTTTTCAGGAAATCGTTTGCATTTTTTAATGCATTTTTGGCGTTTTTGTATGTCAACTGAGTAATTGCTTCGTTATTTTTAACCCAACTGTAGCCTATGTGCTCATGGGATATTCTTACTTTCCTTTCTCCTGTAGATGCAAGAAATAAAGTTACTTGTTTCGAGACTAACATGTTATTTCTAGTGTATTTATAATCTAGTACGTATCTAAAGTCGGGTATCAGGCTAAAGGTCTCTATCCCAGTCTCTTCTTGTAATTCCCTAGTAGCAGCTTCTAATTCAGTTTCATCAGTTTCTATATTACCCTTAGGGAAATCCCAGTGACCTGAAGCATAATGAAGTAGTAATACAGAATAGTCCTGAGTTTCAATATCATCGGTGATAAGGAGGAACCCGGCAGATTTTTCGGTCATCATTTTAGATAACTGCTCACTCTAATGGTACTAATCGCTCTCAACGACTTCTTCTTCCTCAGTAGTGGTGTTAGCACTAAGTGGGGAATACCCATGGATTTCCAACCATTCTTTTTTATCTATCCACATACTGCAAAACCATTTGGCAGTATTTTGATCATAATCACCATGCTGAGGCATCTATTTTACACATGCAGGGTAGACATATGAATATTCTTATTTTCCGTATCTTCTACGTCGTCTTTGAAATGTTCTAATCGCCCTCATGAGATCAATTTTACGGAACTCGGGCCAAAATACGTCCATAAAAACTAGTTCACTGTATGCACTTTGCCACAACAAAAATCCACTCAACCTCTTTTCGCCCGAAGTTCTCAGAATAAGGTCAGGTTCAGGTTGCGGCAGGTGTGAAGTATACAGATATGAATGAATTGATTGCTCGGTAATGTCTGAAATTTTTAGTTCTTTTTTTTCTACATCATGAGCAATTTTTTTAATCGCATCAACTAATTCCTGCTGCCCGCCATAAGCAATGGCGATGTTTAGAAAAGTCAAGTCGTAATGATCGGTCTCTTTTTCAAGTTTGGATAAGATATCTTTTATTGATTGTGGGAGAGCATCGATATTTCCAATAGCCTTAATCTTCATTTCCCTTTCATGTATTCGTGAATCATTGTATAATTTTTCAAGTTTTATTCCAAGAAGATTATAGATGTCGTCCAATTCCTTCTTGTCACGTTCCAGGTTTTCAATAGAAAGGACATAAAGAGTTGTTATTTTTATTTTAAGGTCATAAATCCATGTTAGTAGCTGTTCGGCTTTGTCAGCACCCATCGCATGGATGCCCTTGCTAGCCAGGAAATGATACTTAGCCCATCGCCTATTGCCATCTAGTATTATTGCAACATGATTTGGAAGCGGATCTTTTCTAATCTGTGATTCCAATTTTCTTTCATAGAATCTATAAAACCAATTATTATTGATTAGATAATAAAAAAGTCCCCGCATATGTCCTCAAAGTAAATTATTTTAAATCATATAATAACTCTGTGAAGTCAGTTTCTAATGCTTCAGGTGTTCTCCACCTTTTTTGTTTCTGAAATACTGAAACAAAAATGTTGTCGCGACAAGCGTGATAGCTAGACCAATAAATAATGAAGATATTAGATTGAAAGGATTTGTTTTTTCCGTCAAGACCGAAGTAAATTGAATTGCTGGAACGTAAATCAAACCAAGCACAACTAATCTCAGAATATCTGACAGGATCCTAATACTTCCTTTGAACCAGTTGCTAAGGAATATCCCGCCGAAAATAGTGCCCAAACCAATCCAAATTAGCGTTATTGAACCGTGAACAAAAGCTCCCACGACAATTCTGTTTGTAATAATGTGAGAAAGGCTGGTATCCTTTGGTATTGCGCCATCCGGAATACTTGAAGCACCGTTAGATATACCGACTAATATTATCATGATTCCTGCAAACGCAGAAAATATTCTAATGAAAGTCGACGGCGTAGTCCTATTTAGAGACCCAAGTGACTTGTCAATATCAAATGCTCTGATAACAAATGCAACTCCCAGTACACTAAGAACTATGGCTAATGCCTCTCTTGTAAAACCAAAGATTGTTGCAAACCCACTAGAGATAAGCAACGCCCCTGGGACACCCAAAAAGAATTTTGAATACCTTGAATCATAAACTAACATTTTTACGTACTTGCCAAAAACAGCATAAGAGTATTCTACGCTCCTGCTATGTCTCATTATTATTCTTTGAATTGAAATCACAGGAACCATAGCCTGTAACAGAGGTATTACGGTCTCGTCATCCTCTCCATCTGATACTACTACGATTCCGTCTGCCTTGAACTTTGATAGAACTGTGATGAGTTCGGAAGATATTTTTTCATCCGCCTCTACACCCCGATTATAGGCTCCCGTTATTACGGAAACCTCAGCCTCATAGCCCTTTGTCACAAGCTCTTCATATATTTTGACAGCACCAAAAATTGCATTGGCATCAGCATCCTCTGGATCTTCAATTGCCAATCTAGTACCTGCACTTATGCATTGATCTCTTCCAAAAACAGGAGTTTCAACACCTGCGTTTTTACCAAGGTCGTCGTCTCTATCAATACAAACAACAAGTACTCGTCTATAATGAGTCGATAAAGAACCATAATCCAAGTTTCTCTTGTCTCGAATGTATTCCAGGTCCTTTGACATTCTTTTCTACTCCTTAATTATGTAAGTGCATCTAATTAATCTGATGGTCCAATAATAGTGTTAATTTTTAGAAAGAAAATTTGAAAGAATAATAGCGAACATTCTATGATCTTTCGGGTAAGGTCCCATAATTTACTATATTGCAAAAATATTAAACAAAAAAACTTATCTAATTTATCTTGTTGAATATTGCTTGATAATGGAGTCCAGTAGCTCTAAAAACCAGTCATCAAAATATGCAATTCGAACTGTCAAATACCAAAACTCGCTTATGGTAAATGTATGCGATCTCGATCTTATTGACAAACAAATCAATCATGGCGAGATTACGATAAATATGAAGAAAAATTACTGGATGGACAAAATTGCAGATGAAAATGAAATTGAAATTTTCCTTAAAAAATCATCAATTTCAAATCTGGCTGGAGAGGATACGGTTAATAAGGCAATTGAGATGAATCTAGCGAAAAGGGATAGTGTGAAGTACTTTTCAGATGTGCCTTTTCTCATGATTTATAGATTCACGCAATCCTACTAATTCTAATTTGAATAGCAGGCTTCAATTCACACATAAATGAATAAATAATTAAACGTCAAAATTTTGTATAGGTTTTCTTATTGGACAATAAAGATCATCTGAGTTTAACATTTCACATACAGGAAGAAAGAATTCCCATAGTGATAGGCAATAAGGGAAAAACAAAAGATGAAATTTGTAAAAAGTGCAATGTGAAAATTGAGATTGATAGCAAAACTGGAGAAATAACAATATCGTCAACCTCTAAGGATTTTGATGAATATGGCGCTCTCAAGGCACGTGACATTATCCGCGCAATTTCAAGTGGTTTTTCGCCTGAAAGAGCATTTAGGATTTTGAATGAGGAAATATTGTTTCAAGTTTTGGATCTGCGTAATTTTACTTCAACAACCAATTCTACAAACAGAGTCAAAGGCAGAATTATAGGTGAAAAAGGCAAGGCAAGAAAGAACCTGGAGGAATTAACAAACACGTCTATTTCAATATATGGGCATACTGTGGGATTGATAGGCGATTATGAAGAAACAAAACTTGCTATAGACGCAATAATGTTACTAATCAATGGGAGATCTCATAAATCAGTATATGAGATGCTCTATCAAGCAAAGAGAAGAGCAAAAATTGAAAAATTACAGCTGTGGGAAAATTAAATATTTACGTTTATTTTACCTCACGAGTGAATAATAATCTGTCCAATGATTTCGCTTAATTTTAATAATTCTTCAAGTCACTTCGAGTAAAAATCTCTGAATGTATCTAAATTAATGCTCGTAAATTTCGTTAAGATCAAAAGTTTGATTATATTTTTAAAATTGTTAATTAATAATCTTTCCATCAATTCCGTAGAATTGAGAAGAAATTATCTTGCCATTATCTTCATCTATCTTGATTTTCAAATAACCTTCCTTCTCATCATTCACAAATGGCCACTGGGAACTGCTATTGATATTATCAAGTTTCTCTCCACCGCCAGCTCCGGAAATAAACCAGCGATTATTATCGGATTCTGCCATAAAGTGATTATGTGCCGAAATTTCATAAACTTGAATTCCTTGGGGTAACTTGTTTTCAATTTTAGAATACATTTGAACTATTGAATTTTCAGCCTGGTGTTCTGATCCAGAAGGTGTGTGTACAGGTTTGTGACTAAATAACATAACGCTTTCTACTCCTTTCATCAATTTTCCATTTGTTACTAATGATTGGGCCCATTGCGATTGCACATCAATATCACCATCCGTATTTAAACCAATTAATAAGACATTATTATTGGCCGTTTTAAGATGCCAATGATCTCCACAGTATTTTTGGGCTTCTTTGAATATCTTTTTATTTCCAATTTTTTCAGATTCGTTCTCACCGATAACGCATTTTAATTTGTCGGCTTTTTTGAAGTCTCCAAAAGTTTCTTTAAAGTCAGACAGATTTGATTTATAACACAGGTCTCCTAAAGCGACAAAGTAATCAGGTTTATCGTTCTTAATTTGATCATGTAGATTATTTGAACAATCTAAATCATCCGCCGCATCGATTATTGTAATATCGCTGGAACCGTGTTCATTGCCATCATCGTGATTGCCATGTCCACCGTCCTCATCATCATCTGGAGGCTCAGATGGAGGACATTCAACTATAACAGTTAGTGGCGTGGATGAACTCTGACATTCGTATGAGCTCATCTGAGCTAAAGCATGTATTGTGTGAGTTCCCTCAGTGAGATCAATTGTTATTTGCCAGTTCCCATTTGCGTCAGGAAATGTGCCTGCTCTAAAACTTTCATCCACAAATATTAGTACAGCGGTGGTACCAGGTTCTGAAGTTCCTTGAATAAGAACAGAAGTAGACGTGGCTTCTTGCTCGCAATCTAAATCTATACTGTCACCCTCACCGGGGGATGTAATTACAGGCGGAGTTAATACAAATTGTTGTGGTTGCGTTTGTTGAAGCGTTATGTTAAACCCACTTGATGGAGCTGGGACCTCGGTTGATGAATTATTCGGCACTTCGGAAACTGGTGCTTTATCATCATTTTGCGATTCTTTAGGTAGATCAGGTTTACTGATTATTGAATCGCAATTCTTATCTTTAGCTTCGGTGTCCGATACGGTATCGATATCGGTATCCCCATTAATAGAACATTTATCGAAGGTTGAATCATTATTATCTTCATTGCCTGCCTCATCATCCGCATCTTTTTCACCAGGACATGATTCATCACCAACATTTTGATTATTAGAATTTGAATCGTCAAACTCTGCCTTATCACTTGTCTGTTTCTCATTATCGCATGTATCATTATTAGAGTCATCATCAGCACTGCTCGAGTCATCATCAGCACTGCTCGAGTCATCATCAGCACTGCTCGAGTCATCATCAGCACTGCTCGAGTCATCATCATTACTGCTCGAGTCATCATCATTACTGCTCGAGTCATCATCATTACTGCTCGAGTCATCATCAGCACTGCTCGAGTCATCATCAGCAAAGACAGGAGCAGATTGTAAGGGATTGTTAGAGAAAATCCCTGACGGTATAGATATAACAAATGCAAAATAACAAAATAACCAACAAACACGATGACCTCATACTTTTTGGTATTTTCAATTATGAATGAAAAATTTGTCAATGATTTATAGATTAGGTGAAATTTGGTATTATCCTACGATTAAGAACAAATATTTTAGATTCAAAAAAGAATCAAAAACAGCTATTGTAATTCATATTATGAATTGTTATCAAGATAAGTTAATATTGAATTTTGATATTCCGAATTGAGATTATTAACCATATCCAGATTCAAATTAGTCATGTTGCTTTATCTTAAAATAATTGACAGGCATATTGGCAAAAGTACGTCGTGATTCATGTTATGTTGGTTATCAAATGAAATCTTACTAGATACTGATTTTTATTGGTCCTTCCATCTCTTGAACAATTTGTGTTTTATATTTAGTTGATCGAGAATCTTTCCAACCAAATGATCGACGATTTGATC
>Ga0207689_10005798_pt1 | contig 10956 bp, 10 predicted proteins | sample KBSMisM52_FD_184312 | JGI IMG/M metagenome (GOLD analysis project Ga0207689, IMG submission 184312) | Miscanthus rhizosphere microbial communities from Kellogg Biological Station, Michigan, USA - KBS Miscanthus M5-2 (SPAdes) (version 2) | ecosystem: Host-associated > Plants > Roots >... | reverse complement strand
CCACGAATGTGTTTCGTTGCGGGCGGTCTTGCACCAGGCGTAGAGCGCATCGTAAACCGGCATGGCCTGTTCGAGCAGCACGATGTCGTCGCGCACGTTGGCTGACAGGCCGAGCGAGATGGCCAGCAACCCGGGTGCCTCGCGCGATTCGCCCAGCTCGCCGGTATCCGCAGCGCGCACGATATTGGCGAGGCTGTCTATGACAGGATCGTGAAGGTCGAACTCATCGAGGAAAGCATCGAAGCTGCAACGCGTCCCCCGATGCGAGAACGTGACGTCGGCAATGTCATATGGCTCGGCGTGCAGCGCTTGTGACTCCGCCCGCACTTGATGGGCCGGCGTGTAGAAGAACGACGCCCGCGGATCGATGAACCGCCGCACCAGCCACGGACACGCGAGGCGATCGATCTTCGGCCGCTCGCGGGTCACCCACCGCGAGGCGCCCGGCGCGTTGAGGTCGGCGCGCGCCTTCACCGTGGGATGACCGGCTGCGATCCACGCCTCGATGCCGCCTTCGAGAATGAACGCCGGATATCCCATCGTACTCAGCGCGTCGGCGACGAAGCTGCTCGTCTTGCCGCCGTGCTTGCAGTACGCGACGACGGCGCGGGTGCGAGGCAGCGTTCGTCCCCACTCGCTGACCCGATCGGGATCGCCGCGTAGTGCGCCAGGAATCAGGCGTGGGCGTGCGGCGAAGTCGGCGTTGTCGCGCACGTCGAAGAGGACCGGCGAATCCGGCAGCCCGAGTCGCTGGAAGATCGCCGCTGGAGACTGAGACGAGCGCATAACTACCTCGCAGGCGCCGCCTGCTCGAAAGCCCAGGTGATTTCAGTGCGCAGGCCCGCGACGTCGGTTCCGATCGTCACGAGCGGCGCATCGAGCGCGCGACAACCGCGACGATCGAACCAGTCGAACAGGGCGTCGAGCGCACCCGCCAGTTCCGACGCGTGCGCATGACGAACGCTTGTCGCGATCACCGCGCAGGACGCTGCCGGCAATTGGCGCAGTGTGATGCCTTGCGGAATGCGTGCCGGTGTTGGTACTGGAATAACGACTTCGAGCCGGGCCTCGTCGTCGGACAGCGGATCGATGAGCGCGCAAGCGGCTTCGCCAGGAACCAGTCCAGCATGCGCCAGCGGCTCGCTCGCGGCCTGAGCCTCAGCGCGAAATTTCTCGACGAAGTCATAGCGGTTCGCCATGAACGGACGGATCGCAACCGTCGTGTCCGGACGCGAGCGCTCGATGATTTCCGGCGCTTCAGCTCTGGTCGGCCTGCGCAACTGCACGAGCGCTGCGTGATACGCGCGTTTCTCGCGCGCATATCGCTCGTCGACCTCCTGCGCGAGTTGCGCAAGGACGTGCTCCGCGCCGCCGCCGTCCTTAGTAGCGACCACGTTCGCGATATCGGTGAGGGAGAGATTCATCTCGCGTAGTGTTCGCACGAGTCGACCGAGCGGGACCTGGTCGCTGCCGTAGTAGCGATATCCCGTGGCCGCGTCGATTCGCGCCGGCGGCAGCAGGCGCTGCTCGTCGTAGATCCGCAGTGCCTTCTGCGAAAGCTGCGTCGCCGCGGCGTATTCGCCGATGGAAAGCAGCCGGGAGGAGGGCGTAGTCACGGCCGCACTCTAGCGCTTGTCCCAAGGTCAAGGTCAAGCATGGGAACTCCGCGGCGCGGATCGCGCGGCACGTCGATAGCATGCCGGCATGAGCTCACCTCCAGTCCTGCTGCTTTCCCGCGAGGCGATCTCGAAGCTCGCCAACACCCGCGACTATCTGGCTGCGATGCAGACGGGGTTTGCCGATCTCGCCGCGAGCCGCTTCGAGATTCCAGCGGTCGGTCACGTGCCCGGTGTCGGTGGCACGTTTCACATCAAAGCGGCGCAGCGGTCGGGCTCGCCGGCGCTGGCTGTGATCAAGGTCAACGGCAATTTCCCGAACAATCGTGCACGACATGATTTGCCGACTATCCAAGGCTTCATCGCGCTGCTGGATGCCGACCGCGGCTGCGTGCTGGCGTTGATGGATTCGATCGAGATCACTGCGCGGCGGACGGCGGCGGCGACTGCGCTGGCCGCGAAGTATCTGGCGATGCCGGGAGCTCGATCCCTCGCGATGATTGGGTGTGGAGTGCAGGCGGCCTATCACCTCGAAGCATTACGCGATGTTGCCTCTATCGAAGCCGTTACTTTCTGCGACCCGCGCGACGAAGCTGCTAATGCCTTCGGCGCACGCGTCCGCGAACTGGGCCTGAACGCACGAAACGTTAGCGATGCGAAAACCGCCGCGCGCGATGCCGACATCGTCGTCACCGTCACGACATCGACCCATCCGCTGCTCGCCCTGGCTGACATCGATCCCGGAACGTTCGTGGCCGGCGTCGGCGCCGACAATCCTTCCAAGCACGAGCTCGCCGCGGATCTCATGCAGGCAAGCTGCATCATCGTCGATTCCGGTGCGCAGGCCTCGACGATGGGCGACTTGCACCACGCGATCGCCGCTGGCGCCATGAAGCTGACGGATGTGCGCAGTGATCTGGCCGACCTCGTAGCGGGCAAATCGGCCGGCCGATCGAGCGACGCCGAGCGCTGGATCTTCGACTCGACCGGCCTCTCCATCCAGGACCTGGCCGCCGCCGAGATGATCTACGAGCGGGCGCAGGCCGCCGGCGGTGTGCCGGAGATCCTCCTGAGCAACTGATTCTTGTTGCTCGATCCTCCGGGTTGCTACTGTTATCGCCCCGTAGCAGCTCGCCAGGATCAGCCGTGATTCACCCCGCACCCGTCACGCTCGAACGCAATGGAGTCCGGCTCGAGCCGATGTCACCCGAACACGCGCCCGGTATGGAGGCCGCTGCGGCCGATGGCGAGCTGTGGAAGCTGTGGTTCACGAGCGTGCCGGACCCGGGCGGCATGCCCAAGTACATCGAGAACGCGCTCAAGGGCATGCGCGAGGGTCACATGCTTCCGTGGGTCGTGCGCGATCTGGCGAGCGGCTCGATCGTCGGCTCCACTCGCTATCACGACATCATCGCGAACGTCGATCGAGTCGAAATCGGCTGGACGTGGTACAGCGCGAGCCGCCACCGCACGCACATCAACACGACCTGCAAGCTCATGCTGCTCGCGCATGCGTTCGACACGCTCGGCTGCAAGGTCGTCGGCCTGCGCACGGACAATTTCAATTTCAGATCACAGCGTGCGATCGAAGCGCTCGGGGCGAAGAAGGATGGTGTGATCCGTCACCACTGGGCGCGTCGTGATGGCACTGTTCGTGATTCCGTCCTCTACAGCATCCTCGCGACGGAGTGGCCGGACGTGAAACGGCACTTGGAAATGCGCCTCACGCGACACAGTAGTAGCACCCTGTAGGTCGGGCTTTGGCCCGACAATCCGTGCCTGCAGAAGAGTCGGGCTGAAGCCCGACCTACAGCGCCTTAACTGTGCTCCGTGATGCCCCGTAGAGCGCGAACGTGCCGAGCCAGTGACTGCCGACGTAATGCTCGCTAGTCACCGCCCCGAGCGACGTGTCCTTATGCAGCTTGGCTGTCGCGCGCAGCGCATTCCGACGCTTGTCATCACCGGGCAACCCATCCGCGATCCCTTCGAGCATCCACGCACGGCTCAGATTCAAGCCGTCGAGATGCGCGAGCTTCGGGTCGGTGCGATCGGTGATTCGCGCCACGGGGAACCACGCTGTCCCGCCATCGATCGGCACCTCCGGCAGGAAGGCAGTCAGCCAGTGCGCGAATTCGGGCGGTGCGAGCACGCGGCGGACGAAATCCGCTTCCGAAATGCACGGCGAGAGGAAGTCCTGGCCGGAGGGCTCGTACGCGAGCGGACAGGTCTTGTCCGATAGATAAAACTGCTTAGCCTTCTCGCGCAACAGCGCTTCCATCGAAGCGTTGTGTGTCGTCTGGGCCCAGTCCCAGATCAAGCCGAAGCCGAACGCAGTCTGGTCGTGTTCGCCGATCCGGATCGGATAACTCAGCTTGGGTAGCCACGTCGAGACCTTGTTTGCCGCTGCGGTTTCGAGCGGTGCGAGCGTCGCAGACCATTCGCGGAACTGACGGTCATCAGACGTGCGCAGCTCCGCGGCGAGCTGCAGCAACCACGCGAGGCCGTAGGGTCGCTCGAACGACTCGCGACCCGGCGCCGTGATGTACGCGACTTCCGCCGCGATGTTCGGCGCCGTCAGGCTCTGCGCCAGCGCGGCACGCGCCTTGCCCGCCACTTCAGACTTCGGAAACAGCTTGATCACACGCGCCAGCAGCCAATGCCCATGCACCGACGAATGCCAGTCGAAACACCCATAGAACGCCGGCGTCAGCTGCCGCGGCAGCTTGAGATCCGCATCGCTGGCCATGTAATGCGCGATCTTGTTCGGATACTCCTTGTGCACACAGTCGAGCGCGAGCTGCGCAAAACGCGCCGCGGAGGCCTCGTCCAGGCCTTCGGCGCGAACGACGCCGACCGCAGCGAGCGAGGCAATCAATGCGATGAACATTCTGGTCATGACTTCACTCAGTAGTGGGTCGCGAGGTATTCGATGATTTGATTGGCATCGTCTTCGCCGATCGGCGCGCCGAACTGGTCGATCATCTTGCGCACACTCTTTTGCCAGCCGGCGCGATCCAGGACGGGAGCATTCATCTGCACGTAATCGACGCTGTGGCACACCGAGCAGCGCGCGACGACGAGTTCGCGGCCTGGCGCATCCTGCAGTTGAATGGATTCCTCGCCTGCGCCGACAGGGCTCGCACACAGCGCCAGGACCAGCGCCGCTGCACATCGCAGTTGCGCGCTCATGCGACCTCCAGCGTCAGCGTCTGGATCATGTTGTGATGATAGCCAGAGGGATTGGGCGTCAGCTTGTCCGGCTGGCGTGCGCCGTTGCGGCCGGTTGCACGCACCGCGATTTGCAGCGAGCCGGGCTTCGCAGTGTCCAGCGGCATTCGGAACCCGCGCCAGGAATAGGAGCTGGGTGCTTCGCCGAGCTTCGCGGGCCGCCATGAGCGTCCTTCATCGGAAGAGACTTCGACTGTGCTGATGCCGGTGCCTCCGTCCCAAGCCCAGCCGAAGAGCTCTGCCGCTCGCCCGCGTTCGAGCCGAGCGCCGTTCGAGTGACTCGTCACCAGCGAATTGATGAGGATCTCCGTGATCGGCGTGGTCTGCGCATTCTCCTGGCTCTTGAAGCGCGCGCCAGGGAAGGCACCGGTCGGAATCCGATAAGCGCTCTTCATCCAGAACCCATCGAACGCCTTCGGCTCCACGTTGATCGACGTGAGGTGCTTGACCCAATACGTCGCCGTCCAGCCAGGCACGACGAGGCGTACGGGCGCGCCGTTCCAATGCGGCAGCGGCTCGCCGTTCATCTCGAACGCGATGAGTGTGTCCGCGTCCAGCGCGCGATCGACGGGCAAGCTCTTGGCGAAATCGGGCGTGGCGGCAAGCAGAGCGGCGTCAGCGCCTTCGAGCACGACCTCGAGCGCATCGCCTTTCACGCCGACGCGATTCAGCACGTCGCGCAGGCGGACGCCGCCCCAAAGCGCATTGCCCATCGCGCCGTACGTCCATTGCACGCCGGCAGCGCGCGGTGTGAACAGGCCGCGGCGATTGCCCGAGCACTGATTGATGGCCGCGAGATGCACGCGCTTGAAATCGCGCTTCAAGTCAGCGAGCGACAACTCCAGCGTGCGATTCGCGCTCGCGCCGCCAATTCGCAGGCGCCAGGTGCGCGGATCGATCTCCGGGATCGATGCCAGGTGATAGCGCACGAAGAACGCATCGTTGTCCGTCATCTGCGAGCGCAGGTCTGCGAGCGGCGTTTCGTAGTTCGGCGGGCGGAAGGTGCGCTTGATCAGCGGCCGCTTGCCCGGCAGTTGCGCGAGAGATTCTTGATCAGGCTCTGCAGCGCCGAAGGTCAGCGGTGCGCTCAAGCTGGACAGCAGCAGCCCGCCGATCGATCCTGCAACGACTCGACGTCTGGTAACCATCTGCGAGTCTCCCGAGTCAGTGCGTCAGCACGCGTCCCGGCTTCGCGCCCGTCGGCTGACTCTCGTTCCACACCTTCACGCCGTTGACGAAGACAGCTTTGATTCCCACCGGCAGCTCCATGGGCTGCGCGAACGTGGCGCGGTCGATAACGGTTTCAGGATCGAACAACACCAGGTCCGCAAAGGTTCCCTTGCGCAGCGTGCCGCGGTCGCGCAATCCCATGCGCTGCGCCGGCAGCGACGTCATCTTGCGAACCGCCTCTTGCACCGTGAACCAGTGCTTCTCGCGCACGAAGCGGCCGAGTACGCGCGGGAATGTGCCTGCGCCGCGCGGATGTCGCAGGTCGATGCCGCCGTCGCTGGCGACCATCACCCACGGCTGCTTGTAGAACAGCTCGATGTCTGCCTCCGTCATCGACTTGGCGACGATCAGCGCGTCGTCGTTGGCTGCATTGCCTTCGCGGATGATGCGAATGAACATGTCGATGGGATCGATCTTCTCGTCCTTCGCCAGCTCCTCGATCGTGTGCCGCTCGTAGCGCTTGTTCGGAGCGAAGTTGGCGATGGTGATGTTGCCGGCACCGCCGACCGCAGCGAGTGCATCTTTGACGCTCGGCGGCGATTCGTACTGCTTGTCCGGCACGAGCACTTTGATGGTCGAGAACCACGCGTCGTACGGATAGCAGTCGGCAAGGAAGTCGAGTCCGTCGCGGCGCGCGTCCTCGATGATCTTCACGTACTCAGCGGCCTTGCCCCACACGCTCACCGTGCCGAGCTTGATGTGCGAGTGCTGCACTGGAATGTGAGCACGCTGCCCGATGGCGATTTCTTCACGCAGCGCTTCGAACGAGCGATCAGCCTCATCCCTGATGTGCGTCATGTAGAACCCGCCATGCTTCGCGGCCGCTGCGGCGACCTCGACCATCTCTTCGGTCGTGCTGTAGCTGGCGACGTCGTACTCGAGCCCGCTCGACAGGCCGATCGCGCCCTCGGCCATGCCTTGCTCCACGAGCTTCGCCATGGCGGCGACCTCGGTGGGCCGGGAGACGCGGCGGAAGTCCTTTTGCAGGATTTGCTCGCGGACCGTCGCATGGCCGACGGCGACGGCGAGATTCATCGCAACTGGCTTGCCGCGCCGTTCGTCGAGCCACGAACCGATCGGCCACGGCGAGTCGCCGTCGGCGCCGAGCAGCACCGTGGTAATCCCTTGCGCGATCTGGGTGGTCGCGAGCGGATCGCGGTCGAGAGCGCGGTCGGAATGGTTGTGGATGTCGATGAACCCAGGAGCGAGCACCAGCCCCTTGGCATCGATCACCTCATCGCCCGGTGCAGGGTCGAAATTGCCTATCGCAGTGATCCGGTCCTCCGTAATCCGTACGCTTTCCCTGCGCAACGGCGCTCCCGTGCCGTCTGCCACCTGCGCATTGATGATGACCGTGCTCGCAAGAGCGATGAGGAGTGCATGCATGGGGCGGCAGTGTGCCCCATCTAGTCCAAAGGCTCCATCAGCTCGATGCGATTGCCGAACGGGTCGAAGACGTGCACTCGGTACCAGCCTTCGACGCCGTCGGCCGGAACGATCTCATGGCCCTTGCTGCGTAACGTCGCGACCAGCGTCGCGAGGTCCTGCACGAGCAGCGCCGGATGCGCCTTGCGCGCGGCGCGAAAGTCCGCCTCGATGCCGAGGTGAATCTTGACCGGCCCGGATTCGAACCATGCGCCACCGCGCTTGGCGAGCTCCGGCGGCTTCGGGACTTCGGGGATGCCGAGCGTTCGTGCGTAGAACTCGCGCGCGATGTCTTCCTTGCCGGCGGGCATCGCGAGCTGCACATGATCGATGCCGGTGATGCGCATATCAGGCTGGCGCCTCCGCGCGAGGAGTGAGGAAGAAGGCGATCACGAACAGCGTGCCCAGCACCAGATCGACGCATCCGAAGGCGAGCGTCATCGTCTTTATGCGTTGCTGTGTGAACAGCACGATGGCCGGAACGCCGTACGCGAGCTTCTCCAGTACCGAGACCAGCATCAGCGGGCGATAGCGCACCGGGTTGCGAGCGATCACGAGGAAGACGATTTGCCACGCGAGCGTGATACCGATGAAGCCGTAGAAAAATTCGGGATGCGTGATGGCCGGCGGGTCGTTCTGTGCGATCTGTCCTGCGGCGAAATACAGCGGCGCGATGACCAGGATCCCGTAGACCCCGGCGATGGCGAATATCCAGCGTGCGAGCTTCATGAGTCCTCCGTGGCGCAATGGTACCGCGGTACGGTGCGCCGGTTCACTGGACTGTCACACCATGCGCGGTCGCGTCGTCTGGATGTCGAGAGACGGATCTAGAGGAGAGCAGGGCGATGAAAGAGCATCGCATCGTGATCGCGGGAGCGGGCTACGCAGGTGTCAGTTGCGCGCTACGGTTGGCCAGGCGTGTGCCGTCCAACACGAATATCACGCTGATCAGCGCCACGGATCGCTTCGTCGAACGCATCCGGCTGCATCAGCGCGCCACGGGGCAGAACGTTGGCGATTGGAGCCTGCCGGCGTTGATTCGCGGTAGCGGCATCGAGCTGCGCGTCGGCGTTATCGATCAGCTGGATTTGAGCAATCGCGCGTTCCGGATGGGCGGAGGCGATCGCATCGAGTTCGATACAGCCGTGCTTGCACTCGGCTCGTACGTCGATGTTTACAGCATCCCGGGCGTTCGCGAGCACGCGATGGCGGTGGAGTTCGGCGCCGTCGCCGGCATTCATCAGGCCTTGCGGAAGGCTGCGCAGCAGGGCGCACGCGTCACCGTGGTCGGCGGCGGTTTGACGGGCATCGAGCTCGCTACCGAGATTGCCGAGGTCTTTCCGCAGCTGCAGGTGTCGCTCGTCAGTCAGACGCCGCTGGCGGAGTCCTGGTCCAAGGCGGCACGCGAGCACGTGCTCGCGTCGATGCAACGCTTCGGCATCCACGTCGAGGAAGGTCCGGATATCAAGGCAGTCCACGCCAAGCGCCTGGCAACGGATCGCGGCGACTTGCCGTTCGATCTGTGCATCTGGGCCGGCGGCTTCGTCGGGCATTCGCTCGCATGGAACAGCGGACTCAAGGTCAACGATCAGGGCCAGGCGCTGGTCGACACGCAGCTGCGCTCGGTTTCGCATCCCGGTGTGCACGTCATCGGCGATCTCGCCACGATCGCGCCACAGCTCCAGCCGCAGATGCCGATGGGCTGCAAGAGCGCGATGCCCGCGGGCGCCTGGGCAGCCGAGAACATCGCGCGGCAGTTGCGCGGCGAGTCTGAGCAATCCTTGCAATACGCCGTGCCATTTTTCTGCGTGAGCCTCGGTCGGCGCGACGGGCTGGTGCAGATGGCAGCCAAGGACGGGTCGATGACCGGACGCGCGCTCACGCATCGCCGTGGCGCGTGGTTCAAGGAATTCATCTGCCGCAGCACCCTGTGGGCGCTGAAGATGGAGCGCCTCGGCATCTCCGGTATTCAGTGGGTGAAGAGCCGGCCGGCGTCCGAGATCGAGGCGCCGCAAGCGAGTTGAAGCTAGAATTCTCCCGCCGCTCTTCAGGGAGAATTCGCATGAACCGCTTCCTCGCAGCCGGCCTCGCGCTGGTTCCATTCGTCGTTCACGCGCAATCCGCACCTGCGCCGTCCGCCGAGCTCGCGGCGCGCGTCAAGGCGATGGCGGAGATTCCCAGCACGTTCAGCGCCAAGTATTCGCGCGATGGCAAACGCATCGCGTTTCTCAGCAATCGCAGCGGGACGCCGCAGGTGTGGGTGGTCGATGCTGCGGGTGGCGAGCCGAAGCAGGTCACGCAGGGCGTCGATCCGGTCGGCTCGGTCGAGTGGTCGCCCGTCGAGGATCGGATTGCGTACGACGTCGCACGCGGCGGCGGCTTCAACGCGCAGGTGTACTACAGCAAGCCCGATGGCACCGACGTCAAGCGCATCACGAGCGGCGGCAAGGAAGACAACTTCTCAGGCGCCTTCGCGCAGGACGGTCGCTACTTTTTCCGCTCCGCGCAGCGCGATCCGCAGTTGCCGGATTCGTGGATCTACGACCCGAAGGCCGACAAGTCGACGATGGCAATCCAGTCGCAGGGGTTCGGCGGCATCGTTGACATCCAGCGGCCGGCCAAGCGCGCGTTGATCAGCCGGCTCGTCACGCGCGGCAACGACAACTACTACCTGCACGATCTGCAGACGCATCAGGAGATTCTGCTGACGCCGCATGAAGGGCCGGCGCTGGTCGGTGGCGAGCTCGCGCCGGATGGCAGCGCGGTTTACCTCGTGCACAACCTCGGGCGCGATCGGCAGGTCGTGTCGGGGATCCCGATCGATGCCGCGGGCAAGCCCGGTGCGATGACGGTGATCGCGGAGCGCGCTGATGCCGAAGCGGACAATTTCACGGTCAGCGATGACGGCCGGCGCGCAGTGATCGTTTGGAATGTGAATGGTCGGAGCGAGCTGGAGCTGGTGTCGTTGCCTGACGGCAAGCGCACGCCGTTTGCGCAGGCGCCGGGCGAAGTGGTTGCTGTGAGCGATTTTTCGCCCGACGGCAGCCGCGTAGCGCTGAACGTCACCGGCGCCGCCCGGCCCCAGGGCGCGTGGCAGTACGAATTCGCTTCGCAGCGTTACACGCAGATTGCGCCGGTCAAGATGCCGGGTGTGGATCTGCAGGCACTCGTAAGTCCCGAGCTGCGCAAATACAAAGCGCAGGACGGACTCGAGCTGTCTGGCTGGCTGTATCTGCCGAAGGGTTTCAAGCAGCCGGGCCCGGTCGTGCTGAGCTTCCACGGCGGGCCGGAAGGGCAGGAGCGTCCGGTGTTCCGGGCGGACTACCAGGCCATCCTCGCGCAAGGCATCGCGGTATTCGCGCCGAACATTCGCGGCTCGTACGGTTTCGGCAAGAAATTTCTCGCGCTCGACGATCGCGAGAAGCGCGTCGACGCGAACCGCGACGTCTACGATTCG
>Ga0207689_10005797_pt1 | contig 10958 bp, 8 predicted proteins | sample KBSMisM52_FD_184312 | JGI IMG/M metagenome (GOLD analysis project Ga0207689, IMG submission 184312) | Miscanthus rhizosphere microbial communities from Kellogg Biological Station, Michigan, USA - KBS Miscanthus M5-2 (SPAdes) (version 2) | ecosystem: Host-associated > Plants > Roots > Rhizosphere... | reverse complement strand
GGTGTTGGAGTGATCTGCATGGGCGCGGCGTTCATCGGGCGCGACACCTGGCGCTATTCCGTGGTCGCAGTCATCGTCGGAACGCTGTTCCTGCTCATTGGAGCCATCGGGAATCGTCGCTATTTCGCGCAGGCGATCGCGAACCGGGGAGCGCTGCGTCGACGTAACCGGCCGTCATAACAGTAGGTTAGCCGTCACGCTAGTTTTCGGGCATGTCGAGCTCCACGTACGTGCTGCCCCGAATTCGCGCGACGACGATTCTCGCCGTTCGCCGGAACGGCAAGGTGGCGATTGGCGGCGACGGTCAGGTCACGGTCGGTGAGACCGTGATGAAGTCGCACGCCCAGAAGGTTCGTCTGATTCGCGGCGGGAAGATCGTCGCCGGATTCGCCGGCGCCGCCGCCGACGCCATGACGCTGTTCGAGAAGTTCGAGGAAAAGCTCGAGCGCTACCCCGGCAACATGCCTCGGGCGGCGGTCGAGCTGGCCAAGGACTGGCGGAGCGACCGCGTGCTTCGCCGACTCGAGGCGTTGCTCATCGTTGCCGACAGGGAGCACGGCTTCATCGTCTCGGGCACCGGTGAGCTGATCGAGCCCGACGACGGCATTCTCGCGATCGGCTCGGGCGGATCCTACGCTCTCGCGGCGGCACGCGCACTGGTCGACAACTCGACGCTCGATGCGCCCGAGATTGTGAAGCGCGCGATGAAGATCGCCGGCGATATCTGTATTTACACGAACACCAATATATCGGTACTGGAGACGACCTGACGCGCGGATTCATCGCGATTCGGGGAACTCAACCCTCGGTGGTCTCAGGTCCCTGGTCTCTGGTCTCAGGTTGAACGCATGCCTTCTCCCCGTACTCAGCAAGCTCTCGCTCGTCTCGCCGACCTGACGCCTCGTCAGATCGCGAGCGAGCTCGATCGTTACATCGTCGGCCAGGCCGATGCGAAGAAGGCGGTCGCTATCGCGTTGCGCAATCGGTGGCGACGCCAGCGCGCGCCCGAATCGATTCGCGAGGAGATCTCGCCGAACAACATCATCCTCATCGGTCCCACCGGGGTGGGGAAGACGGAGATCGCTCGCCGGCTGGCCAAGCTCGCCGGTGCGCCGTTCATCAAGGTCGAGGCATCCAAGTTCACCGAAGTCGGCTACGTGGGACGCGACGTCGAGTCCATGGTGCGCGATCTCGTCGAGAGCGCGATCGACATGGTGCGGAGCGAGCGCGAGTCGGAGGTCGAAGACCTCGCGCACGAGCGCGTCGATGAGCGCTTGCTCGACCTCTTGTTGCCGCCGCCTCCCCCCTCTCCCGCGCCAACACCGACGGAGAAGAGTGAGCCTGGTCAGGCCAACGGTCACGGCGCCAAGTCCGAGGACGACGCGCTCGGCGTGTTCCTCGTCTCGGGCAGCGGCGCCGTCATCAAGGAGCAGGTGGACACGGCGCAGGAGCGCTACAAGCGCACGCGCGAGAAGCTCAAGAACCTTCTACTCGACGGAAAGCTCGAGGAGCGAGAAGTGGAGGTCGAGGTGACGCCGGCGTCCGCGCCGATGTTCGACGTTCTCGCCTCGCAGGGCGCGCCCGAGGGCATGGACAACATCTCCGACATGCTCAAGGAGATGCTGCCCAAGCGAAAAAAGAAGCGGACGGTGAAGGTCAGCGAAGCACGACGCATACTTTTCGAGCAAGAGCTCGAAAAGCTGATTGATCTAGAAGACGTCACCGCCGACGCGCTCGAACGTGTAGAGACGCTCGGCATCATCTTCCTCGACGAGATCGACAAGATTGCCGGCGAGCGCTCGCAGATGGGCGGGCCGGACGTCTCACGCGAGGGTGTGCAGCGCGACCTCTTGCCGATCGTCGAAGGCTCGAACGTGCAGACGAAGTACGGCATGGTGAAGACCGACCACGTGCTGTTCATCGCCGCCGGCGCGTTTCACGTGTCGAAGCCGAGCGATCTGATTCCCGAGCTTCAGGGCCGCTTCCCGATCCGCGTGGAGCTGAAGCCGCTCACGGAGCAGGACTTCGTGCGCATCATGACCGAGCCGGAAAACGCGCTCACCAAGCAGTACGCCGCGCTCGTCGAAGCCGATGGGGCGAAGCTCGATTTCAATGCCGACGGCATCGCGGAGATCGCTCGTATTGCCGCGCTCGTCAACGAACGCATGGAAAACATCGGTGCGCGGCGGCTTCATACGGTTATGACGACGCTGCTCGAAGACGTCCTGTTCGACCTTCCCGACCAAGCCCACAATGGCTCGATCGTCGTCGATCAGGCGAGGGTTCGCGAGCGGCTCAAGGCTGTGGTGGAGGATGAAGACTTGAGAAAGTATATCCTATAGTGGTGCTCGGGTTTGGTGCGCATTAATCGCGTCAAGCGTTTGAGCGGACTTTTGGTCTCAGGTCTCTGGTCTCTGGTCCCAGGTTGAAACGTCGCCACCGCCGTTACACCTGAGACCCGAGACCAGGGACCTGAGACCGACACTTCTCACTCCGAGAGAGACGTCGATTAGTGCGGACGAGTGTTTACCACACACCGAACTCGATCCCCCATTGAATTGGCCTGCGCGGTGATTAGAGTTCGCCGCACGCTCCATTGAGTAGCACGGGCAGGTGTTCATCCGAAGTGTGACGCGCGCGCGTTGACGTCGTTTGAGGGCCCCCCGCGCGTCCCGGTGGATGTCAAAGTAGGACTGCGCTGAGGTCGCCGCGCGCTCGAGAGTCGAGCCGACCACGTGTGTTGTCCCGTGTTCCCACTGCTCCACCAGAACCTCCCCGTTCGTTCGCGGCTTCGCGCACGCCCATAGGCGTCGTCGAGGGGCGCGCGCGCGACGGTGTTGGCACCAACACCCTATGAGGACAGTCATGATGACAGCGTTCCAAACGTGGCGAGCGGGCAAGGGCCTGCGCGCTACGCTTGCCCTGTTGGCGTTGGTCGCGTTGCCCGCTGCGGCGCGCGCCCAGGCCACGATCACGGGTAAGGTCACCGCGGCCGGCCAGCCGCTCGTCGATGCGCGCGTGCTCGTGCGCGGCACGAGCCTGGCAACCAACACCAACGGGGCCGGGGAGTACACCCTGCGCAACGTACCCGCCGGCACGCAGTCGCTCGAGATGCTTCGCGTCGGCTACCGCGCGCAGAACGCGACGGTCGCGCTGACGGCGGGGCAGAGCAAGGAAGTCAACTTCACGACCGAAGCGGCGGTCATTCAGCTGCAGGAGATCGTGACGACCGCCACGGGCCAGCAGCGCCGCGTGGAGTTGGGCAACGCGATCGGCGGCGTCGGCGACGTGAGCAAGCGCGTCGAAGAGTCGCAGGTCAAGAACGTTGCGGACCTCCTCGTCGCGAAAGCCGCGGGTGTCTCGGTGCTGCCGGGTAACGAGACCGGCTCGAGCGCCGTCGTTCGCATTCGCGGCACCAACTCGCTCTCGCTGTCCAACGCGCCGATCTACGTCGTCGATGGCGTGCGTATGATCTCGAGCTCCGTCGGCGTCGCCACGGGTGGCACGACGACGAGCTTCATCAACGACCTCAATCCCGACGACATCGAGGACATCGAGATCGTGAAAGGTCCCTCGGCCGCCACGTTATATGGGACCGACGCGGCCAACGGCGTCATCGTCATCACCACGAAAAAAGGCCGCGCCGGCTCGACGCGCTGGTCGTACTACGGCGAAAAGGGTGTGGTCAGCGATCGCAACAACTATGCGGACCAGTACGCGGTGTTCGGCAAGAACGCGGCTGGCACCACCACGCGCTGCGTCCTCGAAACGATCGCCAACAAGACCTGCTTCCCGGACAGCACCTCCTCTTTCAACCCGATGAAAGACCCGGAGCTGTCGCCGGTGCACAGCGGTCACCGTGATTCGTACGGCGCGAACGTCTCCGGCGGCTCGGACGCCGTCCGCTTCTTCGTCAGCGGCGACATGGAGAACGAGATCGGCCCGATCAAGATGCCGGCGTTCGCCCGCGCGTTCCTCGACTCGATCGGTGATCCCGCGAAGGATCACGAGATCTACCCGGAAGCGTTCCAGCGTCAGACGGTTCGCGCGAACCTCAACGCCGCGCTGAGCCCGACGTTCGACCTCGGCGTCAACTCCGCGTGGACGAACCGCAACCAGCGTCTTCCACAGACCGACAACAACACCGTTTCGATCTTCGCGACCGCGCTCAAGAACCCGGGCTTCCGTCCGTCGGCTATCTGCCGCACGAACACTGCAGCGTGCCTCGGCTACTCGCCGATCGGCTCGCTCGGCGAAGACTTGCGCGGCTACGCCAACTATATGCCCTCGCAGACCTTCCAGGACAAGCTCTGGGAAGGTGTGCAGCGCTTCAACGGCAGCGTCGACGCCAATTGGCGTCCGTATGCCTGGATGCAGAACAGCGGAAGCGTCGGCGTCGACGTCGCGTCGCGCAGCGACTGGGAGATGTGCAAACTGAGCCAGTGCCCGAACTCCGGCACCACGCGCCAAGGCTTCGTCTCCGATCAGCATTCGATCAACCGCAACTTTTCGGCGAAGTTCGTGAGCAACGGATCGTGGCAGGCGGCCCAGTGGGCGAACCTGAAGACGACCGTCGGCGCCGACTACACGAACACCATGAGCGAGTTCACGGCGTCGAGCGGCACGAATCTACCGCCGGGCGCGCAGAACGTCGGTCAGGCCGCGGTGAAGAGTGGCTCGAACCAGCTCCAGACCGCGAACAAGACACTCGGCGTCTACGTGCAGGAGCAGGCTGGTTTCCGCGATCGCCTCTTCGTCACGGCGGCCGTGCGCTCCGACCAGAACAGCGCGTTCGGCACGAAGTTCCAGCGCGTGTTTTACCCGAAGCTCAGCGCGTCGTACCTCATCTCCGACGAGAGCTTCTTCCCCAAGTATCAGTGGCTCGATCAGCTCCGCTTGCGCACGGCGTACGGCGCCTCCGGCGTGCAGCCGGGCGCGACGACCGCGCTCCAAACCTTCTCGGCCGTGACGCGTACCGCGAACGCGACGACGCCCGGCAACGCGACGGGCACAGATCTCCCGGGGCTCGCGATGAACGCGCTCGGCAACCCGAACCTCAAGCCGGAAACGTCGGCTGAATGGGAAGGCGGCTTCGAGTCGCGCATGTTCAACAACCGCGCGACGGTCGACTTCACGTACTACTACAAGAAGACGAAGGACGCGCTGATCGCGCAGCCGATCGCCGCCTCCGCCGCGCCGTCGGCGACGACGATCACCGGCAACTTCGGCTCGATCATGAACAAGGGCGTCGAAGCCGTCGTGAACCTCACGGTCATGGATCGCCGCAACTTCGGTTGGGACATGACGTGGAACGGCTCGCACACCACTAACAAGATCCTCTCGCTCGGCGTCGATGCCACCGGCAAGCCGAACCCGACAATCGGCACGGGCACGACGCGTGATTCGGTCGGTCTGCCGGCCAACGGCTGGTTCTTCAAGCCGTACACGTACGCCGACAAGAATGGCGACGGGTTGATCGACGACAGCGAAGTGACGGTGGGCTCGAGCGACCAGTACATGGGGTACTCGCAGCCGCGCGACATCCTGTCGATCCAGAACGGCTTCGACCTATTCGGCAAGAAGCTGCGCCTCACCGGGCTGCTCGACTACAAGGGCGGGTTCAGCGTCTACAACCAGACGGTGCAGTTCTACTGCTCGAATCAGCCGACGTGCTACGAAGAGACGAACACCGGTACGCCGCTCTGGCGGCAAGCGCGCGTCATCGCGCAGCGCTACACGGCGACGAAGACGCAGGCCGGCTACCTCGAGAACGGCCAGTTCTGGCGCCTGCGTGAAGTGTCGGCGATTCTGTCGCTCCCGCAGCAGCTGGCGGCCCGCGCGCGCGCCAAGGACGCGAGCCTCGTGTTCGCTGCCCGCAACCTCCACATCTGGACGAAGTACACGGGCACCGATCCGGAGTCGAACTACGCCACCGGTGACGTGCAGACCGATTTCGAGACGGCCGCGCCGCCTTCGTACTTCACCGTCCGTCTCAATCTCCACTTCTAAGCGTTACTGAGGATTATTCGATGAAGCGATATCAGCCACGCGTCCGGGCGGCTCTTGCCGCCGGCGCGGCCGGCCTCGGATTGATGCTCGGCGGTTGCAGCGTGAAGGACGAGCTCCTCGCGCCGCAGCAGCCCGGTGTCATCAGCCCGGGTGACGTAATTGGACCCACCGGTGCCGACGGTCTCTACGTCGGCGCCGTGGGCAACTTCAAGAACGCGCTGCTCGGCGGCAGCTCGAACACCGAGACGATCTGGCAGTTCGCCGGCCTGATGACCGACGAGTTCAAGTCGGCCGACACGTTCTCGCAGCGCAACGACGCCGATCAGCGCACGACGCAGACCAACGACGCGCAGCTCTCGCCGATCTACACGTCGCTGCAGCAGGCCCGCGGCTACTCGCGCACGGCGCTTGGCTACCTCCAGCAATACAAGCCGACGAGCTCGAACGCGCAGCAGGCGGAAATGCTGTTCACGATCGCCTTCGCCGAAATGCAGCTGGGCGAAGACTTCTGCAACGGCATCGCGCTCGGTGAGACGGTGAACGGCGTTCCGCAGTACACCGCGCCGCTGGCGGCAAAGGACGTCTTCACCGCGGCGCTCGCCCGCGTGGACTCGGGCCTCGCGCTCGCGACCGGCGCGGATGCCGCGACCATGCAGGTGAAGAACGCACTGCTCATCACCAAGGGCCGCCTCCTCGTGGACCTCGGTCAGTTCCCCGCGGCTGCTGCCGCGGTCGCCGCGGTTCCGGTCACGTTCCAATACGCCGGCACGTACTCGCAGACCACCAACGACAACGGCTGGTGGATCATGACGACGAGCAGCAAACGCTACACGGTCGGCGACAGCGTCGACGCCGCGGGCAGAATCGACAACGCGATTCCGTTCGTATCGGCGAAGGATCCGCGTGTGCCGACGACGGCGAACGGCAAGGGCTTCGACACGACGACGCCGTTCGTTGGGCAGAGCATCTGGAACCGCGATGATCCAATCGCGATCGTGGACGGTCTCGACGGCCAGCTCATTCAGGCCGAAGCGAAGCTGAACGCGAGCGACATCGCCGGCATGACGGCGATCTTGAACGCGCTCCGCGCCGCGCCGCCGACGCAGGGCATCTTCAAGCCGTCGGGCGCGCTCGCTCCGCTCACCGCGCCCCTGACCCAGGACGCCGCGGTCTCGCTCTACTTCCGCGAGAAGGCCTTCTGGACCTTCGGCCGCGGCCAGCGCCTCGGCGACCTCCGCCGCCTCGTTCGTCAGTACGGCCGATCGCAGGACAAGGCGTATCCGAGCGGCACGTTCTTCAAGAACGGCTCGTACGGCACGCGCGTCGCCTTCCCGGTGCCGGATCGCGACAAGGCGAACCAGCAGTTCACCGGGTGTATGGATACGAACGCGTAAAAGGCAGGCTCCGCCAGTTTCGTTGGCCCGTCGGTTCTTGGCATCCAAGGATCGGCGGGCCAATCGATTTTTCTCGTCCGACTTTTTCTTTCGCGGATCGTCGTCCTCTTAGCAATCAACTCCTGTATCGGGACGCCCTGCTGAACTACTTGACGCAGAGGCGCAGAGGCGCAGAGGCGCAGAGGCGCAGAGGCGCAGAGGCGCAGAGGCGCAGAGGCGCAGAGGCGCAGAGGAGCAGAGGCGCGGAGGAGCGCCGAAGGCGCACACGGTTCCTCGCACAACGAGCCCGGACGAACTTTTCTTGGGGACAACCGCTCGGGAAGCCACGAGGGACAACCCGAGCGGCTGTTCCCAAAGAAATCCCGGCTCGTGGCGCGCGGAGTTGGACCGATCGACGAGCCCTCTGCGCCTCCGCGGCTCTGCGTCCTCTGCGTTAAGTAGTTCATCAGCGCATCCCGGTAGAGGGCTCACGTCCGGGCGCATAGAACTCGCCCCCCGGTCTAGATAAATTCAGGAACGGTCCCGAGATCGCTCGGACCGTCCCAAATCTTACGCGCCAAACTGGAATGCCCTCAGCTTCGCCCGCTGTACGCAGAGCTCGCCGCGACGAGGAGTCGCTCCGCGATCACCGCGACTTTCTCGCGATCCCCGATTTCACGACCGACGAGCTGTACGCGCTGTTCGACTTGGCCGAGCGAATGCGCGATGGGCGGTACGACAACAAGCCGCTCAAGGGCAAGTCGCTGGCGATGATCTTCATGAAGTCGAGCACGAGGACTCGCGTCTCGTTCGAGGTTGGAACGTACCAGCTCGGCGGCCACGCGCTCTTCCTGTCGCCGCGCGACGTTCAGCTCGGCCGGGGTGAGCCGATCGCCGACACGGCGCGGGTCCTCTCGCGTTACGTGGACGGAATCATGATTCGCACGTTCGCGCACCAGGATATCGAGGAGCTCGCGAAGTACGCCGACATACCGGTGATCAACGGGCTCACCGATCTGCTCCATCCCTGTCAGGTGCTCGCCGATCTTCTCACCGTGCGCGCCGAATTCGGAAAGATCGATAAGCTCAAGGTGGCGTGGATTGGCGACGGCAACAACATGGCGAACTCGTGGATCAACGCCGCCTACCGGTTCGGCTTCGATCTCGACATCGCCTGCCCGGAGGGCTACGAGCCGGCGGATCATTTGCTCGAGCGCGCGCAGAAGAACGCCAAGGTGCGCATCGTACGCGATCCGGCCGAAGCGGCCGGCGGCGCGCACGTCGTGAACACCGACGTGTGGGCGTCGATGGGGCAGGAGGACGAGCAGAAGGAGCGACAGCGCTCCTTCAAGGGCTTCACGGTGAACAAGAAGCTGATGTCCGCCGCCGACAAGAAAGCCATCTTCTTGCACTGCTTGCCGGCGCACCGCGGCGAAGAAGTATCTGCCGACGTCATCGACGGACCGCAGAGTCGGGTGTGGGATGAAGCGGAGAATCGCCTGCACATCCAGAAGGCGATCATGGCCGCACTGATTGGAAAGGAGTCGGTCGGGCGCTAGTCGCGGCGTGGCCGCCGAAAATCACCAGTGTGATTCCCAGCACAGTGAATTGGCGCCGGCGCATCTAGAATCCCGCGCCGCTCGCGACCGAGGCAACCGATGTAGGCTCCGACAGCCCCGGCGGCGTCTCCCCACCCGAGGTCGCCATGCATCGCGACTGTCGTACGCCCGTCACCTGATTTCTTTCAGCAGTACTATCCCGGCTACGTCACGGAGGCGATGCCGGCCGCCGCGCAGGGCCACAGCGCGCATCGCACCACACCGGCGCTGTTTGGTTTCGGATTGTTGGAAGCCATTCCCGCCAGCACCATCATCGCTCTCGCCGACAAGAACGCGGCGAGCGGCGGTCCGGTGAAAGGACGCGCCAACGTCGTCAGCGGACAGCTGCTGCGATTCGGTCGAAAGGCGACCGACGCGACATTGCTCGGCTTCAATGCCGGGGCGTTTCAGAACGAGATGGGCGTCACGACCAATCTCGCGTTGGCCGAGCAATCACTCGACGGTGTAATCCCCTTTCCGTTCGACATCACCATCGATCCGGTCGTCGGCGCCGAGCTGAGCGACGACGACCTGGCGCTCGCCACCGACTTCATCCGCTTCCTCCGGCCGCCGCCTCAGGCAAAGGTGAGTGGTCCGGCAACCGACGGCCGCGAGCTGTTCTCGTCGATCGGTTGCGCGAGCTGTCATGTGTCCTCGCTGCGAACGGGGCCGTCGGCCATCGGCGCGCTCAACAACGTGAAGGTCGACGCCTTTACCGACCTTCTTCTCCACGACATGGGTGCGGGTTTGGCCGACATCTGTCGCGGAACCGCCGGACCGTCCGAATTCCGAACGGAGCCGTTGATGGGGCTACGATTCCGAACGCACTTTCTCCATGACGCGAGGTCGGCGACGCTGGAAGACGCGATCGCGCAGCACGGCGGGGAAGCCGCGGCTTCACGCGACCGCTTCAGTGGTCTCTCGGCGAACCAGCGGGCCGCGGTCATTGCGTACTTGAACACGCTGTGACGACGGCTATCGGTTGGGCTCCTAACTCGCTGACCGAAGGTTAGCCTAAAGTCCAGCTGACCGAAGGTTAGCCTAAAGTCCAATAGAAGCACTGCCCCGCGAGCGGATCATCAGTTCTGTGTCCGCCTTTGGGGCTTGGGTGACCGCATCCAACGACGCTCGTTCGACAACTCGTGGAACCGGAGCAGCGTCGTGGGTCGGCATCGTCGACGACGACGACTCGTTGCGCATGGCGCTCGCCCGCGCCCTTCGCGTCAACGGCATCCGTGTCGAGACCTTCGGGTCGGCTGAAGAATTCCTGCGACGCGATGTCGCCGGCGAGCCCGATTGCATCGTCCTCGACATTCACCTCGGCGGACTGAGCGGATTCGATCTTCAGGATCTGCTCGCCGCCGAAGGGTTCAGACCGCCCATCATCTTCATCACCGCGCACGACGATATGTTCGCCGAGCGCGCGCGCGCCAACGGCGCCAGCGGGTATTTGCGCAAACCGTTCGAGACCAATGCGCTCGTAGCGCTCCTGCGGCCCCACCTGCGTCCCGCCGACTGAGCGCCGTTCCATGATATCTCACAGCCTCGCGCAGGCAACCCGCACGTGCGTGTCGCGCGCACTGGCGGTTTTGGCGATGGGCGTTGCGGCGGCGAGCGCCGTCGCGCAAGGACCGACAACCGCAGCCATCGGCGGCCGCGTCGTCGACGCGAGCGGTCGTGCGCTCGTTGACGTCGAAGTCGTGGTGACCAATCAGGCAACGGGCGTATCGATGCGAGGGGTCTCGCGTTCCGACGGACGCTATCTCGTGAGCGGATTGGAAGTCGGAGGTCCGTACTCCGTCGTCGTCCGGCGGATCGGCTCGCCGATGAACAGAACCTCCGGCCTCTTCTTGAGTTTAGGCCAGAAGCTGAGCGTGGATGTCGCCCTCGAAGAACGGCCGGTCACGCTGCAGGGCATGGAAACGCGCGGGGGGGAGGCCCAGACGAGGTTGTTCTCTCGCGCGCACAAAGGCGCGGA
>Ga0207689_10005794_pt1 | contig 10965 bp, 8 predicted proteins | sample KBSMisM52_FD_184312 | JGI IMG/M metagenome (GOLD analysis project Ga0207689, IMG submission 184312) | Miscanthus rhizosphere microbial communities from Kellogg Biological Station, Michigan, USA - KBS Miscanthus M5-2 (SPAdes) (version 2) | ecosystem: Host-associated > Plants > Roots > Rhizosphere... | reverse complement strand
GGGTGCTGGTGTCCGCCTCGCTCGGCAGCACCGTGGAGTGGGCGGGCAGCAAGAGCACATCGTCGAAGGTCAGGCCGACGGGGGCGAATTTGCCGTCCGGGCTCGGAGGCAGCTGGTCAGTCATGGCACCTTCACCGGGAGTGGCAGCGGGGAATGTATCCATCCTATTGAGACCGGGGATGGCCGGGGCCGAGTGCCCCGAGCTCGCCCGTTCGGCTCTCATGGGCCAGCGCCCGGAGCCGGACCGCGCTGGAACAGGGTGAAGGCCGGGCTTCGTGGAAGCCCGGCCTTCATGGCCGTTGACCGGCCCGCGTGCGGCTTAGTGCGGGTGGCTGTGCCCGTGGCCGTTGGCCGCGGGGGCCTTCTCTTCCTCCGGCTTCTCAACCACCAGGGTCTCGGTGGTCAGCAGCATGCCGGCGATCGAGGCGGCGTTCTGCACAGCGGACCTGGTCACCTTCACCGGGTCGATGACGCCCTGGGCCACCAGGTCGCCGTATTCGCCGGTGGCGGCGTTGTAGCCCTGCCCGGCGGGCAGGCCGGCGATCTTGGCCACCACGACCGAGCCTTCCTGGCCCGCGTTCAGCGCGATCCAGCGGGCGGGCTCGGTCAGCGCGCGCTGCACGACCCGGACACCGGTGGCCTCGTCGCCCGTGCGGCCGAGGTCGCCGAGGTCGGTGGACACGTGCACCAGGGCGCTGCCGCCACCGGGGATGATGCCCTCCTCGATGGCCGCCCGGGTGGCCGAGATGGCGTCCTCAAGGCGGTGCTTCTTCTCCTTGAGCTCCACCTCGGTGGCCGCCCCGACGCGCAGGATGCAGACGCCGCCGGACAGCTTGGCCAGCCGCTCCTGCAGCTTCTCGCGGTCCCAGTCGGAGTCGGTGTTGTCGATCTCGGTGCGGATCTGCCTGATCCGGTCCTCGATCGCCTGCTTGTCACCGGCTCCGTCCACGATCGTGGTGTTGTCCTTGGTGACGACGATCCGGCGGGCGCGGCCCAGGTCCTCCAGGCCGACCGACTCCAGCTTGATGCCGAGGTCCTCGCTGACGACGGTCCCGCCGGTCAGCGTGGCGATGTCGGCCAGCATGGCCTTGCGGCGGTCACCGAAGCCGGGCGCCTTCACGGCCGCCACGTTGAGCAGGCCGCGGATCTTGTTCACCACGATGGTGGCCAGCGCCTCGCCCTCGATGTCCTCGGCGATCACCAGCAGCGGCCTCTTCACCTGCGCGATCTTCTCGAGCAGCGGAAGGAAGTCGGCCATCGAGGAGATCTTGGCCTGGTGCACCAGGACGTACGCGTCCTCGAGCACCGCCTCGAGACGCTCCGCGTCGGTGATGAAGTACGGCGAGATGTAGCCCTTGTCGAACTGGAGGCCTTCGGTGAACTCCAGCTCAAGGCCCATCGTCGGCGACTCCTCGACGGTGATCACACCGTCCTTGCCGACCTTGGCGAACGCCTCGGCGATCAGCTCGCCGATCTTGGGGTCCTGCGCGGAGATCGTCGCGACGTGCGCGATCTCGGTCTGCTCTTCCACGTCACGCGCGACGGCGAGCAGCCGCTCGGACACCGCCGCGGCGGCGGCGTCGACACCACGCTTGAGGTCCATCGGGTTGGCCCCGGCCGCGACCGACCGGAGCCCGTGGTGCACCATCGCCTGGGCCAGGACGGTTGCCGTCGTGGTGCCGTCCCCGGCGATGTCGTTGGTCTTGGTGGCGACCTCCTTGGCGAGCTGGGCCCCGAGGTTCTCGTACGGGTTCTCCAGCTCCACCTCCTTCGCGACGGTCACGCCGTCGTTCGTGATGGTGGGGGCGCCCCATTTCTTGTCAATGACGACGTTGCGGCCACGCGGGCCCAGCGTCACCTTGACGGCGTCGGCGAGCTTGTCCACGCCGCGCTCAAGCGAGCGCCGCGCGTCCTCGTCGAACTCCAGGATCTTGGGCATTTACTACCTCAACCTACGGTTGGATCGAGTTCTCAGTCAGCGTGCCGACGCGCTCCGGCGGCCTGAGCCACCGGAGCGCGCGGACACGAACTACTTGTCGATGACGGCAAGTACGTCGCGAGCGGAGAGCACGAGGTAATCCTCGCCCGCGTACTTCACCTCGGTGCCGCCATACTTGCTGTACAGCACCACGTCGCCGACCTTGACATCGATCGGCACGCGCTTGGTTCCCGCGTCGTCGAAGCGACCCGGACCAACCGCAAGGACTTCGCCCTCCTGGGGCTTCTCCTTCGCGGTGTCCGGGATCACCAGGCCGGATGCCGTGGTCTGCTCGGCTTCGAGCGGGCGAACCACGATCCGGTCTTCGAGCGGCTTGATAACTACTTTGGTGGCGGTCGTCACGATCTGACCTCCCCCTCCGGAAAGGCTAATGGCGAGTCGTTACTAGAGAGGGCGAGCGTGGCGGCCTGCCGTCGCGGGTGCCAGACTGCCTCGTCGCATTAGCACTCTACTTCATCGAGTGCTAATCCGGAACAGTAGTGCGCCTGGGCGGGCACGTCAAACGAGCGAGCGGGCACCAATCGGATTGTTTCGCTCTCCGTACACAAGCAATTACTAGGAGCTATTAGAGTTGACCGGTCCCCGGTGCCAACGGGACCGAACTGCCGGATGGAACGGCAGAGCCACCGGGATGGGCCACCCCTTCTGAAGGAGCATCATGGATCAGCCGGGAAACCACATCCTGCTTCGCGGAAACCGGCCAGCCGCGACGGCAGCAGGGAGGGCAGCCGCATCTGACGCCGCAAAGGCGTTGGCCTGGGGGGATATCGTGAGCGGTATGTCCCAGGTGTCCTTGGCGCGGGAGTACGCGGAAAAGCTGGACGCGGATGATCCCCTGGCCGGGTTCCGTGACCGGTTCACGCTGGACGACCCGTCCCTGGTCTACCTGAACGGCAACTCACTCGGCCCGCTCCCCCGGGCCACGCTGCGGCGGCTCGAGGAAGTGATCCGGCAGGAGTGGGGTACGGCGCTGGCCCGGTCCTGGGATCATTGGGTGGACCTGCCCGCCCGGGCAGGCGACGCGGTCGGCAGGCTGACCGGCGCCGCGCCCGGCCAGGTGCTGGTGGCCGACAACACCACGGTGAACCTGTACAAACTGGCCTGCGCTGCTCTCGACGCCAGGCCGGGGCGGCGCGTGATCGTCACCGACCAGGACAACTTTCCCAGCGACCGCTACGTGCTGGAAGGAATCGCGGCCCAGCGCGGCGCCGAGCTGCGCATGCTGAGCACCGACATCGACCAGGGCCTGGACCCCGGTGCGGTGCGCGCCGCGGTGGACGAGGACACCGCGCTGGTCAGCCTGTCCCACGTGGCGTACCGCAGCGGCGCGCTGGCCGACATGGCGGCCATCACCGAGATCGTGCACCAGGCCGGGGCGCTGATGCTCTGGGATCTGTGCCACTCGGTCGGCGCGGTGCCCGTCGAGCTCGACCGCTGTGACGTGGACCTGGCGGTCGGCTGCACCTACAAGTACCTCAACGCGGGTCCCGGCGCGCCCGCGTTCCTCTACGTCTCGGCCCGGCTGCGCGAGGTGCTGCGGCAGCCGATCTGGGGCTGGTTCTCCCAGCACGACCAGTTCGCCATGGGACCCAGGTACGACCCGGCGGCCGGCGTCGCCAAGTTCATGACGGGCACCCCGTCCATCCCGGGAACCGCCGCGGTCGAGGAGGGCGCCCGGCTGCTGCTCGAGGCCGGCCCGGACGCGATGCGGACCAAGAGCCAGCAGCTGACCAGCTATCTCATCGAGCTGGGGGATGCCTGGCTGGAGCCGCTCGGTTGCGCCCTGGCCACCCCGCGGGACGGCAGCCGCCGCGGCGGCCACGTCACGTACCGCCATCCGCGCGCCGAGAGGCTCGTCGAGCTACTCGCTGAGGCCAACATCGTCACCGATTACCGCACCCCGGACCGGCTCAGGTTCGGCCTGCCCCCGCTCACCACCCGTTACACCGACGTCTGGGCCGCCGTCGCCGCCACCCGCGCCATCATCGAGACCGAACACTGCGAGAGCCATGACTGAACCCGTCACCTACTCCGGTTACCTGCGCCTGGACCAGTTGCTGTCCGCGCAGCAGCCGAAGTCGAGCGAGCACGACGAGATGCTCTTCATCGTCATCCACCAGATCTACGAGCTGTGGTTCAAGCAGCTGCTGCACGAGTTCGGCAAGGTGCAGACCGAGCTCGAGGCCGGCAGCACCACGCACGCCATGCGCACGCTGCGCCGGACACTGGCCATCCTGAAGATCGTGGTGGCCCAGCTCGACGTGCTGGAGACCATGACGCCCACCCAGTTCACCCGGTTCCGCGACTGGCTCGGCACCTCGAGCGGCTTCGAGTCGGCACAGTTCCGCGAGCTGGAAGCCGTGCTCGGCCGCCGGGACCGGATGATGGTCGCGCAGTACGACCAGGGCAGCGCCGAACGGGAACGGATCACCGCGGCGATGTCGCGGCCGTCGCTGTTCGACTCCTTCGTCCGCTACCTGGCCGGGCAGGGCTATGACGTGCCATCCGAAATCCTGCATCGCGACGCCAGCGCGCCCAGCGAACCCTCGGACGCGATGCAGCAGGTGCTGAAGAAGGTCTACGACGACGACACCGACGCGACCGCGGTGTGCGAGCTCCTCGTCGACGTGGACGAGGGCATGCAGGAATGGCGCTACCACCACGTCAAGATGGTGGAGCGGACGATCGGCGGCCGGCGCGGCACCGGCGGCTCGGCCGGGGCGACGTACCTGCGATCCACGCTCGGCCAGCCGACCTTCCCCGACCTGTGGGCGGTCAGGACCATGGGCTAAGCCCGCCCTCGGTCGGCCAGTACGCCATGAAGCCCGGGATCCATTGCGTTCTAGCGCACTGGATTCCCGATTCCATTGCGTCCGGGACCAATATGCGTCCCCGTACCAGACCTCATTCCCACTCGATCGTGGCCGGCGGCTTGCTGGTGACGTCGAGCACCACGCGGTTGATCTCGGGGACCTCGTTGGTGATCCGGGTGGAGATCCGGGCCAGCACGTCGTCCGGCAGCCGGGCCCAGTCCGCGGTCATCGCGTCCTCGCTGGTCACCGGGCGCAGCACGACCGGGTGGCCGTAGCTGCGGCCGTCACCCTGGACTCCGACCGAACGCACGTCGGCCAGCAGCACCACCGGGCACTGCCAGATCAGCGTGTCCAGCCCGGCCGCGGACATCTCCTCGCGGGCGATCGCGTCGGCCTCGCGCAGTACCGCGAGGCGATCGGCGGTCACCTCGCCGATGATCCTGATGGCCAGGCCGGGGCCGGGGAACGGCTGGCGGCGGACGATCGCGGGCGGCAGGCCGAGCTCCTCCCCCACCCGGCGCACCTCGTCCTTGAACAGCCAGCGCAGCGGCTCGACCAGCTGGAACTTCAGGTCATCCGGCAGGCCGCCGACGTTGTGGTGGGACTTGATGTTGGCGGTGCCGGTGCCGCCGCCGGACTCCACCACGTCCGGGTACAGCGTCCCCTGGACCAGGAAGTCGCAGGCCTCGCCGTGCTGGCCGGCCTCGGCGGTGATCTCCCGGGCGGCGCGCTCGAAGGCGCGGATGAACTCGCGGCCGATGATCTTCCGCTTCTGCTCCGGATCGACCGCCCCGGCCAGGGCGGACAAGAACGCCTCGGCCTCGGTCGCCACCGTGAGCTTGACGCCGGTGGCGGCCACGAAGTCCTGCTCGACTTGTTCGGCCTCGCCCTTGCGCAGCAGCCCGTGATCCACGAATACGCAGGTGAGGCGGTCGCCGATGGCCCGCTGCACGAGCGCGGCGGCGACCGCGGAGTCCACCCCGCCGGACAGCCCGCAGATGGCCCGGCCGTCGCCGACCTGCTCGCGGATCGCGGTGACCTGCTCCTCGACGATGTTCAGCATGGTCCAGGACGGGCGGCAGCCGGCCAGCTCGAGGAAGCGGGCCAGGATGCGGGCGCCGTGCTCGGTGTGCAGGACCTCGGGGTGGAACTGGACGCCGAACATGCCGTCCGTCACGTTCTCCACCGCGGCCACCGGGGTGGCCTCGGTCCGCGCGGTCACGGCGAAGCCGGGCGGGGCCGCGGTAGCGGTGTCGCCGTGGGACATCCAGACCCGCTGCCTGGCCGGCGTGCCGGCCAGCAGAAGGCCCCCCGGAGGGGGGTCGAGGGGGCCTGGGGGGAAAGATTTCCCCCCAGGAGCAGGGGGGGTCTGGGGGGGATCGTCCCCCCGGAGCAACACTGTCGCGCCGTACTCCCGGGCGCCGGTGTGAGCCACGGTGCCGCCGAGGCCGGCCACCATGAGCTGGAAGCCGTAGCAGATGCCGAGGACCGGCACCCCGGCGTCGAACAGGCCCGCCGGGGCGGGCGGCGCTCCGTCGGCGTAGACGGACGAGGGCCCGCCGGACAAGATGATCGCCTTCGGCCGCTTGGCCAGCATCTCCGCCACCGGCATGGTGGACGGCACGATCTCGGAGTAGACGTGGCACTCGCGTACCCGGCGCGCGATCAGCTGCGCGTACTGCGCGCCGAAGTCGACGACGAGGACGGTGTCAAAGCCACCGGGCACGCTGACCACCTTTCACTCGTGCGGGGCCTCCGAGTCTATCCGTACCTGACCAGCGGAAACCCCGTTCGCGGCGGGGGCCGGGGAGGGCTGGGCCGGGACGGTGGCGGTGACGCGCAAGCGGGCGATGCGGCGGCCGTCGAGTTCGGTCACGGTGATGGTCCGGCCGGCCACCTGGACGGTATCGCCCACCGACGGCAGCGCGCCGAGAGCGGCCAGGACGTAGCCCGCGGCGGTCTCGTACGGGCCCTCGGGCAGCTCGATGCCGGTCTGCTCGCCGAACTCGTCCAGGTTGAGCAGGCCGTCGACCTCCACGTCGCCGGCCGGCAGCCGGGTGGCGTGGTCCTGCTCGATGTCGTACTCGTCCCTGATCTCGCCGATCAGCTCCTCGACCAGGTCCTCCAGCGTGACGATGCCGGCCGTGCCGCCGTACTCGTCGATCACGATGGCCAGGTGGGCGCGCTCGCGGCGCATCTCGGACAGCGAGGAGAGCACGGTCTTGCTGATCGGCAGGTACTTCACCGGCCTCGCGATCTGGCGGACCGGGACCGAGTCCTTGGCTACCCCGGGGCCGAGCAGGTCCCGCACGTGCACGAAGCCGATCACGTTGTCGTAGGTGTCCTGGTAGACCGGCAGCCGCGAGTGCGGCACGCCGGCCGCGATAGCGGCGGCCTCGGCGACCTGCGTCTCCGCGTCCAGGAAGACCACCTCGGTACGCGGCACCAGCACCTCGCGGATCTGCCGCTTGCCGGCGTCGAAGACCTCGCCGACGATCTGCCGCTCGTCCTGGCTGAGCGTCTGCGCGCCGGTCACCAGGTCACGCAGCTCCTCCTCGGTGATGGCCAGGCGGCCCAGCCGGGGATCACCGCCGAGCAGGGCGACGATCAGGTTGGTGCACTTGGTCAGCAGCCAGACCACCGGCCGGGCCAGCACGGCGATCCGGTCCAGCAGCGGCGCGGCCAGCAGCGCCAGCGTGGGCGCGCGCTGCAGCGCGATCCGCTTGGGCGCGAGCTCGCCCAGGACCAGGCTGAAGAACGTGATGCAGATGGTCACCACGATGAACGCGACCGTGCCCGCCCACGCCGACGACAGGTGATACTCCCGGATCAGCCACGACTTGAGGGCCCCGGCCAGGGTCTCGGCCCCGTAGGCGCCCGAGAACAAGGTGGCCAGGGTCACGCCGATCTGCACGGCGGAGAAGAACCGGTTCGGGTCCTGGGCCAGCCGGGCGGCCCGCTGGCCCCGCCTGCCGCGCTTGGTCAGCGCCTTGACCTGGCCTTCGCGCAGCGAGACCAGGGCCATTTCCGAGCCGGCGAAGAACCCCCCGATGAGGATGATGATGAGGACGACGATGATGTCCAGGACGACCTTGCTCATTTCCCCTGCCGCTCGCCTCCGGGGCGCCCGCCGCACGATGTGTCTGGCCAGTCTAGACGGGATAACGTATGTGTCCCGTGGGCACGCAATCAATCTGGACCATCTGGAAATCCAGCACCCGGCTGGCGGACGGGCGGGAGATCGTCTACTTCGACGAGGAGCCCGGGCTCGGCCGCGACCAGGTCGCGGACACCCGGCCGCTGCCGCCGCGGATGCCAGGCCCGCAGCCGCCGCACGGCCGGCCGGAATGGGGGATCCGCTGGGACCGGCTGGCCGGGGAGTGGGTGGTGATCGCGGCGGCGCGCCAGGACCGGACCTTCCTGCCCCCGGCCGACCAGTGCCCGCTCGACCCGTCGGGGCCGGGTCGGCCCACCGAGATACCGGCGGACAACTACGACGTGGTGGTGTTCGAGAACCGCTTCCCCTCGCTGGCCGAACCCCTCGGCCGGTGCGAGGTGGTCTGCTTCACCCCCGACCACGACGCCTCGTTCGCCGAGCTGTCCCCGCGCCGGGTCAGGACCGTGCTCGAGGCCTGGGCGGACCGGACGCAGGCGCTCGGCGCGCTGCCCGAGACCAGGCAGGTGTACTGCTTCGAGAACCGGGGCGAGGAGATCGGCGTCACGCTGCACCACCCGCACGGGCAGATCTACGCGTTCCCGTTCGTGGCGCCGAAGCTGGCCCAGATGGTGACGCAGGCCCGCGAGTACGCGGCCGGCCACGACGGCGCGAACCTGTTCGACGACATGGTCGCGGCCGAAGTGGCGGCCGGGACGCGCGTCGTGACCAGGAACGAGCACTGGGTGGTGTTCGTGCCCGAGGCGGCGCGCTGGCCGTACGAGGTGCGGATATTCCCGCTCGTTCGGGTGCCTGATCTTCCTGGCCTCGATGAGGCGGCCAGGGACTCGTTCGGGCCGCTCTACCTGGACGTGCTGCGCCGGTTCGACGCGCTGTTCGACAAGCCCGCGCCGTACATCGCGGCCTGGCACCAGGCCCCGGTCGGGGACGCGGACGCGCGCGGCCGGTTCGCGGCGCACCTTCAGGTACTGTCGGTCCGGCGCGCCCCGAACAAGCTCAAGTACCTCGCCGGGACCGAATCGGGCATGGGCGTGTGGATCAACGACATCGTCCCTGAAGAGGCGGCGCTACGGCTCAGGGAGGCCTAATCTCATGAGAGTGCTCGTCACCGGCGGGGCCGGTTACATCGGCAGCGTCGTGGCCGGGCAACTGGTCGCGGCCGGGCACGACGTCACGGTGCTCGACGACCTGTCCACCGGGTTCGCCGACGCCGTACCGCCCGGCGCCACGTTCGTCAGGGGCACGCTGCGCGACTGCGCCGCCGAGGTACTCGCCGACGGCATCGAGGCGGTGCTCCACTTCGCGGCCAAGTCGCTGGTCGGCGAGTCGGTGGCGAACCCGGCCAAGTACTGGTCGAACAACCTGGGCGGGACGATCTCGCTGCTCGAGGCGATGCGCGAGATCGGTGTCCGGACGATCGTCTTCTCCTCCACCGCGGCGGTCTACGGCGAGCCCGAGCGGACACCCATTCTCGAGACCGACCCGACGCGCCCGACCAGCCCCTACGGCGCGTCCAAGATCGCGGTGGACACGACGCTGACCGAGTACTGCCGGCTGCACGGGTTCGGCGCGGTCAGCCTGCGCTACTTCAACGTGGCGGGCGCTTACGAGGGCGCGGAAGACAGGTGGGTGGGCGAGCGGCACCACCCGGAGACCCATCTCATCCCGAACGTGCTGGCCGCGACCGATGCCCGGCCCGTGCAGATCTTCGGCGACGACTACCCCACCCCGGACGGGACCTGCGTCCGGGACTACATCCACGTCACCGACCTGGCCGACGCGCACCTGCGCGCGCTGGGGGCCGCCCGCCCCGGCGAGCACCGCATCTACAACCTGGGCAACGGGACCGGCTTCTCGGTCCGCGAGGTGATCGAGGTGTGCCGCGAGGTCACCGGCATCGACATCGCCGCCGAGGTGGGCCCGCGGCGGCCCGGCGACCCGGCCGTGCTGGTCGCCTCGTCCGCCAAGATCCAGTCCGAGCTGGGCTGGCGGGCGTCGCGCGACCTGAGGGCCATGGCCGCCGACGCCTGGCGGTTCATCCTGGCGCGATCGACCCAGTGAGAGCGGTTTCGCTGTTCCGGGAGCGGTTCGGCGGGGAGCCGGACGGCGTGTGGCTGGCCCCGGGGCGGGCCAACCTGATGGGCGAGCACACCGACTACAACGAGGGGTTCGTGCTGCCGTTCGCGCTCGGCCAGGGGGTCACCGCGGCGGCGTCCCGGAACCCTGACCGGGCTGGCCGCCGGCTCACGGTGTGCTCCCGGCAGGAGCCGGGGGACACCGTGGAGGTCGACCTGGACGGCCTGGCTCCCGGCCGGGTGACCGGCTGGGCCGCCTATCCGGCCGGCGTGGCCTGGGCGCTGGAGGCGGCCGGCCACCGGCTGCCCGGCGCCTGCATCGCGATCGACTCCGACGTGCCGGCCGGCGCCGGGCTGTCCTCCTCGGCCGCCCTCGAGTGCGCGACCGCGCTGGCGCTGACCTCGCTGGCCGGCCTGGACGTGCCCCGCGCCGAGCTGGTCACGATCGCCCGCCGGGCGGAGAACGAGTTCGCCGGGGTCCCGACCGGCATCATGGACCAGTCCGCGTCGCTGCTCTGCCGGGCCGGGCACGCGCTGCTGCTCGACTGCCGCACGCTGGAGACCTCCCAGGTGCCGTTCGACCCGAGCGCGGGGGGCGCGGGGCTGCTGCTCATCAACACCCGGGCGCGGCACGAGCTGGCCGACGGGGAGTACGGCCGGCGGCGGGCCGAGTGCGAGGAGGCCGCCCGCCGTCTCGGGATCCGTTCGCTGCGGGACCTAACGGACCTGGCTGATACCGGCTCCCTGACCGATCCTGTGCTGCGGCGGCGCGTCCGCCACGTGTTCACGGACAATCAGCGCGTGCTGGAGGTCGTCGCGCTGCTGCGCGCGTCTCCGGGGCCGTCCGCGGATACGTACCGCGAGATCGGGCGGCTGCTGACGCAGGCGCACGCCTCGCTGCGC
>Ga0207689_10005793_pt1 | contig 10968 bp, 9 predicted proteins | sample KBSMisM52_FD_184312 | JGI IMG/M metagenome (GOLD analysis project Ga0207689, IMG submission 184312) | Miscanthus rhizosphere microbial communities from Kellogg Biological Station, Michigan, USA - KBS Miscanthus M5-2 (SPAdes) (version 2) | ecosystem: Host-associated > Plants > Roots > Rhizosphere... | reverse complement strand
CACGTCACCATCGAGGACATCGCCGAGGCGGCGGACGTGTCACCGCGCACGTTCTTCAACTACTTCCCGTCGAAGGAAGCCGCGCTGTTCGGCACCGATCCGGAGCTGATCCCGGTGCTGCGCGAACGCGTGATTCACACCGCCCCGGGCGAGCCCGCCCTGGAGGCGCTGCGCATGATCATGGTCAGTGACGCCCGGGCGGTAGCGGGTGAGCTCAGTGAGCTCGGCGGCAACCCGGTGGACTGGTTGCGCCGGATGAAAGGCGCTCACGCAGACTCGCACCTGCGGGCGGCCCGCGCGGCGCAGATGGCGATGGTCGAGCGGGCCATCGCCGAGGGACTCGCCGAGCGGCTCGGCACCGATCCGGAGCGGGATCCCTATCCGAGCCTGCTGGCCGCCACCGCGGCCGGCGCGTTCCGCGCCAGCCTCTCATTCTGGGCTGGCCTGGGCGGCACGGTACCGCTCGAGCACCTTATTGACCAAGCGTTCCGGGCCCTCGCCGACGGGCTGCCTGAGCGCCGCGAACTACGAAACATCACGGGGAAGAAGGACAACACCTGATGGCCTCCGCCAATCCCGCGGCCGCCGGCGCCCCGACGCCGTCTGCCGCGAACATCACTGGCAACGGTGCCCTGCCCGGGCTCAGCCGCCGCCAGATCCTGCTCATCATCGGCGCGCTGATGCTCGGCATGCTGCTCGCCGCGCTCGATCAGACGATCGTGTCCACGGCGCTGCCGACGATCGTCGGTGACCTCAAGGGCGGTTCCCACATCGCCTGGATTATCACCGCCTACCTGCTCGCCACCACGGTGTCCACCCCGCTCTGGGGCAAGCTGGGCGACCAGTACGGCCGGAAGATCTTCTTCCAGGCCGCGATCGTCATCTTCCTGATCGGCTCGATCCTGTCCGGCCTCAGCACGTCCATGATCGAGCTCATCGCGTTCCGCGCCGTGCAGGGGCTGGGCGCCGGCGGCCTGATGGTCGGCGCGCAGGCCATCGTCGGCGACATCGTCTCGCCCCGCGAACGCGGCAAGTACGTGGGGCTGTTCGGCGGGGTCTTCGGCCTGGCCAGCGTGGTCGGCCCGTTGCTCGGCGGCGTGTTCGTGGACAACCTGACCTGGCGCTGGATCTTCTACATCAACATCCCGATCGGCGTGATCGCGCTGGTCGTGGTGGCCAGCCAGGTGCCCGGCACGCTGCGCCGGGTGCACCACGTGATCGACTACCTCGGCACCGCCGTGCTGTCGCTGGCCGTCACCTCGCTGATCCTGCTGACCAGCCTGGGCGGCACCACCTACCCGTGGCGGTCGGCGCCCATCTACATCCTGGGCGTGGGCGGCGCGCTGCTGATCGGCGTGTTCGTGCTGGTCGAGCGGCGAGCCGCCGAGCCGGTGCTGCCACTGCACCTGTTCAAGCTGCGCACCTTCTCCGTGACCAGCCTGGTCGGCTTCATCGTCGGCTTCGCGATGTTCGGCGCGATCACGTACCTGCCGGCGTTCTTCCAGGTCGTCCGCGGTATCTCGCCGACCATATCCGGGGTGTACCTGCTCCCGCTGATGGCCGGGCTGCTGCTGGTCTCGATCTCCTCCGGGCAGATCATCTCCCGGACCGGAAAGTACCGGATCTTCCCGATCGCAGGCTCCGCGTTCATGACCGTAGGCCTGTTCCTGCTGCACCTGATGGGGGTGCACACGTCGACCGCCCTGGACGCCCTGTACATGCTGGTGCTCGGGATGGGCATCGGCGGCGTCATGCAGGTGCTCGTCATCATCGTGCAGAACGGGGTGCCGCACAGCGAACTGGGCGTCGCGACTTCAGGCGCCACGTTCTTCCGCTCGATCGGCGGGTCGTTCGGCACGGCGATCTTCGGCGCGATCTTCGCTAACGTACTGGTCGGGAACCTGGCCAGCCACCTGCACGGAATTAGCCTGCCGAAGGGCTTCACCAGCGCCAATGTCACCCCAGCGGTGCTATCCCACCTGCCCGCCGCGGTGCACCAGGGCTTCGTGGCCGGCTACGCCGAGTCGATCCAGACTGTATTCCTGGTGGCGGTCCCGATCGCCGCGCTGGCCTTCCTGGCCACCTGGTTCATCCCGCAGGTTGAGCTCAAGCGGTGGCCTGAGACCCCCGCCGCGGCAGCGCCTGAGGCGGAGGTGGCCATGGCGAGCGTCACGGCGGCCCCGGAGGTGCCAACGCAGGAGGTCCCGGCGCAGCAGCCCCCGGCGCGGGAGGTAGACGGGATAGCACAGGTCCGTTCGGCCAGTTATACCGAACGGACCTAGGTACCCGCCTCAGCTAACCGCCAGGCGCGCTGCCGAGGCTTGGCCTCCAACGCGCGGTCACCGGCCGTCCCCGTCTTCGGATAGGCTGGCGTCGCCGCACCTTGGGTGCGCCTGGCTAGGCCGGCAGTTGCCGCAGCGGGCATTATCCCCTCTTGGCCGGAGCCAGGAATGTAGGCGTATCGCCGTGGCTGGCCGGGCATACACGCTGCCCGTAAGCCGGAGAAACTTAACGCGTGAGGCTTCGTTCTCAGTTCGCTCGGGGCTGTCCGATCGGAAGGCACCTGAACCATGAGCACGCGATTCGGCTTTGTCAGCACGTTCCCGCCCACCCAGTGCGGGCTGGCCACCTTCACCGCCGCGCTACGCGACGCCCTCTTGCGCTCCACCACCGACGAGGGCTGGGTCGTTCGCCTCGTCGACGCGCCCGCACCACGACCCGGCGACGAGGTGGTAGGGCAGCTTGTCGCCAATGACTCCGCTTCGATCGACTGGGCGGCCGCGCAGCTGAACCTGTGCGACGTCGCCATCGTGCAGCACGAGTACGGCATCTACGGCGGAGCCGACGGCAGCGAGATCCTGCACCTGCTGGACCAGGTCCGGGTGCCACGCGTCGTCGTCCTGCACACCGTGCTGACCGACCCGACGGCACACCAGCGTCAGATCCTCGAGTCGGTGATAGCGAAGGCCGATGCCGTCGTCGCGATGACGATGACCGCGCGCGAACGGCTCGCGGCCGGGTACGCCGTCGACATGGCGAAGGTCTCCATCATCGCGCACGGCGCGCCCGTCCTGGAGACGACAGTGGCGGAGCCGACGTTCCGCACGGGGCAGTTCACCGTCTTGACGTGGGGCCTGCTCGGCCCGGGCAAGGGGATCGAGTGGGGCATCGAGGCCATGGCGATGCTGCGCGACCTGGCGCTCATGCCGCAGTACACGGTCGCCGGCCAGACGCACCCGAAGGTGCTACTCCACGAAGGCGACGCCTATCGTGATCGCCTCCACGAGCAGGTTCGGCAGGCCGATCTAGGATCCATGGTCACCTTCGACGATTACTACCGGAACACCAGCGCGCTGGCCTCCCTCGTCCGCTCCGCCGACGTGGTTCTGCTGCCCTACGACTCGACCGAGCAGGTCACCTCGGGCGTGCTCATCGAGGCGGTGGCGGCCGGCAAGCCGGTGGTGGCAACGCAGTTCCCGCACGCCCGAGAGATGCTCGCGGGGGGAGCGGGCCTGCTCGTGCCGCACCGCGATCCTGCCGCGATCGCGGCGGCGCTCCGCTCGGTCAGCATGCGGGGGGACGTGATGACAAAGATGGCCGCTGCCGCCGCCGCGACCGCGCCGCAGCTGCTGTGGCCGGTCGTCGCGGACCAGTACCGCGAGCTGGCCGGCCGGCTGATCACGGCGAGCGTGGCCGCATGACGGCCGGCGGCGTGACTCCCGCGAGCGGCCTGCACCAGCCGGTGCTCGATCATCTCGACCGGCTCACTGACGACCGCGGGCTCTTCGAGCACGCCCTCCACGCGGTCCCCCGGCGCGAGCACGGCTATTGCGTCGACGACGCCGCCCGCGGGCTGGTCGTCGTGTGCCATGAGCCGGAGCCCGGGCTGATCGTCCGCCGCCTGGCTCGCTGCTACCTTGCCTTCGTCCTCGACGCGCTCGATCCCACGGGGGCCTGTCGCAACAGGATGGCCGTCGACGGTCAATGGCGCGACGAGGCGACGGTGGGTGACTGGTGGGGACGGGCGCTGTGGGGCCTCGGCGTCGCCGCCACGAGTGCGCCGACGCCGGGCATGCGGGCGCGGGCGCTCGGCGGGTTCCGCATAGCGGCGCAGCGCCGCTCCCCGCATCTGCGGTCGATGGCGTTTGCCACGCTGGGCGCCGCTGAGGTGCTCAGCAGGCGACCGGATGAATTGGCGGCGAGAGCGCTGCTCACGGACATGCTGGCCGTGATCGGCAGACCGAAGGTCGACGATCCCGGCTGGCCCTGGCCGGAGGAACGCCTGAGCTACGCAAACGCCTCGATTGCCGAGGCGCTCATCGTCGCGGGCGACGCCCTTCCGAATGAGTCGGCTCTCAACCGTGGCCTGAACCTCCTGGAGTTCCTGCTGCGCACCGAGACTCGCGATGGCCACCTGTCGGTGACCCCGGTGGGCGGCCGCGGCCGCGGCGATACAGGCCCCGGTTTCGACCAGCAGCCCATCGAGGTGTCCGCGCTCGCCGATGCCTGCGGGAGCGCGTTCCGGATCACGCGCCAGTCGTCCTGGCTGACGGGCGTCGACCTCGCCTGGGACTGGTTCGGCGGCGACAACGACAGCGCTACGCCGATGTTCGACCCTCATACCGGTGGCGGCTATGACGGCCTGGAACGTCACGGCCGCAATCTCAACCAGGGCGCCGAGTCCACCCTGGCGATGCTCGCGACCGCGCAGCAGGCACGCCAGATCAGCGAGCTGGAGTGATAGCCCATCGCATTCAGGCCGGGCTGCGCCCCGATCCGGCCCGCGTCATCGCGCGGCTTTTCCTGCCCGGCGAGGAGCTGTACCGTACCCATTCGCGGGCCAGCCAGGTCGTCAGCCGTGTCATGAGCCTGGCGGAAGACGAGGTCGAGCGGCTGGCCGCGGGCCTGCTCCGCGACTTCGGCGGCCGCCACCACGGTTATCAGGCGCTGCTGCGGCGGCACGCGTCGATCGTCTCCGCGCACCTCGAGGAGGCGCGTGAGCTGACGGCGGCGCGCACGCTGCTGCTGGGAGCGACCTTCACCGCGGAGTACGCGACGGAGGCCGCGGCCCTGTGCAACCCGAGCGCGGTGCTTGGCCCCGACCAGAGCGGCCTGCAGGCTGGCCAGGCTCGGGTGGCGCTCAGCGTACGGGGCATCGGTGAAGGGCACATCTCCTCGATCGGCTTTTGCTCGGCCGTCGTCGGCCCGGGCGCGCAGTGGTCCTTTGAGCCGCGGCTCCTGCCGGTCTCCGTGGCGGACATAACGCCGGCCTGCTGGCGCCGGGAACACCTGCAGGCCGTCCTGGCTGACCAGGGCCATCTCGATGAACTCGCCGAGGCCGTCCTGCACGCCCTCCCCGTCGAGTTCGAGGGCGCCGATCTCGAGCGGGCACTGGCCGAGACGCACCGCGACCTGCTGACCCGGGCGGGTTCCGCCACGACCGCAGACCTGCTCCGCAAGGTGGTCTCGTCGGCCTACAACGCCTCCTTCGCCCGCGACGCCGGCCTGGGACAGCGGGTCTTGTCGCCGTCCGCTGAGGAGGAGAGCAACGGCATGGAGGACGCGCGGTTCACGCGGTTCACCGGTGACGACGGGACCGTCGAGTACCGCGCCACCTACACGGCCTATGACGGGCGGCGAATCGCCCCGCGCCTGCTCATCAGCTCGGACCTGCGGGTCTTCCGTGCTCATCGGCTGGCCGGCCCGGCCGCCCGGAACAAGGGCATGGCGTTGTTCCCCCGGAAGGTGCACGGGCAGTACCTCGCCCTGTGCCGCTCCGACGGCGAGAGCACGAGCCTGGCCAGCTCGGCCGACGGTTACGTATGGGGGCGGCCCGTGGCCGTGCAGGAACCGTCCGCGCCGTGGGAGATGCTGCAGGTCGGCAACTGCGGGCCGCCGATCGAGACCGAACGGGGCTGGCTCGTGCTCACCCATGGCGTCGGCCCGATGCGGGTCTACGTCATCGGTGCACTCCTGCTCGACCTCGATGACCCTTCGCGCGTCGTGGGCTATTCGAGGACTCCGCTGCTGTCCCCCGGCCGGGATGAGCAGGACGGCTACGTCCCCAACGTCCTGTACTCGTGCGGAGCCTTCCTGCACGACGGCCTGGTGTGGATTCCCTACGGCGTCGATGACTGCCGTATCGGGGTGGCCTACGCGCCGCTCGGCGAGGTGCTGGCCGACTTGAGCAGCGCCTCGTAGGTGCGGAGGTAGTCATCGACCATGCGGTCGGCGCCGAACCGCGCGACGGCGCGGGCATGGACGGCCGAACGGTCCAGCCGCACGGCCGCGCGGACGGCGTCAACCGACGACTCGATGTCATGCGCCAGGTACCCGGTCACGCCCTCGTCGACCACCTCGGGCATCGAGCCGCGCCGGTAGGCGACGACCGGGGTGCCGCACGCGATGGCCTCCACGACAGAGAGGCCGAACGGCTCGTCAAAGTAGATCGGGTGCAGCAGCGCAGCCGCATCGCCAAGGACATCCGCGCGGCGCCGCGGGCCGACGGAGCCGAGGAAAACAACCTGATCCCCGTCGACAAGCGGTTCCACGGCGTCGGCGAAATACCGCTCGTCCTGCACGATGCCGCAGATCACCAGCCGTCGTCCCGCGCGACGGGCGATCTCGATCGCGTCAGCTGTCCCCTTGTCCGGATGGATACGCCCGAACGAAACGAGGGAATCCCCTCCGGTGGCGTGGTACGGGAGCATCCTGAGGTCGATGCCGTGATGGATCGTCGCGGCATAGTCGAGCCCGGCGTAGCGGTCGGAATCTGAGATCGCGACGAACGCCGAGCGCGACCGCGTGTAGGCCGGCAGGATGCCGGCGCCGGAGAAGCCGTGGATGGTCGTCACCATCGGCGCCCGCGCGTGCTCGCCAAATGCGAGCGGTAGCCAGTCGAGGTGGTTGTGCACCAGCTCGAACTCGCCCGATCGGGCCAGGGCGTGCGAGACGTGCAGCGCCTCCCAGACCCGGCCGTCCAGCTGGGCATCCTCCGCGTAGCCGTGCGGGCAGACGCCGTCGAGATCTGCCGTCGTTACTGAGTCGAGCGTGGCGAAGAGCGTGACGTCGACTCCGCGCGCCACAAGCCCCTCGGTGAGCAGGCTGGCGATCGACTCCCACGGCCCATAGTGCTCGGGCGGCGTGCGCCAGGCGATCGGCGCGAGCATGGCGAGCTTCATCGCTCAGCGACCGGCCCGGGCGGCCAGGTGGCCGGCGGCGCGGGCGGCGACGGCCATGATGGTCAGCGCCGGGTTGGCCGCGCCCTGGGTGGGGAGCACGCTGCCGTCGGTGATGTACAGGTTCGGGACCGCGAAGCTGCGGCAGAACTGATCAACGACACCGCTGTACTGGTCCCGGGCCATCCGGGCCCCGCCGACCAGGTGGGCGTATCGCTGGATGGTGATGACCTCGTCCGCGCCGGCGGCGTGCAGGATGTCCTCCATGACCGACTGCGCCGCCTTGGCCTGGGCCCGGTCGTTGTCGCACTGGGAGTAGGAGAAGTCGGCCACCGGCAGGCCGTAGCGGTCCTTTTCTTCCGCGAGCGTGACCCGGTTGCCCGGCTGCGGAAGGAACTCGCACAGTGCTCCCAGGCAGGCCCAGTGCACGTAGTCGCTCATGTACTCGCGCAGCGCCCCGCCCCAGTGGCCCTGCGCCGCGACGTGCTCGGCCCAGGTGATGGGCAGCGGCGAGACGGTCTGGATGGAGAACCCGCGCCGGAAGTCCCGGGCGGGATCGGTCTCGTAGAACTGCTCGGTGCTGACCTCGGGCGGAGGCGCCTTGTACATCCGGACCTCGGCGTCGAACCGGCCCGCGGTCTGCGGCGCGCCCTGCACCATCAGGTAGCGCCCGACCTGGTCGAAATCGTTGCCCACGCCGTCGGGGAACCGGGAGCACGCCGAGTTCAGCAGCAGCCGCGGCGTCTCGATCGAGTACCCGGCCACCGCTACCATCGCCGCCCGCTGGAACCGTTCGCGGCCGTCGCGGACGTAGTGCACGCCAAGCGCCCGCCCGGATTCCCGGTCGATCGCGATCCGGGTCACCATGGAGTCGGCCCGCACCTCGGCGCCGTGCGCCAGCGCGTCCGGCACGTGGGTGATGAGCGGGGACGCCTTGGCGTTCACCTTGCAGCCTTGCAGGCAGAAACCCCGGTAGATGCAGTGCGGCCGGTTACCGAACCGGCCGTTGGCGATGGCCACCGGCCCCACCCGGGCCTCGATGCCCAGCGCGCGGGCCCCGCGCAGGAAGATCTCGCCGTTTCCGCCCACCGGGTGCGGCCGGTAGGGGTAGCCGTGCGGGTCACCCCACGGCCAGCGCTCCCCCGCGACCGGCAGTTCCTGCTCGATCTGCTCGTAGTAGGGGCGCAGCTCCGGATAGGCCAGCGGCCAGTCGGCGCCCACCCCGTCCCGCGCGAGAGTGGCGAAGTCGCTCGGGTGGAAACGCGGGGTGTACCCGGCGTAGTGCACCATCGAGCCGCCGACCCCGCGGCCGGAGTTGTTCGAGCCCATCGGGACCGGGTCGGTCCCGCTGATCACCCGCGGATCGGTCCAGTACAGCCGGTGCGAGCCGGCCTCGTCACTGACCCAGTCCGCGTCCGGGTCCCAGAACGGGCCCGCGTCCAGGGCCGCGACCCGCCAGCCCGCCCGGGCCAGCCGCTGCAGCAGCACCGAGCCGCCTGCCCCGCAGCCCACGATGACCAGGTCGATCTCATCGGTGTCCGCGAACCGCCGCATGTCCGCCCGCAGCCGGTGGTTGGTCCGGGACCCGTCGTTCGGCAGCAACCAGGCCGACTCGTTCCTGTCGCGCACCCCGGGCATCAGGCTCCTTCCCGGATCGGGTCGCGGGACGGCCTGGCGTCGCGGACCTCGAAGGGCTCGAGCTTGTCCACCCCGGCGTTCTTGTAGCCGCGCGGGTAGGCGGGCCCGGAGAAGCCGATCTCGTTCCAGGCCAGCGGGTGCGCGTACAGCGCCGTGCAGGCATACCGCGTCCACAGGCTCCACACGTGCGCCGCGTTCAGGCCGTGCCAGTCCTTGGGTCCCCGGTCCTGCACGGCCTGGATCAGTTCCAGCTGCTGCTCTTCGGGCGCGGCCGCGAACGCGGTCCCGCAGCGCATGTCCGCGTCGGCATCCAGGTAGGCCAGGGTGTCCCGCCAGGCCTGGCCGTCTTCGGGCATGTCGGAGTACCGCCAGCCGTCGGTCTCGCCCGCGGCCAGCCGGGCGTCGATCATTGGCAGGACGGGGACCTGAAGGTCATCCTGCTGGCCGGTGAGCAGGTTGACCAGCGCGGCGGCGCAGGCGGCTTCGGCTCCGGTGAAAAACGCGAGCGGGGCGGGCGGGTCCAGCCGGGAGGCCACCAGGTTGGCGGTTACCCGGTCCCAATGTCCGGCCTGGCGGAGCACGTCGAAGCCGGGGAACCGGTGGCCGGGACCGGTTTGCCGCCGCTGGTAGGGGCCGGGCCGGTCGTTCACTTTTCCCGCCGCAGGACCGCGGCGAGCAGGCCCATCCCGCCCACCATGGTCACGAGCAGGGGCGCCAGCAACGGCGGTCCCATCTCCATGTTGTAGCGGGCGTTCGACCAGCCGCCCGGCTTCTGGGCGATGCCGCGGGCGTGCAGGTAGGTGCCCTGCAAGCCGTTGGCCACGATGGCCGCCGAGGCGATCGGCAGCGCCGTCTTCGCCATCCGCCGGCTGAAGAACCCGGCGACCCCGGCCGCGGCCCCGACCGGGCCGAGCACGACCGGGACCCACATCATCTTGTTGCCGAAGCTGGCACTGTCGTGCTCGAAGTAGATCTCCGCCGCGGTCACCAGCGCGCCGCCCGCGGTCAGCGCGGACAGGCCGCGCTCGAAACGCCCGGTCCGCACGTTGCGCACCATCCGGTCGATACCGTGCACCGGTGGCCGCGACCGGCCCCGCCGTAGCTTGCTGGCCTGCATGGCCATTCCTCCGTTCAGTAGATCGCACCTGGTAGATCGCGCTGAGCCGCGCGGCGGGCGGCCCGGCGTGCGGCCGTGGCGCCGCCGGCCGCGAACGCGGCGGCGATCAGCCCGCTGACCATCGCCGGACGCCGCCACCGGGGATCGGCCAGGGCCAGGACGGCCATGCTGAGCGCGTGGGCCCCGTCGGCGCCGGCCCCCAGCGCGAGCAGCCGGGCCGACGGAGCGGCTACGCTCACGGCGGCCTGGGCGAGCTGGCGGGCGCCGAGCACGCGAACGGCGGCCACGGCGCCGGGATCGAGCGGGCCGCCCAGCAACTGCTCGGCGGAGCAGCCCGGCCGCAGCAGCTGAACCGCGCCGTAGCCGGCTCGCGCGCCTGCCAGCCAGGCGTTCACCGGTGTCCTCGCCGGCCGACCGCCGCCGCGACCGCGGCTCCGGCCAGGCCGAGGAAGGCGCCGCCCAGCAGGCCATGGTGCTGAGAAGCCCACAGCTGGACACTGCGCGGCTTGGCCTGGCCGTCGAAGCTGCCGTGCGCGGTGTAGTCGTGACCAGACGGCCCGTCGGCGGGTTTCCACAAGTTGACGGGGCGGGACGAGGACTCAGGCCGGTCGTCCTGCTGCGCGGAGAACCCGGTGCGGGCCAGGTAGCGGTCGAGCAACCCGGGGGCGACCGCGTTGGCCGCGAGGGTAGCGGCCGTGCTTCCGCCGACCCAGTACTCACGCCGTTCGGGATGATCGGCGGCGTACAGGACCCCGTGGGCCGCCACCTCCGGCTGGTAGATCGGCGGCACCGGCTGGGCCGGCTTGGGCAGCCGGGACAGCACCCAGTCGAACTGCGGAGTGTTGACCGCCGGCATCTGCACCATGGTGACGCGGACGTTGCTCTTGTCGTGCAGCAGTTCGCATCGCAGCGACTCGTTGAAGCCCTGGATGGCGTGCTTGGCCCCGCAATAGGCGCTCTGCAGCGGGATCCCCCGGTAGGCCAGCGCGGAGCCGACCTGGACAATCGTGCCGACGTCACGGGGCAGCATGCGCG
>Ga0207689_10005792_pt1 | contig 10968 bp, 8 predicted proteins | sample KBSMisM52_FD_184312 | JGI IMG/M metagenome (GOLD analysis project Ga0207689, IMG submission 184312) | Miscanthus rhizosphere microbial communities from Kellogg Biological Station, Michigan, USA - KBS Miscanthus M5-2 (SPAdes) (version 2) | ecosystem: Host-associated > Plants > Roots > Rhizosphere... | reverse complement strand
TCGGTTCCCGCGCCAGAACCCGATACCAGCGCCGATCATGCAGAGGCCCATCCATCCATCGGCTATCGGGAATGCATCTTCGAAGGCGCTGTACCAGAGATCCGGCACGACGCGCACGTCGCCAGCGACAACGTAGTTTATCCAGTATGCGATCGTGACAGCGGCACCGAGCAGGAGCAGCGCGCTCAGGATTCGGTCGGAGCGTTTCATTCGTCGAATATCTGGCCTTCAACAGGAGTCAGCGATGAACCGAACGTCTGCAGGAAAGTGGCAGCGCGCCTTCGTCCTCGGTATCGCACTGGTCGGTGCCGCCGGCGTCGGCGCCACGATGGACCGGCTCGCGTTCGCGCAGCAGCCGGGCATCAAGCGCACCATTCTCCTGCGGACTGACGAGCCGGGGAGCCAGACTCACGAAGCGGTGATGGGTGTCGCCGAGATCGCGCCGGGAGCAATGGCGGGAAAGCACCGGCATCCCGGCATCGAGATTGGATATATCCTCGAGGGCTCGGTGACGCTGGAGCACGAGGGGGAGCCGGCAAAGCAGCTCAAGGCTGGCGACGCGTTCAAGAATGAGCCTGGTGTGCATAACGCGCGGAACACAGGCACGGTTCCCGTGAAGATCCTCGCCATTTATCTCGTCGAGAAAGGAAAGCCGATCGCCGAACCGGTCCCGTAGGTCACCGTCGCCACTCCTTCGGTAGGCCCATGCGCTCCAGCAGCCGCTGATAGCGGGGCTCCTGCCGCATCGGCCGGAGCGATGGGATCGCATTGAGAAACCAGATCGCATCGGGATCCTTGGCGTCGATCGCACGCTCGAACATCACGTACATCGAATCGCGCTGCCCGAGTGTCGCGAAAACCACTGCCGAAGATCCCGGATGCGTGCCGCGACGCGTCGATCTTCATGCTATCGGTCACGATGCGCGTCCAGGTACCGTCGGCTGCATCGCTCGGTCACGATCGCGGCGCATCCGCTCCGCACATGCCGCCGATGATCTGCCACTTGCCGCCGACCTTGACCCACGTGTGCGTGAACTTCCGCCACAGCTCCGTTCGTCCGTCCACGCGGCCATCGGCGTACTTCCATATCATCGGCGTCTTGTAATAGACCACAACAACGCCGCCGACGTTCGACGCGCCTTCACGCGTGAGCGTGTAGTCGAACGTGATCTTCCCGTCTCTGATCTCGCGGACCCAGTCGCCGATTTCCGCCTTCGTCGCAGGGTGGTCGTTGTGGCACGGCCAGCCGCGGAAACCGTCGTTCCACAGCGTGCGGTACTTCTCCACGTCGCCGGCCTTCACATAACGCCAGTAGGTGTCTTCCATCGCCCACACCTCATCGACGTCGGACGCGCGTGATCGCGCAGTCGCCGCGGTAGCGAGCAAACCTCCGACGACTGTCACGACGAGCAGCGCAGACCGGTTCATGGTTCCTCCCTTGGTCGAGTTGCGAGAAGACGCCGCTACGGTTTCACCACGCGATACATCCACGCGTCGCCTCGGTACTCACGCCACATGATCGTCGCGCGCTCGAGATCATCGGACACGCTCACGATGTTCGAGACGTGGCCGAGCGGCCCGAGCGGCTTCTCCTGCGCCCGGCCCGCAAGCTGGTACATCGTCGCCGCGTCCGTGCTGCTCCAGACGGTGAACGCGATCGACCCGTCGGCGAGCCACCCGGCGAGCCCGTCCTCGGCGAAGTGTCGCGACCACTCGACTGGCGCGCCACCAGCCAGTGGCACCACGTCGAGGCGCAGGGTGTCGCTCGTCGCCGCATTCCACCCGAGGGTGAGCAGGCGCGAGTTGTCGGTCGAGACGTCGAGGTGGATCAATGACGCATAATAGTCCGACTTCCGGATCTCGCGACGCCTGCCGTTCTCCTCGATGACCACCCGATCCCGCGAGCCGGGGATCCATGCCCAGCCGTTAGGCAGGGCAACGGCATCGACGATCGCCGAGTCGCCGACCTGGACCGTCTGCGTGGAGGCGCCGTTGCGGATGTCGATTCGTGCGAGCTGCGCGCCCGCGCCGGTCATCGAGTAGATGGCGACCGTCACGGAGTCGACCCAGCGCGCGGATACCACGCGGCCCGTTGGGCTCACGGCGGTCTCGCTGCCACCGCCGAACGGTGCTACCGAGACGCGAACCTCGTCGCCGCCTTTGGGCGTCGGGACACTGCGCCGCATGAGCAGCCGCCCGCCGTCCGGCGACACGAGCGCGAGGACCCGGTTCGAGGCCTGCATGAGCGGTGGAGCGTTAGGCAGCGTGCCGTTCAGCACGTCGGTCAGGTTCGCCGCGATGACCGAAAACGAGTAGCTGCCGTCGTCGACGGTCATCTGCGTGCCGTCGGCGGTCACCGAGAGGTTCGTGAACCGTCCGCTGTAGATCGTGTCCTGATGGGTCGCGAACTTGCCGGTCGTCGAATCCAGCGCGACGCGCACGACCGCCTCGGCCGCCGTCGGACCCGCGCGCGTCATCCAGAGGGCGTCGCGCGACGCAACGCCGCCGCATGTGCACGAGTTGAGCAGCTTGTCAGTGATCTTGCCATTCCGCTCGAACACCTGCCAGAGTCCGTGCGGCGGTTGGATCACCATGGCGACAATGCGCGACGTTCCGGGCACCGACACGAGCGCTCCGATCTGGGTGCCGGGACCGGGCACGCGTACGCTGTCGCGCACGGTGCCGTCGAGTCCGGCGACCTTGACCGTGAATGCGCCGTTGGTCGGCACGAGCGATCCGATCAACAGCGAGTCACCGCCGGCATAGAACGTCGCCAAGCCGGAGGTGAGGTACCGCGGCGTACCACCTAACGCCGATACGAGGTAGGTGCCAAATCGGCCGGCGATGGTCCCGTTCACCATGAGGTTGCGACGGTCCGGGCTCCACTCGAGCGCGTACGCCGATGTCGCGCCCTCGAGCACGCGACGCGTGGTCGTGCTGCCCACGTCCTGGAGGTCGATCGCGTAGCGGCAATCGGCGCCGGTGCAGTCCTTCGTGAAGAACGCGAGCTGTTTGCCGTCCTGCGAAACCGTGGGCGCGGCGATCTTGCCGGAGAACGTCAGCTGGGTTCGGTCGCGGAGGGCCGCGGACGTGTCCTTCTCTCTGAACGCACCGTTCGCGACGAGGACCGCACCTGTCCCGGCGAGCGCGACCACGGCGGCCGCTACGCCGATCATCACCCGCCGCGACTTGGGCGCGGCCACCGGGACCGCGCCGGCGGCTGTCGCGCTCGATGCGCCGGATCTGGCGTCTGCGGGAGCCGCTTCGAGGGCCCGCACAAAGTCCGCGACGCTCGAGAATCGGTCGGCCGGGACCTTCGAGAGCGCTTTCGCGATTGCCGTGTCCACGGGCTCGGGCACCATGGGTCGCACGGTTCTCACGTGCATCGCGGGCTCCGTGAGCAGCTTGGCGATGACCGCCTGGACCGTCTTGCCCGTGATCGGCGGCTCGCCGACCAACATTTCGAAGAGCACCGACGCCAGCGAATAGAGGTCGCTGCGCGCGTCCACGTTGCGGTCGCCGGTGGCCTGCTCGGGGCTCATGTAGTGCGGTGTACCTAACGACAGACCGGTCTCGGTCAGGCGGCTGCCGCCCGATTCCTGCACCGCGAGCGCGATCCCGAAGTCCGCCAGCATGGCCTCGCCTTCCTGGAGGAGGATGTTCTCCGGCTTGATGTCGCGATGCACGACACCCTTGCGATGTGCGTAGTCGAGCGCGCTGCCGACCTGTTTCGTGATGGCGAGCGCCTGCTCGAGGCTCAGCTGCTGCTCGCGATTCAGCAGGTCGCGCAGCGACTCGCCGCGCACGTACGGCAGCACGTAGTAGAGCAGCCCGCCCGCGCTCCCGGAATCGATGAGCGTCAGGATGTGCGGGTGGTCGAGCCTTGCCGTGATCTTCACCTCGGCCAGGAACCGCTCGTTGCCTAACACGGCACCGAGCTCGGGGCGAAGGACCTTGAGCGCGACCTCGCGACCGAGCTTGAGGTCGTGCGCGAGGTAGACAGTCGCCATGCCACCTGCGCCGAGCTGGCGCTCGATGCGGTACCGGTCGGTGAGAATCGCTTCGAGGTCGGGGGACGACGGCGTGCCGGACATTGGGAAGCCTGTGTGAGGGCCGGGTTGCTTTCAGACGGGGGGTGACGAGGGCGAGAACAGGTACAACCGCGATTAGGAACCCTGATTCGACGTTTCGATCATCGAGACACGCCTCGCCAAACAGCGAATACCACGACCAGCACGAGCGCGACGGCGAGCACCACGCCGATCATCAGCAACAATCGCTCGGTGTGCGGTCGCGGTCCGGTCGTTGGCGCACTGGTTGTCGGCGGATTCACCGACGGTGGACTCACCGCCGGAAGCGCTGCGGCCGAGACGGGCGTGGATTCGGACGATCCCAGCGCATCGCCGAATTGCGACACGAGACCGAAACGGTCTCCGGGATTTTTCGCCAGCGCGCGCTCGAGCGCCGCGGACACCGACGCGGGTACCGTTGGCCGGAGATTGGCAACGGGCCTCGGCGGCGTGACCATGTGCTGCTTGATGATCGACGGGGCCGTGGGGCCCGTGAAGGGCGGCTGTCCGGAAAGCATCTCGTACAGCACGCACCCTAACGAGTAGAGGTCGGTTCGGCCGTCGACTTCGCGCTCACCGGCAGCCTGCTCAGGGCTCATGTAGGCCGGTGTGCCAAGGCTGATGCCTGCGCCCGTCAGCGACTCGGTCCCGGCCTCGCGGACCGCCCTCGCGATGCCGAAGTCCGTCACGACCGCATGCCCGCTCTCGAGCAGGATGTTCTCCGGCTTGATGTCGCGGTGCACGATGCCGCGCGCATGGGCATAGCTCAACGCGCCAGCCACCTCGCGCGCGATGCGAATGGCGTCGTCGAGCGGCAGCTGCCCCTCGCGCTTGAGCCGCTCGCGCAGCGATTCGCCTTCGACGAACGGCATGACGTAGTAGAGGGCCCCACGCACCTCGCCCGAATCGTAGAGCGGCAGGATGTGGGGGTGGCGCAGGTTCGCGGTCGTCTCGATCTCTCGAAGAAATCGCTCGGCGCCTAACGAAGCGCTCAGTTCCGGCTTGACGATCTTGACGGCGACCTGCCGCTTATGCTTGACATCCCGGCCGAGGAAGACCGTGGCCATCCCACCACTGCCGAGCTCCCGCTCGATGGTGTAACGGGCCGCCAGGGACCGCACCGAGTTGATCACGTCGCTCATCGCGGCCTGCTCGCGTTCGTGGGCAGTCCCATCGGCTGAATCAACTCGCCAACCCGTGGGTCTTGTTGCAGTGCATCAAACCTGGGTACGCGCGCGATCCCCCGTCTGGTCATGCGCTGAACTCCGCCACACGCCGCGCTGACTTCGCGAGCACCCGGTCGAACTCCGGTGTCCCACGCAGCGGTTCGAGGAACGGGCAGTGGATGGCGAAGAACTCGTACGGATAGAAGCTCTTGTCCACCGCCATCTCGAACAGCTCCATACCTCGCGCCGTGTCGCCCGCCATCGCGAACGACTCGGCCAGGTGGAACAGGTGGTGGCCATCCAGCACCCGTATGTCTACCGGCGTGATCAAGGCCAGCGCGTCGTTCGGCCGCCCCTCGGCCGCCGCGACGAGTGCCCGCATCTGTGCCGTGTACGGCAGCTGCGGCGCGTGCTCGTTGAGCCAATCGGCCTGCCGTGCTGCATCCGCCGTGCGACCGACGAGCAAATAGTGATATGCGAGCGTCCAGCGGTGGATGAAGCTCTCCGGCTCCAGCTCGAGCGATCGCTCCTGCGACTCCAGCCCTTCCATTGGCCGCCCCACGAACCACGTCGTGACGCCGGCCAGCATTCCGGCGAGCGGCGAGTGCGGGTCGGTACCGACCACGCGCTGGCTCAGGCGGTACGCCTCGTCGGGCTGACCGGCGGCTATGAGCGAGATTCCGAGGAAGAAGTGCACGTCGGCATCGGTGGGGTCCAGCTCCATCGCCGCTTTGAGCGATCGGACGCCTTCGCGTAGAGTGCCGCGCTCGTAGCCGATGAAGCCGAGCAGCGCGTGACCGTACGCGCGGTCCGGCGCCAGCGAGATCAGCGCGCGCGCCTCCGCCTCGGCGTCGTCGAGAAGCCGTGCTCCGCCGGTCATACCGCTGCGTACGCGGATGATGAGCGACAGGGCGCGGAGTGCGCGAAGCGCGGGCACCTCGCCCTCGATCGCGATTGCCCGTTCGAGGAACGGCATGGCCCGATCCACGTTGTAGTGGCGGAGCTCCTGGCGGGCCTGGAGGAAGAGCTCGAACGCCCGGGGATCGGTGATGGGGCGGTCGCTCAGGCGTGTGTTCTCTTCGGGCGACAGGGTGACCTGAAGCGCGTCCACGATCGCGCGCGACACGCGCTCCTGCAAGTCGAAAACGTCGTCCATCGTCCCGCTGTACTTCTCGGCCCAGAGCTGGGCGTCGGTTTGCGCATCGATGAGCTGCGCGGCTATTCGCAGCGCGTTGCCGGCGCGCCTGACGCTGCCGGTGAGCACGTAGCGAACACCGAGCTCGCGTCCGATCTCGCGGGCACTCTTGGTGCTCCCTTTGTGCTGCATCGACGACGTCCGCGAGATCACGCGCAGCGCACGGACGCGGGACAGGTCGGTGATGAGCTCCTCGGTCAGGCCGTCGCTGAAGAACTCGTTGTCGGCGTCGGCGCTCATGTTCGTGAACGGCAGGACGGCGATCGACTTCTCGGCGGGCACCCGGGTTCGGCCCGGCGTGGCGACGCGGGGGCTGGACGTTGTTGCCGTTCGGAGGTCCGAGACGACCTGCGCCCCGGTCGCGTAGCGGGCGCCGGGCTCCTTCTCCAACAGTCGCGCGACCAGGTCGCTGACGTCCGCGGGAACGTCGCCGCGAGTGTCGGCCACCGCGGGCGGCGAGTAGATGAACCGGCGGGCAATCGTCGCCTGGGCGGACGCGCCCGTGAACGCGGCCTCGCCCGTGAGCATCTCGTACAGCACGCACCCTAACGCGAAGAGGTCGCTACGGCCGTCGAGCTCGTCGCCCGTCGCCTGCTCGGGGCTCATGTACGCCGGCGTTCCGACTGTGACGCCAATCTGCGTGAACGTCGAGGTCTCACTCGCGGCGGCCACGATCGCTTTGCCGATGCCGAAGTCCGCCACGACCGCGTGCCCCTCGTGCAGCAGAATGTTCTCGGGCTTGATGTCGCGGTGGACGACGTCGTGGCGGTGCGCGTAGTCGAGCGCGTCCGCGACCTCGGCGGCGATGCGCACAGCGTCGTCGACGGGGAGGGTGTGGTCAACCGTCAGCCGGTCGCGCAGCGTATGGCCCTGCATCACGGGCATGACGAAATACAGGAATCCGTCGCATTCGCCGGAGTCGTAGAGCGGGAGGATGTGCGGGTGGTTGAGCTTCGCCGCCATCCGGATTTCCCGTACGAACCGCTGCCGACCTAACGACTCAGCCAGTTCGGGGCTGAGTACCTTGACGGCGACATCCCGCTCGTGCCTAACGTCGCGCGCGAGGTACACGGTTGCCATGCCACCCCGCCCGAGCTCGCGCTCGATCCGGTAGCGGTCGGCGAGGGTGGTCGTCAGGCGCTCGGAGGGCTCGATCATGGTACGGCCCTCGCCTTCAGTTCCTCGAACCAATTCAGGACAACGTGTATCTCTCGAGGCGACGCGTCGGGATTTCGGGCGGGGTACAGAAACCGCCTGCCGTCGGCCGATACCGCGAACCCGTAGTCGAGCGTTGCCAGATCCGGTCTGGCGAACAGCGGGCGCGGCACCGTCCAGTCGAATCCGGTCCGAGTCGACACCGACGTCGCCATCACCGTGTCGCTCTTCAGGAAGAACAGCTCCCCGCTTCGCGCCGACCACTGCGGGAGCCGGCCGCCCGTCGTCGAGATTTGTTGCTTCCCGCTGAGCGCCGGAAAGGAAATGGCGTACACTTCCTCGCGTCCGGTCTCTTCCGTCGTGTAGGCCAGCCACCGACCGTCGGGCGAGAACTGCGCGTTCGTTCTTCCCCTGCTCACCGTGTCCACGCGCTGGCTCTCCAAGTCCAGGACGCGCAAGCCGCCGTCGTCAATCGCCAGCGCCGATCCGTCGGGCGACCAGTCGAGGGGAATGGCCGATCGTCCTTTGCCGGCCGCGTAGGTCTGCTCGACCGCACCTTGGCCGTCCGCGGACCGCGTCACAATGCGGGTGTCGTTGGCCGCTACAATGAGCCGGTACGTCACACGCCGCCCGTCACGGGACCACGTCGGATTGTCCTCGGTCTTCGTATCGAACGTCAGGCGACGCTGCTCCCCCGTCGCCACATCGAACCGCGCGATATCCGCACTCGGCGACGCCACATAGGTCACGGCGTAGCGTTCGTCGGGTGACAGGCGGATGCCCTCTACGGTGACCGGTTCGCCGACATGACCGATGACCTTCCCCTGTCGGTCCACCCACGTCAGCTGATGCAGCCGCCAGCTCGATCCGCGGATGTACGCGAACGTACCGGCATCGGAGATGGCAAAGGAGCCGGCGCCACCCCAGTAGCCGGTCTGAACGCCTTCCGCGACCGTGAAGGCAGGTCCCGTTAGGCGCCGCCGTCGGAGGTCGAACGGGACCGCCTCCATCGTCCCGTCGGCTCGGATGTAGACCACGTGACCCGTCGGGACGTATCGGCCGTCGGTGCCGCCGCTCACGACGGTGGTTCGCTCCCCGCTCGTCAGGTCCTCGAGCACGATCCGCGCGTCGTGCCACATCATGCTCGGCCCCATGATCGTGTAGAGCACCGACCGGCCACCTTCGAGCAGCTGCGGCCACATGTGCGCGGCCACGGCGCCTCCCGAATCCAGCTTCGTGATGACGGTCCACGTTGTGTCGCCGGCTCGTCGGCGGGAGAGACCGGGCAGCGACCATCCCCCCGTGACAATATCCTCCCCGATTGGACGAGCGGACACGTTCGCGACCGGTCCGCCGGAGAGTGACACTATCCGCCAGTCACGCCCGAAGCGGCCGGAATTGCCGACCAGCATGGATTGTCCGTCCTTCAGGAACTGCGCGCAACACCCCATCGCGAAGGCGCCGAGCGGCTCGGGTCCGTCGCGCTCGAGCCGTCGCCGGTACAGGATGCCGTCCTGGAAGTAGGCGAGGGAGCGGCCATCGGGCGCGATCGACAACATCGGGACAATACCCGCGACGTCGAGGCCGCCCGGGACCGGAATCGTGAAGTGCGTGACGGGCGCCGGCGCATCTGCCCTGTTTGTGTGCAGTCCCCAGCCGATGGCGCCGCCTCCCACGAGGAGTCCAAGCGCCACGGCCCATCGCGCGGCAGGCGTGGTGAGCGCCGTCCCCCGCTGCGCCACGGCTGGCCGGGCTCGATGCATGGTGACATGGGGGTCTCTCAGCGCTTCCGCGAACTTCGCGGCGCTCTCGAATCGGTCCGCGGGGAGCTTTTCGAGGCCCTGCGCTACGGCGGCCGCGATGTGCGCCGGTACCGCCTTGCGCCGCCGGGTCAGCGGCTGCACCTCCTCGGTGACGATCTTCATGATGATCTGCTGGGCGGAGCCGCCGCTGTGCGGCGGCTCGCCGGCGAGCATCTCGTAGAGCACGCTGGCGAGCGAGTAGATGTCCGACCGCGCCGTGATCGTTTCCGCGGTGGCCTGCTCGGGGCTCATGTAGTGGGGTGTGCCTAACGATAGTCCGCTCTCGGTGATCCGTCCGTCGGCGGCGGCGCTCACCGCCAGCGCGATCCCGAAGTCCGCGACCACCGGGCGGCCCTCGTGCAGCAGGATGTTCTCGGGCTTGATGTCGCGATGCACCACCCCGCGGCGATGGGCATAGTCCAGCGCGTCCGCAACGTCGATCGCGATCTTGATCCCGTCATCTATGCCGAGTTGCGTCTCGCGGTCGAGCTTCGCCCTGAGGGTCTCGCCGTCGATGAACGGCATGACGTAATAGAGAAACCCATCGACGCTCCCGGAATCGAACAGCGGGAGGATGTGCGGATGCTGGAGTGAGGCCGTGGTCTTGATCTCGACCACGAAGCGCTCGGCACCCAACACGGCGGCCAGCTCGGGCTTCAGAACCTTGAGCGCGACCTCCCGGTCGTGCCTAACGTCGCGGGCGAGGTAGACAGTCGCCATGCCGCCTTGGCCGAGCTCACGCTCGATCTGGTAGCGGTCGGCAAGTGCGGTAACGAGACGAGGCATGATCATCGGGCGGCCGTCCGCTGACGCAACTCCGTCAGGAAATTCTCCACCAACACCAGCGAGACCGGCATCGCCCCTGTCGCCGTACCAACGCGCAGCATCAGGAAGCGCTGTCCGTCCGGCGTCACGTCGTAGGCCTGTCCCCAGGGGGAGAGGAAGTAGCCGCTGGCGGAGAACAATCGCTCCTTGGACGCGATCCCGAAACTCGGACTGGTCGTCACGTGGGCCGATTGCATCTGGTTCGCAGCATCGAGGTAGAAGAGCTCGTTGCCTTGTGCACTCCAATGCGGCGACGATCCACCGTCGGTGGAAACCTGCCATTTCGCCGACTGGGCATCGGGAAACGGCCTAACGAATACCTCGAAGCGGCCCGTCTCGTCCGACGCATACGCCAACCACTTGCCGTCGGGAGACAAGGACGGGCTGCGCTCGCGGAACGAGGTCGCCACCACCGACTTCGGAACGCTGTCCACGCCGCGCTGCAGATTGGCCGAAATGGTGGAGACGGCGCGCTCCAGGATGTCCTGCGAGACGTCGACCAGCGTGGTGTTGAAGCCGCTGGCGGCGGCGGTGTGGGCGATGCCGTTGCCCATCGTGCCGGCACCGATGACGACAATTTTCTGCATCCCTAAATCGCTCATTTCGTAACGTATATCACGTTGCCGCGCCCGGGGACCGGGCGTAAGATCGGCAGTCCGGAGCGAAGGCTGATGGCATCGAAATGCTTCATGTGCGGGCGCGAAATCTCGTCAGGAATCCTGTGCGAGCGATGTGACAAGCCGCGCCGGCCGAAG
>Ga0207689_10005788_pt1 | contig 10975 bp, 11 predicted proteins | sample KBSMisM52_FD_184312 | JGI IMG/M metagenome (GOLD analysis project Ga0207689, IMG submission 184312) | Miscanthus rhizosphere microbial communities from Kellogg Biological Station, Michigan, USA - KBS Miscanthus M5-2 (SPAdes) (version 2) | ecosystem: Host-associated > Plants > Roots >... | reverse complement strand
CGCGCCGGCCCGGCAAATATCCGAGCGAGAACGCCGCCCAGATGCCGCCCACCGTCCCCACCCCGTAGGGGTCCGGGGACGCGAAGCCGAAGGCAGCCGCGAGAAGGTTGGCGGCGAGGAGCACGGCGAAGAGCGCGGACGCCGTGATGATGGCCGGGGTGCCGACCCCTTCCCCGAAGATGATCCCGCCCAGATACCCGAAGAAAGCCGCCCCGATCGCGGCGATCGACAGCGCGGCCATGCTTCCCCCGATGGCTCCGATCAGGACGGCCAGCACGGCGGACGCGCCGCAGGCCAGCCACAGGACGTCCCGCACGACCAGCCAGGTCGGCTCGTCAGACCAGAACATGGGGCCGAGCGTGCCGGTGGGCCCCGGCTCAGGGGTCGGGCGCCCGTGACGGCGCAGGCACTCGCGGCCCTCGGTCCAGGTCAAGTCCTGGTTGAGGCGGGCCGACTTGGCTCGGAGCACGACGTCGCAGTAGGACGTCTTCTCCTTCTCCACCTCGATCCGGTGCTCGAGGATGACCTTGGAGCCGCGCAAGGGCCGCACGCTGTCGGTCACGTCCTCGTAGCCGGCCTTCTCGACGGTCACGGTGTAGGTCGCCGGCCGCAGGTTGGTCAGGAGCACCTTCCCGTCCGGCCCCGTGGTCTTCTCGAGCAGCCCCTCGATCTTCACCTTGACCCCCTCGAAGCGGGGGTCGGTGGCGTTCTCACCTTCGGCGGGCGTGTCCCAGCAGACCGCGTGCTTCCACACGATCACTTCGATCTGGCCGTGGGGACAGATGGCGCAGATGCCGCCCGCCGGGGTGCTCTCTCCGCCGGGGCGGTTCATGCTCGTCGACGGGCGCGGCGGGTCGCTCGGCCGGTCATGGCGCGCGCGAGGATATCACGGAGCCAGAAGGTCCGGACACCATGCCCTACCGCGCGAGCGTGCGTTACATGGCGAGGCGTTCCGCTCCCGTCACCGGGTCACGGCTTCCAGAATCCTTGCGATGGGATGCGGAACGCCCGGTTGAAACGCGAGGACGCGTTCTCCCACGCGATGATCATCGTCAGCTCCGCGATCGTGTCGTCGTCGTAGTTCCGTCGCATCCGCGCGAACAGCTCGTTGCTGACGTCGCGGCGGGTCTCGGTCATCGCGTCGGCGTATTCGAGCGCCACCTTCTCCGCGTCGCTGAAGAGCGGGCTGTTCGCGTAGTCGTTGAGCGCCTCGATCTTCTCGGTCGAGACGCCGTTCCGGCTGCCCACGGCAGCATTGACGTCCTGTCAGAACTCGCAGCCGTTCCACCAGGCCACCCGGCGGTTGAGCAGCGCCCGGAGCGCGGCGGGCACGCGCTTGGTCTCCTGCGTGAGCGCGGCAAACATCTCCTTGGCGGCGCGGAAGTACGCCGGGTTGCGCGCGTAGAAGAGGTAGGGATAGAGCGGCTCCCCCCGGAGCTTTCGCTGTTCCTCGAGCGTTTCGCGCAGGTCGTCTGGGAGCGTCTCGACGTCGACCGGCGGGATGCGTGTTTTCCCTTCGAGCATGGGCCCCTCCTTCATGCCCGCGATCTTACCTCCGAAACTATCGGGCGCGGCGATGGACACTTCGACGGCGATCGAACCGTCTACGGCTCGGACGCGTCGATCCCGAAGGTCTTCCGGAAGCCTCGCCGGCCCGACGGGGTGACGATCACCGCGTGGCTGCGCGACGACGTCCGCTCGACCCAGCCGAGATCGAAGCAGCGCCGGGTGATGGCGACCCCGACCGCGCCCGCGACGTGGAGACGTCGCTCGGTCCAGTCGAGGCAGAGCCGGCAGAAGTGGCGGCGGCTCGAGCGTCGCGGGGGCAGCTCGATCCCGAACGCGGTGAGAAAGCGGGTGCCGGCGGGCGTGATCTCGGCGACGTCGTCGTCGGGGACCATGTACTCGCGGGCCACGAACGAGTCGGCAATCTCGACGCTGAGGCGGCCCGCGAGGTGGTCGTAGCACATGCGGGCCGCGCTGAGCGCGCGGGCTTGACGGGATAGCGGACGATATCGCGGTCTCTTCCCGAGCGCGACCGCGACGATCCCGTCGATCATGCCGGCCACCGCGGGCAGGGCAAGTCGGAAGTAGCGGTGCCGCCCACTCCGGACCACCGACAGGACGCCCGCCTCGGTCAGCTTCGCGAGATGCGTGCTCGCGGTTTGAGGCGTGATTCGCGCCGCGGAGGCAAGCTCGCTCGCGGTCTGGGCCCGGCCATCGAGAAGCGCCGACACCATCGTGGCCCTCGCCGGGTCTCCGATCAGGGCCGCGATCTCGGCGATGATGGGGCCGGTGATCATGTACCTGACGGTACCACCGCACGGTGGGATTGTGGAACCGGGGGCAGGAGGCTAGGCCCTTTCGCTCACCCCGGCGTCCGGCCGCGGCCGAGGATCACGAGCGTTCACGGAGTCGAGCCGCCGGTCGCGAGCGGCCATACGTAGCGATCCCACGTGAGATCGACCACGTCCATTTGCCCGACGGCTCGTGCGCCCGACCGTTCGGCGACGCGCCGCGAGCGGGCGTTCTGCGGAAGAATGGCCGAGATCGCGTATGGCCTCCGGAGGACGTCGCGTGCGTAGTCACGAACGCAACACGCCGCCTCGGTCGCGAACCCTTGTCCCCAGACCGCGGGATCGAAGGTGTAGCCGAGCTCACACTCGAATGTCAGCTCGATTCCCGCGGGCGCGTCCTCGCGTCCGAACCAGCCTTTGCGAATCCCGTACTCGGGGGCCGGGGATTCGACGACGAGGTCCATCAAGCCGCAGCGTCCGATCAGCGCTCCGTCTTCCTTGCGCAGGACCGCGAGATAGCCCAGCGCGAGCTGCTCATAGCTGGTGAGCGTGTATCGCAGCCATCTGGCCGTCTCTTCGGGCGAGCGCGGCCGGCCGCCGGGATAGAGATGCCGCGCAACTTCGGGGAGTGCGTGGAGGCGGGTGTAGAACGGCAGATCGCCCGGCACGATCCGCCGTAGCACGAGGCGGGCCGACTCCAGCCGGTCGGTACCGTGCGCCAGGGTCATGTCACCTCGCGCAGCCACTGGATGAAGCGCCAGCGATGGCCCTCGAGGTCGAGGGCCTCGTAGACGCGATACTCCCGCAAGTGATCGTGTAGCCGGCTCACGATCTCCGCTCCCGAGGCGAGCGCGCGCTGGTGGTGCGCATCGATGTCGTCGACGTGCACCGTGATGTACTGGGTCGCGGTGCCCGCCCGCTTCGGGCTGAACGCGCCATGGGCGCCCTGCGCGCCGAGCCCGATCATGCCGTCACCGAACTCGACCATGGTGTAGTCGACCGCGCCGTCCACGCGCACGCCCCGCGCGGCGGCCACTTCGCGGAACCCGAAGGCACGCTCCAGGAACGAGAGCGCGGCCCCGACGTTCTCGTACGGAAGCCGTGGAATGATCGTGGGTCGTCGCGTGGGCTGGACCTCCCGCCGGATCGTCGCCATGAGCGCCGCCTTTCCCCGGTCGAGCACCGCCGGCTCGAACGCGGCATCGCGCCGCAGCTTCTTCGCCAGGTCGACCGGCTTCATCGTGATGTTTCCCTCCCTTTCGCGTTCGGCTCGAGCAGTTCGCGCAGGCGCGCGCGGGCGCGATTCAGCCGGGAGCGCACCGTACCGATGGGCAGCTCGAGCGCCTCGGCCACGGTCTGGTAGGAAAGCTCTTCCCACGCGAAGAGCAGCAGGGCCTCGCGCTCGACGTCCGGCAGGGCCTCGATCGCGTCGGCCACGCGCGGGAAGAACACGCGGGCGTCGAGGGCCGCGGCGTCCGCGCGCTGTTCCGCCGGCTCGGAAGCCCCCGCCATCCGGGCGCTCGCGCTCAGCCGTCGGGCCTCTCCGCGCCGGTACTTCAGCAATAGATTCGAGCCGATCCCGTACAGCCACGGAAGCGCGCTCGCGCGCGACGGGTCGAACGTCCGGCGCCGCTCGAACGCGATCCGGAACACCTCGCCGACCAGGCTCTCCGCGACTTCGGCGCCCGCCCGACGCCCCAGGAAGCGCAGCACGGTGGCCGCGTGGCGGTCGTAGATGAGCCCGAAGGTCTCGGGCTCGCCCAGCGAGCGGCCGATCACCGCGGCGTCCGAGGGAGAGCTCATCGTCTCCCTTTTCCCGATCGCGCGATCGGGTTCACGGCCGAAGCGACTAGGCCGCCGGGGCTCGACGCCCGGACGGCCGAGGAGTAGCCGGCCGCCGACCACCAGCGCGAGCGCGCCGACCGCCGTCACGAACACGCGGGCGTTCTCCTCGCCGAGGAGGCCGCTCGCGAACGGGCCGAAGAACATCGCGGCGTCGACGCCGACCCGGTAGAGGCCCATCCGCCACGCCACGTGCTCGGTCCGGGTGTGCTCCCGGATCACGCCGACCGGCAGCATCCAGCCCGCCATGCCGAGCCCGAAGCCGGCGCAGCCGGCCACGAACCACGGCAGCGAGCCGAGGCCCACCGCGCCGGTGCCCAGCCCGAGAGCCACGATCACGAAGCCGAGGACCGGAGTGCGCCCAAGGCGATCGGCCAGGCGCCCCACGGGTAGCAGCGCCACGATGTCCACGAGCTGGGCGAGCATGAGCAAGCTCGACACGCCGGCTCGGTCCAGGCCGAACTCCCGCGTCGCGCGGAGCGGAAGGAGGAACTGGCTCACCGAGGACCAGGCCAGGGCCAGGACCACTCCGACCGCGAACATCGTCCAGAGCGTGGGCGACATGCGATGCGTGTGGTGGGCGGCCGGGGCCGGTGACCCGGCCCCCTCCGGTGCCGGTCGCCCATCGGGAAAGCGCCGGCGGATGATCGGCGCCGCGGCGAGGATCAGCAGCAGGGGCGACGAGGCGATCAGCAGCGAGATGCCCCAGCCCCAGTGGCCGGGAAGCAACCCGACGAGGCCGAGCCCGCCGAGCACGCCGATCATCGCGGAGAACTCGAACACGTTCAGGCGGACCGAGGCCCCCGGCCCCCGGTCGTCCTGGAGCAGGGCGATGAGCCCGCCCACGGTGCCGAGGGTGTACGCGAAGCCCAGGATCAGCCGCCCGAGAACCAGCAGGGGAAACGATCCGGAGATCGCCAGGAGCACCGTGCCGGCGAGCATGAGCGCCGGCGAGGCGCACAGCGTGGTGCCGAGGTAGCGGCCGGCCAGCCAGCCCGAGGGGATCGCCGCGGCCATGCGGGCGAAGCCCAGCGCGCCGGCCACGACGCCGAGCTGCCAGTCGGCCAGCCCGTTGGCACGCCCGATCTCGGGCAGCAGCGGGCTGAACGCGCCCATCGAGAAGCAGCTGCAGAGGCTGATGAAGCAGAGCAGCGCGGTGCTGCTCAAGGCACGAACGGACCGTTCAGTCACCGTCGGTTTCTTCCCCGTTTGGCGCGGTGAGTATACCTGGCGAGCCGCCCTCTGGAGATGCGGCCGTTTGCCCCCCAACACCCTGTCAATTTTCGGCTACCGGGGCTGACACTTCCCCGGTCGGCACCGGGTCTGCGTCCCGTTCTTCACCATCTTGGGCCTCTCCACGCTGGCCCGACCCTTGCTGCTTTCACGCCTGGCTTGTCGGTCACGCTGTATTTGCGCAGCGATCCGAGTTTCTCGAGGTGGCGGGGATGCCGAAATTGACCCTGGTGAGAGAACGTAAGCCGGTGCGGGTCTTCGAGATGAACTCGTCCGTCATCAACATCGGGCGCTCGGAGGAGATGCAGCTGATGATCGACGACGCCTCCGTCTCGCGTCGCCAGGCCCAGATCCGATTTGGCGCTCACGGCACCTGGACGATCGGGGACCTGGGGTCGATCAACGGCACCTTCCTCAACGGGCAGCGCCTGACGGCAGCGCAACCACTCAAGCGCGGGGACGAAGTCTCGTTCGGCAAATTCTCGCTGTTCTTCGACAGCGCCATCAGCGCGCCGCCGGGTCCGGAGGCGGTCGCCTCGAAGCCTGGCGGCGCGCTCACCGAGACGGTGTACATGAGCGCCGAGGAGGCGGAGCGGCTGCGTCGCGCGGTTGCCCAGCAGCGCCGGGCTCAGCTCCAGTGGGAAGCCAAGGGCCAGCGCGGGACATTCTATCTGAGCGGGGGCGGGGTCCTCGTCGGACGGAGCCCGCTGTGTCACCTTCAAGTGCCCGCCGGTCCGAAGCAACACGTGCTCGTCCTGCGGACCCAGTTCGGATTCGAGGTTCGGAACCTCTCGTGGTGGCACCGCATGAAGGTCAACGGGTGGGCCTTCGAGCAGGCGCCGCTCGAGAGCGGAGACGTCATCGAAGTGGGCGGCCTGCGCCTGACCTTCCTCGACGAGCTCGTGGCTCAGACGTCACGATCGGCCCGGACCGGAGGACCGGAGCCCGTCGACGCGCGCGCGTCGTGAGCTCACCATGATCAGTGCCGTCGTCGATCGGGTCGATCGCTACGAGATCCTCGCCGAGCTTGGTCGGGGCGCAACCGGTGTCGTCTACGAGGCCCGCGATCCGGAGCTCGATCGACTCGTCGCCATCAAGACCCTTCGACCTGCTCGCGAGCTACCCGCGGAGCAGCGCGCGCCGCTCCAGCGGCGCCTCCGGAGCGAGGCGGCCACGGTGGCACGCCTCAATCATCCGAACATCGTCTCCATCTACGACGTGGTCGTCTGGCACGACGTGCCGTGCATCGTCATGGAGTACCTGGAGGGCCGGACGCTCGCCCAGCTCATCGCCGAGCGGGCGCTGGAGCCGGCCCGGGCCGTGGGTATCGTCCTCCAGGTGTGTGACGCGCTGGCGTATGCCCACGCCCTCGGCGTGGTTCACCGGGACATCAAGCCCGGGAACATCCTGGTGAGCGAAACCGGTCTGGCCAAGCTGGGAGACTTCAGCATCGCGCAGCTGACCGGCCAGAGGGGGCAAGAGATCGGCGCCATGGTCGGGACGCCCGGGTACATCGCGCCCGAGCAGGTGACAGACGGAGCGGCGGACGCGCGGAGTGACGTGTTTTCGCTCGGGGTCGTGCTCTACGAAGCCGTGGCCGGCGTGCGGGCGTTCCCCGGCTCGGATCTGGCATCGGTCCTCTATGACATCACGCACGTCGAGCCGGCCTCGCCTCGAGACTACAACGCGGCGGTCACTCCGGCGCTCGCCGCGGTCATTCGGCAGGCCATGAACAAGCAGCGGGACGGCCGCTACGAGAGCGCCCGGGCCTTCTCGGAGGCTCTTGCCCGGGCGCGTGATGTCATGGGTGTGGCCACCGGCGGTAACTCCCTTCGGACCCTTCGACGAGCGCTGATCGTCGGACTGGGGGGCCTCGCCATCGCCGGGAGCTCGGGCCAGTCCTCCGAGGTCGGGCGAAGAGTGGGGCCACCGGCCGAGGCCTCGGCTCGTCCGAGGCCGGCCGGACGGAGTGAGATCCAGCGGCCGGTCGAGCCGAGCGCAACCGGGCTGCGCACTTCCGCGGTGATTCCCCGTCCGGAGAGGAGCAGCCGCCGCGAGGTCGCGCCCGGAGCGCCGGAGGGCGGCCAGACGGTCGCGCGCGCCGAACGATCGGTGACGCCGCCGCGCGCTACTGAACCGGTCGGCCCCGCCGGATCGGCGCCACGCCAGGGATGTCTCAGCGTCAACGCGGTTCCCTTCGCCACCGTGCTGGTCGATGGCCGGCTGCTCGGGGAGACGCCCGCGGCGTGTCTGCGGGTGGATGTGGGAGAGCACCGGGTCCAGTTCCAGCAGGATGGCGAGCTGAGCCCCGAACGCCTGATGCGCGTCGGCGACCAGCACACCATGGAGCGGCCGGCGCGACTGAGCTATGACTTTCGGTCGCAGCAGTTCGGTGACGGAGGCCGTTGAGCGATGGGTTTCGCGGGCCACGGCGGGTGGCGGATCGGGCTGATCGCGATTCTGTGCGGCCTCGCGGGCTCGGCCTGCGCGACCCTGGACCGTACCGCCGAGACCTTCATGACGCCGGTGAAGTACGCGTGGGTGGGGGCGGACAGCGGACTCCGCACGAATCTGGAGCGCGGGCTGGAGCAGCTGGAGGCGGCGGATGCCCAGGGTGCGGTGCGCTCGCTGAACCACGCGCTCTGGGACTTGCAGCGGATCGAAGACCGCGGACTGCGCATGGGGGAGCTCGCACGGGCCCACCGGGCGATGGGGGAGGCCTACGCGAGTGTGCGGAAGCCGGGCTGGGCCGAAGACGAGTGGGGCCTGGCCGCGGCGTTCGCCGCGCGCTCTCGGGAGGCCGCCGTGCCGGGGGACGGGCCATCACCGCTCGCCCGGGGCAAGGCCGCGTACATGTCAGCGCAGTTCCCCGACTCGGTGTTGTGGCTTCGGCGGGCGCTGGTCGACCTGGAAGAGGCGGACGGGTTCTTCGCGCGCCTGAAGCACCGGGAGGAGGCGCATTGTTATCTCGGCTTCGCGTACGTCGCCCTCGGCCAGGAGGAGCGCGCGAAAGAGGAGATCCAGCGCCTCGTGGCCCTGGACCCCTCCGTGACGTCCTGCTCGTGCATGGCCGCGCCAAAGGTTCGTCGTCTGATCAACGAGGTGCAGCGGAGGACGGCACGGTGAAGATCGAGGTGTTCGGGAGAACGGATGCGGGCCGCGCGCGGACGGACAACGAAGATTCCTTTCTGGTGGCGGACTTGACCGAACCGTGCGCGCTCCGACAGTCCGTGATGCTGGAGCGGAAGGTGGGAAAGTGCGGCCTGCTCCTGGTGGTCGCGGATGGGATGGGGGGGATGGCCGCCGGCGAGGTCGCGAGCGAGATGGCGACGGACGCCATCTACTCGCATCTGATGCAGGCGTCGCGGCCAAAGGCGACCGAGCCGAGGCGGTTCGCGGAGCGGCTGCAGGAGGCGCTCGAGACGGCCAATGAGGATATCCACGGCTACGCGGCGGCGCACCCCGAGCTGCGCGGGATGGGCACGACCGCGACGGCGGTGGGCCTCCTGGGCGACTCCATGTACGTCGCCCAGGTGGGCGACAGTCGGGCCTACCTGGTTCGCGATCGACGGATCCGCCAGCTGACGCAGGATCAATCGGTGACGCAGGGGCTGGTCGAGACCGGCGAAACGTTGGCCGAGAGGGTACCGGGCCGCGAGCGGAGCGTCGTCCTCCAGGCGCTCGGGCCGGCAACCCAGGTGAGCGTCGCCATGACGCACCAGCGGATGCAGAGGGAGGATGTCGTGGTCCTCTGCTCCGATGGCCTGTCGAGCGCCGTCTCGAACGGTGAAATCGCGGGTATCGTGTCGGCCGAAGCCGCGATCTCCTCGGCGTGTGATCGTCTCGTGGCCCTGGCCAATGAGCGTGGTGGGCCGGACAACATCACGATCATCCTCGCTCGTGTCACGCGGTAGCGAGCCGCTCGCGGGGACCCTCAGACGTAGGGCAGGACGCGCTCCCCGAAGAGCTTGATCGCTTCCATGATCTCGTCGTGCGGCGGGCCACCCGAATGGGCGTGACGTAGCCGGAGCAGGAAGGTGCTCGCGCCGGTCGCTTTCTGCCAGCGCTGGAATTCTCGGATGCAGGCGTCGGGATCACCGAGGATCAGGCGATCGGGAGCGAGCGCGGCCAGGGTGAATTCCGAGCCGGCCGAGAGATTGCGGAACTCGGCGAGGCGGTTCTCCCAGTAGTAGCGGTAGGCGGTCATCACGTGCGGGCCGTAGACCGCGTCGGCCTCGGCGCGCGATCGGGCGACCCAGGCGTCGCGCATCTGGACGACCTCGGCCGGCCGGCGGGCCTCGCGCGCCGCCTCCCGGTAGACGTCGGCCAGATGCGTCGCGTTCGCCATGCCGGTGCTGGGCGTGCCGACGAAGCCGTCGGCGATCCGGCCGGCCCGGCGCGCCGCCGCGTCGATGCTGGCCCCGATCCACAGCGGCGGCCCCGCCTTCTGGTAGGGACGCGGACGGATCTGGACGTCCTCGAGCGTGTAGTGCTTGCCCCGGAACGAGAACGGCTCACCCGCCCAGCAGAGACGCAGGATCTCGATGCTCTCCTCGAACCGCCCGGCGCGATCCTCCATGGGAACCGAGAAGGCGCGGAAGTCGGCGGGCTGATAGCCGATGCCCACGCCCAGGATGACGCGCCCCTTTGAGACGAGATCGAGCGTGATCACGTCCTCGGCTACGTGCACCGGATGATGGAGCGGCAGCAGGATCACCGAGGTGCCCACCCGCAGCCGAGTCGTCCGCGCGGCCACCGCGGTGGCCACGATCAAGGGTGAGGGCAGGAAGCCGTCCTGGTCCTGGTGGTGCTCGCCGAAGAAGCAGGAGTCGAAGCCGCTGGCCTCGGCGAGCTGGGCCTCGGCGATGACCTCGTCGATGCAGCGATCGAGCTGCTCACCCCGCGGCGGATTGGCGATCGAGCTGTAGAGGCCGAATTTCATGGCGCTCCTCTCCGGGAGATTCGGTGGTCGCCTCTGGGAGCGGGCCGATTATGTCACAGAAGGCGGGACGAGAGGGGCGGTGGCGGCCGTGAAGATTGGTGCGCAGGATCCCACTACGCGGTAGGATCCAGGCGGCAGGCCCTCGAACTCGAAGGAGAGGAGAGAGATCATGCACAGGCCCGTGAGGTTTGCCGATGACATGGAGCCCCTGGTGCAGTTCATCGAGGAGACCGACCCCGGGCGGATCCTCGAGGCCACCCTCGGCAAGCTGCGCGATGGCCTACCGGTCAAGAAGCTCCTGACCGCGTCGGCGCTCGCGGTGACTCGGTCCTCGGACTTGCCGCCCGGTCACCACGGCGGGCCCCTGCATCCGCTCGTGGGGCTGCATGCCCTCCACCACACGGTGGAGCGGGTGTCGGGCGAGCAGCGGTTCCTGCCGGTCCTTCAGCACGTCGCACTGTCGAACAAGCACATCAATCACCCCGGCATGGGCCCGTACATCCTGGCGGATGCCAGGCCGGTGGACTCGGGCGGGGTGGAAGGAACGAAGAAAGCGTTTTTCGCCGCCGTCGATCGCGGCCTGTACAACGCGGCGGATCACGCCTTCCTCTGGCTCTGGGACAACATCCCACCGGCCGAGGCGCTGGACGTGATGCTGACG
>Ga0207689_10005785_pt1 | contig 10979 bp, 10 predicted proteins | sample KBSMisM52_FD_184312 | JGI IMG/M metagenome (GOLD analysis project Ga0207689, IMG submission 184312) | Miscanthus rhizosphere microbial communities from Kellogg Biological Station, Michigan, USA - KBS Miscanthus M5-2 (SPAdes) (version 2) | ecosystem: Host-associated > Plants > Roots >... | reverse complement strand
CGAGGTACGCACCATAGGACACACCGGAGGCTCGTGCACGCTCCACCAGCCAGCTGGCCTGGCGAAGCGGCAGGGTCAGCGTGAGCTTGACCGGCTGGCCGTCGTCAACGCGATTCCAACTCGAAGAGTCGGATGGGTCCGCGGCTCCCTTCAGCGACTCGACGATGGCCGCGCGTGCGAATGCGGCCATCGTCAAATTCCGCGCAGCTGCCGCCGACTTGACCGCCGGCCCCAGGCCGCGGAGGTCAACGGTCACTCGATCGCGTGAGTCGACGACCACGTTGAGTCACTTCGAACGCGCTGCCTGGCAGCCGTTCACTGGGGCGCAGCCTATCCTGCCTTCCATCTTTTTCTACTCCCTTCATCGAGACACAATGAGTTGACATGGTGGGATCGGACAGTCCGACCCCGCGACTACTTGCCGACGAGCGTGGCCAGGCGCCGACGCACGGCCGCCAGTTCGTCTGAGGTGACCGAAGCCCCCGGCCTTCTCATCCGCTCGAGGAGCGTTTCGAGGCGCGCACATAGGTCACCTGCCTGTCCGGCGAGTGAACGGGGTTGGCGTGATGCGACCGCTTTACGTGGCGCAGCTCGCGGCGAACGAGGTGCCTTGTTGAGCGATGCGACTGCCTTGCGAGTGATCTCGCCCTCGCCGCTGACGATGGCTTTGACACGCTCTGGTTTCGTCTTCTGCAGCTTGGCGAGCTCGTACAGCGTCCGGGGCGAGGTGCAACGCCCGCTTCGAAACGCTTCATCAAGTTCGGGCGGCAAGGTCAGCAGCGCCAGATGGTGGGCTACGCTCGTGAGGTCGATGCCCATCCGCTTGGCGATCTCGGCGTTGGATTCGCCAGCATCTACGCGCGAGCGCATGAACCTGGCGAGATCGAGAGGCGTCAGGCCATGACGCTTCTGGTTCTCGGCAACCTGAGCGTAGACGTCATGGGCTTCCGAGCCGATGACGACCGGCACTAGCTTTAGCGCCGCCCGCTTCGCCGCGCGTAGACGCTTAGCGCCAAAGAGGACGCGGTAGCGACCGTCACCACCAGCGCGGCGCACGACGATCGGCTGAAGAATGCCGCGCAGAGCGATGTCTTGGGCGAGCTCGGCGAGCTCCTCATCGGGGAACTCGGTCCGCGGGTTGGCTGGGTCCTCATCAAGGCTGTCAGTCGGCACGAGAAGAGGTTGGCCCTCGACGACGAGTTCATCGAGCGAGGGCAATGCCATGGCGGCGGCAGTCTGGGTATCGACGCGCTTTTCTACAACGTCCGAGGTCAGGCTTCCGACAGGCCCGGCACTCGCCTGGTCGACAAGATCGAGCTGCTCTATCTTCGGTGTGTTCCAGGGCAAGCGCATGAACGCATCGTGCCGCTGCGTTCTGTGTGTTGGTAGTCCCCTCTAGCTCGTCGGAATTTCCCTCGCTACGTCCGCCAAGATCCTAGGTGTTCCATTGCGGTCCAACACGGTCCGGGAGCTGTCACAGACTGTTTCAACTTTCGAACACACGACGAAGAGCCGTGCAATGCGCTGGCCATCAGCTTTCGTCTGACTCGACGCATGGCACGCTCGATCCAACTCTCGCAGTCCGCTTGATTGCCATGTGTCCAGGCCAGATCGGCGTCGCGCCGGATGTGTTCTCATCTCCCGCTACGAACACTCATAGGCCGAAGTTGCCCTTCGCTTTGGCGCACAGAGTGACCTCTCCAGACTAGCTGCGGCGGATAAGGGTCTGTCGGTGAATGACGACTGCCGACCCAGGAGCTGCCTTCGATGACCGGCTGCTTGGGGGCGTCCTCACGTCGCCCTGAGGCTCTTTCCTCCCCTCAGACGTAGCAGGGCCCTTCGATTAGCGGGTGCTCCGCAATGAAGCTTTGGTCGATCTTCAGGCCGATGCCGATAGCGTCGTGCGGCCGCACGCAGCCGTCGCCATCCAGCGCGTAGGGCGCTCGGTCGGCGAGGTGATCACGGAACGGGTTGAACGACGTGACGTCGCCCTCGAAGTAGCCCGGGTTGTCGACCGCGCACAGGTAGTGGATGGTCGTCGCCATGTTCACGGCGGTCGCCGAGGTGTGCGGGTTGACCGACAGCTTCAGCGCGCTCGCCATCGCGGCGATCCGCATCGCCTCGGTGACGCCGCCGGTCTTAGAGAGGTCCGGCTGCACGAATTGAACGTGACCGTCCTCGAGCAGGGTCGCGAACTCGTAGCGCGTGTAGTGGTTCTCGCCCGCCGCCAGCGGTACTCGTCCAAGCGATGCGGCGACCTTGTAGGCGCGCCGGTCCTGCGGCGGGAACGGCTCCTCGAGCCAGCCGATGCCGGCCTCCTCGTACGCGGGCATCACGCGGCGCACGTCGTCGATCGAATAGGCGGTGTTCGCGTCGACCAGCAGCTCGATCGAATCGCCGACCGCCCGGCGCACCGCGCGCACGCGTTCGATGTCCTTCTTCCAAGTGTCGCCGACGCGCAGCTTCAGCGCGCGGTAGCCGTCGCGCACATGCCCCAGTGCCTCGTCGGCGAGGGCGGCCGGCTCCTGCCAGCCGAGTGCGATGCCGCCCGCGTACGCCTTGATCGGCTTGGCCGCGCCGCCGAGCAGGCGGTACAGCGGCCAGCCGGTCAGCTGGCAACGCAGGTCCCAGAGCGCCATGTCGAGCCCGCTCAGCGCGAGCGCGGCCGCGGCCCCCATCCCGTGGCTCGCGAGCTGCATCTTGTAGACGCGCGCCCAGACGCCGGATACGTCGCACGCGTCCATGCCGAGCACGAGCTCTCTCATCGTCGTGTCGAGCAGCCGGGCGACCGCCCCGGGCGCCCGGCCGTGGTGGGCCTCGCCCCAGCCGACGTGGCCTTCGTCGGTCTCGACGCGGACCAGCACCGAGTCGCGCTTGACGCTGCGGCCGATGCCGAGGCGCACCGACTTTTCGGCGGGAACGGGAAACGAAATCGGGACGGCGCGGACATCGGCAATGCGCATGGTGATGGACCCTTCGAGATCGGGAGTGCAAATCAGCGGAAGACTTCGGGATTGACGACATTCGGCGGCCGCTCGCCGCGGAGCAGCGCCAGCATTGTTTCGACCGCGCCGCGGCTCATGCCTTCCATGCTGGTTGCGGTGACGCCGGCGACGTGCGGTGTCAGCAGCAGGCGCGGCGCGTCGAACAGCGGCTCGTCGCCGGTCAGCGGCTGGCGGTCGTGGACGTCGAGCGCGGCGCCGCCGAGCCGGCCTGTGCGCAGCGCGGCGAGGACCGCCGACGTGTCGATGACCGGGCCGCGCGCCACATTGATGAGGATCGCGGTCGGCTTCATCGTCGCAATCAGGGCCGCGTTTACGAGGCCACGCGTCTCATCGTTGAGCGGACAGCACAGCACGACGACATCGGCCTGCGCGAACAACGCGTCCTTCGTCACCGGTGCGACGTGCGGCGGCAGCGATTCGGGCCGCCGCGTCAGCCCGACCACGTGCATGCCGAGGCCGGTGGCCGCGGCGGCGAGCCGCATGCCGACCGCGCCGACGCCGACGATCCCGCAGACGCCGCCGCCGAGCTCGGCCCCAGTGTCGGCGAGCGGCCGCGCCTTGGCCCAGCCGTCGCGCCGCAGCGCGGCGTCGATGCCCGCAAGACCGCGCCGCAAGTGCAGCATCGCGGCGATGCAGTACTCGGCGACCGCCGCGGTGTTGGAGCCGGGCAGGTTGGCTACCGGAATGCCGCGCGCCGTCGCTGCGGGAACCGGGATCATGTCGAGGCCGACGCCGTGGCGGACGACGGCGCGGAGGCCCTTCGCGTGATCGAACAGGTCGGGCGCGAGCTGGCTGCGCACCATCAAGCCGTCGGCATCGACGACGAGCCGCGCGAGGGTCGCCGGCGCCGCGTCAGGCGCGACGACGACGTCGCACTGCTCGGCGAGCACCGGGTGCCAGGCCGGATGGATCGGATTCGTCAGCAGGACACGCGGCTTATCGCTCAAGAAAAGGCACTCCGGCTGCGATCGGATTGACGAGGCGGCCGAGCCCTTCGAGCTCGACTATCACGGTGGTGCCGGGGGTGAGCCAGGCGGGCGGAGTGTGCATCGCGGCGACGCCGGCCGGCGTGCCCGTCGCGATGACGTCGCCCGGCTCGAGCGGCATGCGGTGCGAGATGTAGGCAATCAGGTCGGCGATGTCGAACAGCATCGTCCGCGTCGAGCCGTTCTGCAGCAGCCGGCCATCGATGTCGAGGCGGATGCCGACGCCGTACGGGTCGGGCAGCTCATCGGCCGAAATCAGCGCTGGACCGAGCGGTGCCGAAGCCGGGAGGTTCTTGCCGCGCACGAAATTGCCGCCGTCCTGTTTCACGAGGTCGCTGCCGCTGACGTCGTTGTGAACGGTGTAGCCGGCGACGAAGCGCATCGCGTCGTCGCGCGAGACGCGCAATGCGCGCCGGCCGATCACCGCAGCGAGCTCGCCCTCATAGCCGACGTTGCCTACATCGGGCGGGACAAGAATCGGCTCGCCGGGGCCGATCACCGTGCGGCCGGAGCGCACGAACGTTACCGGCTCCTTCGGCGCCGCCATGTCGCGTTCGGCGAGCGCGTCGGTGAAGTTGAAGGCGGCGCCGACGATCTTGCCCGGCCGCGGCAACGGGGCGAGCAGGTGCACGTCGGCGAGCGCGCGGATCGCGTCGTCGTCGAAGCGCGCATCGGCGAGACGGCGGACCCAGCCGTCGAGGTCGTCGTCGAGCAGCGCCTGCAACGTCGGCGGCGTCTCGCCGAGCAGCGCCGCGCAGGCGCGATGCGACAGGTCGACGATGCGCTCGCGGAGAAGCACGCCGCAGACGGCTGCGCCGCCCGTGCCGCGAAAAGTCACGAAGCGCATCGCCGCGCTCAGCCGACGCGGTAGCGGTCGAGGATCTTGCGATCGATCTCGATGCCCAGCCCGGCGCCGGTCGGAATCTGCACCTTGCCGCGGATCTGCACGATCGGCTCCTTCGCGAGCAGGTCGCGGAACGGGTTCTCGCACTGCTCGAACTCGAACATCGGCGGCATGGGCCGGAAGCTTGGTGGCTGGTCTGGCAGCGCCGCAAGGAAGTGGAGGGTCGCGGCGACGCCGATCACCGAACCCCATGCGTGGGGCACGCACTCGACGCCGTGCGCTGCGGCCAGCGTCGCGATCTTGCGGCACTCGCTGATGCCGCCGGCCGCGCAGACGTCAGGCTGGACGATGTCCATCGCCTTGCGCACGACGAGGTCGCGGAAGCCCCAACGCGTCATCTCGTTCTCGCCGCCGGCCACGGCCATGTCGAGGGCGCGCGTGACCTCGACGTAGCCGTCGATGTCCTCCGGCGAGATGGGCTCCTCGAACCATTCGACGTCGAGCTTCTCGAGCTCGCGGCCGAGGCGGATCGCCTGGGGCACCGTCAGGCAGTGGTTCGCATCGACCATCAGCCGGACGTCGGCGCCGATCGCGTCGCGCACCGCGGCGACGCGCCGGATGTCGAGCTTCGGATCCCCGAGGCCGATCTTCATCTTGACCGCGGTGAAGCCTTCCTCGACATAGCCCTGCGCTTCCTCGACGGCCTCTTCGACAAGCCGGTCCATGTCGATGAAGTACAGGCCGGTCGCGTACGCGGTGACTTCCGTGCGGTGCGCGCCGCCGATCAGCTTGTGGATCGGCCGGCCGGTGCTCTTGCCGATGATGTCCCAGAGCGCGATGTCGATGCCGCTCAGCGCCGACGCGGCCATGCCCTTGCCGCCGTAGTCCTTGATGCGGTTGTAGAGGTCCTCCCAGATCACCTCGACGTCGAACGGGTCGCGGCCGATGATGCGCGGGCCGAACTGCGTATCGATGTAGGCCTTTGCAACGGCCGAGGGTCCGTAGCACTCGCCCCAGCCGACCGTGCCGTCCGCTGTCTCGAGCTCGACGATGCAGGAGCCGCGGGTCTTGTACAGCCAGCCGCGCGACGACGTGAACGGCCGCTCGACCGGCGCGGCGACCGGGTGGCAGGTGACTTTCTTGATCGGACTCATGTCAGCTTCTCGCTCCGGTTTGTGGCTTCACTTCTTTTCGGCGACGAAGACCTTCTTGCCCACCTCGTTGAGCGACCTCTGGACGTTGTCGATCTCCTTGCCGAGCGCGGCACCGGTCACGTTGTCGACCACCGCGCCGCCCTGCTCGGCGCTCTTCCTGAATTCGGGGCTCTGAATCGCTTTCGAGAAGATCTCGATCAGGCGCTGTTGCACCGGTTGCGGCGTCTTTGCCGGCGCCACGATGTAGGCCATCTGCACCAGCGGGCCGTACGGGAACACGTCGTAGCCGCGCTCCTTGAACGTCGGCACATCGGGCATCGCCTTCAGGCGCTCGTTCGCGAACACGCCGATCGGCTTGACGAGGCCGCCGTCGATCTGCGCCTTGCTTTCCGAAGGCTTCAGCACCGCCGCCTCGATCTGCTTCCCCGCGAGGTCGGCAATGACCTTCGAGCCGCCGGTGTACGGCACTGCGATCACGTCGGTGCCGGCGGCGCGGCCGGTCATCACTGCGAAGATGTGGTTCAGGTTGTTGCTGCCAGGCGTGCCGATCGAGACCTTGCCGGGGTTCTTCTTCACGTGGTCGACGAAGCTCTCGAGCGTGCCGTTCGGCGAGGCCGTCGGCACGAGCAAGGTCAGCGGGTCGAGCGTCACGCGCGCGATGGGCGCGAACTGGTCATTGCGCAGCGTCGTCAGGCCCTGCGCGATCAGCGCCAGGGTCGAGCTCGTGCCCATGCCGATCGTGTAGCCGTCCGGAGCCGCGGTCGCGACCTTCTGCATCCCGATCGAGCCGGTTGCCCCCGGCTGGTTGTCGACGATCACGCGAATGCCGTCCTTCATCAGGATCTCGGCGAGCGCGCGCGCGGCGATGTCGTTGGAGCCACCGGCATTCCACGGCACGATGAAGCGGATTTCCTTGCTCGGGAACGGATCGGCGGCGAAGGCCGGCATCGATACGGTGAGGGCCGCCAGCGCCGTAAGCGCGGATCGACGGGTGAGGGCGTGCAACGGGCGCGATGTCATGCTGTTTCCTGGACTTGTCGAGGGCCGCGCACTGGGCGCCGCAGGCGCTTCCGTGCCGGATCTGCCGGAAGGCTACGAACGTGCGGGACGACCAGATGCGCGCCTGCCACAGGTCGTGCGCCGAGGACGAACTGCGCCGTCAATAACGCGATGGTCATAACTCAGGGAGATATACATCATATGGCGTATGGCTATGCTGTCACCTTGTGGCGTTTCGATCACCATTGGTCTTTTTTTGATGGCGCCTACCGCCATGATGGCCACTTGTGGCTGATTGATGATGGGTGTGCCCATGATACTTCCGAAAGTTCCCACATTGGTAACAGTGAATGTTCCACCCGCAGTATCATCGGGTCTTAGTTTATTATTACGGGCAGCATTGGCAAGACCGTTCACCTGTTTTGTAAGGCCGACCAAATTTAGCTGGTCGGCATTTTTTATTACCGGTACCCGGGTCAGCCAAAAGGATCCGTATCAGGCATCGTAGGAAAGGAATTCTTGTCAATAACCGGTGATGGAAAAAGTTCGTTACGACAATTACTTCAACGTGATCGCCGGTTCATATTACAACTGGGTTCGCTGCAGGAAGAATATGGCGACAAACTGGACAGGATCTTGCTGGCTAAGGAGAATGAGGTTTTGATTCCCTATGGAAATCATGCCCGGGGATCCAAATTTTTAGATTACAGTTACCTGATCGATGATGACATCATCACACTGATCGACAATATAAGTCTCCAGGTTCCTGATTTTTTTTATGGCCGGCTTGATCTCCGTTATAATAATTGGGAGGAACTAAAACAAGGGAAAAATTTTTCTATAATTGAATTAAATGGGGCTGGAAGCGAACCGACTCACATCTATGATCCAAGGCACTCTTTATTTTTTGCCTGGAAAGAGATCATTCGTCATTGGATAATATTATGGCGGATCAGCAGGAAGAATCACCGGCTGGGCTTTCCCTATATGTCATTTCGAGAAGGAGCTAAAATGTTCCGTGCCAACAGGGCCTATGTGACTAAATTGAGAGAGGTACACGATGCTCTGTTGAAAGGAACGGTATAGCAGCTTTCCGTATTTTTGAATCATGCACAGATTAATACGCATCTTTTTTACCGGCATGCTTATCAGTTTCCTTGGTTCATTACCGTTAGGGACACTGAACGTAGCCGCCATGCAGATATCCGTCACCGAAAATATTAGCCAGGCTATGTTGTTTTCGCTGGGATCTTTACTGGCGGAGATTATTTATGTTCGTCTTTCGCTCGTCGCAATGGACTGGATCCGTAAACAGCAAAAAATTTTCCGGCTGCTGGAATGGGCTACCGTTTTGATTGTGCTGGCGCTGGCGGCTTCGAGCTTTTATGTTGCGCTACACCCCCGGGTTGAAAAGAACATTATTCTTAGCAGCACCTTGCCTAAATTTATCCTGGGACTGGTCATGTGCATACTCAATCCGGTGCAGATACCTTTCTGGTTTGGATGGAGCACGGTTTTGTTCACAAAAAAGATCCTGTTGCCACAGGCAAACCATTACAATTCTTATATTATTGGTATCGGTATCGGAACTTTTATCGGTAATTGTGTTTTCATTTTTGGAGGGAGGCTCATGGTAGACCAGCTGAACACGAATCAGAATATTTTAAACTGGGTCATAGGTGGTATATTCGCCATTACGGCCGTGATTCAATTTTGGCGGATTTTCTCAAAGAGGAAAAAAATTGAAGACGAGTTGGATCATCCGGAAAAAGTTACACACGGATTTGAAAAGAAGCTTTAATAATAAAATTAACAGGTATGGCCCTGAGAGATTCGTTTATCGCTGAACTAAAGCATGAGTCCGTCTTGACAAAAAAAATCCTGGAACGCGTTCCGTTTGTTAACAAAGACTGGCAACCTCATCCCAAATCAATGTCAATTGGGCGACTTGCTACGCATATTGCTGAAATTCCTGCCTGGGTATTCCGGATTCTGTCTGCTGACGAATTTGATTTTGCCACACGGCCTTTTAAAGCGACAGTAGCTTCTTCACACGAGGAGCTGATGCAGATATTTTCGGAGAACAATGAACTTGCGTTAGCAGAATTGTCAGTTGCGGACGATTCTGTCTTCAAAAAAAAGTGGACGATTAAGCGAGGTGAGCAGGTAATGATGAGTCCCGTAAAGGAAGATGCCATAAGGGGCTGGGGCTATAGCCATCTCTATCATCATCGGGGCCAATTAACGGTCTATTTACGCCTGCTGGATTTACCAGTACCCGGCATGTATGGTCCAACGGCAGATGAAAGACTTTAGTGCGGCCGGCTTCTTCTATTTTTATCTATCCATGATGCGTGTTGGCAGGTGATTCTAAAATCTCCCATTCCCAAATACTAACCGTATGGCACAGCCGCAGCAATTAAACCGGTCTCTCACCCTGACGATGGTGATCGTTTTCGTCATTGGAAATATCGTCGGGTCCGGTATTTATAAGAAAGTGGCACCCATGGCCGCTGAACTTCATTCCTCCGGATGGGTGCTATTGTGCTGGGTACTGGGGGGCATTATTACATTATTTGGAGCTTTATGCAATGCGGAAGTCGCGGGCTTATTAGCAGATACCGGAGGAGAATATGTTTATTACAAGAAAATATACAATCGCTTCTTCGCATTTATGTTTGGCTGGTCACTATTTGTTGTTATTGAAACGGCAGCCATATCCTCGCTTGCCTATGTATTTGCCGAATCGTTAAGCAGTATTGTGCATCTGCCCAATTTATTCCCTTCATTATCTGATTTCAATATCCTCGGCATTTTTTACCCCTTTAAGGAATTTCATGTTAAGTTGACGGCTATCATATTAATCATCGTGCTGACATGGGTCAATGGGAAAAAAGTAAAAACAGGCGCCCGGTTAAGCTCTATTATTTTGCTGCTGGTCTTTGCCGGTATTCTGACAATTGTCATTGCCGCCCTTACGAGCAGTCACGCGCACATTAGTGATACTTTCGCCCTTCGGACACCGGTTGGCAAACCCGTTACGCTGAGTGCCATTTTTACGTCCATGCTGGCGGCGTTTTGGGCGTACCAGGGATGGGCATCTGTCGGCTACATAGGAGGGGAAGTAAAGAATTCAAAGCGTAATATTCCACTCGGGCTGACTATCGGAGTATTCATCATTATAGGAATTTATCTGCTCGTCAACATCTCTTACTTATCCGTTTTATCGATTCCAAAATTGGAACAGATATACACGTCACAGACAGGGATAGCCGCAATTGAAGCTGTAAAAATATTTTGGGGAGACTATGGGGCTTTATTTATTTCATGTCTTATTGCCCTCACCACGCTGGGTTGCACCCATGCCACCATTTTTGTCAGTTGCAGAATGTATTTTGCCATGGCCCGCGAAGGACTTTTTTTTCCGGGTGTTGAAAAATTGAACAGAGCCAGTTCGCCGGCCAGGTCGCTATTGTATCAATGTATTTGGGCTTGTTTGCTGGTATTATCCGGCACTTTTGACCAGCTAACAGATATGATAATCTTTGCCGTATTCATTTATTACGGTGCCACCACGCTGGGTGTATTCATCCTGCGAAAAAAAATGCCGGATGCTCCGCGTCCCTACAAAGTCTGGGGTTATCCGTTTGTTCCTGCCATCGTTATTCTTTTTTGTGGTGTATTGTTTGTAAACACGATCATTGAAAGACCCAGGGAAGCGATATTCGGTTTGATATTGATGCTTACCGGCGTTCCGCTATATTTTTGGTTCCGGAGAAGAAATTTGATCCCGCATAAGGCGGGAGAAAATGTGGGAAATGAGAAATAAGGAACCGAGAAATAAGGAATTAGAAAGGCAGGGAAGCCCGCCTAAATGTAAAACGCAAAATATAAAATGTAAAAGTGACGGGTCGTTTAAAAGAAGACCATTCTCAATTGTCGGGTTGTTCCAAAACTCCAAACTCCAAACTCCAAACTCATGCATCCAATA
>Ga0207689_10005784_pt1 | contig 10979 bp, 15 predicted proteins | sample KBSMisM52_FD_184312 | JGI IMG/M metagenome (GOLD analysis project Ga0207689, IMG submission 184312) | Miscanthus rhizosphere microbial communities from Kellogg Biological Station, Michigan, USA - KBS Miscanthus M5-2 (SPAdes) (version 2) | ecosystem: Host-associated > Plants > Roots >... | reverse complement strand
CCTTCAACGCGGCCTTGTCCCGGGCCGAGGCGGCCTTCACCGCATCCAGATCCCGCTGAATCGCCGCGAGCCGCGCCGCCAGTTCATCGACACGCGCATCACCCGCCCGTGCCGCCGATGCGCAAGCGAGCACGGCGCACAACAGCGCAAGGCATAAATTTGCAGGACGAAAAGCCACGAATTGCGTTGGGGACCGGCCGTTCCCCACCCCCTTGCACTTTCAATGGCCGAGTCGCCGCCATAGATAGCAAACCGGGACAGGCCGTCACATATGCTGTTCGCCGCAGTGGGTTTCGGCGCGATCGCACATGCGCGCGCCATCGTCGCGCTGCTGGTAGTGCCAGCCCATCACGGCCAGCCCCAGGAATATCGCGAGCACGCCCCCTACCAGGACCCACCGCTCCATGGCGAACCCCTCCGATTCAAGCCCCGCCATGATAGCCGAGGCGGCACGTCACCGTCATCCTTCCTATGCTAGAAGACCGGCATGGAGGCACAACAAGACCGCTCGTTCTGGTCTGTCTTCCGCATCTTCCTGCGGCTGGGCCTCACCTCCTTTGGCGGCCCCATCGCCCATATCGGCTATTTCCGGCGCGAGTTCGTCCTCAACCGCCAATGGCTGGACGAGCGCTCCTATGCCGACCTGGTGGCGCTGTGCCAATTCCTGCCGGGACCGGCCAGCAGCCAGGTCGGCTTCGCGCTTGGCCTGTCCCGCCAGGGCCTGGCCACGGGCGTGGCGGCCTGGCTGGGCTTCACCCTCCCCTCCGCGCTTTTGCTGTTTGGCTTCGCCGGCATGGCGGCGTCGCTCACCGGCCCGACCGCCATTGCCGCCATCCACGGCCTCAAGATCGTCGCCGTCGCGGTGGTGGCCCAGGCCCTGTGGGGCATGGCGCGCAGCCTCACACCCGACCTTCCCCGCATTGCCATCGCCGTATTGGCGGCGGTCCTGGTCACTTTTGTGGCGGGCTCTTTCGGTCAGATCCTGGCCATCGCTATCGGCGCACTTGCCGGCCTGATGATCTGCCGCGCCTTCGCCACAGCGGAAGCCTCTCCACTTCGCATCACGATTTCCCGCCGCATGGCCGGAGCATGTTTCATCCTGTTCGCCGGTCTCCTCGCTCTCGGCCCACTGCTCTCCTCAATCCACGGCTTCGCGGTGTTTCACGCCTTCTACCGCTCAGGCGCGCTGGTGTTCGGCGGAGGCCATGTGGTGCTGCCGCTGCTCAGCGATGCGGTGGTGCGTCCAGGATGGCTGTCACAGGCCTCCTTCCTCACCGGTTATGGCGCGGCGCAAGCCGTGCCCGGCCCGCTCTTCACCATCGCCGCCTATATGGGGGCGCTGCTCACCACGCCGCCCAACGGCGCCTGGGGCGCAATCCTCGCCCTGGTCGCGATTTTCCTGCCCGGTATTTTGATCCTGCTGGCCGCGCTGCCCTATTGGGACGAACTGCGCCGACGGCCAAATCTGCAAGCCGCGATGCGCGGCATCAATGCCGCGGTGGTCGGCATCCTGGCGGCGGCGCTGTATTCGCCGCTCTGGACCAGCGCCATCGCCGATTGGCGCGACGCCGCCCTCGCCGCCACGGGATTCGCGCTCCTCACCTTTGCCAAACTTCCTTCTTGGCTGATCGTTCTCGCCACCGTCGCGGGGTCGATCCTGTTGGCGGCCGTCCCATGAGCATGACGCTGATCGCCCGTTCCTATTTGATACAGGTCTGTGCTGTAACGAGACGGAAGAGGTCAAAAGCCCCGGTCCAATTTTTGCGTCTTCACACCCAGAGTCCAGCCTTGGGGCTGACGATGACGTTGGAAGAAGACGAAGACCTTGACCTCCATCCTGCGAGCCTGGGCTTAGGGCATCAGGCAGCCGGGATGCAACGCATCCTGACACGCTGCGCGGAGATTGCCGCCATTGTCCCCCTGATCCTTCTTCTGCTGCCGGTCTATCTGCTTGTCCAAGTGGGCGGCACGGCCATCCGCATGCACCGCCTGGTGCGCAGGCCGCTTCATAGATGCGTCTTCGTCTCCCGCGCCCGCTCTGCTTTTCGAAATCTCAAGCTAGGGCAGATAGCCGACCTGATCGCTACGACAGGAATTGCCGCGCCCAAGCATTGAACAAAACGGAATTCCGGCGGCAATGGCGCTGGCCCGGCTGACAGATGGTCAGCGGTGTATTGCCCAATATGCCGGCCGGTTGAGCCTTTGGGCCAAATCCCGGGCTGAGACAGGCCCCGGGCTTTGATGGTATTGTCGGGATGATCGAAGAGGGGGACCGGCATGAGACCCATTTTCATCATCACGCTTTCCTCACTGATGCTTTGCCCAACTTCCCTTGTGCCGACGGCGCATTCCCAGCCTTCCGCGGAACAGGTCAAGCCGGCCTTCGCCCTGCCGCCGGAAAGCATAGTCGTCACCACAACAAAACCTTCTGACGTTGCGATTAACAATTTCATCGCGGCCCGGGCGGCGCCAACCCGATTCTTGAATCAGTTGGCCCAGTGGAAACGGCCGCTTTGCCCGGTGACGGTGGGTTTGGCAAAAAACTTCACCCAGTTCGTTTCTCAGCGCATACGTGACATCGCTTCCGCCGTTGGCGCACCGGTTAATTCCGATCCCGGCTGCCGGCCCAATATTCAAGTCGTCTTCACCACCACGCCGCAAGACCTGCTCGACAATGTCCGAAAGGTGGGCCCGGCGTTCCTGGGATACTACAACAACAGCAGCCAGGCTGATGAGTTGGCGAAAGTCACACATCCCATCCAGGCGTGGTACATGACGGAGAGCCGGGATTATAACGGTTATTCGTTTGTCGACCGGGGAACCTGCACCGCCGGCAACTCAAACCAAAACACTTTGCCGGTAGACCTATTTGGTCCTTCCCAAGATCCCAGCATGCAGAGCCCCCAAGCCACGCTGGTGCTGAATTTACCCTGCGCGCAGTTAATGCACTCCAGCGGTTGGCGTCTTAAACCGGGCTATGAAAGTGGGATTTACAATGCCCTGATCGTTGCGGAGCCGGCAAAACTGCTTGACTATGAAATTGGTTCGCTGGCCGATTACATTGCCATGCTGGCCCTTTCGCAGGCGGGCTCGCTGGATACGTGCCAGGATATGCCGAGCATTTCCAACCTGCTGGCGAAGGGCTGCGCGTCGGCCTCCAACAAAATCACGGACGCGGACCTTGCCTATCTGCGCGGGCTTTACAGCTTGCCAAACGGCTACTCTCTGACCGGCCAGCGCAATGGAATTGGCTACCAGATGAAAAAGGTTCTGGTGACCGACAAAGGCGGCCCCGGCTGATTGCCGCGGCAGGAACGGCGGACAAGCCAGGGAACATCGTGAAGCTGATCGAGGAATGGGAAGCAGATGGAAGCGGAATATGAAAGATTGTTTTTCCGCCTGTTGGCGGGGCCGGTATGCCTCGCGGCCGTAATTCTTTTCTTGGCTTGGAGGGCGGACCTTTGGATTTTGGCCGCCCACTGGGCGCGACCCTAGGGCAACCAAACGGAGGCTAGGCATGAAGCACTTTCTGGTGATCGCCCTGTCGACGCTATAGCTAACGGCACAGGCATTCGCTGACACTGCACCCAACCTGGACCCGCAATTGCGCACGGAGCGGCGCATGAAACACGACTACACCAAAGAGGCCTTGCTGGCGGCGGCCGATAGCTCGCACGCGCCGGATTGCCTCATCCACGGCTACCGCATTGCCACGGACGGGATGTGTTCCTGCCACGTTGGCAAGGCGCGCTTTGCTTTGGAGCTTCTGAACATGTCCGTGGAAGACAATCTGCGCGCGGTCGCCGCCGAAATCCACCCGTTGGACATCTCGGGTCCCGGCGAAAATTACGAGGCGGCCTATCACCGGGCCATGATCAAGCATGCGAGAAAAATTGGCATCAAGCTGGACTAGTCGAAACGGCCGGCGATGATCATTGCTTTGTATTGTTCGATACATCTCGCGTGAAGACGCAATCCATTCCGCGCCACAGGTCAAATGCCCGGTCTCCGGCAATCTCCTGCGCCGCCAAAATAGCGCTCTGGTCATTTATGTGAAGCTTGTGAAAGATCAGCGAGGTCTTGCCCTGACTGTTGAAAACCCGGATCTCATAGTGCTTCATTCAGCACGGCCCCCAGTGGCTGCCTCAGGAGAGGGCCACGTTATTGGTCGGATTGCGGGGGTGGCATCGCCAGGTCGAGCCATTTGCTGTAAAGGCGGTCGTAGCTGCCGGCGGCCGCTAAGAGACTTTCCCGCCTTCTTGCGTCTTCTTCCCGACCAGCCAGTTGGCGCAGGTGTATCGCTTCATCGCGGTAACGATGAGCGCGCTCGAGATTTTCCACCAGTTCCCCCCTCAGTCACGCGTCGCTAAACGCGCAAGTTTCATTCGGGTTCCGGACAGCTTGTCGCACCCTAAAGAAGCGCATTTCCGGGAGGAATTTCCGGGGACGCCCCTCGGCCGGCCTCACTGTCCCCGCACATTGCGATACTTTTCCGAGGCTACAACCGATTTGCCGTCGGCGCCGATGTCCAAGCCCTGGGCATGCAGCTCATCCCATGTCCGGTTGGTCTTGCAGGTCTTGGGCCCCAGCAGGCGGGAATCCGACTGATACAGCGGCGGCCGGCAATAGATCGCGTCGGGATCGCGCGCGTCCTTCTCGCCTGTGTTCAGAGTGGATACCGGCTCGAACAACAGGACGTGACACTCTTCTTCAGCGACAGGCCGGTGGTCAACACCGCGGGGCACGATGATCATTTCACCTTCCTCGATCCATGTCTGCTGATCGGTATTGTTTTCGTCGCGATACTCCATTCGGAATCGGCCGTGCATGACCATGAATAGTTCGTCTTCGTTATCGTGATGGTGCCAGGTGAACGGTCCCTGGAACTTTACGAGTTTAACGTACTGGCCATTCAATTCGCCGGCAATTCTAGGATTCCAGTAATCATTAATAAAAGAAAGCTTTTGTTGAAGATTGATTTTTTGCATTGCCAACCCCCGAAGAAATTGCTGATTTCTGATTGCCGATTGCTGATTTGTTAATCTAATTAGTCCTTGAAAACTAAACCTAAATCAAATCAGAAATCAGCAATCAGAAATCAGCAATCACTTTCTCTTCTATTCCATTGCTTTATCCGACGCTGATGCAGTCTGCGTTTCGTTCACGTGAATCAGATTAGAGGTAGAGTCGATGTAGAGGTGCCGACCTACGAGTTGACGACTGCTGTCAGGGTCGGCGTTGCACTTGTAAGCGTTCGGCGTGACGTCCAACGTAATGATGTAGTCTTTGAGCGGCTTGTCACCGGCATAGTGAGCAGGGACTAAGCTCGCGTCCGCCAGTTGCTTGAGCGTTGCGAACTCTCCTGAGTTACTGATGCTATAGGTTTGTTCGGCGATGGCGATGGCGTGCAACGCCGCGAGCGCAGAAGTCTCATCGGCTCGCGCTATGCTGCGCTCCAGACCTGCCGTATGTTCCTGGCAACCAGACAGTGCAGCAAGGATCAGCAAACAGGTGACTAGCAACAGTTGTCGGCTCATGCGCAACTCCTCAAGATCAAAGTTTTCAAGGAGACCATTGGCCGGACGATATTCTTAATCCGGTTGATGCGTCAATCAGTTTGTCAGAGTTGTTCGATCAGCTTTAGAGCCGCTGGCAAATTCGGCTGGCAAGTTCCCTGTACTCGATTGATCGGTTTGCCGGAGACTCTTCTCTGTGCAATCTCTGTGTTCTCTGTGTCTTTGTGGTTAACTAATACAGCTTCCTCACCATAGAGGCACAAAGAACACAGAGATTGCACAGAGGAAAACTCAGACACGTTTGATTCAGGGGCAACAGAGCAAGAGTCTCTCCGACAAGCTGAAGCTTATCGGACAGTTACTTGATCTGGTTATATCGAAAACAGGAAGGATTGTGATCGTTCACCAAGCCGACAGCCTGCATGAACGAATAGCAGATAGTTGACCCAACAAATCGAAAGCCGCGTTTCGCAAGATCTTTGCTGAGTGCATCCGAGAGAGCGGTTGTGGGAGTGACGGGCTGTCCACGTTTTCTCTTGATTGGCTTGCCGCCTACGAATTGCCAGACATAGTTATCAAAGCTACCAAACTCTTTTTTGACTTGCAGGAAGGCGATTGCATTACTGATGGTCGAGTTAATCTTCAAACGGTTTCTGATGATTCCTTCGTTCAGCATAAGCGTCTGAACTTTGTTCTCATCGTATTTCGCAATCTTAGTTGGATTGAAGCGATCAAACGCCTTCCGGTAATTATCTCGTTTTCGAAGAATTGTCTCCCAACTTAATCCAGCCTGCGCGCCTTCAAGAATTAGAAACTCAAAAAGGCCGGCATCGTCATGCAGTGGCACCCCCCACTCTTCGTCGTGGTAGGTAATAGATAACGGTGTCCTGGCCCAGTCGCAACGTTTCATAAGATGAATTTTAAGCCACAGATGAACGCGGATAACTTCACATCAGGACCAATACCACTGCAAAACTAAGGATTCTCTTCTCCGATCCTTGTTTCATCTGCGTTTATCTGTGGCTCAAGAAAACTTAACCGTCTCGCCGCTCTTCACTGAGTTGTAAACGGCTTCTACCAACTTCACAGACATCAGCCCATCAAATGCAGTAACAGGCGGCGGTGTCTTATTCACAATTGCATCGATGAAGGCGCGATCTTCCTGGAGGTATCCCCACTTCTCCTCCCGCGATAACTGCTGCATCGATTGTTCTGTAAAGTGACCGCCAATGTTACTGCTGCAAACAAGCGTCTCCATCTCGCGGGTGACGAGCGTAGCGTGATGACAAAACACCTCGACGCGTTCGAAAGGAAACAACCAACTGGCGTCAGCCGATGAGGCCATTGTCGCATGCACTCCGTTGGCAAACTTCAACAGCACCGAGAAATCGTCGACTTCCGGATACTCGTGTGTTGATCCAATCGCGACCAGACTTTCTACTTCACCAAACAGGAAGCGCGCCATGTCGAACATGTGAATCGTTGTTTCAAACAGAAACCCACCGGTAACTGTAGGATCACCTGTCCAGACTGGCTTGAGAAGTTCGCCTCGATTCATCTTGATGTGGGCCGAATGAGGTTGGTGAGTGTCTCGCAGCATTTGTTTCAGCGTCGAGTAGACAGGAGCAAATCGTCGGTTATGGCCTACTTGAAAAGCTCCAGTACTTTGGTCGGCTGCTTCAACGACCAGCTGAGCATCAGCAACGGTCGTAGCCAACGGTTTCTCGCAAAAGACATGTTTGCCCGCACTCGCGGCTGCGATTGCTAGCGGGACATGTTTGGTATTTGGTGTTGTGATGTATATCGCATCGCACGACGAAATGACTTCTTCTGGTGTGGACACGATTTCAGCCTTACTTGAACGCGCGATTCGTTCAGCGCACTCTGGCAAGACGTCGTGGACAGCCGTTAACGAAACGCGTTCGTCGTTCGCAAGTATTCCCGCATGAACGCCTGCGATGTATCCGGCGCCAATGATGCCAATTTTGATTCTTGTCATTGGGTTGATTAGTTAGTTTTGTGCTGCCCGGTTCTGTCGGGTCGTTGACAACACTTCGGTCGTGGCCGTGTAGGCTTGTTTCGCAAGTTCGACTGGATCCATATCCCAGTATTGAGGTCGAAATATCTCTACACTCGCAACGCTGTCATAACCTATGCGACCAAATGCGGCAATGATCGCTCGCAGCGGAAGTATTCCCAGACCAGGTAACAGACGATGGCTGTCGTTCAATTCTTCTCGCGGGTGATCTTCGGCATCGTTGATGTGAAAAACAAAAAGTAGCCGCGGATCCATGGCTTCGATCATGTCAACAGTCGAACCGCCGGCGTAGAAGTGAAAACTATCAATCACTAATCCAAGATTTTTCCGATCGACAATGCGAACGATCTCGTGAGCCAGATCCAGGGTTTGAACCGAACAATCAGTCTGGCCCAGGAATTCAAAAGCTAGTGAAACGTCAAACTTCTCCGCGATGTCACACAGTTCGTTTAGAACTCGAACTGATTCCTCCATCACTTCAAAAGGGGTGGCGCCTCCGGTCGGAGTGCGACCCGGTACCACAACAATGTATGGGCAACCGATTTCAGAAGCTATCAGACTTAATTCTCGGCACTGTTGTTTGATTAATTCGTAAGCTTCCGAGTCCCGAAAGGTGATGTGCTCGATCGAGTTAATGCTCAAGGGTTGAAGGTGATGCTGGGCGAAGAGATTTTTAAGGTCGGCCGTGGAATTGTTTTTTAAGTAGTCGCGAAGTTTTGAAGCCCAGATTTCCAGGTAGTCGAAGCCGGCTGTCTCAGCAGCCCGAAGGTCGGTTGCGAGATCGGCTCGCATCGTTGTTGCGCCGTTAAGTGCGAGTTTCATGTCTACCTCAATTCAGTTTTGCGAAGAATAGCATGAAGGCATTGCTGATTTCTGATTGCTGGTTGCTGATTTCGTCTTAGGTCTTTGGTTTTGGCCTTTGTAACTTCGAAATACGCGAATTGAAGGATTAAGTCAAAGACCAAAGTCGTAAGACCAAATCAACAATCAGCAATCAGAAATCAGCAATCACGCGTTTGACTTCCCACCCCAGCCGTTGTAAAAGCGTCGTAGCTTCCTGGTACAAATGAATCAAAACCCCTTTTATCCCGGTCGGTTGATCGGGATTAGTTTTCCCTCAAGGAAAGGAGATAGCAATGGCCCTACGATTAGGTGATATCGCACCAGATTTCAAAGCAGATACGACTGAAGGTCCGATAAATTTTCACGAGTGGATCGGAGATAGTTGGGCGGTTTTATTCTCACATCCGAAGGACTTTACCCCTGTATGCACCACCGAGCTCGGCTATGTAGCCAAATCAAAGCCTGAGTTTGACAAGCGAGGTGTCAAGGTTATCGGCTTGAGCGTTGACCAAACAGATTCCCATAAGCGCTGGGCAGAAGATATTAAAGAAACCCAGGGCACGGCTCTGAATTTTCCTGTGATTGCGGACCCAGATCACAAGATCGCTGAACTCTACGACATGATACACCCTGAGATCAGCGATGTATTCACTGTGCGTTCGGTATTTGTGATTGGCCCAGACAAGAAGGTCAAACTTTCGATCACATATCCGGCGAGCACAGGTAGAAACTTCGATGAGATCCTGCGCGTGATCGACTCGCTGCAACTGACCTCGAAATACAGTGTGGCGACTCCGGTGAATTGGAAAGATGGCGAGGACGTGATTATCGTGCCGTCTATATCTGATGAAGCTGCAAAAGAAAAGTTTCCGGCCGGCTGGAAAGCGCCAAAGCCGTATCTACGAATTACGCCGCAACCAAACAAGACGGCGAGCACGGATACAGCTGCAAAGACTGCGTCATAAAAGAGAGAAGGCAGTCATTAGATCAAAGAGCGCGAGGCATCTAGCCTGCGCTCTTTTTTTGACTTGAAATGCATCGCTGAATGAGGAGAGGTTGAAGACAGAAAGATTTGGCCAAGAGTCAAAATTTCAGGTCGGGAAGGGGACCCTGTCCCCGCCTCTAATGGACACTCAGATCTCTAAGGGTTCTGAAAGCTAAGCCAAGCGGGGACAGGGTCCCCTTCCCGACCTGAAATTTGGGTAATTAGCAAAATCTCGTTTCAATTCTCAGTTCTGTTTCGCAATCAAAGAAATGAAATCTGTCCTTAGCAAAGCTCAGCCACACTTTGCTTTCATCGTCTGCTCGGAACTCTGCAGGTGCTCTAACGATTAGTCTGTTCTCACCAATATTTACAAGGACGAAAGTTTCATTACCCATTAACTCGGTTACATAGACAGTCGCAAGGAGTGCGCCGTCGCTCTTGGTCTGAGTGATTTGAATGTGCTCCGGTCGAACACCTAACCAGATCTTACGGGGTTGATGCTTGTCGGGTTGAGATGGATTCAACTCGAGTGCAATATCTCGGCTGACAAACCTTCCGCCTTCTATTTGTCCCTCGATTAAATTCATACTCGGGCTTCCGACAAACTCTGCGACAAAGCGATTGGCTGGATGCTCGTAGATATTCATGGGAGTGTCGAGCTGTTGCAGTGATCCCTTTCGCATTACGGCCACACGGTGTGCAAGAGTCATTGCTTCTGCTTGATCGTGTGTTACGTAGATAGTAGTCGTTGCCAGTTGATGTTGAAGCCGCTTCAACTCGCCGCGCATCTGAACTCGCAGTCGAGCATCAAGATTGGAAAGAGGTTCATCCATCAGGTAAGCCCTGGGTTCGCGTACGATTGCTCGCGCTAGTGCGACACGCTGACGTTCGCCGCCTGAAAGCTGCCGCGGTTTGCGATCGAGCAGGGATTCAATCTCCAGCAAAGTGGCGACTCGTTTGACACGCTCAGCAATAGATTGCTTGTTTATTTTTCTGACACGCAACGGATAGCCGATGTTCTCAGCGATTGTCATGTGTGGGTAGAGTGCGTAACTCTGAAACACCATCGCCAGATCGCGGTGTTGTGTTGGCACATCATTGATGCGTTCGTTGTTGATAAGAATGTCACCAGAGGTCACAGTTTCCAGGCCGGCCAGCATTCGTAACGTCGTGGTCTTGCCGCAACCTGACGGCCCAAGCAGAACAACGAACTCTCCATCGCCGATCGTGAGCGATAGATCATCAACGACAGCTCTACTGCCAAAGTGCTTGGATACATTCTTGAAAGAAATACTCATCCAATCGGTCTCTTAACTTATCCGCAGATTACGCTGATTACGCCGATTTCAAACAGCAACTTCAAATGTCCTGGTTTCCTAATCTGCGTAATCTGCGTAATCTGCGGATGACTAAGCTCCTAGCCCTTCACTGCTCCCAGTGAGAGTCCCCTCACCAAATATTTCTGTACTGCTAGCGCGAATACCAGTATTGGCACAATCGCAACTGTGCCTGCCGCGCTCATGACTCCCCACTTTATTTCGTACTGGGTTACACGTCCTGCGATTCCCACAGGCAACGTCATCGCGGCATCTGTCTG
>Ga0207689_10005783_pt1 | contig 10980 bp, 10 predicted proteins | sample KBSMisM52_FD_184312 | JGI IMG/M metagenome (GOLD analysis project Ga0207689, IMG submission 184312) | Miscanthus rhizosphere microbial communities from Kellogg Biological Station, Michigan, USA - KBS Miscanthus M5-2 (SPAdes) (version 2) | ecosystem: Host-associated > Plants > Roots >... | reverse complement strand
CCTCGAACATGGCCTCCCGCTCGCCGATGTTGGCGCCGGGGGCCATGCCCAGGCCGCCGATGAATCCGGCGCAGAGGTCGGACACGATGTCGCCGTAGAGGTTCTCCAGCAGGAGGATGTCGAAGCGCGTGGGGTCGAGGACGAGCTGCATGCAGCAGTTGTCCACGATGACCTCCTCGTAGGTGACCTCGGGGTAGCCCTTGGCCACCGCCCGGCAGCAGTCGAGGAAGAGGCCGTCGGAGAGCTTCATGATGTTGGCCTTGTGCACCGCCGAGATCTTCTTGCGCCCGTTGAGGCGGGCGTGCTCGAAGGCGTAGCGGGCGATGCGGGTGGAGGCCTTCTCGGTGATGATCTTGATCGACTCCACCACCCCCGGCACCACCACGTGCTCCAGGCCGCTGTAGAGGTCCTCGGTGTTCTCGCGCACCACGATGAGGTCCACGCCCTCGTAGCGGCTCTTCACCCCGGGCAGGGTGGCCACCGGGCGCAGGTTCGCGTAGAGGTCGAGCTGCTTGCGCAGCTCCACGTTCACCGAGCGGTGCCCGGTGCCGATGGGCGTGGCCGTGGGGCCCTTGAGCGCGACCTTGGTGCGGCGGACGGACTCCAGCACGGAGGGGGGCAGGGCGGTGCCCGACTTGCCCAGGGTGCCGGCGCCGGCGTGCTCGGTCTCCCACTCGAAGGAGAGGCCGGTGGCGGTGAGCACGCGCACCGCGGCCGAGGCCACCTCGGGCCCGATGCCGTCGCCCGGGATCAGCGTCACCGTGTAGGCCATCTAGAGCGACTCCTGGCCCGTCTTGGTGCGGGCCCGCTTGCGCAGGATCTTGAGCACGTCCTGCGGATTGCGCGCGCGCTGGATCACCTTCACCTCGTCCTCGCGCACCTTGCCGCGGGAGACGAGCGTGGTGGAGATCCAGTGCAGGAGGCCGTCCCAGTAGTCGTCGTCGCCGACCAGGATGACCGGGAAGGGCTTCACCTTCTTCGTCTGCACCAGCGTCACCGCCTCGAACATCTCGTCGAGGGTGCCGAAGCCGCCGGGCAGGATCACGAAGGCCCGGCTGTACTTCACGAACATGACCTTGCGCACGAAGAAATAGCGGAAGGAGAGCGTGCGCGTGAGGTAGGGGTTGGGCTTGAGCTCGTAGGGCAGCTCGATGGCCAGGCCCACCGACTCCCCGCCCGCCTCCAGCGCCCCCTTGTTGACGGCCTCCATGTCTGGGGCCCCCGCCGGTGATGACCGTGTAGCCGGCCTTGGCCAGGGCGCGGCCCATCTGCTCGGCCCGCTGGTAGTCGGGGCTGCCCGGCTGGGAGCGGGCGGATCCGAAGACCGAGACCCCGCTGACCTGGGACATCGTCTCGAACCCCTCGACGAACTCCCCCATGATGCGGAAGATCCGCCAGGTGTCCTTGACGGCGAAGTCGAGCATCGGATCGTGGTTGCGTGGCTCCAAGGTCATTCCTCTCAATACGTTCGGCGAACGATGATACGGCCGGCGAGCGGAGCCGGCAAAACCGGGCACAATCGGCGGCCAGGAACCCCCGAGGGGGGTGCTTCGTTAACCAGGACGGGAGACGCTCGGCCAGGGTGACTTCGTGGACCTGCACCGACAGCGACCGGGAGCTCATGGTCCGCATGGCGGACGGGGACCAGCGTGCGCTCAGCGAGCTGATGCGGCGCCACTCGCAGCGTCTCTACCGGGTGGCGGTCGGATATCTGCGCAATGCGGACGAGGCCATGGAGGCGGTGCAAGAGGCGTTCGTGAAGGCTCATCGGGGAGCGGAGCGCTGGGACCGGTCGGCCCAGGTGGGTCCCTGGCTCACGCGCATCATCATCAACGAGTCCATCGACCGCTACCGCCGCGCGCGGCGGCGGAGGGCGGCCGAGGAGCCGCTGGACGAGGCCGACCCGCACGGCCGCTGGGCGGCGGAGGGCCCCTCGCCCGAGCGGCGGGTGCTGGGCCGCGAGCTGCGCGAGCACATCGACAGCGCGGTGGGCAGCCTGCCCGACCGCCAGCGGGCCATCTTCGTGCTGCGCCACTACGAGGGCATGGAGCTGCAGGAGATCGCGGGCGCGCTCAACATGCGCCTGGGCACGGTGAAGAGCGGCCTGCACCGCGCCGTCTACCGCCTGCGCGAGCTGCTGGCCCCGGTGGCGCGGTGAGGAGAGGGGCATGAGCCTGGGTCACGCGCGCTGGCGGCGGCGCACCGCGCTCCTCTCCGCGGGCGCGCTCACCGGCGTGGAGCGGGAGTCGGCGCAGGCGCACGTGGCCGGCTGCCCGCGCTGCGCGGCCGAGCTGGCCGCCCTCTCGGACACGCGGCGCCTGCTCGACGCGGAGCCGCCGGCGGAGATGCCGCTGCCCTTCGCGGAGCTGGAGGCGCGCGTGCTGGCCCGCCTGGCCGCCGGCGTGCCGGCTCCCGTGGCCGCGCCGGCGCGGCGTTGGGCCCCGCTCCTGGCTCCGCTGGCCGCCGCGGCCGCGGTGGCCCTGGCCGTCTGGGGCGTGCGCCCGTCGCATCAACCGGTGGCGTCTCCCGCCCCCGCGTCCACTCCCGCGCTGATGGCCGAGGCGGAGCCGGCGCGGCCGGCCGAGCAGGAGATGCTGCAGCGGATGGAGCGCCTGCTGGCCCGCGAGCAGGCGGCGCGCTACCTCAACGAGGCCCAGGACGTCCTGGTCACCGTCACCTCCGGGCCCCCGCCCTGCCCCAAGGGGATGCGGCGCGTGGAGGTGGAGGAGCAGGCCCGCCAGCGCAGCCGGGCCCTGCTGGCCCGACGGGCCTCGCTGGCGCTGGGCCATGAAGAGGTGGCCAGCGCGCAGCCGGTCATGGCCGAGGTGGAGGAGATGCTGCGCGAGGTGGCCGACCTGCCCTCCTGCGTGCGCGCGGGCCGACTCCAGGCCATGCAGCGCGAGATCGGCCGGCGCCGCCTGCTGATGAAGATCGACCTCATGACCCGGGAGCTGCAGGGGTGATCGGCCTGGTCCTGTCGGCGCTCATCTGGATGGGCCCCCTGTGGATGCCGGAGCCGGCACCGGCCTCGGCCCCGGAGGCCGTGGGCGCCGAGGCCGAGCAGCTGCGCACGGCCAAGGCGCTCTTCTTCGACCGCAGGTACGCGGAGGCCCGCCAGGCCTGGAACGCGGTGATGGCGCGGAGCAGCGGCCTGCAGGCCTCCTCGGCCGCCTACTGGGTGGCCCGCTGCAGCGACAGCCTGGGCCAGGCCGAGCGGGCCTTCGCCGAGTACGGCGCGTTCCTGGAGCGCCAGCCCTCGGAGGCCGCCCTGCGCGAGGAGGCGCGGACCAGCCGGGCCGCCCTGGCCGCACGCCTGGTGAAGCAGGGGCACGAGGAGTTCCGGGCGCCCCTGCGCGCCGCGCTCAAGGACCCGAGCTCCACCGAGCGCTACTTCGCGGCCGTGCAGCTGGCCATGCTGGGCGACTGCGCCGGCGCCGTCGCCCCCATCCTGCACCACGTGCTGGCCAGCGAGACCGACGACGAGCTGCTCCAGCGGGCGCGCCTGGGCCTGCTGCGCTGCGACCCCAAGGGCCTGGCCGAGCGGCCCCAGGCCCCCCGCAGCCCGGCGCCGCCGCGGGGCGACACCCGCTTCCTGAAGCTCCGCATCTTCGGGGGGGAGGGCGGCAAGCTCAAGATCTCGATCAACACCCCGGTCAGCATGGCCGAGATCCTCTTCAAGGCGCTCCCCGACGAGGTGAAGACGGACCTCCGCCACAAGGGCTACGACGCCGACAACTTCTGGGAGCAGCTGAACCGCATGCCCCGCGGCCAGATCCTGGAGATCCAGGGCGAGGACGGCAGCCGCATCCAGCTCTGGATCGAGTAGAGGACAGTCCTGTCCCCCGGCGGCAGCGGGCCCGTCCTCGCAAACCCAGTAGAATCAGCGCCCTCCTGCTGGAACAGGCCTTGCGTACAGTCTTGTCGGACCCCTGAACAAGGAGAGCGTATGACGCGTCGACTGCTGATAGGAATCTCGGTGCTGGGCCTGATGCTGGCCGCGGCCGGCGTGTCCACGGCCGAGGCGGGTGGCTACCGCTACCGGAATCATCGGAGCGGCGGCTATGTCCGCTTCAGCTACGTGGCCCCGCGGCCGATCTACGTGGCGCCGGCCTACGTGGCTCCCTACGACTACGGCTACTACGACGGTTACAACACCGGCTACTCGCCGTACTACGGCTACAACGACTACGGATACGACAACTACCGTTACAGCAACTACGGCTACAGCCCGTACTACTACCGGAGCGCGCGCCCCTACCGCTACGGGTACTCGCGCTACGCGTACCGGCCGCGCTACCGGCCGCGCTTCAGCGTCCACATCGGCTTCTGATCCGGAGCGGACGAGTGACTCACGGGGCGCGCCCGAGCGCGCCCCGTCGTTTTTTCGGGGGCCGGGCCTAGTTGGATCCGCCGGCGGCGCCGGCGCGGTCGGGCTTGGGCGCGAAGTAGCCGATCTTGTGGCGGATCTGCAGGTCGTCCCGCTCCGGCGTGCGCACGACCACCCGCCGCCAGCGCCCGTCGTGGCGCTTGTTGGTGGACACGTAGCCGAGGCTGTACTGGGTGCGCAGCTCCTCCGCGATGCGGTCGTAGACGGAGTCGAGCTCGGAGATGGAGTTGGGGAAGTACACCTGCCCGCCCGTCTCCCGGGCCAGGGCCGTGAGCAGGTGGGCGGCCTGCGAGAAGCTCATGCGGTTGCGGTCGGAGGCGCGGTTGGAGCGCAGGCTGATCGAGTAGATGTTGATCTCGGTCAGCCGGGCCAGCTCCAGCACCTGCTCGTCGGTGACCAGCGAGCCCGTGTCCTCGCCGTCGGAGAGCATCACCACCGCCCGCCGGCGCAGCTCGCCCGCCTTCTTCTCCTTGGCCAGGTCCTTGAGCGCCACGTAGAGCGCGTTGTGCAGGTAGGTGGGTCCGGAGGCCTCCGTGCGCCGCACGGCCGCCTCCAGGGCCGGCATGTCGTTGGTGAACTCCTGGAGCGTGGTGGGCCGGTCGTTGAACTGCATGATGCGCGTCTTGTCCTGGGGGCGCATGGTGCGCACCAGGCGCAGGGCCGCGTCCTGGGCCTCCTTGAGCTTCTCGTCCATGGAGGCCGAGGTGTCGATCATCAGCACCATCGAGATGGGGATGTCGTCGTGGTTGAAGAGCGTGAGGTCCTGCTTCACGCCGTCCTCGAAGATGGCGAAATCGCGCTCGCTGAGCCCGGTGATGTAGCGGTTGCGGGCATCCATCACCGAGACGGCCAGGTGGATGATCTCGATCCCGCCCTCGAAGGTGGGCGGCCGCCGGGCCGGCGGCTGCTGGGCCTCGCCCAGGGGGGCCAGGGCCAGCATCGCCACCGCCGCCGAAAGCCGGAGCTGCCAACTCCTCATCGCGACTCGCCTCCCACCACGCGGGCCTTGACGCCCGGTCGTGCGATCTGCACCTCGACCTTGCCGGCCTTGCGGGTGTCCTCGGCCGCGTAGCTGACCCGGTAGGCGGAAAGGGCGGCGGCCAGCTTGCGCAGGGACGCGCCCAGGCCCATGGCCGACACCGGCCGCTCGAACACGCTGTTGGCCGTGAGGTTCCCGAGCACGTAGTCGTAGTCGGCCCGGCTCACCTGGTCGCTTCCCTGGGCCTGGAACTCCTCGGCGCCCGCCTCCTCGTACTGCACGGCCATCACCTGGGCCCCGCTCTTGCGCACGTCGCTGACCACCGTGTCCCGGCTGTGGCTGGTGAACCCGATGCCCACGCCGGTGATGGCCACCAGCACCGTGCGCTCCGCCTCGCGCGCGCCGAGCTCCTCGCTCGCCTCCTCCAGCGCGTCGAACAGCGTGTTGCCGCCGGTGGGGAAGGCCTTGCGCAGGGCGGAGGCGGCCCGCGCGCGGTCGTCGGTGAAGTCGACCACCTTCTTGGGGCGGTCGCCGGTGGTCCAGAGCGAGTAGCGCGTGCCGGCGGGCAGGGCGCGCACGAACTCGCCCACCGCGTCCACCACGTTCAGGCGGTACACGGTGGCGAGCGGCGCGCTGGAATCGACGACGATGGCCATCGTGAGCGGGCGGGCGTCGCGGGCCACCTTGGTGACCACGCGGGCCGCCCCGTTCTCGATCACGACCACCTCGTCGGTGGTGAGGCCCTCCACCGGCTCGCCCTTGTCGCCGGCGGCCCAGAAGCTCACCGTGCGCAGGGGCACCGCGTCGCCGGCCGGGGGCGGAGGGGGAGCGGACGGCGCGGGCGAGGCCGGGGCCTGGGCCAGGACCAGCCCCAGGACGGCCCAGCTGGCGACCACCATGTGCTCCAATATAGAAGCCGCGCGCGGGCGGCGCAAACCCCTTGATTAAGATGATGCGCCAGGCGGTGGTGATCACCGTGAGCGACTCGGTCACGGCCGGGGCCCGCCAGGACCTTTCCGGCCCCGAGGCCGCGCTCCTGCTGCGCGCCCTGGGCCTCTCCGTGGCGCCGGTGCGGGTGGTGCCGGACGAGCGCGAGGCCATCGCCGCCGCCATCCGGGCGGCGTCCGCGCAGGCCGCGCTGGTCATCACCACCGGCGGCACCGGGCTCTCGGCGCGCGACGTGACGCCCGAGGCCACCCGCTCCGTCCTGGAGCGCGAAGCGCCCGGCCTGAGCGAGCTGCTGCGCGCGGAGGGCCGCACCCACACGCCCTTGGCCGTGCTCTCGCGCGGCCTGGCCGGCACCGTCGGGTCGTGCCTGGTCGTGAACCTGCCCGGCAGCCCCCAGGGCGTCCGCGACGGCCTGGCCGCGCTGGGGCCGGTGCTGGCCCATGCCCTCGACCAGCTGGCCGGGGAGACGGGGCACGGGGTTGCTTGACGGTGCCGGACCCCTTCGTTAAGATCCGCGGCGTCTGAAACCTACATCAACGCACCGGCCGTCGCGGGAGCGGCTGGCCCCCGGTTCACGATGAACAGGTTCATCTTCCTCATCCCTCTCTTCCCGCTGCTGGGCTTCCTCTTCAACTTCGTCGTGGGCGTTCGCCTGCTCCGCCGCCGCACGGCGGCGGCCCGCCCCGGCGGGCCGGCCGGCCCGGCCCCCGGCCACGACGAGCACGGCCACGACCCGCACGAGCAGGCCCCGGCCCCGCAGGCGGCCGCCGTGCACGCGCACGACGCCGCCGCCCACGGACAGGCGATCGCCGCCGCCCATGACGACGACGCCGGCCATGGCCATGGCCACGCGGCCCCGCACGCGGACCCGCCCGCGCTGATCGGCTGGGTGGCCTGCGGCTCGGTGCTGCTGGCCTTCCTCACCGCGGTGTACGCGGTGCTCCAGGCCCACGCCGCGCCCGGACACCTGCTGGTCGAGACGCTCTGGACCTGGCTGCCGGGCGGCGCGGTGGAGACGGCGCGGGGCGCCACGTCCTTCGGCGTGGACTGGGCCTACCAGGTGGACGGGCTCTCGTCGGTGATGCTGCTGGTGGTCACCTTCGTGGGCCTGCTCATCCACGTCTACTCGTCGTTCCTGGCCCCGGCCCTGGGCCCGGGCTACATGGCCCACGACCCCGGCTACGCGCGCTACATGTCGTACCTGAACCTCTTCATGTTCGCCATGCTCACGCTGGTGCTGGGGGCGAACTACCTGGTGCTGTTCGTGGGCTGGGAGGGGGTGGGCCTCTGCTCCTACCTCCTCATCGGGTTCTGGTTCGACCGCAAGAGCGCCGCCGACGCGGGCAAGAAGGCCTTCATCGTGAACCGGATCGGCGACGCCGGCTTCGCGCTGGGCATGTTCTTCATCTTCACCACCTTCGGCAGCCTGGACTTCCGCACGGTGATGGAGCAGGCCGCGCAGGTGCCGGTCGACTGGACCTGGGCCGGGCCGCTCACGCTCATCGGCCTCTTCCTCTTCACCGGCGCCTGCGGCAAGAGCGCGCAGATCCCGCTCTACGTGTGGCTGCCCGACGCCATGGAAGGCCCCACCCCGGAGTCGGCCCTCATCCACGCCGCCACCATGGTCACGGCCGGCGTCTACATGGTGGCCCGCTCGAGCGTGATCTACGCCCACGCGCCCAGGGCCATGATGGTGGTGGCGCTGGTGGGCATCGCCACCGCGCTCTTCGCCGCCTCCATCGGGCTCGTGCAGAACGACATCAAGCGCGTGCTGGCCTACTCCACCGTGAGCCAGCTCGGCTACATGATGGCGGCCTGCGGGGTGGGCGCCTTCACCGCCGGCGTCTTCCACCTCATGACCCACGCCTTCTTCAAGGCCCTGCTCTTCCTGGGCTCGGGCTCGGTCATCCACGCCATGAGCGGCGAGCAGGACATGCGCAAGATGGGTGGGCTGCGCAAGTGGATGCCCAAGACGCGCCTGACCATGCTGCTCGGCTGCATCGCCATCGCCGGCATCCCGCCCCTGGCCGGGTTCTTCTCCAAGGACGAGATCCTGTGGTCGGCCTTCAGGATCGGCGGCTACGGGCAGGTGGTGTGGGGCCTGGGCGTGCTGGCCGCGTTCATGACCGCGTTCTACATGTTCCGCCTCTACTTCATGACGTTCAGCGGCGAGTTCCGCGGGACGGAGGAGCAGGCCGCGCACCTGCACGAGTCGCCCCTGGCCATGACCGTGCCCCTGATGGTGCTGGCCGTAGGCGCGGTGGCGGCGGGCTGGGTGGGAATCCCGGCGGTGATGGGCGAGCGCTTCGGCATCCCCAACCTCTTCGAGCATTTCCTGGAGCCGGTGCTGGAGGACGCGGCACGCACGCTGGAGCACGTCTTCACCGCCGCGGTGCCCGGTCACGAGACCGAGTGGATGCTGATGGGCCTGAGCGTGGCCGTGGCCGGGCTGGGCATCCTCCTGGCCTACTTCCTGTACCGCCGGCGGCCGGAGCTGCCCGAGAAGATGGCCCGCGGCCTGTCCGCACCCCACCGGCTGCTGCTCAACAAGTACTACGTGGACGAGGCCTACGACGCCGTGTTCGTGCGCGGCCTGGCCCTGGGCGGCGGACGCGCGCTGCACGCGGCCGACCGCCGCATCGTGGACGGGGGCGAGGGCGAGGTACGGGCCGGGCTGGGCGTGAACGGCCTGGCCTGGGCCACGCGGGACGTGGTGGCCAAGGGGTCGAACGTGTGGGACCGCTACGTGGTGGACGGCGCCGTCAACCTCACCGCCTTCGTGCTCGACAACTCGAGCTACGTCCTCCGGGCCGTGCAGAACGGCCTGGTCCAGCAGTACGCCCTCTCCATGCTCATCGCCGTGCTCCTGCTGTTCGGGGGCTGGCTCTGGGTGCGGTAAGGGATCCGAAGGAGCACGAATGGAGTTCTTCCGCGCGCACCTCCTCTCGATCATCACCTACACGCCGCTCCTGGGCGCGCTCGTGCTCCTGCTGCCCTTCTTCAAGGGCCGCGACCAGGCCGTGCGCTGGACGGCCAACATCGTCGGCTCGCTCGGCTTCCTGATCAGCCTGCCCCTCTGGTTCCGCTTCGACCGGGCGGCGGCCGGGTTCCAGTTCACCGAGCATCACGCCTGGATCCCCAGCATCGGCGTGCAGTACCTCTTCGGCGTGGACGGCATCTCGGTGCTCCTCATCCTGCTCACCACCATGCTGGGCGAGATCGCCATCCTCTCCTCCTGGACGGCCATCCACGACAAGGAAGGCCAGCCGGGCAGCGGGCGCGTGCGCCAGTACTACGTCTTCCTGCTCCTGCTGCAGACGGGCATGCTGGGCGTCTTCTGCGCGCTCGACATGTTCCTCTTCTACGTGTTCTGGGAGGTGATGCTCGTCCCGATGTACTTCCTCATCGGGATCTGGGGCGGCGAGCGCCGGCTCTACGCGGCCATCAAGTTCTTCCTCTACACCCTGGTCGGCTCGGTGGTGATGCTGCTGGGCATCCTGGCCCTCTACTTCCACTCGCGCACGCTGCCCGGGCTGGAAGGGGTGGGCACCTTCGACCTGCAGCGCTGGCTGGAGATGGGCATCCCCAGCGGCCTCCAGTGGTGGGTGTTCCTGGCCTTCTTCCTGGGCTTCGCCATCAAGGTGCCCATGTTCCCCTTCCACACGTGGCTGCCCGACGCCCACGTGGAGGCGCCCACCGCCGGCTCCGTGATCCTGGCCGGCGTGCTGCTGAAGATGGGGACCTACGGCTTCATCCGCTTCTCGCTGCCGCTGCTGCCCGCGGCCACGCTGCGGGCCGTGCCCTACATGGCCACCCTGGCCATCATCGGCATCGTCTACGCCGCGCTGGTCACCCTGGTGCAGACGGACATGAAGAAGCTCATCGCCTACTCCTCGGTGAGCCACCTGGGCTTCGTCATGCTCGGCATGTTCGCGCTGAACCCGCTGGGCCTCGAGGGCAGCGTGCTGCAGATGATCAACCACGGCCTGTCCACCGGCGGGCTCTTCCTGGTGGTGGGCATCGTGTACGAGCGCCGCCACACGAAGGCCATCTCCGAGTACGGCGGCCTGGCCCACGTGATGCCGGTCTACGCCACCCTGACCCTGATCCTCTTCCTGGCCTCCATGGGCCTTCCGCTGCTGAACGGCTTCATCGGCGAGTTCATGATCCTGATGGCCGCCTGGTCGGCCAGCCACGTGTGGGCCTACTGGGCGGTGAGCGGCATCGTGCTGGGCGCGGCCTACCTCCTCTGGCTCTACCAGCGCGTCTTCTGGGGGCCGCTCACGAACCCGGCCAACCAGAACCTGAAGGACCTGAGCCTGCGCGAGGTGGCCACGCTGGCGCCGCTCATCGCCTTCTGCTTCTGGATCGGCCTGTATCCGAAGCCCTTCCTGGAGTTCCTGCACGGGCCGGCGGCCCGCACCGCCTCGCTCATCCAGCCCGGCAAGTTCGGACCGCCCGCCGGCGGGACGGCCGCCCCGGCCGCGGCCGCCGCCGCGCCCGCGACCCCACAACCTGAAGCGCGCCTCCACTGAGGCGCGGCCGGCCCGCCTACAATGAGGTGAGGGCCGGAAGATGAAGACGCTGACCAGCGTGCGCGTCCTGGTGGTGGACGACGACGAGGACTCGCGCGAGATGATCCGCGCCGCGCTCGAGCTGCAGGGGG
>Ga0207689_10005782_pt1 | contig 10981 bp, 11 predicted proteins | sample KBSMisM52_FD_184312 | JGI IMG/M metagenome (GOLD analysis project Ga0207689, IMG submission 184312) | Miscanthus rhizosphere microbial communities from Kellogg Biological Station, Michigan, USA - KBS Miscanthus M5-2 (SPAdes) (version 2) | ecosystem: Host-associated > Plants > Roots >... | reverse complement strand
CCGGTAATGAATCGACACGTAAAACCCAAGGCACAGGTTTAGGGCTTTATCTTTGCAGTAAGATCGCCGGGGACCATAATGCCGACATTTCGGTGACAAACAATATACCCTCCGGCACTAATTTCGCCATCCATTTTCATAAATAATCATGAGCAAGGAAAATACAAAAGCATCAATATTACTGGTAGAAGATGAAGAAAATCTTCATGATGCTTTGAAGCTGAACCTGGAATTGGAAGGATATGAAGTTTCTTCAGCATTTGATGGCAACGCCGCCATAAAATCTGTGCATGGAGAATATTTTGATCTTATTATACTTGATGTTATGCTGCCGGAAATGGATGGGATAAATGTTACTGAAACCATTCGCCTGGCAAATAATGAAGTGCCGATACTTATTCTTAGTGCAAAGAATAGCAGTGCCGACAAAGTGCTTGGACTTAAGAAAGGCGCCGATGATTATATGACCAAGCCTTTCAATCTCGAAGAACTCTTATTAAGAGTTCAGAAACTAATTGAAAAGAATAAAAAAATATTGGATAAAGAAACGATCGGCAATACTTATTCATTTGGCAACAATAATATTGATTTTAAAGCACAGGAAGCAACAACATCCCGTGGGGAAAAAATTCAGTTAAGTAAGAAAGAAGGGATGCTTTTGAAATTACTTATTGAAAATAAAAATGAGGTCGTGCCAAGAGAAAAGATATTGCAGGTTGTTTGGGGCTATAATGTTTATCCAACTACCAGGACGATCGATAACTTCATTCTTAACTTCCGTAAATATTTTGAAGAGGATAGCCGCAATCCCAAATACTTTCATTCGGTTCGCGGAGTTGGGTATAAATACAGCGAATAGATCATAGATCACCCAGTTGTGGTCTTATAACAATATCTTCCACACAAGCACCATCAGAAAGTTGTGTACATGCATAGATCATTTTAGCAATATCTTCCGCTTCCATTATTCGTTTTGAAGAATTATCATAACCAGCCCATGAGTCAGTAAGGACTGCACCGGGATGAAGTGATGTGACTTTGATATTATAAGGTTTCATTTCCTCACGAAGATTTTTGCTGAAACCGTACATGGCAAATTTGCTGATGCTATACGCCCCTCCATTATCATAAGCATCAAGTGAAGCAATTGAGCAAAGATTGAAGATGTGGCCTGATCTGCGCTTCATCATTTGAGGCAATAAGGTTCTTGTCAGATGATAGGCGCTGCTGACATTGATAGCAAGTTGGCTTTCCAACACACCTTCTGGTTCATTGTGAACACTTCCAGGTTCAAATAAGCCGGCATTATTAACAATGATGTCAGGAATTGCATATTTCAATGTCCAATTCCCCAATTCCTTTGCCTGTTTTTTATCAGTCAGATCGAAAGCTTTTGCTTTAATTGAAACAGAAGGATATTTAGTTTGCAACTCTTCCATAGCCTTATACAAGGCCACTTCGCTTCGGCTGCATAAAAAAAGATCATGCCCATTTGCAGCAAAAATTTCTGCTACTGCTTTTCCGATTCCCCTGGATGCGCCTGTAATAAGAACGTTCATTGATTTCAGATTTAGATTGTAGATTGCGGACCCATAATCTTAATTCATGCAAATCTAAAATCCGAAATCTGCAATCCGAAATGAAATATCGTCATCTGTTTTTCGATCTCGACCATACACTTTGGGATTTTGAAGCAAATGCAAGAGTGACATTGCTTGAGCTCTATAATGAGTTGCAATTAGAGCAAAAGGGCATCCATGACTTTGATCTTTTTCATAAAAATTACCTGGCTCATAATGAAAAATTATGGGAACGCTATAGAAATGGTTTTATAAAACAAGAGGAATTGCGAGTAAAAAGAATGTGGTTGGCTCTGCTTGATTTTAAGATTGCTGATGAAATATTGGCAAAAAACATGAGTATCCAATTCCTGGATCTTTTACCCACCCGGACTATTCTTTTTCCTTATGCAATTGAAATACTGGAGTATTTAACCAATAAAAAATATGAGCTTCATTTGATCACGAATGGTTTTGAAAAGACACAACATAGCAAATTGAAATATTCCGGACTTGGCAAATATTTTAAAGAGGTAATCACTTCAGAAGGCAGCAGCAGTCTAAAACCTAAAAAGGAAATTTTTGATTATGCTTTTGAGAAAACAGGGGCTGAACCTTCAGAAAGTATTATGCTGGGAGATAGCATTGAAGTAGATATTATTGGCGCTATGAATGCCGGCATCGACCAGGTGTTTATTAATCATTTAAATATCCCGATTGATATTAAACCAACTTATGTAGTAAGATCATTGAAAGAGCTGGAAGAAATATTTTGAGTGCTAAACTTCAGACGAGCTCATTATTTTCATTGAACACGACGTAGATCCAGGTCTTGAAAATCATAGCTAAAATCTGTTAGTGGCGAAATGGGTCGCATTGTTATTCCGGCACCTTTGCCTTCCATATCCAGGGAAAAAATTACAAAAGCATCAGCATCCATACTTCTATCTCTCCATTTTACCACAAAACTGTTTCCCTTGTAAGCAAACATTTCTCCAGTAAGTTTTGGTGACCTTTTAGAATCAAACCAAAGTCTACCATTTTTTACTGAGATGATAACATCACCAAACCATTGGTCACGATAAGTGCCTGTGTAAATTTTAAGATCAGTTTTACCAGCATTTTCTTTTTGGGCATTGACAATATCTGTCCAGATAGAATCGGTGATCTTATTTGCAGCAGCCAATGATTGTTTTCTACCATTTGAATATTGAGTTACTCTATCTGTGCCTGTTATACCAAAATAACTATCCTTGATCTGGTTTGTAATTGATGTAAACGCTCCGCCTTCCTGTTGGTTAGTAAGTACGATAATGCCAAGATTTAGTTCAGGTATCATTGTGATCTGTGTTACCATTCCTTCAAGTCCGCCCGTATGACTTAGTTGTTTGTATCCCTTCACGTCGCTGATCCCAAACCCCAATCCATAAGCTGAGAAATGCGTGTTGTACGGGCCCGGATTGCGAACGGGGATGATCGTTTGTGGCGTCCACATTTCTTCATGTACATCATCTGAAAATAATTTTTTACCAAGGTTTTCACCGTATTTACCATGTGATAATTGAAGCAATACCCATTTGCTCAGATCAGAAATACATGAGTTAATACCTCCGGCAGAATGACCAACTTTTAACGTACTTCTTGCGATCACCTGCACTTTACCTTCCACTGGTGCATGTCCATCGATCACATTTGTTTTATCTTTCAAACGATCAAATGAACATGCAGAATGAGTCATTCCTAATGGTTTTAAAATTCTTTCTTCTACAAAATCATCCCAGCTTTTTCCACTTACTCTTGCAACAACTTCGCCGGCAACTATGTAAAGATTGTTATCATAGTCGTATTTGGTCCGAAAACCTGAAACCGGTTTTAAAAAACGAAGATTATAAAGAATATCTTTTAGGGTAAAATCTGATGAATCAGGAAAAAACATCAGGTCACCGGCGCCAAGACCCATACCACTTCTGTGTGTAAGCAGATCACGAATAGTAAACTCTTCTGTAACATATGGAGTGTATAATTTAAACTCCGGGATATAATCTCTAACCTTATCATCCCATTTCAATTTTCCCTCATCGATTAAAATTCCCAATGCAGCTGCTGTAAAAGCTTTGCTGTTGGATGCAATCCCAAATAATGTATTTTCATCAACTTTCTCTTTTGTATTCAAAGAACGAACACCATAACCTTTTGAATGGATCACTTTTCCGTCCTTAATTACTCCAACGGCAATACCCGGTACATCAAAAGCCTTCATAGCACGTTCTACCAAAGTATCGATCTGTGAACTTGAAAGTTGCTGGCTAAATAAAGAAGTGCCAAACATCATGAACAATGATGTTAAGAAAAATATTTTCATAAGCAATCGTTTTGAATTATTGATCAGTAGTGAAAGTTATATAAAAAAGGAACTACCAGGTCGCTACTACAGTCACCCCACCTTTAGCGATTCCGCCGATCTTCACCTGCACTTTAGCATTCAATGGTAATAAGAGATCGACCCTTGAACCGAATTTGATAAAACCCATTTCTTCTGTTTGCTTTACCTGTTGACCTGGCTGTAAATAATTTACAATACGCTTTGCCAATGCCCCGGCGATCTGTTTGATCAGCAATTCTTTTCCGTTTGATCTATAGACTACAGTATGACGTTCATTTTCTGTGGAAGATTTTGGATGCCATGCAACAAGATATTTTCCTTTGTGATATTCGCTGTAAAGAACATCACCACTAACAGGATTTCGGTTTACATGAACATTCAACGGGCTCATAAAAATTGAAACCTGTATACGACGGTCAGCAAAATATTCGTCTGCCTCCACCTCTTCAATTGCCACCACTTTACCATCAGCAGGTGCAACAATGGCATTATCCTGTACAGTTAAATTTCTTTTAGGAATGCGGAAAAAAGAGATAAGGAAAATTAACAACCCTAAAGTGCCAATAAAAATGATCCAGCTTAATGCCGGGGAAGAATAACTGATAAAATAAAATGAAACAATATTGATCACACCGAATAAGATGGTTGCCCATGCAATGCTACTATACCCTTCCTTATGAATTGTCATGGGGCAAATATAGGAAAATGGAAAGTGGTGAATAGCGAGCAGAGGGAAGATAAAAATCGATCATAAAAGATAATAAACATACACCCAAACAGCCGGTATTGCTATTAACATAGAATCAAACCGATCTAAAAAACCACCATGTCCGGGCATAAGGTTGCCACTATCTTTTACCCCGGCCATTCTTTTGAGTTTTGATTCGAGAAGATCACCGAAAGTGCCAAAGATGGCAGCGATGGCCGCTATTATATACAAAGGTCTTGTTGAAAATTCAAAATGAAAATCCGGCCTAATAATATCTGCATTGATATTTGAGAAGATCAGCCCTGTTGCAATAGTAGCGAGTATTATTCCTCCTATGGTGCCTTCCCATGTTTTTTTTGGTGAAATTTTTGACAGCGGTCTTTTGCCGATCAACGACCCAACTATATAGGCCATAGTATCATTGATCCAAATACTGCAAACAATTATCAATGGGATGAGCCATGGTTTAGAAATATTGTAAATAACATTATTAACAATTTCAGGGACCGGGTGATTTATAGTAGATTCAATTACTTCGGAAAAATAAAGACTGATCATCATGCCCCATGTCATCGAAATATAAAGTAACCCCAGCGCTGCAGATATAAAAGCTTTGAAGTCAATTTTTTTTGATGCAAAAATTCCTAAAACCAACATCACGACTCCAACAACAGAAACAGGAACTGCTAGCTTTTCCTGAAAACGATAATCGTTTATTTGAAATTGATTTCCGCAAAACCTAAGTATGATTGCATATCCAAAAACTATAAACCCAAACCGGGTAAGCCAATGATAAGTTGTTTTATAGATCTTTTCTAATAGTTTAAAATATTCCCTCCAGCATCCAAAATGGATAATAGAAATAAGAATAAAAAAACTCCATTTGTTCCATAGCAATCCTGTCAACATTACGGCTGCAAAGATTATTGCTGTTATAGTTCTTGTCTTAAATGTTTTCCAGTTAAAAGCCATGAAAGAAGATGGTGGTTTTAAAAAATGATAATGATAGTTTATGCAAAAGGATTTGAGTCATCGATTTTATCTCTTGCGTATACTACTTCATAACTGTTGGTTGATCTTTTCTTCATTATGATAACAATGATTATTACCAATGCAAGACTAATGGCAGCAAGTACTGATTTATTACCTATTGAAATCGCAACACTGTCTTCCTCAGCCAATGCCGGGTTAAACCAGATCATCACAACTGCAAAAGCATCATACGCAAAATGCGCAAGTATTGCTGGCCAAAGGCTGCCACTGTACCAATAGATCAAACCAAGTAAAATACCGAGAATAAACCTTGGAATAAATCCATAAAACTGTAAATGAATCGCAGAGAAAATAAATGCAGTAACAAGAATACCGGCCCATGGGTTTTTAAAAAGTTTAATAAACAATCTTTGCAGTACACCGCGAAAAAACAATTCCTCGCCCACACCAGCAAATACTGCAACTAAAACAAGATTTAGAAAAAGATCCTGCACAGTATTTCTCTTGAGCATAAACCCAATCTGTTTTGCGGCCGCTTCTTCACTTGCCTTCATCCATTTACCAACAACTGTTGTCTCCGGTATTAATTCATGATTGATCGTACCTGTCCAATCAACAAAAGGAAGGGCCACGAGCAATACGGTTATACCTAAAATAAAATATATGGGTTTTGCAGATGTTAAGCCCAGGTATTGCGTTGGCTTTGGGTCACAAAATCTAGCAAAAAGAAAAACAGGAATAATAAATAACGCAAAAAATTGAATGACCAGCATTCCTCTCAAAAAAGTAAGTAAAGATGGATCTGAGTAATTCCATTTATCGGGATCGCTTAATACTAACAGATCCATGCCTGTGGCTTTCGCAAGTACCAATGTTCCAATAAATCCAAAGATCATAAAACAACCGATCGCCATTCCCCCAAACATGAGTAGTTGCAGGATCGGGTGCACTTTTTTAAAATAAGACATAATTATAACTCCGCTTTTTGTCCCGATGACCTATCGGGAGTAAATTTGCCGTTTGCCACCAATTGGCAGGCAAGGCAGGCAAAAGTAATCAGCAATTAATAATTAAAAATGAATAATTAAGAATTCAATTAAAAGTTAGATGATCAAGATTGGCAATATAGAATTACCGGATTTCCCGCTACTTCTTGCTCCTATGGAGGATGTAAGTGATCCACCATTCCGAGCCGTTTGTAAGGATAATGGTGCCGACCTTATGTTCAGTGAATTCATTTCAAGCGAAGGTTTGATAAGGGATGCAATGAAAAGCAAGATGAAACTCGATTTCAGTGAAGAAGAACGTCCATTCGGCATTCAAATTTTCGGTGGCGATGAAGAAGCAATGGCTTTAAGCGCCAAGATCTGTGAAGCGGTAAATCCTGATTTGGTTGATATCAATTTTGGATGCCCGGTAAAAAAAGTAGTAAGCAAAGGAGCCGGTGCTGGTGTATTAAGAGATGTTGACCTGATGGTAAAACTAACTGAGGCGGTTGTGAGATCAACCACATTGCCTGTCACAATTAAAACAAGATTGGGTTGGGATGATAATAGTAAGAATATTGAGGAAGTTGCCGAACGATTGCAGGATGTTGGGATAAAAGCTATTTCAATACATGGAAGAACAAGGGCACAGCTTTATAAAGGTGAAGCCGATTGGACATTAATTGCTAAAGTGAAAGAAAATCCACGAATCCAAATACCTGTTTTTGGAAACGGCGATATTGATTCTCCTGAAAAAGCATTGGAATATAAAAACCGCTATGGAATTGATGGTATTATGATTGGCCGTGCTGCTATTGGCTATCCCTGGATATTTAACGAGATAAAACATTTTTTCAAAACTGGTGAACATTTGCCAGCTCCAACAATTCAGCAAAGAATAGAGGTGATCCGTAAACATTTATATCGTTCTGTAGAATGGAAAAATCCGGTTGTTGGTATAAATGAAATGCGCCGCCACTATGCGAACTATTTAAAAGGAATGCCCAACATAAAGGAATATCGGAATAAATTAGTTACTCTGAAAACCGTGGAAGAAATAGATGAAGTATTGAATGAAATAATAAATAGTTATTCAAATTATGAATTTGAAAGAATGGTGATAGAATTGCCAAACTATCATGAGAAGTGTTCGGCTTAATGATTCACGCCACTCTTGGGTTCCAGGTTTTGAATAATCCCCATACGGATACGACTGTCCAAATAGCTTCAAGAATTACGAATGGCATAAAATCGATCAGCACAGCTGCATAACAACTCAATGCCCCACCGATCACATTCAATACAAAAAAGAATTTTCCATTTTCAGGGATCCACTTCATCGTATTTAAAAAGTAGGCAAGCAGTACAAGCCCAACACCGATTGTACCGATCCAGTCATTATATGTCATATTTAGAAATTTATTTGGGTAGGTCTCGGATAAAATTATTTTTTGATGGCTTCTATTACCTCTTTGCCTGTAGGAGAAATAGATGGATCAAAATAATTAACAAGCATTCCTTCTTCATTTATCAAATACTTTGAAAAATTCCAGCTTGGTTTTTTGTTTGTCCATCCATTCTTATTTTTATCTGTCAGCCACTGAAAAATTGGATTCTGTTCAGGACCGGGGATAACAGAGCTTTTCTTTGCCAATGGAAAAGTGACGCCATAATTTAACCTGCAAAACTTTTCTATATCCTCATCCGTTCCTTTTTCCTGTTCTTTAAAATCATTGGCAGGGAAACCGATGATCACTAGTTTGTCTTTATTTTCTTCATATAACTTTTGAAGATCATCATACTGATCAGTATAACCACAATCCGAAGCTGTATTTACCAGTAATAACTTTTTCCCTTTATAATTTGATAATGGAATTGAATCTCCGTTATTCAATGCAATAGATAAGTTATATAATGATTGCGGGGGTTGTGTTGGTGATCCATTAGAAAAAACTTTATTCCTTCTGCCTGTTACTCGTCCTAACCAGGTAAATGCCGGGTAAACTGCTTTTAATACTCTTTGTCTTATCGTCATATCTTTTACATTTCGTGTTTCTATCGCTACATAGCCGCTAAATGCAATTAAAAACAATAGCAAAGCTATGAACAGCTTTTTAAGAAACCTTAGCATTTTATTTTGCTTAGCCATTGTCGAATAGAATTACAGTACGTACCACCGACAAAGTCGGGGTGCTGCAGCAAGGTTAAATAAGTTGAATAAACTTGATGCAGCACAAGAGTGCGATGCAACAGAAGTTTTATAATAGCACAAATGCTGGGAACCAAAAACCATAAACTATAAACTACCTTATTACCCATTTAAACAATTTCAATTTTCCTTTGAACGGAGGATATTTAATTGAAGGATCAAACCATGTCGGTGTTTTCATCACCGCTTTTTTATGACTGAATGTATCGAATGAATATTTGCCGTGATAATTTCCGGTACCGCTGAAACCGCGGCCGCCAAATGGCAACTGATGATTAGTGAGATGCCAGCTTGCGTTGTTAATACAACTGCCGCCAGACGCAACACTGTTGAGCCATTCATTTTCTTTTGCATTGCTCGATGTAAAAACATAAAAGGCCAACGGGTTCGGGTGTTGCTCTATTATTTTCAACGCCTCTTCTTTTGTTTTAAATGAAATGAGTGGAAGAATGGGGCCAAATATCTCATCTTTCATCACCGCATCATTCATACTTATTTCATCAAGCAAAGTTGGTTCAATGAATAATTGTTGTTTATCAGTTCGTCCGCCGAAAATAATCTTTCCATTGTGTAAATAACCGGCTATACGATCAAACTGTTTTTCATTAATGATCTTTCCATAATTATAACTCTGTTCTGGTTTATTGGTAAAAAAACTTTTCACTACTTCCTTAATTGCTGCAATGAATTTTTCTTTTACTGATTCATGTACCAGCACATAGTCAGGGGCCACACACATTTGGCCGGCATTGGAAAACTTGGTCATGGCGATGCGGCGGGCAGCAACTTTGATATTTGCATCGTTTTCTACTACGCAGGGGCTTTTGCCACCAAGTTCTAATGTAACAGGTACCAATTTTTCCGCAGCCATTTTATAAATTATTTTACCAACAACAGTACTGCCTGTATAAAACACATGGTCAAATGCAAAGTTGTTCATCATTTCAGGAACCACCGTGGCGCCGTCACCTTGTACATATAAAATATATTCAGGGCTAAACACATCTTCAATAATTCTTTTCATCACAGCATCTGTAGCTGATGCAAATTCACTTGGTTTAAGCACAACACAATTGCCCGCTGCAATGGCGCCAATCAACGGATTTATTAAAAGCTGGAATGGATAATTCCATGGACCGATAATTAAAACAACACCTAATGGCTCTTTTAAAACTTTGCTGCTTGATGGAAGATTCAGCAAATTCGTTCCCACATTTTCAGGCTGCATCCATTGTTGCAGGTTTTTGATGGCAGCATTCAATTCACTTAACACCAAACCGGTTTCTGTTACCCATGTTTCTTCGGGACTTTTTTTAAGATCGGCATACAATGCACCATACAGATCCTGTTCATGTTTAAGAATTGATTGCTTTAATTTTTTTAGTTGGTCCTTTCTGAAATGATAGTCCTTTGTAATGCCGGAATTAAAATAGGCTCGCAGACGCTGTAAAGAAGTTAAGAGCATATAAATAGTTATAAGCTGTAATTTACAATCATTCCTTAATTTACTGCCATGAATGGATCTAAAATACGATGGGGCATTCTCGGTTGCGGACGCATTGCACGAAAATTTGCATCAGATCTTCGTTTGGTTGCTGATGCAGAGTTAACAGCGATTGCCAGCCGTAAACAAGAAACCCTGGATCTATTTGCAAAAGATTTTCCCTGTAAGCATCTTCATAAAAGCTACGAGGCCCTTGCTGCCAATAATGAAGTAGATGTGATCTATGTTGCTACACCACACTCTCATCATCATGAACATACGTTGCTTTGCTTAAATCATGATAAAGCAGTTCTATGCGAAAAAGCATTTGCGATCAACAGCCGGCAGGCAAAAGAAATGATCGACACATCAAGAAAGAAAAAAGTTTTTTTAATGGAAGCGCTTTGGTCAAAGTTTTTGCCTCATTACAAAAAGCTAATGGAGCTGCTGGAACAAAAAACACTGGGTGAAATAAGAAGTGTATTGGTAAATTTTGGTTTTAAAACAGGAGCTCATTCACCTCAACGATTATTTGACCCATCGCTAGGCGGAGGTACATTACTTGATATCGGTATCTACAATGTATTCATAACGATCTCAGTTCTTGGCGTACCCGATTCTATTGAAGCGACAATGATTCCAGCGTCAACAGGTGTAGA
>Ga0207689_10005781_pt1 | contig 10981 bp, 9 predicted proteins | sample KBSMisM52_FD_184312 | JGI IMG/M metagenome (GOLD analysis project Ga0207689, IMG submission 184312) | Miscanthus rhizosphere microbial communities from Kellogg Biological Station, Michigan, USA - KBS Miscanthus M5-2 (SPAdes) (version 2) | ecosystem: Host-associated > Plants > Roots > Rhizosphere... | reverse complement strand
TGAAGGATTCAAATCCTTCACAGTCTTTAGTAACTGAACCCCATTTATCACAGGCAATCTCAAATTTGAAATCATAAGAGCGTAATCTTCCTTGTTTGTCTTAAAGTGTTCCAATGCAATGGAAGGATCCTTAAACTTGAAGACTTTAATGCCCCTAATAGTTTGCAAGGCCTCCAAAAGCATATGTGCTGCCTCGGTCTCAGTTTCAGTCCCAGTCTCATCATCTATTACACTAACGATATTATATTTATTTAAAACATCAAAAGTATGTGTCAAAGTTAACAGCTCTAATTTTAAATTAAATCATGTAACTTTTTATAAACTTTGACCTAATTTCTAAAATTTCTAAACACTAAATTTCTAGCAATTTATTTTAGAAATTAATAGTATTAGACGTATGCCTTTTGTATCTCTTATTAATATGAATGTTAATTAGAAATATTTCGGCTTAAATAACTTACTAAACAAAGGTAAACATAATACTAACGAATGAAAACTCAGAAATTCAAAATAAATTTAAGAAGATTAAATATTGTTAGCAATCAGTAGATACTTGAAAAATATATTTACTAAAACTAGAATTTTCTGAGTTTGGAATGAGGAATGACCACAACTGTACCCATATTAGGAATGCTTGATTTAACCGTCATTTCTGTATTAAGTAACAACATTTCTACTTCAGTTAATGGTTTGTTGCCATCTATTTCGAGATGGATCTCGGCGCGCGAAATGGCTCCCGTCTGACGAAGTTTGATAGACCTTACATTCACATCACCATTGAATTTTTGCTCTACCAGTTTTTTCATATATTCTGTACTTACCGGATTCTGCCAAGCATCAACGAGGATCAGCGACGACTGTTTTAATGATACATATGCTACAGAGAATATGAATCCTGCAATTACGAGTCCTCCTATAGCGTCGGCCTGTAGAATCCCAAGCTGTGTTGCGATAAGCACACTTAAGAAACCTAAAACAGACGCAGAACCATCTTTAATTGAATTCTTTGCGTCGGTCTTCAAGGAAAGCAAATTGTACTTGTTGGCTATGCCACGCATCTGAAAAGCCCTATGCAATGAAATGGCACCGGCAATTCCAAGCACAATCATAGTAGGTATAGGTTGCTGGATTTCTTTAGGATTAACGAGTCCATCATAAGAATGATAAGCTATGAATGCTCCTATCACAATCATTCCCATTGCAGCGATAAGTGCGGCAAAACTTTCTACCTTATGATACCCAAAATGGAACTTCCTATCTGCCGGTCTTCTAGCGAATCTTAAACCAACCAGTACGATAAGAGATATCATAGCATCGGACATGGAATCTACTCCATCTGCTGTGGCCACTACACTTCCACTGATGTGACCCATGATTATTTCAACAATCCCAATTCCCACTAGTGTTATTACGGAAATCTTTGCTATTCGTTGTCCTGCCACGATTCCGTCATTCACATGAGCAGAAAAAGTCTTGTTTTCTTTAAAACTAGGCGGATCCGAATCCGCAGAACTAGAATCTGTTTCTTCTGAATTACTGTTATCCAAATTGACTAAGTTAAATAAATGACGTATCAATCATTATTAAATATTGTCAGTTAATAATAAAATTGATAATTATGAGAAGAATGTTGCAAGAGTCATATGTATTGAGGTAAGAAAGCAAACAAAATACACACTATATTATAATTTGACTTGTTCTAACTCCTATTGAAGTTAAATTGCAGCTTATTTAATACTCTTGGATTTGAAGACGATTTTAATATGGTGGCCAAATAATCCTCCTTCTTTTAGATTTCGTTGTAGTGTTAACGAAATTAAGAGACTGGTGCAGAATTAAAATATATTAAACTTAAACTCAATAAATTGTTGTGTCAAAGCAAGTAAGCGAAATAATGACCACCAAAATAGAAATTATTCAAACATCTCAAAGTGCCAAAGAAGCTGCGAGGAAGATGCTAGATAAGAATGTAAGCTCATTGCTTGCGGTCGACGAAGAAGGAAAATCCATGGGTATAGTTACTGAACGGGATATAACCAGAGGAGTTTGTATTCATGATGTATTGAGTAAAGAATTCAAGATTCTCCATCTTATGACGTCTCCATTATTAACAATTAGCGTTAATTCATCTATTGAAATAGCAGCAAACTTAATGTTACAAAAAAAGGTGAGACATCTTATCGTTGTGGATGGAAACAAAACTGTGGGTATAGTTACTGCCACAAATTTTATTGATTATTTAAATGAACAAATAGAACCGGTGGACCCGACCTCTAATGTGCTTAAAACATTGAAAGATGAAGTCTAATGTTAGTATACAAACATCAACTTCAAACCCAGTGGGGGACAGCAACAGAGAGTCGTGATAGCTCGTGCGTTAATAAATAATCCAACCTTGGTCTTGGCCGACGAATCTACTGGAAATTTAGATACCAAAACAGGTAATGAAGTATTTGATTTACTAAAAATATTGTCAAGTAAATATAGACGCAATATTATCTTTGTCATTCATAACCAAGAACTTGCAAAGAAAACAGACAGAACCATCTACATAAAAGATGGACTAATTGAAAAAGAGGTCCTAAACTAGGTAATTATTATTGGCAAATTAATATTCTCCTTGATCTTATATTAAAATTAACATGTAAAACTTGATTTTTACCTAGTGAGTTTATATCGTATTACAGTGTATGACGTTTGTTCTCATAGTTAGTTCAGGATTGCTAATTGTAATTTTGTAGTTACCTTTTTCCATTTCAAGAATTTGAGAATATCCAGTTTCGCGCTTTTATCATACGTATTTAAGTCAAATAGAGGGAAAAATAGTCTACTTTATATTCATATTGCGTCATATGATTATAGATAACTTTATGAGTTATGTTAGAATGAGTTTTTTTGTCACGTTGGTAGCTTTCGCATTGCTTGTATTCTCAACCTTCGCGACGAATTCTTTTTCCCAGACAAATAAATCAATATCAAATAGTTCACTATCAAACAGTTCAATAGCAAATGTTACATCACCAGATGAATCTGATGATGAATCATCAACATTAGATAATGAGACCTCATTTGCTTCACTGAGTAGATCTCTTGCTGAATCTAATCAAGCAGATGAACCAGTACCGCCGCCACCTTCAGATTCTATATCAAATAATAATGAATCGGATAACCAGGGAGCCAGTGACTAAGGGCTAAGGTAAATAACAACATTATTGTTTGATAAAAGTACTAATCCTTATAGATAAAACGAATATTGACATCGTGTAAAATTATTTCATAAATATTATGTTTTCTTACTTCAGTTTCTAATATGATGAATATTTTTCATAACGTAAAAGTTAATAATTACAAAGAAAAAATAGACATATGGGAAAATATGAATTACCTCCGTTACCATATAGTTACGATGCTTTAGAACCACATATTGATGCAAAGACAATGGAAATACATCATACGAAACACCACCAAACTTATACGGACAAGCTCAATGCTGCACTCGAGAAATGTCCATCTGATATTCAAAACAAGGATATAGTAGAAATATTGGCCAATATCGATCAAGTACCAGCAGATCAAAAGGGAGCTATCAATTTCAATGGCGGCGGATTTGATAACCATCGCATTTTTTGGCAGAATATGAAATCAAATGGAGGTGGTGAACCAAGCGGGTCTATTGCAAATGCAATTAATGAATCATTTGGAAGCTTTTCTGCATTTAAAGAGAAATTCTCCTCAACTACAGTGTTAATTCAAGGTAGTGGATGGGGATGGCTCGTGTATAACCCATCTAGCAAGAAAGTAGAGTACAAATCAATGCCAAACCAAACAAGTCCAAGAACAGAAGGTTTGATACCACTTTTAGGATGCGATGTATGGGAGCACGCTTATTATCTCAAATATCAGAACAAGAGACCTGACTATGTATCTGCTTGGTGGAATGTGATAAACTGGCAAGATGTTTCAGAAAGATTAGATAAGGCTAAGAAATAGAAATCTATTTGTCTTAAAGTTCACTAGAGATCGTACCCTCGTAGTGGACAGTTAGGTCTTTTTTAGTTTGTGAATTTATACCAGCGATATTGAGTTACTAAATGATAGTATTCAAATGTAATTTGATTGATTTGAGCAGTAAGCGTCCTAACTATAAGATAAATCGCTCTTTGTATCTTTTATATCTTTTTCAATCGTAAATTCATCTGCAATTTTACTGCCCTTATTATCATAGAAAGTTCCAGTCAGCTTTGCATGAGGATTTGCGTTACTAATATCTATATCCAAATATCCGAATTTCCCAGCAAATTGATTAGCAACATACGGATTTTTGCCCTCTAATGAATAGAAGTTTTCTCCACCTGTTCCAACAGTTGCAAAAACTATGCCACCATTGCCTTTGTTGTATCCTGTACTAAGTTCACTAGTCGTTATCGGCTGTGCACTTTCATTGGGATTATATGTCAATGGATATGTTCTCTGATAATTGTGATTATGTCCGTTTAATACTAGATCAACACCATATTTTTCGAAGAGTGGATTGTAGGTATCCCTTAATGAATCATCTGCCGGATGTTCTGAGGGTGACGAATAAAGTGGCTTATAAGTACTTACTATTATCCAGTTAGTATCTTTATTTTGGGATGCCTTTTCAAGATCTTGTTTGATAAAGTTGTATTGCTCGGAGCCTTCTTTATAGTCAGACAATGAAGCCATGACAAGGAAATGAACGTGTTTGTAATCATAGGAATAGTATGGTTTATTCAATTCGAAGGTCTTTACATATTGGTTCATTTTTGCTGCTCCATCTTTGATATCATGATACCCCAAGGTAATCATCATTTTGCCCTTAAGAGGGGACATTATATCAAACCAACAATCGGCAGTACTATGATATGATAGATCTCCCAGGGCTAGGACTAATTCTGGATTTTTGCTCTCCATGTTTGAAACCGTATTTTGTGTATTTGTTGAACATCCATAATCACCTGCTGCCGCAAAATTAAAGTTATTATCATTCTTACCATTATCTTTACCATTATCATTATCTCCATTGAAACGGTAGCCGTCATAAGTTTCACTATCTCCTTCTTTGGTATCATCATCATTTTTATCATTGTCTTTGGCCTCGTTCTCATGCCTATGTTCAACCAGGCGTTGGTTGTCCTTATCATTTTCAATTTTATCTTTTAATTTTTCAATTTTCTTATCCAAGTTTGCCTTGACATTCAAAATATTCAGGTTCAGTGCACCAATTTCGTTGTTCCCATTCTTTTTATCTTGATTTTTAAGATTATTTTCTTTAGCTTTATTGTCTTCCTGTTGTGCAAAGAGAAAATTATTATTTTCTTTGGTTACCTTATTCTTTAAATTATCAATTTTATCATCTACGGCAGCTAGTTTTTTGCTGTTATTCAAATCTAGTCCAGCAATTCCAAGACGATTATTGCCATTATCATTACCCTGCTTGTCATTATTTTTTTCGTTCTTGTTATCTTGATTGTTATTGTTATTATCATTGGAGTAACGTTGAATATTATTATCGTTGAAGTAACGTTGATTATTATTATCATTGTGGTTACCCTGGCTATCATCATTGGTGTTGAGTTGTTTATCATCATTGTTGTTATTACCTTGATTTTTATCATTCTTTTTATGGTCATTTTGATTGTTATCATTGTTGTTTTGTTTATCATCGTCTTTTACTTCGGGATTCAATTGTGTGCGATCTGATTTTGAGTTTTCATGCTTGTTGTCATTGAATATAGAACTATCAAGTTTTTCCTTTAACTTCTCCATTTTTTCATCTAATTTGTTTGAAGTATCCCCATTGAATTGATTATTAGTTGATTTATCTTCAAGACCTTCTGATGGATTACACAAGAATGGAATTCCTAATTTATTATCAGCACGACTGTCCTGAGTTCCATCACATAATTTACTTTTTAATACATCCAAGTTGTGATTAGAATCCAAAAATGGTATCCCAAGTCCATTTCCATGACCTTGTATGGGAATCAAATACTTGTTCAGATCATCGAAGGAAATCTTGTCCAATTGTGGATACGCCATGAGGATTTTCTGATTATTTATCAGTAAATTTGATGATAAAATTAGGAGTATTGATGAAAAACCAATTGCATAACCTAAATTTCTAAATATATTACTCAACGTTGGGTCCGACTTCGGTTTATCCTCTTATAATAAATATTTTGTGATTTCTATTAGAAACTACACTATGAAAGATACTCATTTGGAACTCCAATTGTTCATCCTTATCACTAAATGATGAATGACAAAATCCTGAGAAAATCCTGGTTACTTTCTGAGGTAACAAAATTTATGGTAATTGGATTTTTTGATTAAACCCAAATTCCACTCTTTTTTATTTACTAAATCCTTTCCTTACTTGTTATCTTTTGTGGTATCATCGTATTCAGGTAGAAAACTCCCAGATTCTGGTGTGAATTTTCCTTCATCTTTTACTTCCCCTAACAAATCGAACGGGCTCTTGCTGCCAGAATGTAACTCTTTTAAGGACCCTTCGTGTTTTGCCACGTCTTTTTCAAGTTGTAATAACGCAAATACATCTTTGTTTGTATCACCCACTCCGCTGACAGTTGAGTTACTTTGATCGCCTACATCTCCAAGAGTCAAATGGGCCAAAGTAGCAGAGAGAGTGATGATAAACCCTAGTAGTATAAATTGTATCGCCATTATCAACTGCATATAATCTACATCTAAGTTATATAATATTTTCCTTTAAGAATCTCCTTAACTAATTCCCGGTATGTGATATGAATTGAAATAAGAATAGCTATTTAAATTGCGCCAAATCTGATTCTGAATAATGAGATAGACTATTGTTCAGAAAAATATCCAATATGTCAATTAAGATCTAATATAAAATAGATGTCAATCATTTTTCTCTGCAATTCAAGCGAGCTAAAATTCCCGTTTGTGAACTCGAAAATTATAGATGAGAAGTCTGAGATTTAAAATATAAAAACACATTGTTAGTTCACCTTACGATACCGATTGACACGAAAATGAGACTTGGTCAATAAAACTAAAGATATTGGATTAAGTCAATAGTGTTAGTCCATGAAACATCTTGAATAAACTTGCCAAATTTTGGATAAGTAAACTCAAACTTGTCGAGCATCCGGAAGGTGGATATTATGCAAACACCTACAAATCGGATAGGGTCGTTAACATACCAGGTTATAGTGGACATAGGTCCACGTGTACAGTAATCTATTATTTACTAACTGGAAAACAATTTGCAGCATTTCATATTATGAAGTCAGATGAAATTTGGCACTTCTACTCAGGCAGCAGCTTGACATTGCACATAATAGATTCAAAAGGTAATTTGAAAAAATCTGTTCTAGGTCCAAGTTTAGACTCCGGAGAGCGGTTCCAAATTACGGTAAAGTCAAATTGTTGGTTTGCTGTCTCATTGAATGAAAAGAAATCCCATTCTCTGGTGGGATGCACAGTATCTCCGGGCTTTGATTACAAAGATTGGAAAATTGGTAAAAGAAAAGTGCTGATCGAAAAATTCCCGCAACATAAATTTACTATCAAAAAATTTACTAAATCTCCATGATTTAGAATCGAGAAATCAGTTGATTTAAAACTGCGAATAATTTCTCATTCGTTCAATATCATAACATTCCTTTCAATTTTTGGTCTAGTTCATTTAGGCAATCATCTTGTTTTATAGTAAAGATGAGAAATTGTGACAATGAAATTATTTTCTAATGATTGCCTCAATTGACTGATGCCAAGAAATCGAGGGCATTTTTTCCAACTTGATCATCTACAGAAGCAGAACTTTCAACTTCATAATTGGCGGCAGCTCTATCATCGGTAACAGGAGTAGATGCAGGTTTATCATCGATAACAGGAGTAGATGCAGGTTTATCATCGGTAACAGGAGTAGCTGCAGGTTTGTCATCGGTAACAGGAGTAGCTGCAGGTTTGTCATCGGTAACAGGAGTAGCTGCAGGTTTATCATCAATAATAGGCTTATTAACTACATTAGCAGTAGTAGTAGGTTTGTTGTTACCATCGATATCACACCCAATATTAGAAATAAGGGTCGTACATTGTGAAGAGTCATCCGAAGACATCAAATTTTTATTCAAATCGTTGTGGCCTTCCTTAACTTTAATGACATTATTTTGATAATTGCTAATTGGTGGTTCCAAAAGGTTTTGTGGCTTATCCATGTTAAAAGATATTGTTTTCATTTGCTTAGGATAACCTTCAGATGAAACGTCAAGAACTACTTCATAGCTATTCCCGCCACTCGTAGGAGGAGTATGCCATGAATAAGATACAGTTCCAAGATCATCTGTAATTTCAGAAAACTTCTTTCCGCCAATCTTCCCCATCACATTTGCGCCGGATATCGCGTCTTGAGAATTGGCGTCCAAAACCTTCAGATTAATAGTTTGTTCTTCTCCAGGTATTACGGGATCTTTTGACAAGCTGGCTTCAACTAACATTTGTCTTTGAACTTGAAAACTTCCTGTGATTGAGGCAGGTTCATAGCCATCTGCTGATGCAGAAACAAGTACATCGTAGTTACCAGATGGAGTATTAGAGGTAATGTTCCATGCACGAGAATATGCACCTGAGATGTCTGATGTCCCGTTATATTCATTCTTTTCTCCGATTTTAGCCATTATGTTTGCCCCGGATACCAGTGCTTTAGTGTTGGCATCCACAACCTTTACATCAATGGACTGTTGATCGCCAGGCACGACGAGGTGTTTTAGTAAACTTGCTTCAACTAACAGCTGCCTTTGAACTTGAAAACTTCCTGTGATTGAGGCAGGTTCATAGCCATCGGCTGATGCGGAAACAAGTATATCGTAATTACCAGATGGAAAATCTGGACTCAGATTCCATGAATTGGTATACATACCAGAAGTATCTGAAGTACCGTTATATTCCGTTAATGTTTTTAAACCTTGAGAAATTTTGACATTAATATTTGCCGGTGCAACCTGTCTTGCATTTGAATCTGAAATTTTAACAGTAAAGTTTTGAGCGTCACCAGGATATAATACTTCTTTAGATAGTTCCATGTTTATCAAAAGTTTCGAAGGCACTAGTGCGGTTTTATTAGCAGATAAAAGGGACATATCAGTCGAAGGGTTAGTTGATACGGTGTTTAGTTCTGGTAGAATTCCAAGCGGATCATTAAATACGAGGTTTGATGATGGAATTGAGTCATTGGTAACCACACCCGTTACATTTATACTGTGCCATTTTGTGGTTACTTTGGAATTTTCTAAACATTCGAGTTTTGACGTCAAGTCATTTAGACCATTTGCTATAGTGTGATATGAGGGAGAATATGTGTATGTCCATGAGGAATAATCATCTTCTCCATATGGTCCAGTAGCCTTTGCTTTTTGGAATGGCTTTTCATTATTCCAATCTACCGAAACAGTGCAATCGGATTTTTCATTATCTGTTGAAATACCAAAAATGGTAAGATTACCAACAGGAATCTCTTTTCCACTACTTGGGGACAATATTTTTACTCCTGCAGTAGATGCAACTGCATTTGTTGCATTAGACTTTTTGCTATTTTCTGATACTGCAAATGTTTGTGCTTTGACTATATTTTCTGTTTGCGGAATAGAATTATCATATTGTGGTAGAATCTTACTTTTGATGGGAATAAAGCCAACATCCATGTATCCACTAATGTAATTTATTTTTGATGCTTCTGATCCATACACGTTAAGGTTTACAATCGCCGATAGGAAAATCGATACGCAGAATAATATTATTAAATAATAATTCACAAAATCTTATCTAATTTAATTTTTATAAGTATTGTCAGCCTATCATCACTTAAAAATGACTATATCATTTTTTAACTAATTGAATACTCTTGTTTTTTCACATAAAATCACATAGAGGAAGTATCACTTAATCTTATGAATAATTGTTGTATAATTTGATAATTTTAACCCATTAAGAAATATCCTATACTACTTTATTAAATAGTTTAAATCTCTCTGTATGCAGTCTGTGACCCTTGTTTTTAACCGATGATTCTTGAATAACCATGTTTCAAGAATGTTCGGACAAATTTTATTGTCCTAGACTTCTGTCGCGGATAACTTTTGTTGTCCTAAATATATGTTAAGACGATGTGGTAAGGCAGACGGCGATCCCATTTAATTTTGAACTTGAAAATCTTGCGGGTTTAGGTTCTACCTTATCCAATTAGATCGAACAATTGTACGCGATCAGGAATTTTATCTTCTAATTTTTCTAATTTCTGCTCTAATTTATTATCAATTGACTTGTGCAAGTGATTGAATTTGAGTCCGAAAATGGAATTGCCATCGTCATTAAAATTTGATATAGAATTATCAGATCCCCGAGTATTGAGTGAGTGATCAAAATTACTACTTGATTGTTGATCTTCTCCTAGGTCAGGCTCATATGTAAAGTAGGTGTTATTATTGGCTTCTGATTCGTCTGTGTTTTCAGAAATTTCTGACCCACCCATAGGGGAGGTACTGGCTTCTGTCTGACCTTCCTGTTGCGATCCAAGAGCAGTAAAAGTACCATGGTTAGTATCATGACCCACGTTTGTTTCGTCAGAATCTTCGGAGTAATCTGAGTTTGTTGATTTTTCATTCGATTCTGAATATAATGGAAGAATTTTGTAAGTGCCACTATCACTCTTGTTACTCCCCACTGGCAATATATTATTTGCTTCATTATTTATATCTTCATTGGTTTGTTGTGGAGTACTGTCATTATTGTTACTCTGTGCGGGTAATATATTTGTGGCTTTAGTATCTGTATCAACATTAGTAGCTTCAGTATCTGTATCAACATTAGTAGCTTCAGTATTAGTATTTATAATATTTTCTTTGTTAGTTTGTAAAGCTGCATCATTTAGGGTGATGCTGTTGTTATTGTTACTTTGTACTGGTAATATATTGTT
>Ga0207689_10005777_pt1 | contig 10986 bp, 10 predicted proteins | sample KBSMisM52_FD_184312 | JGI IMG/M metagenome (GOLD analysis project Ga0207689, IMG submission 184312) | Miscanthus rhizosphere microbial communities from Kellogg Biological Station, Michigan, USA - KBS Miscanthus M5-2 (SPAdes) (version 2) | ecosystem: Host-associated > Plants > Roots >... | reverse complement strand
CACGCTGGGTGGAGGCCTACGTCGGCCCCCTCGACCGGAAGATCTACATCGTCACCACGACCGACTCGTTTCAGCGGCTGCTGCAGACCGGGAATCGCTGCGGCGACATCATGGCCGCGCGCAAGATCGCCAGCCTGCTGATCCACGAGGAACTCCACATCCGGCGGGGCGCCAGCGAAAAAGAGGCCTACCAGGCCCAGCTCATGACGCTGACGGCGCTTGGCGCCAGTATCGGCAGCCCGCCGTACATGGAGGTGGTGCGGGCGATGAAACACACGTTGAAGCAACAGCCGCCGGCTGGGCTGCTGGTCGCGTCGCGAGCGCCCTGACACCCGCTACAATCCGCCTTCAGCCGGAGGCGGATCATGAAGATCACCGCAGCTCTCGTCGCGCTCCTCGTCGCACTCGGCGCGTCGGCCCACCGCATCGACGCCCAGCAGACCCGCACCGTTCTCATCACCGGCTCCAACCGTGGTCTGGGCCTGGAGTTCACGAAGCAGTATGCGGCGGCGGGCTGGAACGTCATCGCCACCGCGCGCGACGTCACGACCGCCAAGGAGCTGCGGGCGCTGGCGTCTGGCAATCCGCGCATCACGCTCGAGAAGCTGGACCTGCTCGACCGCCCCGGCATCAAGGCGCTCGCGGCGAGGTATCGCGGCCGTTCCATCGACGTCCTCCTCAACAACGGCGGGCTGCTCGGCGACATGAAGGCGCAGCAGCTCGGATCGCTGGACTACAAGCAGTTCGAAGAGGTGATGGCGGTGAACGTCTACGCGCCGCTGGCGATGGCCGAAGCGTTCGCGGATTCGGTGGCGGCGAGCACTCAGAAGAAGATCGTCTCGATGACGAGCCGGTCCGGGATCATCTCCCAGCCGGGTTATCGCGGCCCCTACTACTACCGCGCCAGCAAGACGGGGCTGAACATGGTGACGCGGATGCTCGCCGACGATCTGCGCGAGCGCGGCATCATCGTCGCGACGATCTCGCCGCCGCCGACGGAAACGGACATGCTCCGCGCGTTGATCGGTCCCGAAGGGGCGTCGCGGCAGGCGAAGCCGGCGGACGTGATCGCGCGGCTGATCAAGGTGATCGACGGGCTGACGCTCGAAAGTGGCGCGGAGCCGACGTACGTGGACGGGACGAAGTTGCCCTGGTAGACCGTCCGCTGGTCGGGCGCATCTAAAGATGCGCCCCTACGAGAGTCAGGCGGATTGCGCCACGCGACGGGAGTGCACGCCTGGGATCGGGCGGGCGTGCTCGGAGATGAGCGCGCGAAGCTCGGCTATGTGTGCCGGCTTCCACACGTACTCGTTCGCCCGCAGGCGCACCTTTTCCTCCTGCAGCACGGGGCGTCCGCTCATGACGATGGTCGGAATCTCCGCCAGCCTTGGCTCCGCGCGCTGCATCTCGCGGAAGCGGAAACCGTCCAGGTCGTGCATCGACAGATCGAGGATCACGAGCGCCACGCGATCGGCGAGCTCGTCGAGGAGCTCGAACCCTTCGACGCCGCCGGCGGTCACCGGCGCGTAGCCGGCACCCTGAATCACCCACGCGAGCACGTCGCGTACGGCAGCCTCGTCGTCCACGAGAAGTACGATCGGCGCTTTTTCGCCGGGAGCCTCGCCGTTGATGTTGACGCGCTGGGAACGCCTGGGATTCATTCCGCCTCCGGAGCCTGGGAGTGATGGATCTACATCGATTGCCCTAAGAGATCAAGGCGACCGGCGCTGGATGGCCGAAAAGGGATACGTGCGGCTAATTCCCGCCCATCGAGCAGGCAGGGCGGGCGCGTTGACATCGCCGCGGGGCTGATATTGAATCCAACCGCAGCTGCAGCCGGAAATACCCCCAATTCCTGGAGCCCGCATGCGTTTCTTCGCACCCGGTCGTGCCCGATTCGCGCGTCTGTTGACGGCCCTGCTCGCCCTCGCGATCGCCGCTCCGGCGCTCGCGCAGTCGAAGGGCGACAAATGGGTGGCGACCTGGGCCACCGCGCTCGTATCGCGCCCGCTGCCCGGCCCGCGCGCCGGTGGTCCCGGCCCGGGAGGTCCGCCGATCGCGCCGGCGGTGGCGGTGCCCCCGAGCGGAGCACCCGCTCCGGCCCCCGCTCCGGCCCCCGCACCCGCGGCAGCGCCTGCGGGTCCAGCCGCCGGTCCAGGCGGTGGCGGTGGTGGACGCGGCTTCGCGCCACCTGCGACGGTGAGCAACCAGACGCTCCGCCAGATCGTGCACACGAGCATCGGCGGCTCGAAGGTGCGCGTGGTGCTGAGCAACGCCTTCGGCACGGCACCGGTGCAGATCGGCGGCGGCAGCATCGCGCTTCGCGCCAAGGAGTCCTCGATTCAGCCGGCGTCGTCGAAGACGCTGCTCTTCGACGGCGCCCCAACCGCCACGATTCTGGCTGGCGCCACGCTCGTGAGCGATCCGGTGGAGCTGACGCTGGCGCCGCTGGCGGACGTGGCGATCGACCTCTTCGTGCCGGGCGACCTCGGCATCGGCCCGTCGCCGGTGACCACGCACAACGGCGCCGGGCAGACGAACTACGTGTCGGACACGGGCAACCACGTCGGTGAAGCCACCATGAGTGCCTCGCTCCGCCCGGTCGCCTGGTTCCTCGTCGCCCGTGTGGAAGTGGCGGCGCCGGCCAACACGCTCGCCGTCGCCACCTTCGGCGACTCGATCACGGACGGCGCGCGTTCGACGCCGGACCTGAACAACCGCTGGCCCGACGTGCTGGCGCGCCGTCTGGCCGCGCGCAAGGGCCCCGGCGTGGCGGTGCTCAACGCCGGCATCAGCGGCAACCGCGTGCTGGGCGACGGCGCCGGAACGAGCGCGCTCTCGCGCTTCGACAAGGACGTGCTGATGCAGACCGGCGTCACCCACGTGCTGGTGATGGAGGGCATCAACGACATCGGGCTTGCTCGCAGCAACCCGTCGCCGAGCGCCGCCGACCTGATTGCCGGCCACAAGCAGCTCATCGAGCGCGCACACGCACGCGGGCTGAAGATCTATGGGGCCACGCTGACGCCATTCGACGGCGCGGCCTACTACTCGCCCGAGGGTGAAGCCAAGCGCCAGGCGCTCAACGAGTGGATCCGCACGAGCGGCGCCTACGACGGGGTCGTCGACTTCGACAAGGCCACCCGCGATCCGGCGGCGCCATCCAAATTCCTGCCGGCGTACGACTCCGGCGATCACCTGCACCCGGGCGACGCCGGCTATGCCGCCATGGGCAACGCCGTCGACCTCGCGCTCTTCAAGTAAGGGACTTTCAAGGACAAGCCTTCATGCGCATCCAGACCACGTTCCTTCTCGCGTTCGCAACCGCCGCCCTGGCCGCGCCCGCGCACGGCCAGGCGTTCGCGGACCTCAAATCCGCGCTCGTCGACTACTCGAAGTCGGACCAGGAGCCGCGCAAGGCGTGCGAGGCGCTCGGACAGTTCAAGTCGAAAGAGATCGCGCAGATCGCGGCGGCGAACGTCGCGGCCAGCGCCGTGGCGCCGGCGCACTGCAAGGTGTCGGGCATGCTGTCGCCCGAGATCGCCTTCGAAGTGAGCCTGCCGGCGAAGTGGAACGGCCGCTTCTACATGATCGGCAACGGCGGGCACGCCGGCGAGAGCCTGGAGGATCCGGGCCGCGTCGCGCAGAAGAACCAGGCGCTGCAGCTCGGGTTCGCGTTCGCGCAGACGAACACCGGGCACGACGCGCGCAAAGAGCCGGGCGGCTCGTTCGTGATGAGCAACCCGCAGAAGGCAATCGACTACGCGTGGCGCGCGGTGCACCTCACGGCCACCACGTCCAAGGACATCACCAAGGACTACTACGGCAAGGCAGCCACCAAGTCGTATTGGAACTCGTGCTCGAACGGCGGGCGGCAGGGGCTCATCGAGGCGCAGCGCTTCCCCGAGGACTTCGACGGCATCGTGGCCAACGCACCGTGGGTCGATCAGACCGGGTTCAGCATCGGCGCGATGTGGAACCAGAAGGCGATGGCAAATTCCGGCGTCACCCCAGCCAAGCTGGCCACGGTGGCCGAGAAGGTGATGAACAAGTGCGACGCCATCGACGGCCTGAAGGACGGCCTGATCGACGACCCGCGCAAGTGCGACTTCAACCCGGCGCGCGACGTGCTGGCCTGCAGCGCGGGCACAGACGCCAGCGCGGACTGCCTGACGGCCGCGCAGGCTGATGCGATCGCCAAGGTGTACAGCGGGCCGATCAGCAACGGCAAGCCGTTCTTCCCCGGCTTCATGCCGGGCAGTGAGGCGGTGATGCCGACCTTCGGCGGGGGCGTGGGCAGCGGCTGGCTGAACGTGATCGTCGCGAACGGACCGAACGCCAAGCCGGCGGACTTCAATCTGGCCGAAGGCACGATGCGGTATCTCGTGCCGACGCCGCCGAAGCCGGACTGGGACTACACGACCTTCAACTACGACACCGACACGAAGATCGTCGAGGCGTGGAGCAAGCAGGCCGACGCGAAGAACCCGGACCTGTCGAAGTTCCGCAAGCGCGGCGGCAAGCTGATCATGACCTACGGGTGGGCCGATACCATCCTGCAGCCGATGATGGGCGTGAACTACTACGAGGCGGCCACGGCCAAGAACGGCGCCGACACGCCGGAGTTCTTCCGCCTGTTCATGGTGCCGGGGATGGCGCACTGCGGCGGCGGCGTGGGTCCCGACCGCAACGACGCGGTGACGGCGGTCATCGACTGGGTCGAGAAGGGGCGTGCGCCTTCGTCGATCGTCGCCAGCCGCGTGGTGAACAACGAGGTGGTGCGCACCCGTCCGCTGTGCGCGTATCCACAGGTGGCGCGTTACTCGGGCACCGGCAGCATCGACGACGCGGCCAACTTCAGGTGCGTCGCGCCCTGATGTAGCGGGCGGTCTTCAGACCGCCCGACCGCCTGAGCCATAATCGCCCGATGCGGGTGAGGATCCTTCTGGCCCTGCTGGCGCTGGCGCGGGTGGCGTCGGCGCAGACGGCCAACGACGCGCTGGTGGCCGACGTCAAGACGCTCGCGGCCGCCACCGACAACGACGCTCGCTTCGAGGCGCTGACGGCGCTCCTCAAGGCGCAGAACCTCCCCTTCACGGTCGAGACGTTCACGCTCGACAAGCCGCCGGCCGCGGGCCCGAACGCCGCCGCGGACCCCCGGACGCGCGGCCGCAACGTGGTGGTCACGCTGGGCAAGGGGCGCGACACCGTCGTCGTCGGCGCGCACTACGACGCCAAGTGGATCACCGGCACGAGTCTCAGCCGTGGGGCGGTGGACAACGGCGCGTCGAGCGTGATGCTCGTCCACGCCGCGGCGGCGCTCAAGAGCCAGCGGCTGAAGTCGCGGGTGACGTTCGTCTGGTTCGACTTCGAGGAGTCGGGCCTGATCGGCTCGGCCAAATACGCCGAGGCCCACGCGAGCGACCGCATCAAGGCGATGCTCAACTACGACATCAACGGCTACGGCAACACGGTGCTCTTCGGCCCGCCGCCGGGCACCATCGACCCGCGCCTGCAGCGCACGATGCTCGACACCTGCGCCGCCGAGAGCGTGGACTGCCTGCGCTTCGACGGCATGCCCCCCGGCGACGACCGCTCGTTCGGCCCCCGCAAGATCCCCGCGCTCTCGATCGCCATCCTGCCCGCCACCGAGGCGCACCAGCTCTGGCTGATGCTGCACGCCAAGAGCGCCGGGCTCGCACCGGGGTTCGCTCCCCCGATCTTCACGACGATCCACACGCCCAACGACGTCCCGGACAAACTGGACGGAGCGGCCATCGCCACCGCAGGACGGCTCGCGCAAGCGCTGATCCGCCGGGTGAGCGAGCTGAACTAGGGTGAAGCAACAGAGCTCGGGGCTGCTGCTCTTCCGGCGCCGGGCCGCGGGCCTGGAAGTGCTGCTCGTCCATCCAGGCGGCCCGTTCTGGTCGCGCAAGGATCTGGGCGCGTGGTCGATCCCGAAGGGCGGCCACGAGCCGGGCGAGGCGCCGATCGACGCCGCGCAGCGCGAGTTCCGCGAAGAGACCGGCTTCACCGTCGAGGGCCCGTTCCTGCCGCTCACGCCGGTACGTCAGGCGGGCGGCAAGCTCGTCACCGCGTGGGCCGTCGAGGGCGATCTCGACGCCTCGGCCGTGCACAGCACGACGTTCACGATGGAGTGGCCGCCGAAGTCCGGCCGCCAGAAGGAGTTTCCCGAAATCGACCGGGCGGGGTGGTTTCCGCTCGACGTCGCCGCGCAGAAGATCCTGTCGGGCCAGCGGCCGCTGATCGAGGAGCTGCCGAAGATCATCGAGGGCGCCGTCCCATCTCCCTAGCCCCTCAGCCCCCCAGCCCCCCAGCCCCCCTATTTCTGCTGCATTCCCACCGTGTCCTGCCAGCGCAGCGAGCGCTGGATGCCTTCGGACACTTGCGCGTCGGTCATCTGCTTCTCGAGCGCGTCACGTCGCGCGGCGGCCTCCACGCGCAGCGCCTCGCTTTTCCACCGCGAGGCCGACAGGTTGAGCCACTTGTAGGCCTCGACTACGTCGGTTCGCGCCCCGTTGCCCGGGCTGAGCAGGATGCCGAGCCGCAGCTGCGCGGCCGGGTCGGTTTGATCCGCGGCCTTGCGGTACCACGCCGCGGCTTGATCGAGATCGCGGGGCACGCCGCGTCCTTCTTCGTACAGGCGCGCGAGCCGATACTGCGCCGGCATCAGACCCTGCGCGGCCGCCTGGCCGTAGCGCCGCGCGGCGCGCGCCGCATCCGCTTTCACCGGCGGCTCCCCCGCTTCGTAGATCATCCCGAGGTTCAACTGCGCCAGCGTGCTGCCGCCGTCGGCGGCGCGCGCGAGCCACTGCACCGCGGTGACGGGGTCCTTCTTCACGCCGGCGCCGTCGAGGTACATCGTCGCCAGGTTGATCTGCGCCCCCACGTGACCGGCCGACGCGGCTTCGCGATACAGCTTCACCGCCTGCGCCGGATCGAGCGGCACGCCGTCGCCGGTTTCGTAGAGCGTGCCGAGCGCCGTCTGCGCGTCGTGGTCGCCAGCCGCGGCGCGGCGCTGCAGATCGGTGAGCGTCTGCGCGCCCAGCGCGGCGGCCAGAAGGACGGTACACATCAAGGGCCGAAGCATGCGTCGGCCCATTGTAGGTGGTCAGGCGAACCTAAAGGTTCGCCTCTACATCAACTTCGCGATCGACTCGCACTCGTCCTCGAGCTCGACGAGCAGCATGGCGATCTTCACGTCGTCGAGCTGCAGCGCCGCGAACGCCGGGCGCTCCACCAGCTTCAGGTTCGGCTCCGGGTGCAGGCTGGCGCCGATCTTCACGGCCATCAGGTCCGCCACCTGCACCACGGCCGCCAGCATGTCCTTCGGCTCGGTGAGGTTCTGGTCGTGGTGCCGCTTGATGGCATCGCTCAACTCGGCCGGGATGTTCCACGCCTTGCACAGCACCTCGCCGATCGGGCAGTGCAGGGCGTCGGTGAACTCGCTGATGGTGTTGTCCGGCAGCACGAACCCCTGCGGGTCGCGCTTGCGCAGCGTGGTGATGCCCCGCAGCACGCAGATGCGCCCGATGTCGTGCAGCAGGCCGGCCAGGAACGCGGTCTCCTTGGGCGCCGCCACGAACTCTGCCAGCCGCCGCGCGGCCACGGCCGTCGTCAGCGAGTGCTTCCAGATGGTGCCGTAGTACTTCGCCTGCGCCGGGGTGTCGGCCTTGAACGCCGCCTTGGCCGAGAGCGACACGACGGTCTCGCGCACCTGGTTGAGGCCCAGGCGTGCCACCGCCTGTTGCAGGTCGGTCACGTCGCGCAGGCCGGCATAAACGGCCGCGTTGGCGTACTTCACGAGGGCCGCCGCCACGGTGGGCTCGTGTTCGATGGCGCGGACGATCGAGGGCAGATCGGCGTCGCGGGCAATCAGCTCCTGGACTTCGACGGCCGCGCGCGGCAGCACCGGCAGCTCGACGCGCCCTTCGCGAATCTCGCGCTCCAGCCGTGCCGCCAGCGACACGGGAGGCTGTGTGGCCGCCGGTGTGGCCACGGCTGATGGTTTGACCGCCGGACGGCGATAGAGGTCGGCGAGGTCGCTCACGCGTAGATCTCCTGAAGTTGCCGCAGCCGCCGGTTGAGCGGCACGCGAGGACAGTTGGCGATGACCTCGGACAGCGTGGTCAGGCCGCGGAGCGCCTTGGCAAGTCCATCTTCCTGAGTCGAGTAGAAACCGGGCATCTCCTGCGCCAGCTTGCGCAGCTCGTACGGCGTCTTGCGCTGGATGACCGCGTCGCGCAGGGCGTCGTTCATCACCAGCAGCTCGTAGGCGCCGATGCGCCCGCGGTAGCCGGTGTAGTGGCAGCTCGGGCACCCCTTGCCCTTGACGAAGTGGTACGACGAGAGCTCTTCGAGCGTCGTGCCCAGGGCGCGCGCTTCGCCGGGCGTCGGCGCGTGCTCCGCCTTGCAGTGCGCGCACGGCCGCCGCAGCAGCCGCTGCGCCAGCACGGCCCCCACCGTGGAGCCGACGAGGAACGGCTCGATCTCCATCTGCAGGAGCCGCGTGACCGCGCTGAGCGAATCCTCGGTGTGCAGCGTCGTCAACACCTTGTGGCCGGTGAGCGCGCAGTGGATGGCCATGTCGGCCGACTCGCGGTCGCGCACCTCGCCCACCAGAATCACGTCGGGGTCCTGCCGCAGGATCGACCGCAACGAGTCGCCGAAAGTCAGTCCGGGACGGTCCGAGATCGAACACTGCGTCACGCCGTCCACCAGGTACTCGACCGGGTCTTCGCACGTGATGATCTTGCGGGTGTCGTCCTCGAGCTGGGTGACGGCGGCGTACAGCGTGGTGGTCTTGCCGCTGCCGGTGGGACCGGTGACGAGCAGCATGCCGCTGCTCGGCTCGAGGACGTCGTGCACGAACGAGCGGTAGGCCTCGCGCGAGAAGCCCATGTCCTGCAGGCCGACCCGCACCGAGGTCTTGCGCAGGAGGCGCAGCACCGCGTTCTCGCCGTGCACGGTGACGTAGAACGACGCCCGGATGTCGATCTCTTCGCCGTCGGTGCGGACGAAGATGCGCCCCTGCTGGTGGGCGCGCCGCTCGGCGATGTCGGCCTTCGCCAGCACCTTCAGCCGCGAAATCATCCCGGTGACCTGCGCGGAGGGGTACTCGGCAACCCGCACCAGCTCGCCGTCGACGCGGAAGCGGACACGCACGCGCGTGCGGTCGGGGTCGATGTGGATGTCGCTGGCGCCCTGGCGGATGCCGCGCAGGATGATGGTGTCGAGGATTTCCGAGGCGCTGCGCTGCTCGTCGGTCACCTGCGCGACGGTGCGGTACTGCACCGCCGACATCGAGAGATCAGTCCTGCCGGCGGCCTCGGCTTCGAGCTCGGACAGGGCCGCGGTCATGCGCGAGTGCTCGCCGATCCAGATGTTGACCGGCACGCCGAAGATGCGCTGCAGGTCGGCGAGCACCGGCTGCGCCGCCGGCTTCTCCATCGCCACGTTGAGCCGGCCGTCCTGAATGGACAACGGCAGCACGCGCAGGCGCGCCAGGTATTTCAGGTTGGCCTTGGCGAGCACCGTGCGATCGACCAGGTTCGCGTCGATCTCGATGAACGGCAGCCCCTGCTTCTCGCACAACGCCTCGAGATAGGAGCGCTCGGTGATGGTGCCGGAGTCGACGAGATGGCGGGCCGGCGTGGTGTCGGTGCGGCTGCCGAGGGACCGTTCGGCCGCGGCCAGCTGGTCGGGGTGCAGCACCCCGCGCTGGACGAGGATCTGTTCGATCGAGAGCGCGCGCCGGCTTTCCTTGATCGCCTCTTCGACCTTGGCTCGCGGCACCATGCCGAGGTCCACGAGCACGCTGCCCAGCGGCTTGAACTCCTCGAGCTTCGACTGGATGCGCAGCGCTTTCGCCAGCTGCTCGGCGGTGAGCGCACTCCTCGAGACGAGGATCTCCCCGACCGCGCGCTCGGGGTCGTTGCCCCCGGCGCGTCCGCCGTCCACGGGGGCGGGAGCACCAGGCGAAACAGGTGATGGGGACGCCATGACAGTGCGCACCAGGGTGCGTCCTCGTGATCATCGGCACCCCGCGGGTGAACTGAATCGGGTTCTCCCATTGGGGAATACTTCCCGCGCCGCACAGCGCAACTGTGCAGGCGCGGGAAGAGCGGACGGGCCGCCCCTACGGCCGGCGGCGGTTGAAACGCTCCGCGCGTTCTTCGCCGCGCTTCTGGACCGCGGCCCGCTGCTCGGGTGTGAGCAGCTGGAACACCTCGGCGCGCATCCGCGCTTCGGCCAGCGCCAGCGCCGCGCTCGCGGCGCCCACGTCGTTGGCGGCCGCATCGTCTACGCGCCCGTTCTCGGCCGAGGCCGTCAGCGCACGCCGCGCCTGCGACTGACGATCGAGCAGGCCCCGCATCTCGTCGCGGTGCGACTCGACAATGGCCTTCACCTGATCCTTCTGCGCCTCGGTGAGGTTGGCGCCCTCGATGCCGGCGCCGCCAGGGCCGAACAGCCCGAGCCCACCGGGCCCGCCGCCGCGCGCAAACCCAGGCCGGCCGCGACCGTCCTGCGCCGCCACCTCTGCCACCGCTCCGACGAGCAGGATGGCGGCCATGAGTACACCGGCCATCCCCGCCGCCAGGAGCACGATCTTCTGCTGCTTCACCATCGTTGTCTCCTCCCTCGCTTGAGCGCGAGCATCTACAGGCTTAGACGGCGCGCACGAGGCGCGCGGAGGTTAACGACGTCAAGGGTGGGTAAAGAATCGGTAAAAGAAAAAGGGCCGCCGCAGTCTCCCCAGCCGCGACGGCCCCGCACGGGCGCCATGCAAAGCGCCTCGCGCCCGTTCGTTGTAGGCAGGTCTAAAGACCCGCAGCTACGAATGTTCAGTGGACGATGCCCTGCCACACCTCCGTGCTCTCGGAGAGCTGGGGCGTCCGGATGATCCGGTCGTCGGCGGGCCGCCACACGCCATTGGCCTGGCGCCAGTCGGTCTCGACGATCGCC
>Ga0207689_10005770_pt1 | contig 10992 bp, 9 predicted proteins | sample KBSMisM52_FD_184312 | JGI IMG/M metagenome (GOLD analysis project Ga0207689, IMG submission 184312) | Miscanthus rhizosphere microbial communities from Kellogg Biological Station, Michigan, USA - KBS Miscanthus M5-2 (SPAdes) (version 2) | ecosystem: Host-associated > Plants > Roots > Rhizosphere... | reverse complement strand
GATCGAAGAAAAAGCCGTGGAAAAGGTCGAGCAGCACATCGCCGACGCGCTGGACAAGGGCGCCCGCCTGCTGCTGGGCGGCAAGCGCCATCCGCTGGGGCATACCTTCTTCGAACCGACGGTCCTCGCCGACGTCACGCCGCAGATGCTGGTCTCGAAGGAAGAAACGTTCGGTCCGGTCGCGCCGCTGTTCCGGTTCAAGACCGAAGAGGAGGGTATCGCGATGGCCAACGATACCGAGTTTGGACTGGCCAGCTACTTCTACGCGCGCGATATCGGACGCATCTGGCGAGTCGGTGAAGGACTCGAATCGGGTATCGTCGGGATCAACACCGGCATCATCTCCACCGAGGTCGCGCCATTCGGCGGTGTGAAGCAGTCGGGTCTCGGACGCGAAGGGTCCAAGTATGGTATCGAGGATTTTCTAGCGGTGAAGTATATGTGTATGGGCGGCATCTAGACACGGGAAGCAGCCTTCACAATCAGTGGCCTGCGTCGATCGTTCAAGATCCGTGGACAACGCGCATGCTACGTGCCTGTTTTAGTCGCATCGCATCCCTTCAGGCCTTCCAAGTTGAGGGCAGGGCGTTGTTGCAAAGAGCCGCGATCATCTCGGCGCCCGAGTAACGCTTTGGTGTCGACGTTGCCCCGCTCGACATAACGCCGCTTCGACGTTGCCCCGCTCGTGGCAACTCATGGAATCAGGAGAACCGCGAAGAACACGATAAAATGTCGCCCTGATCTCGGTCCCAATCCGCTTACGAGGTTCCCAAGCGCTTTTGCGGCCTTAGCCAGCTTCTTGTGCATAGGAGAGCTGGACAGTGAAGATTGATCCCAGGAAGCCATTTTGGCTCTTCGTGGCCATGTGCTTAGGCGCTTGGTTCTGGTATGGAGCGTATCTGGCTGCCCGCGCCCTCCTGTGATCGAAAAAGCAGTACGCGCCGACGCACCTCGCGCAGCTCGCGAATTTGGAGGTTTATATTGCTGATTGGACTGGCGGAATGGCCTCTCAATTCCATAGGTATCGGTATGCGGCGCCTCAAGCCGTTGCGGACATCAGCGACTCAATCGCTGCCTTGAACTTGGCGGCGGACTTCCCAACCTGCTCGGCGGAATTTCCAACTTTGTAGAGCGCTGAACCCAAGCCGAAGCCGTTGGCTCCGCTGGACCAGTAGTCGCCCATATTCTCGACCGTGATGGAGCCAACAGGCAGGATCGGAACGTCACGCGGCAGCACTGCGCGAATCGCCTTGAGCACCTTGGGCGGACTTGCTTCTGCCGGGAAAAGTTTTAGTCCATCCGCGCCGGCGGCGAGCATTGCAAACGCTTCGGTCGGCGTTGCGAAGCCAGGTAGTGTAGTCAATCCCAAAGCTTTGGCTTCGATTACGACTGTCGAGTCGGCGTGCGGCATCACGATGAGGCGCCCGCCCGCCTGAGCCACTTCGCTCACTTGTTTCGGATCGATCACCGTGCCTGCGCCTACTAGTGCGCGAGTTCCGAATTCACGGGACAGCAGCGCGATGCTCGCGTACGGATCGGGCGAATTGAGTGGTACTTCGATGATGGTGAAACCAGCGTCCACCAGAGCGGTGCCGATCCCTATGCACTCTTCGGGTTTGACACCGCGCAGAATGGCAACGAGTGGGCAAGCTGCAAGTGCATCTCGAAAGGCGAGCATAGGTCAGCTCCGTGGCAGATGTTGTGCGAGCGTAAACAGGCCGCGCACTGCCGCATCGGAATCCAGCACGACGGCAACGCGCGCGAGTGATTCGAGCGCACGCCGGTACAAGGCGACGAGTGAGGGGTCACCGAGCAGGTGCACGGGTCCTTGGGTATTGCCGATAGAAGCCAGCTCGTCACCGATGAGGATTCCAGACAGATACGACGCGGCTCTTTCGTTCGGTAGCTCACTGAATAGTCCGCGTGCACGGACGCCGAACAGATGGTGCAACAGTCCGCCTGCATCCTGCGCTCGACGCACACCGGCTTCGAACCACGTTGGGTCTGTCGGCCCATCCGACATCATGCGTCCCAGGATGCTGTGCGCTTTCATGAGCGCAAAAACCTCACCCGTCATGTGAGTGGCGAAGCTCAGGATCTTGGCGTCGCGCACTTCGGCCCACTTGCTGTGCGTGCCGGGCAGACAGACCCACGAACTGCCGGTCGGCAGTCGATCCAGCGCGCCGATGATTTGGGTCTCTTCTCCGCGCATCACGTCCGGTGTACCTGAGGGATCGCGCGTGGAGAGTCCGGGTGCGATCCACGCGCTGCGCTGCCCCCAACTTACCTCGCGCATCCCCGTAGCGATCTCCTTTGCACCGGCAGGGCAACTCGCATAGGGCACCTCGACCCAACCCTGCCTGCTGCCGATCATTCCGCTCATCACTACGGGTCCTGCGTCCGCGTTCAGCCAATCGCTGATCTGGCTTTCCAACGCGTCCGCGAACTTGCCCTGTTGGACATTCAAGATACCCAGCGGTGCACTGCGCTTCTCGAGCACGCGGGCGTCCGCGTCGAGGCGGTAGGCTCGAAAGCTCGATGTGCCCCAATCGATGGCTAGCATTTCGTGGTTCGTAGTTGGGGATGAATCAGGACCTCAAAAACGTCGAGACCACGTCAATCTGATCCGCCGCCATTAAGGTGGGAGCATGACCGACACCGTCGAATTCCTTCAATTGCGCCTTTGGTCCGCGGCGCGTCATCTCGGAGGCGGTCTCCGACAGCAGCAGGTCCGACTGCGCGCCGCGCAGCACCAGCGTTGGACAGGAGATCGAGTCCCACAGCGGCCACAGCACGACGTCCTGCAGCGGACCCGAAAATGCGTTCGCAATCCCCGGGTCATAGGCGGGGCCGATACTGCCGTCGTCGTTGCCTCGACTGGAGGTCTGCGCCAGATGGCGCCATTGTGCGTCACTCAGTGGTCCGAACGGTGCCGCCACTTGGCGGAGATAGCGCTCATAGCCGTCAATAGACTCGAAGTTTGGGGCTTTGCCTACGTACATGGCGAGGCGCTCCAGCGCTGCCTTGGGAACGAACGGGCCAACATCGTTGATGACCAGTTTTTGAATAGGGGTCGCTGGCTGCGCGGCCAGCATCATGCCGATCAGTCCGCCCATCGAGGTTCCGACCCAGTACACCGACTGGACATTGCTGCGTGCGATCAGCGCGGTCATGTCCGATAGATACAACGGGTAGCCGTAGTCCTGTTTGCGCGGAAGCCAGTCACTGAGGCCGCGCCCTACGACATCGGGACATAGAACACGAAAACTCGGTGCGAGGGCCTCGGCGAGCGCATCGAAGTCGCGGCCGTTGCGGGTCAGGCCATGCACGCATACCACCACGCGTTGATTCGAAGGATCGCCCCACTCGAAGTAACGCGTGCGGTGGAAGCCATGCGGTCCGAGGTTCAGGAGTGTGCCTTGCCGCATGGCCCTAATTCAAATTAGTGATGTACTGGGCGAGCGCATCGATCTGATCGTCGGTCAGATTGTTCGTCACGCTCGTCATGTTGCCAGCGTCGTTGGTGCGCGTTTTGGCGCGAAAATCCCGGAGCTGCTTCACGATGTAGTCGTAGTGCTGGCCGCCCACGCGAGGAATTTCGTTTTGACCCGAGAAGCCACCGAGGTGACACATGGTACATAGCGCGGCATCGGCAACCTTCTTGCCTTCGACAACCTTGGCCGACTCGACTTTGAAGGTGCTGGACTGCGGCTTTTGTGCAGCGAAGTAGGCCGAGAGGTCGTACATATCCTGTCTGCTCAGGTTGACGGCCATAGGACTCATGAGCGGGTCCTTGCGACGCCCTTCCTTGAAATCTTTCAATTGAAGATACAAGTACCGATTGGTCTGGCCAGCGAGGACGGGATACTGCGCAGTAGGCGAGTTGCCGTCGACACCATGACAGGCTGCACACACAGCGGCTTTTTGCTTGCCGGCTTCCGGGTCGCCTTGTGCAGCGGCGTTTCGGGGTAAAGCACAAACCAGCAGAGTTGCAACGAGTGCGAGAAAAGCGAACGTCTTCATCTTGTGATCGGTTATGAGCAATAGAAATGAAAAGGCCGCACCCAGTATAACGAACCAGGTGCGGCCCCGGACTACGCAGACTTTTCGATACTCAGGCCATTACGGCAGCGCGAAGACGAAGATGCTGTTACCGCGCTTGAAGTCCAGCTGGTTGTTACCGCCAGCGGCTACGGCGATGTACTGCTTGCCGTTGACCACATAGGACGTGGGCGGTGAGTTGACACCGGCGCCGCACTGGAACGACCAGAGTTTCGAGCCGTTCTTCGCGTCGTACGCATTGATGTTGCCGTTACCTTCACCGGTGAACACCAGATTGCCGGCAGTGGCGAGCACTCCACCGATCAGAGGCTGATCCGTATCGGCTTTCCAGGCGAGCTTGCCGGTATCCAGATTCACGGCTGCCAGACGGCCCCACTGCTTCTCTGCTGCGATCACTTTGAATGCACCGCCCAGCCACAGTTTGCCGCCGGGATACTCCGACGCTTCCACGTGGTAGGTCATGGGCTGATGCAAGTTGGCTGCATAGCTCATGCGCAGCTTCGGATTGATCGCCATTGGAGACCACTCCACACCGCCGTTCGCACCGGGCAACATCCGTGCACCCGTCGCAGTCGGCAGCACCCACATGTTTTCCTGCGGAACCATCGCTTCGGAGAAACGAATCAGCGACAGGTCGTTGCGATTGTGCACGTAGACGTGACCGGTCTTGCCGCCGTGAATCGCCACCGGCACCATCTTACCGCTCTTGTCTTTGGCTTCCGTCAGGATGACAGCGCTGACCGCGTCCAGATCCCATACATCGTGTGCGATGTATTGGAAGTGTGCTTTATACGCACCGGTATCCAGGTCCACCGCGACGATCGAGTCGGTGTAGAGGTTGTCGCCCGGACGGATATCGCCGTAAAGGTCGGGGGAAGGATTGCCCACCACGAAATATGCCGTGCGGGTTTTCTTATCGATCGCCGGAGTCATCCATACTCCGCCGCCCAGGGTCTGATAGAAACCACCGCCCTTGGAAGCGAGGAGCGACTTCTCGTGGGCGATATTGCGCAGCATGTCTCGGCCCGTGGCGTCATGCGTAGCCCATACCCCTTCCTGACCCTTCTCGGGGATGGTGTAGAACGTCCACAGCAGGTTGCCGTTCTTTGCGTCGAACGCCTTCACGAAGCCGCGGATGCCGTATTCACCGCCATTCGTGCCGATCAGGACCTTCCCGTCGACCACGACCGGAGCCATGGTTTCGGAATAGCCTTTCTCTGGATCGGCGATTTCCACCGCCCATTTCAGAGCCCCTGTCTTGGCATCGAGTGCTACCAGCTTGGCATCGAGTGTGCCCATGTACAGCGTGTCGCCTTGAATGGCTACGCCGCGGTTGTTCGGGCCGCAACAGTAGGTCGTCACGGGTCCCATCTTGTGCTTGTAGTGCCAGAACTCCTGACCGGTTGCAGCGTCGATCGCATAGACGTGGTTGAAAGATGTCGTCAGGAACATCACGCCGTTAACGACGAGGGGCGAGGTCTCCATCGACTCGCGCACATCCGTTTGGAATACGAATGCCGGGCGTAGCTTGGCGACGTTGCTCGTGCTGATTTGATCGGCGGGAAAGTAGCGGCTATTGCTATAGGCCATGTTGGAGTGCAGCCACGACGCCTTGTCGGAATCCGACTTGTCCAGCATGTCCTGCGTTACCGATACCAGTTTCGATGACATTGGCGCGGCTACCGTCGTAGCACCCCCGCCTTCGATTTCGGCAGCTATTGCACCTCCCGCGAACCCTGCCAGGGTAGTCAGGGCGAGAAGCTTCGTGGATAACTTCATGTAACCTCCGAATAATATAGTTTTAATTCTTGCTTCACTGCCGCGTTGCGCCGCAACAAAGTCCCCGACGATTTTGCGTGATCATACGGCTCGACGATCCTGCGAAATCGCCGTTGCTCGCGGGCCTCGACTATAATCAATTTGCGTAAACATCTCAAGCAACTAGCGTCTTTTCGAGGGTAAGAATGGCAATCAAGAATCTATTCGTTGCGGTGGCGCTTCCGATCGTCGTGATCGCATGTTTCGGAACCTTCGCGTGGGCTCAAGATGCGGGTTCCGACAAGAGTCTCAACGCGCAGATGATCGAGTTCGCCAAGCGCGCGGACGAAGTGCGCGTCAAGAAACTTCTGGACGAAGGGGCCAATCCGAATACGCGCAACCGCAACGGCGAAACTGCGCTCTATCTATTCGCAATGGAAGGCAAGCCCGACGCGGTCGCGGCGTTGCTCGAGCGCGGTGCGAACGCGAATCTCGCAACGGTGGACAAGACAACGCCTTTGATGGCCGCAGCGTTCAAGGGTCATGCCGAGGTTGTGAAGCTGCTCATCGATGCTGGGGCTGATGTGAACGCGCTTGATCAGATCGACAAGAGTGCCCTCCTGTACGCGGTCGCGGCCGGGAAAGCGCCGTGCGCGATTCTCTTGCTCGACCGAGGTATTTCCGTCGATATGCGCTACAGACATGATCTCACTGCCCTGATGTGGGCCGCTGGATCGGGTCAGAAGGACACAGTGCAGTTGTTGCTGCAGCGTGGAGCGAACAAGGCGCTCAAGGATGATCGCGGCAAGACCGCTGCCGACATCGCTCGAGAACTTGGACACAAAGAGGTGGTGGCGGTACTGGACGCGGCGGCGTGAGCCAAAACGCTGACCAAGACCTGATCAGAGATCAGATTGCTGCGTTCAACGCACCGCCATAGTCGTCAGAATCGCAACCATGCTTCCTCCAGCCGCGATGGCGATTCCGAGTTGCAACGCAGTCCACAGACCGTAACGTCGCGCCAGCCTTTCGGAATCGAAATTCGAAAGCAGGAACGGCCGTCCATCAACAGGTTTGCGTAAGAGGTTGCTCCCGGGCTGCGAGCGAATTTCGGTGTGGTGTTTGAGTACTTCGCGGCGTGCTGCGCGACGCGCAAGCTCCCACTCCTTCAGATCGATCTTGCCGTCGCCGTCCAGGTCGAAACGCCGCTTCAGCTCCGTTTGGTTGGTCTTCCATTCCGACAACAGGCTGCCGACGTCACCTTCCACGTCGAGTGAGCTGGAAGCGCCGCCGATAGTAGTGAACTGCCCGATGGCGTAGAGACGATCCCCCGGCATCAACAGCCACTCGTTGTAGCGTCGGCGATCTTGCGTCCACTGCCTGTGCCGGCTGGTCATCACTTCGGCCCAGTCGGGATCCACGATCACCTGCCCGCTGCCGTCGTCCAACAGGAATGTATCGGACGACAGGCCATGATCGACCGTGTTCCAATCGTTACCGCTTTTCTCTTCGATCTTGTAGCGGTACCACACGCATGGAAGCGCGCTCACCGGACTAACCCGGTCATATCCCGGATGTGCTCGGACCTGTCCGCATAGCTCAACGTAGCCCTGAGGGGCCGAGGCCACGCGCGAGGTTGGCGTGTCGGTTACCGCACGCGCACGCCGGAAGTTGGCAACCCACAAGCAAAGGCTGATAACGCCGATGGCTGCCAGCACGCACAACCAGCCGGTTGGGGTCCCGATCCTGAATCCGAGGAACAGGAGGAGAAGATGAGCTGCGGAAGTGACGTGGTCGAGGTAGACGTCTTGGAGCTGATTCAGCATGGGAGCTGACTGTCCATTCGCGCCTCCTGCGGCGCTCTGGTTACGCGGCGAACAGCTGCTTCACGTCGACGTCGGCTTTCTCTGCAGCCTGGAATTGCAGCAGATGGCGCGGCGGAAAGTCGAACATCCGCGCGACCATGCCATCCGGGAACTGCTCGATGCGCACGTTATTGATGTTCACGCTTTCGTTGTAGAACTCGCGGCGGTCTGCGATGGCATTCTCCAGCGCAGAGATGCGGGCCTCGAGGTTGAGGAACTGCTCGTTGGTCTTGAGATCCGGATAAGCTTCCGCGACCGCGAACAGATTGGCCAGGCCCAATCGCAATTGGGTCTCCGCTTGTCCGAGTGCCGGCATGTTCTGCTGCTGACTGGCAGCGAAGACTTTGGAGCGCGCTTCGATGACCTTGGTGAGCGTCTCCTGCTCGAATTGACGGTACTGCTTGCATACCTCCACCAGCTTGGGCAGCTCATCGTGCCGCTGCTTCAGCAGCACGTCCAAATTGGCCCAAGCTTTGGACACATTGTGTTTGATGGTAACGAGGCTGTTGTACACCATGACACCGTAGATGAGGGTGACCAGCAGGGCGGCGAGGAGCGCGACGGCAAACCAGCTCATGGGGGTTCCTTTGGCGAAAAGACTGGTCTTGGTATGCAGATTTTGTGCCTAAAAGGCCGTGGAACGGCCGTGGTACGTGGCTCAGGAGCCGCGGTTCGTGGTTCGTGGTGCGTGGTTCGTAACGGCAACTCTCTTATCCTCTGGAAATTGGCTCAAATGAGTGTGGATTGGCACCGGTCTTCCCCCTGTCGGGTCCCCAACGAGCCGCGAACCACGAGCCACGTGCCACGACCACGGCTTTTCCCGTAAAATGCGCCCCTTTTCCGCAGATACCTCGGCAGTCATATGGCGTTGATCGTTCAAAAATTCGGTGGCACCTCGGTCGGTAGCGTAGAGCGCATCAAGAACGTTGCCAGGCGAGTGGCCAAGTGGAAGGCCGCCGGGCATGACGTCGTCGTAGTTCCGTCGGCCATGTCGGGAGAGACGAACCGGCTGATCGCTCTGGCGAAAGAAGTCCAAGCTCAACCGGAGCCTCGCGAACTCGACGTGATCGCCGCCACTGGCGAACAGGTAACCGTCGGTTTGCTCGCGCTCGCGCTGAGGGAGCAGGGCGTGCGCGCTAAGAGCTACACGGGCGCACAAGTCAAGGTTCTCACCGATAGCGCGTTTACCAAAGCGCGTATACAGGCAATCGACGACGACAAGCTTCGCGCGGACCTTGGCGATGGATGCGTGCCAGTGGTCGCAGGGTTCCAAGGGGTGGACAGCAGCGGGAGCATCACCACGCTCGGTCGCGGGGGTTCCGACACTTCCGCGGTAGCGCTTGCAGCCGCGCTCAAGGCGGACGAGTGTCTGATCTTTACCGATGTCGATGGCGTCTACACGACCGATCCGCGCATCGTGCCGGAGGCGCGCAGACTCAAGAGCATCACTTTCGAGGAAATGCTCGAGATGGCGAGCTTGGGTTCGAAAGTGCTGCAGATCCGATCGGTCGAGTTTGCCGGCAAGTACCGCGTGCGTTTGCGCGTGCTTTCCAGTCTCACCGATCCGATGATCCCGGTGGCGGAGGAAGCCGCGTCGGGTACTTTGATCACATTCGAGGAAGACGAAAAGATGGAACAGGCAATCATCTCCGGAATCGCTTTCAGCCGTGACGAAGCCAAGATCAGCGTCATGAGTGTGCCTGACCGGCCCGGTATCGCCTACGCCATTCTCGGCCCGATCGCGGATGCCAATATCGATGTGGATATGATCATCCAGAATGCGGGCGTCGACGGAAAGACGGATTTTTCGTTTACCGTTCCGCGCAACGACTACGCGAAAGCGATGGAGATAGCAAAAACGGTGATGGCGCACATTGGTGCCAACGATCTCGCCGGCGACAACAAGGTCTGCAAGGTTTCGATGGTCGGCGTGGGCATGCGTTCGCACGTTGGCATCGCGAGCCAGATGTTCCGCACGCTTGCGGAAGAGGGGATCAACATCCAGATGATTTCCACCTCGGAGATCAAGATCTCGGTGGTCGTCGACGAAAAGTACATGGAACTCGCAGTGCGCGTGCTGCATCGTGCCTTCGGGTTGGAGATGCAGCCCGGGTAGACGGCTAAGCAGTAACTCTTCTTCCCTCCTTCCCCACGGAGGGGTGGCGCGGAGCGACGGGGTGGTTTGATCGGCGAATCTCTCCAAGCGGGTCTGGGGAGAGGGCTCTATGCTATGATTTCACTCTTGGCGAAGAATATCGTAGCAGTAGAGGAATATCGTGGTAGTAGTAGAACAAACTCCCGGAGAGATCCCCGAGTGGCCAGGCGCGCTTTGAGCCGCGAGAAAATAGGAGGCGGGCGCATTTAGCCCCCTGCGGCCACCGGCGGAATCCCTCTGAAGAGGAATATTGCAGCAGCAGTTGTTGTGGAACAAACTCCCGGAGAGATGCCCGAGTGGCCGAAGGGGGCGCCCTGCTAAGGCGTTATACGGTTTGCGCCGTATCGAGGGTTCGAATCCCTCTCTCTCCGCCAGAAGTTCGTCCACAGTAGTCCAGCGCAATCCAAGACCATCCCTCCAACACCCCGCCGATAGGGCCATCCAGGCTATCGTCTTGTCTTGACACGTCCAAATCCGTCCGGCACTATCCGACGTTGCGGCGTGGGTAGAGAATGGGGTAGCCGGTTAGACGGAGACAGGGCATGGCGAGGCGACTGGAGCGACTTTCAGCGAAGGGTGTGGTAAGCAAAAGCAAACCGGGCTATTACGCTGACGGTGGAGGTCTATATCTGCAGGTGAGCCCTGCCGGAACGAAGTCGTGGATCTTTCGCTTTACGCAAGCTGGAAAAGCCCGAGAGATGGGCTTAGGTGCGCTACACACAATCACCCTAGCCGACGCACGGACACGCGCTCAAGCCTGCCGCCAACTGTTGCTCGACGGTTTTGATCCGATCACCGTTCGCGATCAGCAGAAGCTTGCGAGAGCTGCGTCGTCTGCAAAGACGATGACCTTCTCCGAGTGCGCTATCTCCTGCATCAAGTCCCACAAGGCGAAGTGGACCAATGCCAAACACGCGGCGCAATGGACGAGTACGCTGGACACCTACGCTATGCCCACTTTAGGCCATCTGAGTGTGGCCGACATCGATACGGGGTTAGTGCTTAAGGTGCTGGAGCCGATCTGGGTGGCCAAGCACGAGACTGCCACTCGTCTACGCCAACGCATCGAAGCGGTCCTGAATTGGGCCAAAGCTCGAGGCCTTCGTACCGGCGACAATCCAGCACGCCTGCGCGGACACTTGGATAATTTGT
>Ga0207689_10005769_pt1 | contig 10993 bp, 9 predicted proteins | sample KBSMisM52_FD_184312 | JGI IMG/M metagenome (GOLD analysis project Ga0207689, IMG submission 184312) | Miscanthus rhizosphere microbial communities from Kellogg Biological Station, Michigan, USA - KBS Miscanthus M5-2 (SPAdes) (version 2) | ecosystem: Host-associated > Plants > Roots > Rhizosphere... | reverse complement strand
GCTCTTCACGGTGCCGAGGCCCGACGAGGCGCCCGACTTCAAGAGCGTGATCAATCCACAGTCGCTCGAGATCGTTCACGGGGCCAAGGTGGAGCCCGCGGTCGCGGAGGCCGCGCCGGAGGACCACCTGCAGTTCGAGCGCGTGGGCTACTTCGTGGCGGACTGGAAGGACCACCGGCCCGACCGCCCGGTCTTCAACCGAAGCGTCGGGCTGCGCGACACCTGGGCGAGGCTCGAGAAGACCACCGGCGCGTAGCCAGGCGCCTCGGCGCTCGGCCTCAGTGAAAGAACACGCCGCCGTCGATGTTCAGGACCTGGCCGGTGACGCTGTCGGTGCGGCAGAACGCGGCCACCTGATCCGCCACGTCCTCCACGCTGGCCGCGCGCTTGAGCACCGCGCGCTGGCGCGCGCCGTCCGCCAGCTCGGGGCGCAGCCGTGAGGTCATCCGCGTCCCCTCCATCAGCCCCGGGGCCACGCAGTTCACGCTGACCTGGGGGGCCAGCGCCACCGCGAGGCAGCGGGTGAGGTGGATGAGGCCGGCCTTGCTCGTCGCGTAGGCGATGCTGCTGCCGCCCGGATTGAGCCCGGCCACCGAGGCGATGTTCACGATGCGGCCGGAGCCGCTCGCCTTGAGGTGCGGGGCCGCGGCCCGGCAGAGCAGGTACGGTCCCCGCAGATTGGTGGAGAAGAGCCGGTCCCAGGTCGGGGCGTCGAGCGTCTCCAGATCGGGGAACGGGATGCTGACGTTCCACGCCGCGTTGTTGACCAGCGCGTCGAGCCGGCCGAACTGCCGCACCGCCGCCTCGATGGCGGGCGGGATCGCGGCGGCGTCGGTCTGATCGAGGGCCACGCTCCACGCCTTCCGCCCCAGCGCTTCCACCGCCGCGCAGGTCTCCCGCGCCGCGTCCTTGCGCTCGAGATAGGTGATGCCGACGTGCGCGCCCTCCTTGGCGAGGGCCCGCGCGATCGCGATGCCGAGTGTTCCGGTGCCGCCGGCGACCAACGCGACGCGATCCTTGAGGTCCATGGCGCCATAGCCTACCAGAATTGACCCGCGCGCAGCGGCCGGCCTCCCGGGCTTGAAGCCACCGGGACGCCGCCGTACACTCGCCCGGTCATGGCCGAGCTGGTCCTCCGGAACGTGCGACCGATGGGCGGCCCCGTCGCCGACGTGCTGGCCCGCGACGGGATGATCGCGCGCATCGGCCCGGGCATCGAGCCGGCGCCGCACGCCATCGTGATCGACGGGGACCGCGGCATCGTGCTGCCCGGGCTCGTGGACGCCCACATGCATCTCGACAAGACCTTCTGGGGCCTGCCGTGGCGGCCGCACGAGGCCGGGCCCACCACGCTCGAGCGCATCGAGAACGAGCGGCGCCTGCGGCGGGAGCTCCGGCTGCCCGCCGACGTGCAGGCGGAGCGGCTGGTGCGCCAGGCGGTGAGCCGCGGCACCGTGCACATCCGGACCCACGTGGACGTGGACACCGAGGTCGGCCTGCGCAACATCGAGGGCGTGATGGCCGCGCGCAGCCGCCTCCGCGGCGCGGTGTCGATCCAGGTGGTCGCGTTCCCGCAGAGCGGCGTGGTCAGCCGGCCGGGCACCGCGGAGCTGCTCGAGCGCGCGGTGAAGAACGGCGCCGAGTTGATCGGCGGCGTGGATCCCAGCGGGATCGATCAGGACCCGAAGGGTCAGCTCGACGTGATCTTCGGCATCGCGGGGCGCTACGGCGCGGGCGTGGACATCCACCTCCACGACCCGGGCGAGCAGGGCGCGGCGCAGATCCGCATGATCGCCGAGCGGACCCGCGCGCTCGGGCTCGGCGGCAAGGTGGCGGTCAGCCACGCCTTCTGCCTGGGCATGGTCGACGAGCCCGAGGCCGGCCGTCTCATCGACCTGCTCCGCGAGGCGCGCATCGCGATCATGACCACCGCCCCGGGCGACCGGCCCACCCCGCCGGTTCGGCGTCTTCGCGAGGCCGGGGTCACGGTGGGCGCGGGGTCGGACGGCGTGCGGGACGCGTGGACGCCCTTCGGCAACGCGGACATGCTCGAGCGCGCGATGCTGATCGCGTACCGCAACGGCTTCCGGACCGACGCGCTGCTCCACGCCGCGCTCGACGTGGTCACGCACGGCAACGCGGCGGTGCTCGGCCTCGACCGCTACGGCCTCGCGGCCGGCGACCGCGCCGATCTCGTGGTGCTGCCGGGCGAGACGCTCGGCGAGCTGGTCGCGATGCGCCCGCCCCGCGCCTGGGTCTTCAGCGGCGGCCGGGTCATCGCCCGTGACGGACAATGCGTTCTCTGAGAGCCCTCACGGGGGCTCTCGTCACCCTCTACCTGCTAGGAGCCTGCGCCACCATGGCACCGATCTCTCCGGCTGTCCGCTCCGACTTCGCCCCGACCGGCACGATGCGCGTCGGGATCAACCACGGCAATCTGGTCCTCGCCCAGAAGAACGCCACCACCGGCGAGATCAAGGGCGTCGCGGTGGACCTGGCCCACGAGCTCGGCCGCCGGCTCGACGTGCCGGTCGAGCTGGTCCAGTACGGCTCGGCCGGCCAGATGACCGACGCGCTCGCGACCGGCGCGTGGGACGTGGCCTTCCTTGCCCGCGAGGCCGGACGGGCCGGTGAGATCGGCTTCACCGCCCCGCATCTCCTGATCGAGGGCACCTACCTGATCCCTGCCGGGGCTCCCTACACCCGTGTCCCCGACGTCGATCGCGCGGGTGTGCGCATCGCGGTCTCGGAGAAGAGCGCCTACGACCACTTCCTCACCCGCAACATCAAGAGCGCCACCCTGGTACGCGCGCCGGGTAACAGCGCCGGGGTCGGGCTCGTGCAGGGCGGCAAAGCCGACGTGATCGCGGGCGTGCGCCAGCTGCTCCTGATGGACCAGGCCAAGCTACCCGGCTCGAAGGTCCTCGACGACCGCTTCATGGTCATCGAACAGGCCATGGGCCTCCCCAAGGGCCGCGACGCGGGCCTCGCCTACGCCAAGGCCTTCATCGAAGAAATGAAGGCCTCCGGCTTCGTCGCCCAGGCCCTCGAGAAGTCGGGCGTCCGCGGCGTCCCCGTCGCCCCACCCGAACCCGCCCGCTAGACCGGGAACCACAAACCGGCATCAAGAGGGGGGTCGGGCAGGGGCTGAGTGCCCACGCGGGCAAGCGACTCAGCGTGTCCCAGCGGGAGCGCCCCCTGCCCGACCTCCTCGCGTGCTCAGGCGAGAGGGACGATCGCGTAGAAGCGCGGCGTCGACCCGACCGCACGCGTGACGTGCCCGCGCCCGGTGAGGTCCTCGGCGAGCAGCACGTCGCCGGGCCCGACACGGACGACGGTGCCGTCGCCGACCTCGATCTCTGCCTGCCCGGCCAGCGTGATCGAGTACTGCCGCCGCGGCGCGCAGTGCCAGTCGAGCACGTAGCCCGGCGGGGCCACGCGGAACGCGAGGCCCGCGACGGCCTGCATCGGGGTGCCTTCCCCGTGCGCGCCCTCGGTGTCGGTGAAGGGCTTCATGGGGAGCGAGACTTCCTCGACGTGCGACTGCCCGTCCGCCCCGCTATAGACCCGCCAGATCTTCGGCATACGATCCCTTTCCCCAGAGAAGGTGCGAGTGACGCTAGAACGGCACGCGGCGCAGCACGGCGCGCGGCAGTGCGCGGATGACCAGCATGATCCACCCCCAGATGCCGGGCGCGTAGATCTGGTGGCGGCCCCGGTCGATCGCGCGGACCACCGCGGCCGCGACCGCCTCCGGCTCGGCCGCGAAGGGCGGGGTCGGCAGCGCCGCGGTCATCGCGGTCCGGACGAACCCGGGCTTGACGCAGAGCACGCGCACCCCACGCTCGCGGTAGGCCAGGTCGAGGCCATCGAGGAACGCGGAGAGCCCGGCCTTGGAGGCGCCGTAGAGATAGTTGCTGCGCCGGGCGCGGTCGCCCGCCACGCTGCTGAACGCGCAGATGAGTCCCCCGCCCCGCGCGGCCAGCCGCGTGGCCGCCTGCTGGCAGAGGAGCGCGGTGCCGGTGAAGTTGACCTCGAGCAGCACGGCGAGGCGGGCCGGATCGCCGGCCAGATCCTCCTGGCGGCTGAAGGTCCCGCCGGTCACCACGAGGGCGTCGAGGCCGCCCAGCGCGCGATCCGCCGCGTCGAGCGCCTCCGCGAACCCGGCCGGGCGGCCGAGGTCGAGCGGCGCGTGGCCGACCGGCGCGTGCGGGCCGCGTGCCTCCAGATCCCGCGCGGAGCGTGCCATCTCGGCCGCGTCGCGTCCGAGCAGGAAGAGCGCGTCGCCGCGCTCGGCGAGCGCCCGCGCGAGGGCGCGGCCCATGCCGCGGGTCGCGCCGACGAACGCCACCTTCACGCGCGGTCCCCGAGGAGGCGGACCGACTGGGCGGAACGGAAGCGATGGCCGGGATCCCAGCGGTCGCGCACCGCGCGCCACTCGGCCAGGCGCGGCACCATCCGCGCGAAGTCCTCGGCCCGCGTCACCGCGTCCTTGGCGAGGTAGACGCGCCCGCCGTGGGCGATCACCACCGCGTTCAGCTCGTGGATCAGGGTCTCGGTGGCCGCGCCGCGGTACGCCATGTCGAGCGCGAGGGTGGTGCCTTCCATCGGAAAGGAGAGATAGGCGTCGGAGGCGGGGCCGCAGTCCTTGATCACGGCCAGGAACGAGGCCGCGCCGGCCGCGCCGAGCCGGTCGAGGATCGCGGCGAGCGGCGCGGCGCCCGCCGCGCGCGGCAGCACGCACTGGTACTGGAGAAAGCCCCGGCGGCCGTAGAGCCGGTTCCATCCTCCCACCGCATCGAGAGGGTAGAAGAAGCGGTCGTAGGACACGACCCGCCGCCTGAGCGCCCCGCCGTGCAGCCGGTAGTAGAGATAGTTGAACCAGCGCATGAAGAGCGGATTCAGCAGCCACTCCGGCGCGTCCACCGGCACGCGGAGCGGCAGGTCACGCGGCCACTTGCGTCCGGCCGCCTCCATCGGCGTGGCGTGGCGCCCGCGCATGAGGACACCGCGGCCGACCGCGCGGTCGCGGGCCAGGCAATCGATCCAGCCGACGGTGTAGGGCCAGTCGTCTGCGCTACGCTTGAGCCCGGCCAGCATCGCCTCGAGGCCCTCCACGCCCACCGTCTCCAGCACGATCCACGGCGACTCGACCCGGCGGAGCCTGAGCGTGACCTCCACGATGAGACCGGTGAGCCCCATGCCGCCCACGGTGGCCAGGAAGAGCTCGCGCTCGAGGGCGGGCCCGCATTCCACGCGCCGGCCGTCGGCGGTGACCAGGACGAGACGCTCGACGAAGCGACCGAAGGAGCCGTCGCGGTGATGGTTCTTGCCGTGGACGTCGCAGGCCACGCAGGCGCCGACCGTGACGAACTTGGTGCCGGGCGTGACCGGCGGGAACCAGCCGCGCGGGACGAACACGCGCAGGACCTCGGCGAGGCTCAGCCCCGCCTCGCAGGTGAGCCGCCCCGTATCGTCCTCGAACGCCAGGATGCGATCGGCCCGCGCGCACTCCATCACGAGCCCGCCCGACGTCGCCGGGATGGCCGCGTCGCCGTAGGCCCGGCCCAGGCCGCGCGCGATCACCGGCTCGCCGCCGGGCGGCAGCTCCAGGTCCCCGGAGCGAACCACCCGAGCGCGGCCGACCGGATGGCGCCCCCAGCCCGCGAGCTCCTCCAGGGGCAGGTCGCTCATGGCGTCCAGCGCACGAGCCACGCGGGGCCCCAGACCGGTCCGTAGATGATCACGAGCAGCGCCAGCATCCAGAGCCCGGTATTGACGAGGAGCGCGCGGTCGTTGAGCAGGAGATCGGAGGGGTTTCCGCCCATGTCCCGGCGGTAGAGCAGGTAGAGGTAGCGGAAGACGCCGTAGAGCACGAAGGGGAGCGTCACCGGCAGGAGCCGGGTGTTGAACTTGGCCACCGTCTCCGGGGACATGGTGTAGAGCGCGTAGGCGGTCACGGTGGATGCGGTGACCACCGCCACCATCTGGTCGAGGAAGCTCTCGCTGTACTCGGCCAGGATGGGCCGATGCGCGGCCGCGTCCCCTCTGAGCGTCCGGTACTCGTGCCGGCGCTTGCCGAGGGCGAGGAAGAGCGCGACCAGGATCGTGCAGATCACGAGCCAGCCCGAGATCTCGACCGCGATGGCCTCGGCCCCCGCCACCGCGCGGAGCACGAAACCCGCGGCCACCGTGAGCACGTCGAGGATCACCAGGTGCTTGAGCCACACCGAGTAGGCGGTGAGGAGCGCCGCGTAGGCGGCGGCCGCGAGCCCGAAGCCCACCGAGAGCGAGAAGGCGGCCACGAGGCTACCCGCCAGCAAGATCACGCCCAGCGCCAGCGCGACGGGAACCGGAAGGCTGCCTCGCGCAATGGCTCGGTAGCGCTTCGCGGGATGCAGCCGGTCCTTCTCCACGTCGGCCACGTCGTTGAAGACGTAGATCGCTCCGGAGAGCGCGCAGAAGATCAGGAACGCGACCAGGGCGGGCCAGAAGAGCGGGGTGAACAGGTTCTGCGAGAAGATGAGGCCGGCGAAGACGAAGAAGTTCTTCACCCACTGCCGCGGGCGGAGCGAGACGAGCGCGGCGACCAGGAGGCTCACGAGGCCTCAGATCTTGATGACGTGACGGAAGTCTCCCAGCGCGCCGGTGGCGTTGCGGGTATCCAGCACGAGCCCGGCCTCCCGGACCAGCCGCGCCGGCTCGAACTCGGGGTGCGCGGTGAGCAGGAGCACCAGGTCGTAGGCGGACAGATCGGCCTGTGCCCAGACCACGCTCTTGAGAAGCTGGCCGCCCACCTGGATCTGCGGCACCCGCGGATCCGCGTACTCGAGCTGCGCGCCTCGGGCCAGCAAGTCCGCGATGATCTCGAGCGCGGGGGAATCGCGGATGTCCCCGACGCCCGCCTTGTAGGCCACCCCGAGAGCCAGGATGCGCGAGCCCTTCACCGCCTTCGTCCGCTCGTTGAGCGCGTCGGCGGCGAGCTGGACCACGTAGCGCGGCATGCCGCCGTTGATCTCGTCGGCGAACGCGATGAACTTGGCCTCGTAGCCGGCGAGCCGGGTCCGCCAGGAGAGATAGTGCGGATCGCTCGGCAGGCAGTGCCCGCCGATCCCCGGCCCCGGGAAGAACGGCATGAACCCGAACGGCTTGGTGGCGGCGGCGCCGATGACCTCCCAGGCCGACATGCCGAGCCGGCGGCACATGATGGCCAGCTCGTTGACGAGCGCGATGTTGACGCTGCGGAAGGTGTTCTCGAAGAGCTTCACCATCTCCGCGACCTGGGTGGTGGAGACCGGGACGACCCGGTCGATGATCTGGCCGTAGAGCGTCACGATCAGATGGCGGCACCCCGGGGTGATCCCGCCCACCACCTTGGGGATGCGGGCGAGCCCCCAGATCTGATTGCCCGGGTCGATGCGCTCGGGGGAGAACCCCAGGAAGAACTCCTCGCCCACCCGGAGCCCGCCACGGCTCATGCGCGGGAGCAGCACCTCGTCGGTGGTGCCCGGATAGGTAGTGGACTCCAGCACCACGAGCGTACCGGGCCGCAACACCCGGGCCACCCCGTCGGCCGCCGCCACGATGAAGGAGATGTCGGGCTCCTTGGATTTCCCGAGCGGCGTGGGCACGCAGATCACGATGGCGTCGGCCTCGCCCAGCGCGTCCGACGAGGAATGGATCGCGAGGCGCCCGCTCTGCACCAGCGGGGCCAGCTCCGCGGCGGGTACGTCCTCCACCGGGCTCACGCCTTCCGCGAGGAGGGTGGTGCGCGAAGGATCGGCGTCCACTCCGATCACCCGGAACCCCGCGTGAGCGAAGGCCACCGCGAGCGGCAGCCCGACGTAGCCCAGCCCCACCACGCCGACGGTGGCGGAGCGGCTCTTCAGGCGCTCCTCGAGCCGGGACCCGAGCGCGCCGAGCGGCATCACCTCACATCACCTGGGCGAGCGCCCGCTTGATCGCGTCCACCACCTGGTCCACCTCCGGATCCAGGAGCTCGGGGAAGCACGGCAGGCACAGCACCTCCGCGGCGGCCTGGGTGGACACCGGGAAGTCGCGGTCCGCGTTCGGCTGCGAGAAGAGCGGCTGTGCGGGGATCGTGCTCGGGTAGTGGATGGAGGTGCCGACTCCGAGCCCGGCCAGGGCCGCCGCGAGCGCCTCCCGCTTGGCCGAGCGCACCGTGTACTGGTGGTAGATGTGCCGCGCGGGCGCCCGCTCCACCGGCAGGGCGAGCGGCAGCCCGGCGAGGGCGGTGTGGTAGTGCCGGGCGATCGCGCGCCGGCGCTCGTTCCACCCGGCCAGGCGCGTGAGCTTCACCCGGAGCAGCGCGGCCTGCAGCTCGTCGAGCCGGCTGCAGCCGCCCAGCTCGACGTGCGTGTACCGGCGCGGCGCGCCGTGGTCGCGAAGCAGCCGCACGCGCTCGGCCAGGTCGTCGCGCGAGGTCAACACCATGCCGCCGTCGCCGCAGCCGCCCAGGTTCTTGGTCGGGTAGAACGACAGCGTGGTGGCGTCGGCCCACGCGGCCATCGGGCGGCCCGCGTAGGACGCGCCCACCGCCTGCGCCCCGTCGGCCACGATCACGAGGCCGCGCGCGCGGGCCAGATCGCCGAGGGCGTCCATCGCCGCCACCTGCCCGTAGAGGTAGACCGGGAGGATCGCGCGCGTCCGCGGCGTGATCGCCCGCTCCACCTGGACCGGATCCAGGTTGAACGTGTCGGGCTCGACGTCCACGTAGACCGGGGTGGCGCCCGCCATCACGATGGTGGTGGCCGAAGCCACGAAGGAGAACGCGGAGGTGATGACCTCGTCGCCCGGCCGGACCCCGACCGCCTTGAGCGCGAGGAGCAGGGCGTCGGTGCCGGAGCCCGTCCCCACCCCGTAACGCGCCCCCGAGAGCTCGGCCAGCTCGCGCTCGAGCGCCTGTCCCTCGGGCCCCAGGACGAACCGACAGGAGTCGAGGACGCGCGCGGCCGCCTCCATCAGCTCGGCGCGCAGGGCCTCGTGCTGCCGCTTGAGGTCGATCTGGGGAATCATCAGAAGCCCGAGCGCGCCGAGGTGCCGAGCTGGCCCAGGCCCAGGAGATTGACCGAGATCCGGAACTCGCTCTCGTCGCCGCGGCGGTTGACGTACTCGGCCATGACGGACCAGCAGCTGAAACGCCAGTCGATACCCACCCGGTTCTCGATGGACCGCCCCCTCAGGACGTCCCAGGCGGTGGACCCGCGGACATCCACGTTGCTGAGCACCTTCACCAGCGCTTCCGCTTTCGCGTACCGGCTATTGCCCTGCTCGTTGAAGCGCGGCCCCACCGCCACCACGAAGCGCGGATACGTGAGGCGGATGTCCGCGTTGGCCTCCCGCAGGCCCAGGTCGTAGACATTGTACCGGGCATCCGCGTGGAAGCCGATTCTTTGGTTGGGGTTGATCGTGAGATCGCCGTAGAGGTCCTTCAAGGGCTGGGAGACCGGATCCATCTTGAACGTCTGGCTCAAGGTGAAGCGCACCATCTCCCAGCGCACCGGCTGCTGGTCGGGCCCCGACACCGTCTTGGCGTTCAGCGAGTTGGTGAGATAGTAGGTGATCTCGTTGGCCTTGCCGAGCCGATCGATGCCGACGCGCCGCTCGTAGCCGGGATCGATGCCGTTGGCGGTGCTCGCTCCCGGGTCGTACTCGGGGAAGTCCTTCTGGTCGACGCCGCGGATCTGGATGATCTTCACCCGGGGCTCGATCACGTGCTGGTACGCGGCCACCCCGCCGCCGCCGTCGCTGGTGTAGACGCGCGAGACGCGGCTCTCCGCCTCCACCCCCCACTCCACCTGACGGCGCACGCGCGCATCGGACACCGACTCCTCCACCAGGAGCCCGCCCGAGTGAGCGATCCGCTCGCCCACCACCCGCTGGTCGTAGTAGGTCAGCCGGCCCCCCGCGAACGGCGTCACCGTGAAGATCCCCGCGACCGGGAGCGGCATCAGGAGCCGCGGGTGGAAATCGGCCCGGACCCCGTCGGGCCCCACGTCCCGGATGAAGTTCACGAAGCTCGCGGTGGTCTCGTAGAGCAGCCCGGGCACCCCGGGCACCGGCTGACGGATGCCCACCAGCTTGATCTCGGGCATCCGCTGCAGCTCGATCGGCCGCGCGGTGGTGAGGTCCTGATACCACTTCATGTTGCCGACCAGGCTCCACGCGTCCCAGTTCTGCGTAACGAACACGTTCGTCTCGGCCCGCTGGTTGGCGCGGTCCACCAGCCGGTTGCCGTAGTCGCGGAAGATGAGGTCGTCGCTGGCGACGTTCGCGTTGACCTTGAACGACAGGCGGGGCGTGATCTGCCAGTCGTGACGGAACGACGCCCAGCCGCGATTCTCCTGGAGCCGGGGATCGTCGCGCAGGAACTCGTTGACCCCGAAGAGGGTCAGCTCGCCGCGCTGCTCGCGGGACATCACGTAGCGGTAGTCGGCCTCGATCCCGACCCCGCGCCGGCTGTAGCCGTCGAGGCTCACCGTGAGGTCCTGGCTGTCGTCGATCGCCCAGAAGTACGGGACTCTCGAGAAGAAGCCCTTGCGCGAGGACTGGCCGAATTCTGGAAAGAGGAAGCCCGACTGGCGCTCGCGCCGGAGGGCCGCCGCGAAGAACGGGAACCACGGCAGCACCGGGATGCCCCTCACCCAGAACGAGGCGTCGCGCCCGTAGACGATGTCGTCGAGGTCGGCGGTGCCCGAGCCGAACCGGAAGGACCAGGGCGGATCGTCGCCCTCGCAGGTGGTGAACACGCCGCGCCGCATCTCGTAGACGCTGTCGCCGACGCGGTCCATTCGCTCGGCCGAGAGGTGGTAGTAGGGCGCGGAGACCGCGGAGCCCTTGTAGACCACCCCGGTGCCCGTCTTGAGGTTGTAGTCGATGCGCTCTCCCACCAGGCGGTCCGGCCCGTCGTAAAAGACCACCTTGCCCTGGGCCACCGCCTGGCCGGTGTCGCGATTCAGCTCCACGCGATCGG
>Ga0207689_10005767_pt1 | contig 10994 bp, 9 predicted proteins | sample KBSMisM52_FD_184312 | JGI IMG/M metagenome (GOLD analysis project Ga0207689, IMG submission 184312) | Miscanthus rhizosphere microbial communities from Kellogg Biological Station, Michigan, USA - KBS Miscanthus M5-2 (SPAdes) (version 2) | ecosystem: Host-associated > Plants > Roots > Rhizosphere... | reverse complement strand
GGGCATCAGCACCATGTCCGAGTCGTTGATCCCCTTCCACCCGGCGATCGACGACCCGTCGAACATCTTGCCTTCCTCGAACAGCGTGTCGTCCACCGCGTTCACCGGGAACGTCACGTGGTGCTGCAGACCGCGCATGTCCGCGAAGCGCAAATCCACGTATTCCACCTTGTTCTCTTTGATCAGCTTGGTTACCGAGGCTGTGGTCATGAATTGCTCCAGAAGGTTTAGTCAGACCTGCAGAGCAAGCTCGGTGCCAATCCGGAATGGGGCCGGATAACATCTTAGATTCAATTAGATGGAGTAACGGATCGGGCCATTGCCTTGGACCATATGCACCATTGCGGTGCAATTTAGACTAACTCCAACTCCAAAAGGGTGCGCGGTCGCACCCGGTGGAACGCCTAGTCGCCGCGCACGCCGCATTCGCGATTGAAGTCGCCGATAACCTCGATCAGCCGCGTCACGGCCTCGCGCTCGACGAGCGTCAGGTGCGGATTCCAGCCGTCGAGGATCAGGACGACGCGCGTCTGGTCGCTGCGATTCCACGCTTCGTGCTCGAATGTGTCGTCGAACGAAATGCAGCGGCCCTCCGCCCAGGCGTGTTCCTCGCCGCCGACGCGAATCGCACATGCCTCCGGAACGATCAGCGGGAGGTGCGTGACGATGCGCGCGTTCGTTACGCCGTGGTGCGGCAGGATATGCGTGCCTGGCGCGAGCACGGAGAAACAGATTTCGGGCGCGTGCGCGCGGATGCGCGCGATCGGCAGTGCATCGATGATCGCCGCGGTGCGCGGGCAGCGCGCGCAGTTTTCGTCGTAGCGCACGCCGTGGCGATAGAAGAAGAACGCATCCCACGCCGGCGGTCCCTGCTCGCCCGCGCCGAGATATTTCGGAATGACATCGGGCGACGGGAAATCGATGAACGGCTCCAGACCCTGTTCCGTCTGCAGCACGGCGAGCAACTCTGCGCGGATGACGTCGGTGTTGCGTTCGAGTTCGCCGTACCAGTCGAACAGCTCGCGCGCGAAGTACGGCGTCGTCGGCAAACCGGGGAAGTAGAGGAATTTCGGTTTCTGCAACGGAGCCGGAGAGTTCGCCGGCGCCTCGCCGAGATAGATCGCGAGGGCCTGATCGACGCGGCGCAGCGCCTCGCTGCCGTGCGCGTCGCGCAGCGCTGCGATCGCGCCGGTGAACAGGTCCTTGCGCCCCGCATCGACGAACCGCATCGCGTAGGTCACGAGCTGCTGCAGCGGCGGCGCGGTCGTCTGCGGACTCAGCCAGCGGCCGTTGTCCTGGGCCAGCGTGATCGCGCCGAAATATTCGCGCAGCGCGGCATCGGCGTGGCCGAGCGACTCGAGCACGTGGCCGAGGTAGAGCTTGGCGACGAAGAAGTCGGGCGCGAGCGTCAACGCGCGGTCGAACGCGAAACGCGCCTCGTCCAGACGCTCGGCGCCGATGCACGCGAGGCCGAGATTCTTCAGCAGCTGGATGTTGCCTCCGGCCTGTTCGACCGCGCGCTCGAGCATCTGCTTGGCTTCGGCGAAACGGCTTTCATTGAGCGCCCGCTGGCCGAGGAACGCGAGCGCCTCTGGATGATCAGGCGCGATCTCGAGCAAGCGCTGATACAGCTCGGTTGCCAGCGCGATGCCGCCACGCTCCGCATGCTGGCGCGCCGCGACGACGATCTCATCGACCGCCGTGCCGCTGACCGGATCGACGCCGCTCATGCCGGCGCCCGCGGTGCCGCGCCGGCGCCCGCCGGTACGCGGCGCACCTCGGCCGCCTCGGCGTTGCGTCCGAGACGATCGAGCAGCGCCGCCAGCGGACGGCGCAATTCCTCGGCCTCCGGCCGCAGCCGCAGCCCGTCGGCGAGATACTGCGCGGCGCCGTGCAGGTCGCCGAGTTGTTCCATGCACCAGGCGCACGAGTTCGCGGCGCCCGCGTGCGCCGGATCGATCGCCAGAGCGCGCCGGTAGTACTTCAGCGCGTGCACGATGCGGCCGCGCTTGCGCGCGATGTCGCCGAGCCCCGCGTTTGCGGACAAGGTCTGCACGTCTGCGTCAATCAGTTCGGAGAACAGCTCGCGCGCCGCCTCGAGCTTGTCCTGGCGCAGGCGCGAACGCGCCAGATAGAGTTTTGCCACGCCCAGATCGGGTCGCAGCGACAGCGCGTTCTCGAACGCCTGTTCGGCCAGGCCATAGGCGCCCTGGTCGAACAACGCGCGGCCGAGGCCGGCCTGGATCGACGCGTCCTGCGGCTTGAGTTCGGCGGCGCGCGAGAGAAACTTCGCGGCGTTGGCCGCGTCGCGGCGCTCGAGATACAGGGTGCCGAGGCCGAACAGGATGAGCGGGTCTTCGTGGTCGGCGCGCCGGCCGATGCGGAACCGGCTTTCCGCATCCGCGACCGCGCCGGACTGCAGAGAGAGGTGGCCGAGCACTGCGTGGGTCTGCGCGCTGTTCGGATCCAGGGCCAGCGCTTGCTCGAAGCTCGCGCGCGCCGCATCGCCCTGTCCGACGTGCAACAGCGCGCCGCCCAGCGACAGATGAAACTGCGGCTGATCCGCAGCGATGGCGATCGCCTGGCGGATCAGCGTGATCGCCTGCAGCGTGTCGTCGCGCTGGTGGCGCAGCACGCCGAGCAGGTGCAGGGCGTCGGCATCGTCCGGCTGCGCTGCGAGGTGCGCTCGATAGCCGGATTCGGCCGCGTCGAACTGGCCGGATTGGTGCAGGGTGAGGGCTTCTTGCAGGGTCATGTCGAACGGGCGGACGATTGCAGCGTGGTGCGGGCCTGGCTGCACATTATGCCCGAGGCGCCTCCCGCGCGCCTTCTGCTAGGCTACGCGCCTCGCGTATGTACGGCCGCACATGACCGAGTTACAGGACCTGGCTACGCTGATCCGCGCGTCCACGCCGCTGATCGCGATCGAGACCGCCGAGGAAAATCGCGTCGTCGAAACGTTTCGCCACGTCATCGCGCAGGTGCTGCGGCCGCTGTATCGCTGGACCATCACCGACGGCCTGCGCCGCCTCGACATGGCGCCGGTCGACGGCGAAGCGCCGCGCGAGGTGGCGCCGGACGCGACGGCGACGCTGCAGGCGCTGCGCCAGAACGACGAGGCCGGGATCTACCTGCTGCTCGATTTCCTGCCGTACCTGCGCTATCCGATGACGCTGCGGCTCGTGCGCGAAATCTGCCAGCGGCAGAATTGCGCCGCGCATACGCTCGTGCTGATCGGCACGAAGCTCGAATTGCCCGAGGACCTCGAGTCCCTGGCGACGCGCTTCTCGCCGAGCCTGCCCGGGGCCCAGGAACTCGCCCAGATAGTGCGCGAGGAAGCGTTCGCCTATTCGCGCGACAACAGCGGCAAGCGCGTCGAGGTCGATGCCGAGGCGGCGCGCGCGATCGTGCGCAACCTGCGCGGCCTCAGCGTCGACGACGCGCGCCGCATCGTGCGCAAGCTGATCTACCACGACGGCGCGCTGAACCAGGGCGATGTCGCCGAACTCGCGCGCGCGAAATTCGAATTGTTGAACAAGGACGGCCTGCTCCACTTCGAGTACGACACTGCCCGCTTCAGCGACGTCGCCGGCCTCGCGCACCTGAAGGGCTGGATCGAGCAGCGCCGCGCGGCGTTCCTCGGCCTGAAGAAGGCCGCGAAGCTCGATCCGCCGAAGGGCCTGCTGCTGCTCGGCGTACAGGGATGCGGCAAGAGCCTCGCCGCGAAGGCCGTCGCGGGCGGCTTCGGCGTGCCGCTCGTGCGCCTCGACTTCGGCACGCTGTACAACAAGTACCACGGCGAGACCGAACGCAACCTGCGCGAATCGCTGCGCCTGGCCGAGCAGCTGGCGCCGTGCGTGCTGTGGGTCGACGAGATCGAGAAAGGGCTGGCCGGCGGCGACAACGACGATGGCGTTTCGCGGCGCGTGCTCGGCTACCTGCTGACCTGGATGTCCGAGCGGCGCGAAGCGGTGTTCCTGGTCGCGACCGCGAACCAGGTCCAGCAGCTGCCGGCCGAACTGCTGCGCAAGGGCCGTTTCGACGAGATCTTCTTCGTCGACCTGCCGCAGGCCGCGAGCCGCGCGCAGATCTTTTCGATCCACCTCGCCAAGCGCGACCTGAAGCCGGCCGACTTCGACGTCGCCGCGCTCGCCGCCACGTGCGACGGATTCTCCGGCGCCGAGATCGAGCAGGCGATCGTTTCCGCCTTGTACGCGGCTAATGCGGACAATTCCACTATTACACAAAGCCATATCGAGCGCGCTCTGCGCGAAACCCGCCCGCTGTCCGTGCTGATGGCCGAACAGGTCGCCGCTTTGCGCGCGTGGGCGCAGGAACGCACCGTGTCGGCTGATTAGACGTCCTCGAGGAGCACCAAAGCGCTCCTCGCCGCGCAGCGACGAGGACGGAAATCGCAGGGTGGGCCTTGGCCCACCGTTTTTCTTTTTTACGCCAAACGAAGACCGGTGGGCCAAGGCCCACCCTGCACTCACGCGCTGGCGAAAACCCGCTGCATTCGTGCGACGAGAAAATCCTCGCACCAGCTGCGCAGGCTCAGGTCGCGGATGAAACCGCAGTGGCCGCCGTGCGGCACGATCGTCAGCTCGGTATCGGCGGCGAGCGCGAGTTCGCGGAACTCGGCGACCGGAATGACCGGATCGTCCTCGGCCGTCAGGATCGTCGCCGGCACGGTCAGCGCCGCGAGTTTGGAGCCGGCGATCGAATACCCGTCGAGGTAGTTTTCGAGCGTGCCGAAATCGGTGTGGCGCAACACCATCTGCCGGGTCAGCTCGCGCATCGAGCCTTTCAGCTCGCTCTCCGAGAACAACGGGCTCTGCGGAAACAGCGACTGCTTGCGGCGCAGCGACTTGCGCCATTTGCGCATGAAGTAGGTCTCGTAGAACCACGGCGCGTCTTCGATCGACTTGAGTCCGGCGTGGGGGCTGATCACCGGACACACCGCGAACGCCCACGCGAGCGGTATGCCGGCGGCGGGCGCGCGCAGCGCGACGCGCAGCGCGAAGTTGCCGCCGAGCGAATAGCCGCCGACGAGCAGCGGTCGCTGCCCGAAGCGTTCGGCGATCTGCTTCATCGCACCGACGACTTCATCGATGCGGCACGAATGGAACAACTCGCGGTTCAGGTGATGCGTCTGGCCGTGATCGCGGAAGTTCAGGCGGAATACGTCGCAGCCTTCGGCCAGCAGGCGGCTGCCGGTATGCAGGATGTAGCTCGACTGCACGCTGCCTTCCCAGCCGTGCAGCAGCACGGCCAATGCGCGCGGCGCCGGGTGCGCCGACTGGCGCGTAAGGAATCCCTGCAGGCGGATGCCGTTGCCGCAGTCGAGGATGTGTTCCGTCGCGCCGTTTTCGAGCAGCGCGCGGCGTCGGCGAAACAGCAGCCGGCGCACGCCGCTCGACGCGAGCACCGACTGCACGTGCGGATTGCGCAGCAACCCGCGCGGCCGGAATTCGCCACCCGCGCTCATGGCGCCGGCAAGTCGAGCGCAGACGCGATGCGCTGGCGCGCGGTCTCGGCGGTCTGGCGCCTGCCGTCGTCGCTGGCGCGCAACGGCTCGAGAAAGTGCACGGTCGCCTCGAGCGACGGTCCGCCGAGCAGACGCACGAAGTTGCCGAAGAAATTCTCGCCGGGCGCGAACGGCACGCGCGGGTCCATGCGCGCGTCATCGCCGTAGCACAGCGCGACCGGCTGCACCGGCACGTCCGCCTCGGCGGCGACGTGGAAGATGCGCGCATGAAACGTCTTGATCCGGTCGCCCTGGCCGGTGCCGCCCTCGGGGAACACGCCGACCGCCATGCCTTCGCGCAGGCGCGTGACGACGCGCTCCATGACCGCGCCGAGCGAATGCGCGCTGCCGCGCTTGTGGTAAATCGTGCCGGCGCGCGTCGCGAGCCAGCCGATCAGCGGCCAGCGCGCGATCTCGGCCTTGGCGACGAAGCTCATGATGCGCTGGCTGTGCATGAGCTCGATGTCGAGCCAGGAAACGTGATTGGCGACGAACAGGATCGCGCCGGGCAGCGGCTCGCCGGCGCGGCGAACGCGGAAGCCGAAGATGCGCACGATGCGGCCCGACCACCAGCGCGTCATGCGGTAATCGAGGCGTTCTCCACCAATCTGGCAGCGCCGCGCCAGCGGGTTGAATACGGCCAGCGCGAGCGGAAACGCGATCAGCGCGTGCAGCAGCAACAACGGCGTGCGCAACAGATAGCGCAGCGGCCGCCAATAATCGCGGCGCGCGCGAGGCGCGGGGTCGGCGGTCGAGTTCACGCGGCGATGGTAGCCAGCAGCGCCCCACGCTGCAACGCAGCAACACGGCGAACGTCGCCGCGCGCACGATTCTGCGTTCCCTCCAAATGCGAGTGGGACCTTCACACGCAGGCCGGTCCCATACTCGCGCCACGCCACGCGCCACACCAAGCGGAGTCACGCACATGCGCCATTTTCGTCTCGCTACCGCCCTTTCCGCAGCGATCGGGATGGCGCTGTTCACGATGGCCGCCCACGCGAGCTTCGTCTACCGCGGCAGCCTGCAGGATGCCGGGCGGCCGGCCGAAGGCGCCTACGACATGGAACTCACGCTGTATTCGGCGCGGCAGGGCGGGCGCGTGCTCGCCGGGCCACTGTCCATGCATGCGGTGCCGGTGCGCGGCGGCAGTTTCAGCGTCGCCACCGACTTCGGCGAACTGGCGGACGCGCCCGAAGCCTGGCTCGCCGTGCGCGTTCGCCCTGCCGGCGACGGCGACTTCGTCGCGCTGAATGCGCGCGCGCCGGTCGCTCCGATGCTGGCGACTACCGCAGCGAGCAGCGTGTGTCCCGGCGCCTGGACACTGGACGGCAACGCCGGCAACGTCGCCGGCATGTATCTTGGCACTGCCGACGCGCAGCCGCTGACGCTGAAGACGAACGCCACGGCAGCGATGACGATCGGCGTCGAGGGCACGAGCATCGCGCAGCCGGCATTTTCGGGCCGCAGCATCGTAATCGGCGCTGCTTCCAACGTGGTTGCGCCTGGAGTAGTCGCCGCGTTCGTGGCCGGCGGCGGCGACGGATTGGAGAACAACGTTGTCGCCGGCGGAGATTTCGCGACGATCGCCGGCGGTGGCCAAAACACCGTCGCCGGACTGTTCGGGACGGTCGGCGGCGGCTACTGGAATTCCGCCGCAGGGCAAGGTGCCGTCGTACCCGGTGGCCAGAATAATCGCGCCAACGCCGAGACGAGCTTTGCTGCCGGCTCGTATGCGATCGTGCGCAGCCCGGCGGACGCCGGCAACGCGAACGGCGACATTGGCACATTCGTCTGGTCGGACTCGACCGGCGCCGGCGCGAACACGTTCGGCTCGAGCGGCCCGAACCAGTTCCTCCTTCGCTCCGGCGGCGGAGTCGGTGTCAACCGCACGCCGCTCAATCCGGACATCGAAATGACGGTCACGGCGTCGGCGACCGGCACGAATGCAACGGTCGACCTCGCGCTGCTACCGAAGAACTCGACGTGGGGTTACGACATCGCGGTCAGCGGCACGGGCGAGAGCGACGATTCGTTCGGCATCTGGAAGACCAACGGCGCCTCGTTCACGAAGTACCTCGGCGTGAACGCGACGGGCGACCTGTCGGTGCACGGTACGCACGCCTACAAGAACGGCACGCTGGCCTGGGAAGCCCCGTCTGACCTGCGCATCAAGCGCGATGTCGCGGCGATTGCCGGCGCGATCGATACGCTGCTGCGCCTGCAGCCGGTCAGCTTCCGCTACTCCGAGGCCTTTCGCGCCAGCGAAGCGGACCTGCCCGATCGCACCTATCTCGGCTTCGTCGCGCAGGATTTCGCCAAGGTCTTCCCCGATGCGGTCAACAGCACCGGCAAGCCGCTCCCTGGCGCGCCGGACGCGGCGCCGATCCTCGCGCTCGACCCGAGCCCGGCTTTGATCACGACCGTGGCCGCAGTGCGCGAGTTGGCGGTCGCGCAGCGCGAGGCGCGCGGCGAGGTCGATCGCTTGCGCGACGAGAACGCGGAATTGCGCGCGCGGCTCGACACGCTGCTCGAACACGTGCAGCGGCTCGAACGCGCGACGGGGCAGTGACGTGGCGGCCAAGGCGGCATTCGCCGCACTGCTCGCGACGTGGGTCGCGGTTGCCGCCGGCACCGACGATCCGCGCTTTTCCGTGACCGGCACGGCATCGTTGGCGCAGAGCACGCCGGCGCAGAGCGGCGGCGCGTTCGCGTTGCGCGGGGAACTGCAGCGTGCGGACGTCGGCGCGATGGCGGCGCCAGCTCGGACGTCGGCGTCGCGCTTTGCAATCGCGGCGGCAGCGGCGCCGGCCAGCCTGGTCTGCTACAACGACACGATCTTTCGCGACGATCTCGACGGCGACGGGTTGTAGAAGGGCTGGGGCCAGAGCTGAGGGCTGAAAAGCCGGACGCCGAATCGCTCGTGATCATCAGCCCTCGGCCCTCGGCCTCAGCCCTCATGATCGCGCCGCGACATTCATTCGGAGTCGAGGCGTTCGGCGGCCTCGAGCAGATCCTGTACGTGCTGTTCCCACCAGCGCGGCTCGGCCGCGAACGGGAACGCGCGCGGGAACGCCGGATCGTCCCAGCGCTGTGCGATCCAGCCGGCATAGTGGATCTGACGCATCAGCCGCAACGCGTCGACGAGATCGAGTTCGCGCCGGTCGAAATCGCGGAACTCACCGTAGCCGTCGAGCAGATGGTCGAGTGCGCGCGGCGTCGGCGCGAGCATCCACAGGTCCTGCACGGCCGGACCCATGCGCGCGTCGTCGAGATCGACGAAGTGCGGCCCGGCATCGGTCCACAGCACGTTGCCGGCATGGCAGTCGCCTTGCAGGCGCAGCGTCGCGATCGTGCCGGCCGCGGCGAAGCGGGCCGCGATCAGTCCGTCGAGAGTCTCGATCTCGCGCTCGTAGCGGTCGCGTACCGCCGCCGGCAACAGCGGCGACGCGAGCACGGCGCGCGACGGCGACGCGATCAGAGTCGCGCGATCGATCGTGCCGCGCGCTGCGAAGCGCGAGCGCGCGCCGATGCCGTGCAGGCGCGCGAGCAGGCGGCCCATCCAGGCCAGGTTGTTCGCCGATTCGAGCTCCGGCGCGCGCCCGCCCTGGCGCGGATACAGTGCGAAGCGGAAACCGCCCGAGTGCAGCAGCGTGGCGGCGCCGAACGTCAGCGGCGCGACGACCGGCAATTCGGCGTCCGCCAGTTCGAGCGCGAACGCATGCTCCTCCTCGATCGCCGCGTCGCTCCAGCGCCCGCCGCGATAGAATTTCGCGACGAGCGGCGCGCCGCTCTCGATGCCGACCTGGTAGACGCGATTCTCGAAGCTGTTCAGTGCGAGCAGCCGTCCGTCGCTGAACAGCCCGGTCGACTCGACCGCCGTGATGACCGCGTCCGGGCTCAGCCGCGCATACGGCGCATCCGCCGTGCGCACGTCAGCCGGCCGGTGTCGCCACCGCCGGGCGCGGCACGATCGCGACGGTCAGGCGCACGATGCAGACCAGGCGCTGGCGTTCGTCCTCGATGCGGATGTCCCACACCTGCGTCGTGCGGCCGAGATGCAGCGCCCGCGCCGTACCGGTGACCACGCCCTGCGTCACGCCGCGCACATGATTCGCGTTGATCTCCAGGCCGACCGCGAGTTCCTTCGCCGGATCCAGGCACAGCATCGCGCCGATGCTGCCGAGCGTTTCGGCAAGCGATACGGACGCGCCGCCATGCAGCAGTCCGTACGGCTGGTGCGTGCGCGCATCGACCGGCATCGTGCCGCGCACGTAGTCGTCGCCGATGTCCGTGACGGCGATGCCGAGATGTTCCATCATCGTGCGCGCACTCCAACCGTTGACCTGGTCGAGCGTGACTTGCTGCTTCCATATCGACATGACTGTTCTCCGCTGGCGGGCGCACTATAGCAACGCGCAGGCGCTAACGGCGCCAAGCCCGGATCGGCGACAATCGCCGCGTGACCCATACCGTGACCCTGCAGGCCAGCGGCAAGCGCTTCGACGTCGCCGACGGTGAAAATATCCTCGACGCCGCGCGCCAGGCCGGACTGGCGTTGCCGTACAGCTGCCTGTCCGGCGTCTGCGGCAGCTGCAAGGCGACGCTCGTGTCGGGCGACTGCCACTATCCGAACAATCCGCCGAGCGCGCTGAATCCTGCCGAAGTCGCGCGCCATCAGGTACTGCTGTGCCAGGCCGTGCCGCGCAGCGACCTGGTCATCGCCGCGCGCGAGGTCGCATCGGTCGCCGACATCCCGCGCCGTGTGCTCGCGCTCAAGCTCACCGCCGCGCAGCGTCTGGCACCCGACGTCATGCGCCTGACCCTGATGCCGCCGCACGCGCGCTCGCTCGCGTACCTGGCCGGCCAGTATCTCGACGTGCTGCTGCCCGGCGGCCGGCGCCGCGCGTTTTCGATCGCGAATGCGCCGCACACGGGTCCGCAGATCGAGTTGCACATCCGCCATGTCGCCGGCGGCGATTTCACCCATCGCGTGTTCACGCAGATCAAGCCCGGCGACATCCTGCGCATCGAAGGGCCGCTCGGCACATTCGTGCCGCGCGAGCATTCCGAACGGCCGATGCTGTTCGTCGCCGGCGGCACAGGCTTCGCGCCGGTCAAGGCGTTGATCGAGCACTTCCTGCACCTCGGCACGCTGCGCCCGATGCAGTTGTACTGGGGCGCGCGCGCTCCGGAAGAACTGTACCTGCGCGCGTTGCCGGAGCACTGGGCGGCGACGACGCAGGCCATGAAATTCGTCGCCGTGATCTCCGACAGCGAACGCATCGGGACGACCGGGCTGCGCGCGGGTTTCGTCCACGAGGCCGTGCTCGAGGACCATCCGGACCTGTCCGGTTTCGACGTCTACATGAGCGGACCGCCCGCGCTGATCGACGCCGGACGCCGCGCCTTCGTCGACTCGGGGTTGCCCGAGGACCGGCTCTACTACGACTCGTTCGACTATGCGCCC